>Ga0196976_1000047_pt1 | contig 79626 bp, 64 predicted proteins | sample S3v_513CmetaG_FD_148644 | JGI IMG/M metagenome (GOLD analysis project Ga0196976, IMG submission 148644) | Soil microbial communities from Anza Borrego desert, Southern California, United States - S3+v_5-13C | ecosystem: Environmental > Terrestrial > Soil > Desert | place: USA: California...
GGCCTCAACCAGCTTCCAGCGTTTGTCGTCGGAAGGCGGAGAGGGTTTTGTGGCATACGCCAGCATTCAGGTCTCCTTTCAAGAGTCCTGCCGGAGATGTGCGTCCGCAATCGCTGCACACGCGAACCGGAGACGCGCACCGGCGACCGATTTTTGGGCCTGGGAGTCTCTACATCTGCACACCCGCGAATGCCCGCCGGGATCGGGCGACTCGGGAGAGGCTCCGAGCAACACCGAGTATGTCTATAAGAGGCCGTATGAATCGCGGCTCAGCGGTGCTCACGTCTTCACGTGTGCGCGTGATATGACACCGTTTTGTATCCGCAGTGCCGCTTGATAAAACTAACCCAACAAATACGGGGCGACGACAGCGTCGGTCACCGTCGCATGTGACTCGAGTCACCCCTGAGTTCCCGAATCCGGACCGCACAACAGTGCACGCCCGGTTCGGGAAAAAGCTGAGAAAAGCGGCGCCCCACTGGAGAGCGCCGCTGTGGAGCAAAGGAGGAACGCGTCTCTCCTCAGTGCTTCTCAACGACTTTCTTGATCCGCTCAAACGCCCAGTCGATCTCCTCTTTGGTGATCGTCAGTGGCGGCGCAATGCGGATGACTTTGTCATGCGTCTCCTTGCAGAGCACTCCTTCCTGCTTAAGCGCCTCGCAGTACGAACGCGCCGCGCTGTGCAACTCGATGCCGATCCATAGACCCACCCCACGGACCTCCTTCAGATCCGGGCTGCGGAGTGTCTTCAGCTTCTCGATGAAGTAGGCGCCCATTTCCGCCGAGCGCTCAACCATCTGCTCTTCCATGAGCACGCGCAACGCCGTGCGTGCCACGGCGGAGCCCAGCGGATTACCGCCAAACGTGCTGCCGTGGTCGCCCGGCTTGTAGACGCTCAGAATCTCACGCGAGGAGAGTACGGCCGACACGGGATAGAAACCACCCGCGAGTGCTTTGCCGACGATGACGAGGTCGGGCCTGACGCCCTCGTGCATGTAGGCGAACAGTTTGCCTGTCCGTCCGAGACCGGACTGGATCTCGTCCACCATCATCAGAACGCGGTTCTCGCGGCAGATATCAGCGGCTTCCTTCAGGAATCCCTTCGGGGGAACGATGATGCCCGCCTCACCCTGAATCGGCTCCACAAGGAAAGCACACGTATTCGGCGTTATGGCAGCGCGCAAGGCGTTCGCGTCCCCGAATGGGATGATCTTGAATCCCGGCGTAAACGGGCCGAAGCCGTCGCGATACTGCTCATCCGTCGAGAAACTCACGACCGTGATTGTGCGGCCGTGGAAGTTGTTCGCACAGACGATGATCTCCGCCTGTCCGTCCGGAATGCCTTTAACTTTATAGCCCCACTTGCGTGCGGTCTTTACAGCGGTTTCCACGGCCTCCGCACCCGAATTCATCGGCAGGGCCATATCCATCCCCGTCAGCTCGTGCAATTCCTTGTAGAGCAGCGGAAGTTGATCGTTCCGGAATGCGCGAGATGTCAACGTGACCTTCCGGGCCTGGTCGATGAGGGTCTGCACGATCTTCGGGTGGCAGTGACCCTGGTTGACCGCCGAGTACGAAGCCAGGCAGTCGAGATAGCGCTTGCCTTCGACGTCGTAAACCCAGACGCCTTCTGCGCGCTCGATGACAACATCGAGCGGATGATAGTTGTGAGCACCGTACTGGTTTTCGAGTTCAACGAAATCACGGGTACGCAAACGGTTTTCTGCTACTGCCTGATTGCTCATATCTCTTCTATCCACTTCACAAGAGTTCGTAGCTTGGGCTCCTGCCCTTAGTCCTGGTCCAGGAGCATCGTGAGTAGTGCCATCCGCACATACAGGCCATTGCTGGCCTGCCGGAAGTAGAGCGCCCTCGGGTCGGCATCGACCGTCTTGTCCAGCTCGACTGTCCTTGGCAAGGGATGGAGGATCATTGCGTTCGGCTTCATCTTCTGAAGCACCGCCGAGTCGATCGCATACCGCCTCAGGCCCGGCACGTCGGCTACACGTTCCGGTTTGATGCGGGTCTGGTAAACGACATCGACGTCGCCGATGACGCGGTCCAGGTCTGATTCGATCTCGTACCGGACGTTGTGACGGTCCAGGTACTGGAGGATGTCCGGCTTCATCTGGAGTTCCGGCGGGCTGACGAAGTAGATCTTGATGCGTTCGAACTTCGCCAGCAGATAGGCCAGAGAGCGTGCCGTGCGGCCCCTGTCCAGTTCTCCGATGAATGCCACGCTCAGGCCATCGAGCGAGCGTTCGCGATAAATGGTGTAAAGGTCGAGCAACGCCTGCGTTGGGTGCTGCCCGCCGGTGCCGTCGCCAGCGTTGATGACTGGCACGGGAGAGACCTGGGCAGCCCGAGCTGCCGCGCCCTCTTCCGTGTGTCGAATGACGATGACGTCGGCGTAGCCGCCGATGATCCGGATAGAGTCCTCGACCTGCTCGCCCTCGATCTCTGACGAAAATGCCCGGGCGTGCTCGGTGGAGAGTACTCGTCCGCCAAGCCGGTGCATCGCGGCCTCAAAGGAGAACCGCGTTCGCATTGAAGGAGAGTAGAAGAGTGCGGCGAGGATTTTGTGCTGGTAGTCCAGCGTCCCTCCCCGCGCCACAATCTTTTCCATCGCCCGTGAGCGATCGAACAACTCCATCAACAGCGGCACCGTGAACTGCTGAGATTCAACGACGTGCTTCAGTCTCATTCCTTGCTTTCCGGTCCACTATCTTTTTGCTACATCCTCAAATGCGCCCGCACGCCAGCTACGCAGGTACTCGCAACGGCTGCGCGGGAGTGGCAACGTCCGACGATTTCGCTGCCACGATGTGTGTGCCGGCGCGTCCGGCCACAGCCTCGTGCAGGTACTCGTAAGACGTGATGATCACTTCCCTTCCGCCATTCTTCAGGAACCGCAGTGCAGATTCGACCTTCGGACCCATGTTGCCGGGCGGGAACTGTCCAGCCTTGTAGTAATCCTCAAGTTCCTCCGCAGTCACCTGCGTGAGCGGGCGCTGAGTTGGTTTCTTGTAGTCAACATAGACGTAATCGGCATCGGTGGAGATGATGAACAGGTCCACGCCTAAACGTGATCCGAGCAGGGCCGAGGCGCGGTCTTTATCGACGACGGCCTCGATGCCCTCAAGAGTGCCATCGGCATTGCGGACCACTGGGATGCCACCGCCGCCGGCGGCGATAACGAGCACCCCTTGGTCCACGAGAGACCTGATGACGTCCAACTCGGCTATGTCGATTGGTTCGGGCGATGGCACCACGCGCCGGTATCCGCGTGCGGCATCCTCGACAATCTGCCATCCGAGAGTCTGCTGTTTCTCTTCCGCGTCGCGCCGCGAGTAAAACGGCCCAACGGGTTTGGATGGCTTCTTCATCGCAGGATCGTCGCGCGACACCAGGGTCTGCGTGAGTACGGTGGCCACTCCGACGTGCAGTCCAGCAGCCGAGAGTGCATTCTCGAGCGACTGTTGCAGCAAGTATCCGATCTCGCCCTGCGTGCACGCGTCACACACGTCCAACGGAAGCTCATAAACCTGATCGGAAGCGCGCTCAGACCTGAGCAGCGTAGCTCCAACCTGTGGTCCGTTCCCGTGCGTGACAACCAGGCGATAGCCATCGCGGATGAGTCCCACGATGGCTTCCGCCGTTCGACGCGTATTCGCCAACTGCTCGGGGATGGTTCCCTTCTCGCCCGCGCGAATCAGGGAGTTGCCGCCCACTGCAATGAGAGCAGTTTTCGCCATGGATCACCTTTGTGCTGCTTGCGCCAGGTCTTCTCTCTCGTCCGCGCCCTTCATCAGGGTGAGCATGATCGCCTTCTGCGCGTGCAGGCGGTTTTCTGCTTCCTGGAAGACCACGGCTCTCGGTGAGTCGATCACCTCGGCTGCTACTTCTTCGCCGCGGTGAGCGGGCAAACAATGCATAAAGATGGCGTCTGGCTTGGCTTTGCCGAAAAGGGCACCGTTGACCTGGTACGGCATGAAAATCTTCCGCCGCGCTTCGGCCTCCGCTTCCTGGCCCATGCTCGCCCAAACGTCCGTGTAGATAACGTCGGCGTTTGCCGCCGCTTCCGCCGGATCATTCGTCACGTTGCACGTGCCGCCCGTCTCGCTGCCCCGCTCGGTCGCCCATTTCGTGGCTGCGGCGTCAGGCTCGTATCCCTTCGGCGTCGCCACCCAGACGTGCGCTCCGAGTTGAGCGCCGGCGAACATCAGCGAGTGCGCAACGTTGTTGCCGTCGCCGACATACGCGACCTTCAGGCCTGCAATCCTGCCTTTAATCTCTTCGATGGTTAGGTAGTCCGCCATTGCCTGGCACGGGTGGCTGTAGTCCGTCAGACCGTTGATGATCGGGATGCCGGCGTACTCGGCCATGCGCTCCACGATCTCGTGCGCGAAGGTGCGGATCATAATGCCCTGCACCATGCGTTCGAGGTTCTTCGCTACGTCGAACACCGACTCCCGCTTGCCGAGGTTGATCTCGGCCGGCGACAAATAAATCGAGAACCCGCCGAGTTGCTGGATACCCACGTCGAACGTAACGCGGGTGCGAAGCGATGGCTTCTCGAAGATCATCGCAAGCGTCTTGCCCTTGAGAGACTCCGAGTATGCCTTCGGGTTCGCCTTGATCCTGTGTGCGAGATCGAGGAACGCCCGAATCTCCTGCGGGGTGAAGTCGCGGATTGTGAGGAAGTCTTTCTTCATTGTCCCGCTCCCTTCGCAGTGAGCTGCTTGTACTTGCCCGTGAAGTCCACAAGTAGATCTCGCAGGCTCGGGCTGGTAAGCGGATCCGCTTCATAGGTCACGCGCAGCGTAGGCTTGTTGATATTGATCACGCGCGCGAGGTCAATCGGCGTCGCCACAAGTACCAGGTCGCAAGGCACGCGCTCGATTGTTTCTTCGAGTTCATGCCGCTGGTGGTCGCTGTAGCCCATTGCCGGTAGCAACTGCGACATGTGCGGATACTTCTCGTAGGTGCCGCGGATGGAGCCGACCGCGAACGGACGCGGGTCGATGAGTTCCTGCGCCCCCAACTGTCTGGCGGCAACAACTCCGGCGCCGTAGGCCATTTCGCCGTGCGTGAGAGTCGGACCATCTTCCACCACCAGCACACGCTTGCCCTTCACAGTCTCCGGCTCGGGCACGCTGACGCGGCAGGCCGCTTCCACAACGACGGCTCTCGGGTTGTACTTGCGAACGTTCTCGCGAACGATGTCCAGGTTGGTCTGCTCTGCCGTATCCACCTTGTTGATGACGATTACGTCAGCGCGGAGCAGGTTTACCATTCCGGGCCAGTAGGTCAGTTCGTGACCGGGCCGGTGCGGATCGACAATCACGATTTCGAGATCGCTCTTGTAGAACGGCGTGTCGTTATTGCCGCCATCCCAAAGGATGATGTCTGCTTCCTGCTCTGCCTGGCGGAGAATGCTCTCGTAATCCACGCCGGCATAGATTGGCATGCCCTTCACAATGTGGGGCTCGTACTCCTCGCGCTCTTCGATCGTGCACTGGTGGAAATCTAGATCCTTCAGGGTGGCAAAGCGCTGAACGGCCTGCCGAACCAGATCTCCGTACGGCATGGGATGGCGGATCGCGACGGGCTTCCAGCCGAGGTCGCGCAGCAGTGCTGCCACGTGGCGTGACACCGGGCTCTTTCCGCATCCGGTTCTTACAGCGCAAACCGACACCACTGGGACCCTGGACTTGATCATCGTCTGCTCGGAGCCAAGCAGCATCCACGATGCTCCGCTTGCCACCACACGGGATGCAAGCTGCATCAGGGTTTGATGATTGATGTCGCTGTAGGAAAAGACGACCAGGTCGACGGCCTTCTCCCGAATGATGGTTTCCAGATCCTTCTCTTCGTAAATCGGAATTCCGTTGGGATAGCGCTCACCCGCGAGTTCCTTCGGGTACTTGCGCCCGGCGATGTCCGGGATCTGGTTAGCGGTGAAAGCGACGACTTCGTAGTTCGGGTCGTTTCGGAACACCACGTTAAAGTTGTGGAAGTCTCTTCCAGCTGCTCCGACGATTACTACTCGCTTCATTTGGCACCATCGGCTCCGCGGCACATTCCCGCATTTCAGCCATGCATGGCTACGCTGACCTCTAGGCCAGAGTTATGCATACTAGGTTGTCTGTTTGGGAGAGCGGTGCGACGAAGCCCCTTCGCGGGCGGACGTCCCTCATACTTCGAGCCCAAGCGCCGCTTCGCTGTTGAAAGCCCACGGGGACGCCCTTGAACCCGGGCGAAGATGTTACTACAGCTGTCAACCCCCTTGGGTGAGCGAGGTCACATCCGGCGGTGAGCCGGGGCTCCGGACGCTCGGCGTGGGTCGCATGCTTGGGGGAGTGACTCGCAAACAGGTACACTGCTCGTGCAACATGCCCTTAATCGTCCAAACTCTCGCAGAAAACCCTATCCTGACCCTTTTTGTCGTCATAGGCCTTGGTTATCTGGTTGGCCAGATCAGCATTTTTGGCTTCCGATTCGGGGTTGCCGGCGTCCTCTTTACCGGGCTGGCGCTGGGCTCTCTTTCGCCGCACATTTCCGTGCCGGAAGTAATACCGACGCTCGGACTTATCCTCTTCATCTACACGATCGGTATCCACTCGGGTAGCGGCTTCTTCGAGTCTTTTCGGACGCAGGGCTGGCGTGACAGCCTGTTTGCATTGGGTGTTCTCTGCCTTGGTGCACTGCTTGCGGTTGCCGTAGCCTTTCCTCTCGGGCTGAGTGGGCCCCGCCGGGCCGGTCTTTTCGCGGGAGCCCTGACGAACACACCCGCGCTTGCCGCAGTCCGCGACCATCTCACCCAGCGCGGAAAAGCTCAGGGCTGGTTGGACGAGCAGATTCGCGCAGTCAGCGATGAACCTACCGTTGCTTACTCTATCGCGTATCCCGTCGGCGTCATCGGTGTCCTGCTCTGCTTCCAGTTCACGCGCTTGCTGTGGAAGCCACAGTTCCAGGGTGATCCGCGCGGACCAGAAATTCGCGTGCGCGACTTCGGTGTGAAGAACCCCGCTATCTTTGGACGGACAATCGCGGAGGTCCTCGCAGTCCACGGACATACAGGTTTTGTAATCAGCCGAATCCGCCACAAAGGCGGGCTGGAGATCCCCCGCTCAGACATTCGACTGACCGAGGGCGACGTGGTCGCCGTTGTAGGCAGCGAAGAAGGCCTTGCGCGCGCAGAACAGATCTTCGGCGAGCCAAGCCTTGAAACCATCGAGCACGACCGCACGGAACTCGACTTCCGCCGCTTCTTCGTTTCACGTGAGCAGGTCGTTGGAAAGCGCGTCCGCGAACTCGAGTTGCAGGAGACGCTCGGCGCAACCATCACCCGGCTCCGGCGGGGCGACGTCGAAATCGTTCCCGGACCAGAAACGCGCCTGGAATATGGAGATCACATTCGCGTGCTCACCCGTCGTGAGAACTTCGGGAAAGTCGCAAAGTTCTTCGGCGATTCCATTAAGGGCACGGCAGAAACAGATTTCGGGTCAGTAGCGCTCGGGCTCGTGCTGGGCGTGATCGTCGGCATGATTCCCATCCCGCTGCCCGGGGGCACGACTATGCGACTCGGTCTCGCTGGCGGACCGCTGCTTGTGTCGCTCATCCTGGGCAGGCTCGAGCGCACGGGCCGCATCACCTGGACGATGCCGATGAGCGCCAACCTCACGCTCCGGCAGATTGGCCTGTTGTTCTTCCTGGCCGGAGTTGGAGTTCGTGCCGGCTATGCCTTCGTGCAGACACTCATGAGCAGCGGTTGGCAGATGCTGCTGGCCGGAGCGGCCATAACTTTCGGCGTGACACTCGTCACGTTCATCATCGGCCACAAGGTCCTTCGAATGCCGTATGAGGCAGTGACGGGAATCGTCTCTGGCGTACAGACACAGCCCGCCTGCCTTGCATACGCGACGAGGATGGTGAACTCAGAGGTGCCGAATGTGGCCTACGCAAGCGTGTACCCTGTCGCGATGATTGCCAAGATCGTGCTCGCGCAGTTGCTGGTGTAGTCGTTGCCGTGATGAGGTAAGAGATCGGCCCGGAAGTGTTACGGACAGCTGCCTGGCATTTCGTTGCTGCTGTTTGTGTGGGTGCCGTCTTCGACGGCACCACTGCCAGCCAGAGACTGGCGGCCACATTGGTCTTTAGCGCCGAGTTCGTTCCCGCTCCGGCTCCAACATCAACCTTGCGGCACGTGTCCGTGGCGGACGTCCGCTCCGCGCACCCAGAAGATCACATCTTCCGCGATGTTCGTGGCGTGATCGCCGATGCGCTCCAGGTTGCGCGAGATGATGATGCCATCCATCGCTTGCTGCACCATGGACGGGTTCTCGGACATCCAGTTCATGAGCGTGTGCGATATATCGCGGTTCATCGTGTCCAGTTCGTTGTCGCGGTTCAGCACCCTTCTCGCCATGGCAGCATCCCCTTGGATGAACGACGTCAGGGCGTTCCGGACCATCTCCGACGCAAGGTCTGCCATGCGCGGAATATCTACCGGCAACTCGACCGCTGGCAGTCTCGACAGATCTACGACGCGTTCGGAGATGTTTACCGCCTGGTCCCCTACTCGCTCGAGATCGGCATTGATTTTGACCACGGCGATGATGAACCGCAGGTCCACCGCCATCGGCTGCTGCATCGCGAGAAGGTCAAGGGCCAACTCATCGATCTCACGCTCAAGGCTGTTGATCGCGTATTCGCCTTCCGTCACGCGGGTGCACACGGCCGTGTCGCCGGTGCGATACGCGTCCATCGCACGCGACACGGCCTGCTCTGCCATGCCACCCATTCGAAGCAGCTTCTGCTTTAGCTCGTCCAGTCCTTGCAGGAAACGCGTACGCATCAACCGAACCGCCCTGTAATGTAGTCTTCCGTGCGTTTATCGCCCGGCGTAGTGAAGATCTTCTTCGTCTCGTCGTACTCGATCAGGCTTCCCAGAAGAAAAAAGCCGGTGTAATCGGCCACGCGCGCCGCCTGCTGCATGTTGTGGGTAACGATCACCACCGTGTAATGCTCTTTCAGGGAGAAGATCAATTCCTCAATCTTGCTGGTCGAAATGGGATCCAGCGCTGAGGCCGGTTCGTCCATCAACAGGACCTCTGGCTCAACGGCAAGTGCCCGTGCAATGCACAGACGCTGCTGCTGGCCGCCCGAGAGGCTCGCACCAGACTTCTTCTTCAGCACGTCCTTGACCTCGTCCCATAGAGCCGAAGAGCGTAGCGAGCGCTCCACAGCTTCATCCACGAGACGCCGGTTGCGCACGCCGTTGAGCTTCAAACCGGCGGCCACATTGTCGTAGATCGACATTGTCGGGAAAGGATTCGGCTTCTGAAATACCATTCCGATTCGGCGCCGCACCTCGACCGCCGAACTCCCGTTCCCATAGATGTCCCGCTGGCCGACCAACACCTGCCCGCTGACACCCGCGTCGGGAACCGTCTCGTGCATACGGTTCAGGCAGCGGATGAACGTCGATTTTCCGCATCCCGACGGTCCAATGATGGCGGTCGCGCAGTTCGGTCGAATGTGCATTGAAATGTCGTGCAGTGCTTCGAACTTGCCGAACCAGGCTCGCAGCCCACGTACATCTATACCGACTCCCATCCTTCTCCTAAGCTCCCCTGAACATGCCACGCCGCGTCACGACGCGCACGAGTGTCACGGTCCCGACAATCAGGGCGACCAAAACCAGGGCACCCGCCCAGGCCTGTTGATGCCATTCTTCGAACGGCGAGATTGCGTATGTGAAGATTTGCAGCGGAAGCGCAGCCGTGGGCTGATTGGGGTTCCAGTTCCAGAACTGATTTCCGAAAGCCGTGAAGAGCAATGGCGCGGTCTCGCCGGCTACCCTCGCAAAGGCGAGCATGATGCCCGTAATCACGCCGGAAATCGCAGTGCGAAGAGTTACCGAAACCGTGCAGCGCCATTGCGGTATGCCAAGTCCGTACGCAGCTTCGCGAACCGAGCGAGGTACCATGAGCAGAATCTCTTCTGTTGTCCGGCAGATCGTCGGGATCATCATGATGCCGAGCGCCACTCCTCCAGCGAGGGCGGAGAAGTGTCCCTGCCGCATAACCACGAGGCCGTAAACAGCAATGCCGATCACGATCGAAGGGACGCCGTTCAGCACATCGGCCGTGAATCGAATGTATTTCGATAGCCAGCTCCGCCCGTATTCCGCTACGTACACTCCTGCACCGATACCGAGCGGAACACCGATCAGGCTGGCCAGTCCCAGGATCATGAATGAACCCGCGATTGCGTTCGCCATGCCGCCGCCCTGTTCACCAACGGGTGCCGGCGTGTGCGTGAGAAAGGCCCAGTTCAGCGAGCCTATACCCTTTATCACCAGGTAGATGAAGATGGCCGCGAGTGGCACTAGCACAACGATCACGGCGAGTGCGGCGGCACTCGTCGCAATCGCATCCGCAAGGTTTCGGCGCAGATGGTTCGCCTTATTGCGCATGGCTTGCCGCCGGAGTTCCGCGCGTTACCGACCAAACGAGTAGGCGCGCTAGAGTGTTTACGAGCAGGGTCACCACCAACAGGGCAAGTCCGACCTCAACCAGAGCACTGAGGTAGAGATCGTCGGTCGCCTCGCTGAACTCGTTGGCTATGACGCTGGCCATCGTGTACCCGGGAGCGAACAGCGACTTCGCTATTTCGGGACGATTACCTATGACCATGGTGACAGCCATCGTCTCGCCAATCGCTCGTCCTAAGCCAAGGATCACGGCACCGAAGATGCCGGCGCGCGCGTTTCTGAGAACTCCGATTCGAATCATCTCCCAGCGTGTCGCGCCGAGTGCCAGCGCCGCCTCTCTCTGATGGCGCGGAACGGCCTCCATAATTTCGCGAGTGACTGAAGAGATGATGGGGACGATCATTATGGCCAGGATCACGCCTGCTGCCAGCATGCCGAAACCGTACTGTGGTCCCGTGAACAGTCCCGTCCACCCGAACGTCTTGGCCAGCCACGGCTGCACGTATTCCCGCAAAAGTGGCGAAAGTACAAAAATCGCCCACAATCCGTAAATCACGCTCGGGATGGCCGCCAGAAGTTCCACTAAAAACGAGAGTGGAAAACGAAGGAAGCGCGGTGCCATGTCGGTTATGAAGACTGCCACCCCAACCGCCGCCGGGACCGCTAACACAAGGGCGAGAAACGAAGAGACGAGTGTTCCGTAAACGAACGGCAGCGCGCCGAATTCCCCAAGCACCGGGTCCCACACGCTGCGCGTGAAGAACTTCCACCCGAAAGCATCGATTGAAAGCTTCGAGTTCTGAATCAGCTCATAGACGATCAGGCCCAGGATGGCCAGCACGGAAATCGCGCACAGCAGCACGATCCCATGAAACATTCGATCGGCCAGTTTGCTAGGAGTGGATCGCACCAGTCTGCGGCCGGCGCGGATCGTGGGGGCACCCGCATTTGTCACGCGGCCCGCTGTTATTCGTGGAATGACGCCGGATTCCCTGTGATCTGGCAAAGCGTTGGTCGGCTGCACAAAATTCCCAAGCACAACGCTACCAAAGCTCTGTTACAGCATTATTAACAGCTCGCACTCCGACGCACTTTTGTTGCAGATAAGCAAACGCCGGCAGGTTCGCCGGCGCGCGCACACGGTGATAACCAGCTCAGAACTTGTAGATCAGGTCGAACTGCATTCGCTTCAGCCACGGGTCCTCTGCCCCGGGCGGAACTCCGGCGCGGGCGGCGTTCTGCAGTGCCGTGTTCAGCGTGCGTCCGACCCACAGCGTGTAATTGCCCGTAACGCTTGGTGAGAAAGCATAGTTGAAGAACACCCGATGCTGAGTGACGTTCGTCGCAGCGCGCATGTCACTCTCGTTGAAGGCCGCTATGACAGCATCCTGCTCAACGCGTGCGTAGCCATATCCGACCACGAAGTCCCTGGCGTTCTTCGTCTGACCCAACGAGACTTCGCTCCAGAACGCGCTGTCCTGGTTCGTAGCCGCACGAGTGTTCTTCAGGTACTCAGCCGCCAGTCGCAACGGGAATCTGGCCGAGGCCGTCTTGATGTTCGTGTCCAGGATAAAGTCGTTGTACTGGAACCTCGACAGGAACGCATTGCGAGCGCTGCTGCCAGTTCCGGTTACCACGGTCGCATTCGTGAGGTTGTTCCCCCCTAGCGTGCGAGTCGCGTTAGAACCGCTCGGGATGAGCGAGTTGGCAGCGATCACATCAGCGTTCCGCCAGTTGAGGAACGTGTAAGAAGGCGTCATCGTCACACGCTGTCCGAGCTGCAGCTTCGAGCTGACCTGTGCACCCGCCGCGAACGAGTCCACGCCCGTGCCGCTCTCGTTGAAGAACAGTTCCATGCCCGTGAGAGACAGGTTCTTGAGAACCGAATTCTTCATTTCGTAGGAGAGTTTCTGGCTGAAGCCCTCGGGATTCAGGTCGTTGTCGAACGTCAGCGGAGTGCGAGTCCAGGTGAAGGCGAACTTTCCGCCCGTCAGCGTGAGCCACTTGGCGTACGCAGGGTTAAAGGCAATCCAGCCGCGATCGAAGCCGACCGCCTTGCGCTCGAAAAAGCTCGTCAAGGTTTCGTTGGTCGAGACCGGGTCCCGGTATGTCGGATTGCCCGCTTCGATCGTTCCAGTCGCAAGATACACGCCGCCGACGAAGTCCTGCGTGAGTTGGCCCTCCACCCCTAAGCGAAGTCTGATGCGGGGCCGATGACGGTCCGGAATATTCTCCTGATAGAAGTTTTCGTACCGGATTCGGACATCACCGCCGAAGCGGAAACGGCTTACGGTGTTCTCGATGGCACCCATTCGCTTCTGGTCTTCCTGGGTGCTCAAGGCAGCGTTCGTCATGTTCTGCTGGATATCTTTGACGTCCTGCTGTAGCTGATCGACCGCGCTCTGGCTGCCGTTTGCGTTCGTCTCCACGGCAACCGCTTTCTGTTCCGCCTGCCGCGCCGCGGATTGCGCCTGCTGCAATTGCTGCAGAAGTTGCTGCATCTGCTCGTCGCGCTTCTGCAACTCCTGCCGCAGCATCTCGAGCTGGCTCTGCTGTTGCTGAATCGAATCCCGCAGAGCCTGTAGGTCCTGCTGCGTCACCGCGGGCTGAGCGGAACGACGGGCGTTACGCTGTGTTCCCTTGGACGCCGTCTGGCCATACAGCATCGTCGCTGACAGCAGAAGTACGACAGCACTTCTATAGATGCCCTTCATCATCTCTCCTCGTGCTTGCGGCAGAGCTCAAAACGATGCTTCTGTGCTGCTATCGAACACTGGCAATTGCGGCAGTCACCTTGCTCCGCACGTCACCGGGAAGCGGCGCGTAGTGAAGTTGCGGTGCTATTTTCTGCCCGTCGTTGAGCATCCAGGTCAAGAATTCTTTCAGGACTTTACCCTTGTTCGGGTCTTTCGACTGCTCGGGGATGAGCAACCAGGTGAAGCTCGCAATGGGATAGGCATTCTTGCCGGGCGAATTCGTAATTGATACGCGGAAGTCGGCGGGCATGTTCTTCAGGCCTGCTGCCGCCGCGCTGGTCGTTTCCAGTGTTGGCTTCACGAAGTTGCCTGCTTCATTCTTCACGCTGCCGAAGGGGATCTTGTTCTGAACGGCGTAGACCAACTCGATATAGCCGATAGCGCCGGGCATCTGGCGAATCATTCCAGCTACACCTTCATTGCCCTTAGCACCGAGTCCCACCGGCCAGGAAACCGAGGTCTTCGCGCCAACGCGACTCTTCCATTCAGGGCTGACTTTCGAAAGATAGTCGGTGAAGACGAACGTTGTACCCGACCCGTCCGAGCGATGCACGACGACTATGTTGTCGGATGGCAGGTTCACGCCGGGATTCGCTGCCTTAATCGCGTCGTGGTTCCACGTCGTAATCTTCCCAAGAAAAATCTCAGCCAGGATCTGAGGGGTGAACTTCAGCTCTGTGCCTTTGAGCGCAGGGAGATTGTATGCCGGCACCACGGCACCGAGGACTGTGGGTATGTGCAGGACCTTGCGTTTGGCTTGGCCAAGCTGATCGTCGGTCATTGGGCCGTCGGTCGCACCGAAGTCAACCGTTCCGGCAATCACCTGGCGTATACCGCCGCCGCTGCCGATCGACTGATAGTTGATCTGGACGTCGGAGCGCACCTTGCGGAACTCACTGAACCACTTCGAGTAGATGGGATAAGGGAATGTCGCGCCAGCTCCGTTCAATTGGTTCTGCGCGAAAGACATCGTCGCCAACAGCGCAACAGCGACGAGAACGGAAAGGATGCGTCGGATCAAACTTTTCTCCTCCTGACGCATGTTTTAGATGGGTTTTGTTACGGCCTGATTACAGCGTGGTGAAACTTAGTTGAACGCTCGTGATACGAGGCACTCCGCCGCGAAACAGAGAGAGGGCTTACAGCTGACAGTTCACAGCCTAAGCTCATAGCCCCACTGCCCACAGTTGACAGCCGCCCCCCGGGTTACGCTGCCATCCCGAGCGCAACGAGGCATCTCTGCATTCCCATCCCGCGCCGACGGCCTCGCCACGGCGGAACGCAGCAGTCGAACCGCATCCGCGACTCCCGATTCCCCTACCGCTGCTCTCCTACAGTGCGCCGCCGCATCCACTCCACAAACATGTTCTCCCACGGCTTGTCATAAGAGCGCAGCAGGTGGCGGACGCTTCGACCGGTAACTAGCTGTACCACTTCCTCTGCGATGTTCTTCGCGTGGTCACCGGAACGCTCGAGCGCCTGGGCCATCAGCACGACATGGAAACTCTGGCTGCGCTGTACGCCCTCGGGGTTCTCGACGTGGCGGACGAAAACGAGGTTGCGAAGCCGGTCCATCTCCGAGTCTGCGCGCAGCACAGTCACCGCCTTGCGAGTATCCCGGTTGACGAAAGCTTCTCCACCGTCGTGCAGCATGTTGTGCAGCAACGAAGCCATGTTCGCAAGGTCCTTCACGTCCTGCTCCTCAAGGCGTCCGCTGCAGGTGCGGAGTCGCGTAACAAAGCTAAGCAGCAGGTCACCAATTCGCTCCAGCTCGAGCACGAGTTTGAGGCAGGCGAGCATCTCTCTTATTTCCGCGGCATCGCGCGATTCGGTGATCGCGGCCGTTACGCCCTCGTTGATCTCGCGATCGAGTGTGTCGAGCTCTTCTTCGTGCTGTTTCAAAGAGGCCAGAGTAGCTTCAGAGCAGTCGGCGATCGCTTTAGTGGCTTCAGCGGCAGCTTCTGTTGCGATCCGGCACGCACGCACCGTGAACTCAATCATTCGCTGACGGTCTGGTACAAGCTGCTCATTGATAGCGCTGCTGCTCATCATGCTTCTCCGAATATCTGGATTAAGACCGTCCATCTTACACGGCCACCTGTCGCTGGTGCGACAGCAGCGAGAATCACCCGGAACGCGAACCTGCCGTAGCAGATTCGAGCGCTAGTGGCAGCGTGAACGCAAATCGCGACCCCTTTCCCAGCTCGCTTTCTGCCCATATCTGACCACCATGAGCCAGCACAATGTGTTTCGCGATCGCAAGCCCAAGTCCAGTTCCTCCAGACTCGCGTGAGCGAGCCTTGTCCACACGATAGAAGCGCTCGAAGAGCCGCGGGAGATGTTCGGACCCAATGCCAGGGCCGAAATCGCGCACCCAGAACTGGACTGTGTCTCCCACGTCACGGGCACCAATCTCAATTCGGCCCCCCGAACCCGCGTACTTTATAGCGTTATCGATCAGGTTCACGAATACCTGGTGAATGGCATCCATGTCGGCCCGGACGCGCTTTGTCGCTGCGTTCTCTTCAGAAACCTCAACATTCGAACTGCGGGCGGTTTCGCGAAAACTCTCGCATGCGTCCTCGAGCAGTTCGCCGGCAGCAATGTCCGTGAACTCGAACCGGTGCTCACGCGATTCAACTCTGGCTAGCGTAAGCAGGTCTTCGGTCAGGCGTGTCATCCGCGCCGTGTTCTTGCGGATGATCTCGAGAAACTCGCGTGCGCTCTCCTGATCCAGTTCATTGTCTAGCAACGTTTCCGCATAACCGTGGATCGACGTGAGCGGAGTACGTAATTCGTGGGACACATTGGCGATGAAGTCTCGCCTCATCTTCTCGGCCCGCTCGACTTTCGTCAGGTCGAACAGCACGGCAACAGCGCCGCCGTCGGGAATGGGCGCCACGGTGGCCTCGAACGCTTGTCCCGGAGCCACCGAGTTCAGTCTCGCACGCTGTGGCCCACCCGAAGCGAGGCAGGCGTTCACGACCTTGAGAAAGTCAGGGTCGCGCACCGTCTCCACGACGGGCGAGCCAAGCCGGACGCCCTGCGGAATGATCTTCGAAATCCGCTCATTGGCCCAGCGAACGCGTCCATCTCGCGACACTGCGAGTACGGCCTCCTGCATCGAGTTAAGGAGAGTCTCCAGCTCTTTCCTGCCAGTCTCCACGGCCGCAAAACTCTTCTCTAGAATTCTGGCAGTCTTATCAAGCGCAGCCGCGACCTGTCCGATTTCGTCGGTTCCCGCCTCTTCCACGCGAGCCGCGAGATTTCCCGCAGCCACTTCCTCTGCGAAACGCTGGATTGCTCGCAACCGCCGCGAGATGAAGTAGGACGTGATCCACGCGAGAACAAGCGCTGCCGCCAGCGCGAGAATTGATGATCGAAGGATTTCCTGGCGTATGTGCTGCTCAACCTGCTCAATGGACGCGAGCGGTTTTGCAACCCGCACCGCTCCCACCCGAGGCGCCGGCACAGCTACATAGAGGTAGGGCACGCCGACTGTCTTGCTGGTGTGAAGATCAGTCCCGATGCGCCCCTCCAGTGCTGCCGCGAACTCGGGACGAACGGCGTGATTCTCCATCTCCGCAGGATCAGCCGCACTGTCACCAAGAACACTGCCCTTTTCATTAATGATCGTGACGCGCGCATCAATCGCGGTGGCGGACTGCGCCGCAACTTCCTGCATCTTCTCGCGCGGCTGGTTTGCAAGCGTCTGGGCCAGCAACCGGGCATGGCGAATGAGGTTTCCTTCCAGATCGCGCCGCATGGCCGACTGCCAGCGGTGCCTCACGCCGATGTCCATCGTGACGGTCGCGGCAAGAATGACGAGCGCGAAGATCGCCAGTAGCTTGATGAAGATCCGCCGAATCACTTAGGCGCCTCAAACCTGTATCCGGCTCCGCGAACCGTCTTCAGCATCTGCGGGTTCTCCGGGTCGCGCTCAATCTTTTCGCGGATGCGGCGGACGTACACGTCTATTGATCGCGGAGTCACGTACACGGTATCTCGCCACACAGCGTCGAGCAGTTGATCGCGCGTGAAAACGCGCCCGGGATGCCGGGCCAGGTAGTCGAGCAGACGAAACTCGGTGGCGGTCGTCTGTACAGCCTTGCCGCGAACCATGAGCGTCATGCCACCCGTGTCGATCTCGATGTCTCCCGCTTTGAGAACCGCCGGTGCAAGCGGGCGCTCAAAGCGGCGCAGTACGGCCTTCACGCGAGCAACCACTTCACGTGGGCTGAACGGCTTCGGAATGTAGTCATCCGCGCCGAGTTCCAGCCCGATAATCTTGTCCGCCTCCGTACTCTTGGCGGTCAGGAAGATGACTGGAACCATCGCCAACGACGGCGTCTGCCGAATCTGCTTGCACAGTTCAAGACCGTCCTTGCCGGGAACCATGATGTCGAGAAGGAAAAGGATGGGAGGCTGTTTCTCGGCTTCGGCGATCACGTGCGTGCCGGATGGGAACACGCGCACGGCGAAGCCGGCGGACTCAAGGTTGTGGCGCACGAGCCGCGCGATGTCGGCGTCGTCTTCGACAAGCAGGATCGTCTGCTTCACGAGCATATTCTAGCCGCCCAGATCAACACTGAACGGACACCGAAGCCTGCATGAGGACTAGCTCGCATCGGAGAAGCGCCCAAACGAGTGCCAGTAACGCCCAGCGAGACAGTCACTTACAGGCAAGTGCCGGAATCGATAGTATCGCCCCGGACACCCTGGTTTAATTTCTCATGAAATCACTCAGCCCAAAACCTGCGAAGCTTCCGGCAACGAAAAGGACGCCCCGGAGGGCGTCCTTTTGTTTCTCGTGTGCACTCGGTCTACTCGCCCGAACTCGCCTCAACATCCGACGCTTCCTCAGCCGGTTTGCCGCTGATCTTCGCCAGATTGATCTTCGTCACGCCTTCCTCGCGCTGGATCGTGATGTTGATCAACGACTCCTTGTTCACCGTGACCATCAGGTTCGCGGTATCACCGCCGTACGTCTGAACCATCGCGTTCGGATATTTCGACTTGTAGAAGTTAAGGACCTGTTCGACGCTGTCACTGGTAGTGAATTCCGCTCCGCCCCACGTAGAACCGCCTGCCGAAAACACTCCCGCATTCTCGGACGCAGTCGCGCCAGGGTAGCCCTCGACACCCAGCTCTTTAAGAGCATCTTTGGAATCAGTGTTTGCAGTGAGTGAACCGCCCGGCGTGTTGATCGTCACCGTATCCCCGTCCACCTTCACTGTCTTCGTAACGAAGTAAGAAATGCCGACTGCAGCAACGATGGCAAGTCCGACGACGATTGCCACGACAATAAGGACGATTTTCAACCCCGTGCTCATGCCCTTTTTCGCCGGGGATGCAGCGGGTGTGGCGGTTGCCACAGCAGGTGCGGCGGCGGCTGCGGAAGGAGCTGAGACTGTGTTCTGTGTAGCAGGTGCGGCGTCGGCGGCAGCGCCGCACGACGTGCAGAACTTTACGTTTTCCTGCATCTGCGCGCCGCATTTTGTGCAGAAGGCCATTAGGTTCACCTCAAACTATTTCAATTAGTGGCACAGCGACTCCGACTTCAAAGGGGAGAGCGGAGTATAACGCAAAAGAAAGCCCTCGGCATCGCTCAAATGCGAACCGAGGGTTGAGTGCATCTCGCGAACCTAGGGGCTCAGCTATCTCCCTGCCACGCCAAGGAATCCGCGGGTGCCGTAGTCCGTAAGGCTGAGCGTCAGCAGGATGATCAGCCAGAAGAATCCCGCTCCTACCCACGCCCACACGATGCGCTGGTGCTCGTAGTAGATGTGCATGAAGAAGAGCACTACCAGTGTCGCTTTAACCGCGGCGATTGCCAGCGCAACGACCGGATTGAACGCACCCAGATCAATGAACGCGGCTCCTACGGTAACCGCCGTCAACACCATGAGCGCGGCCCAGATTCCGATGTACACCTTCGTGCTTACAACGTGTTCCGACATAAGCTCACCCATGCCTGCTGATCAGGTAGAGAAGTGGGAATAGGAATATCCAGACGATATCGACGAAGTGCCAGTAAAGCCCCACGTTGTGCACCGGTGTATGGTATTGCGGTCCGTACCTGCCTCGCCATGCGAGGAATGTGAGCACCGCCAGTATTCCGACGCCGATGATCATGTGGAGCGCGTGCATCCCCGTCATGGCGAAATAGAAGCCGAAGAACAACTCTGCATGTCGCGGGTCGATACGTGACTGAGCGTGCTCGCCCTGCGCCTGTTCCCCATGTGCCAGGCTCACCGGCTCCTGGAACTCGAAGTATTGGCCCGGCACGTGATGGTGCTCGAACTTGTCCGCGTACTCGACCACCTTGATTCCAAGGAACACCAGGCCGAGCACGATCGTGCCCAGCAAATAGAGCACCGTCTTTTTCCGTGCACCAATCTGTGCGGCGTGCACAGCTAGCGCCATCGTCAGACTGCTGGCGATCAGCACCGCGGTATTGATCGCACCCAACCGAAGATCGAGCGTGTTGCTGCCGGCCGCGAAAGCGTTGAAGAATGCCAGCCGGTAAATCATGTACCCGGCAAAAAGTCCGCCGAAGAACATGATTTCCGTAATCAGAAAGACCCACATCCCGAGCGTCGCAGACTGACGCTGCTGCTCGAGGTCGCCGAAATGATGCAGCAGGACGTGCTCTGTCTCGGCTGCATGCTGCGTGTTCGTCGCTTGGCTAACGTGCAACGGGCGCCTCCTCGATGGCCGGCATCTTCCGATAATCGTAGGCTTCCCATGTGACAACCGGAGTTGTCTCGAAGTTGTATGTCGGCGGTGGCGAAGGAGTCATCCACTCGAGACCGACCGCGTTCCACGGGTTCGCCGGGGCGGGCGCACCGTAGCGCAACGACCACAGGAAGTAGATCATCGGAATTAGGTAACCCACCGCAAGAATCGACGCCCCCGCCGTCGACAACACATTCAGCACCTGATACTCGCTTACGTACTGGTAGTAACGGCGCGGCATTCCGAGATAGCCGACTACAAACTGCGGGAAAAAGGTCAGGTTGAACCCAACGAAAACTGTTGCAGCCGCGATCTTGCCCCACGCCTCCGGATACATGCGGCCCGTTATCTTCGGCCACCAGAAATGCAGACCGCCGAGATAGCCCATAATGGCGCCGCCCACCATGATGTAGTGGAAATGGGCCACAACGAAGTATGTGTCGTGCACGTGCACGTCCATGCCAAGCGAAGCAAGGAACAGTCCCGTGACGCCGCCGATCGTGAACAGGCCGATAAAGCCCAACGCGTAGAGCATGGGCGTGTGGTAATAGATCGAGCCCCGGTACATCGTTGACGTCCAGTTGAATACTTTGATGGCAGATGGCACCGCGACCGAGTAGCTCAGGAACGAGAAGATGATCGCAGCGTACACCGACATACCGGCCACGAACATGTGGTGTGCCCACACCAGGAACCCGAATACCGCAATCGCCACGCTCGAGAGCGCAACGAAGTGGTACCCGAATATGCGCTTCCGCGAGAAGCACGGAATGATCTCGCTGATCACACCCATCGACGGCAGAATCATGATGTAAACCGCCGGGTGCGAGTAGAACCAGAACAGGTGCTGGAAGAGCAGCGGATCGCCGCCGAGGTTCGGGTCAAATATCCCGATGTGGAAAGCGCGCTCCAGCGCAACGAGCACGATGGTGATTGCCAGCACCGGCGTACCCAGGATCTGGATGATCGCCGTGGCATAGTTGGCCCAGATAAAGAGCGGCAACCGTCCCCAGGTCAGCCCCGGCGCTCGCATTCGGTGGACCGTCACGATGAAGTTCAGGCCGGTGAGAATGGACGAGAATCCCGCAACGAATATGCCCAGCGCCGCGCCCGTCACGTACGTGTTCGAGAACGTCGTGCTGAACGGCGTATAGAACGTCCAGCCCGTATCAACGCCGCCGGCGACAATCGAAAACAGGGTCAGCAGGCCACCGAGCACCAGCAGATACCAGCTAAGCAGGTTGATTTTCGGAAACGCGAGGTCCTTCGCCCCCACCATCATCGGCACCAGGAAGTTACCCAGCACCGCAGGTACCGACGGGATCAGGAAGAAGAAAATCATCATGATCCCGTGCATGGTAAAGAGCTTGTTGTAGGTGTCCGCCTGCACCAGGTCACCCGCGGGAGTCAGCAGTTCGAGGCGGATGAGCATCGCGAAGAAGCCGCCGATGAAGAAGAAGGCGGTGATCGTCACCAGGTACAGAATTGCGATTCGCTTGTGGTCAGTGGTAAGCAACCACGACTTCAAGCCGTAATCGGAATTCAGGTAGTTCCGGGTTTCAATTGCGTGTGTAACGGTCGCCATACATGAATACCCTTACCGGTTAGCGCCTCCGGGATTTTGTTGCATTGCCCCGGACGGCGATGTGGTGTTCGGGACCGGAGGACGGCCACTAACCGGCGCGTTCTGCGGTGACTGCAAGGACTTGATGAACGCCACCAGCGAGAGCAACTGGTCTTCGCTCACGATGCCCTGGAATGTGGGCATGATCGGCTTGAAGCCGGCGACGACCTTCGCATTGGGATTGAGTATCGACTCGCGGATGTAGTTGTCATCTGCCGTTTGCGTGCGACCATCCTCAAACAGGACAGGCTTGCCATACACACCCATCAGGTTCGGACCGCGGCCCGCGGTATCCATCCGGTGGCAGGTTGCGCAGCCGAGGTCCTGGAATAGTTTCTGCCCTGTTCCGGCCAGCGATCCTTCTCCGGCGCCGCCCGCAAGCCAGTTCTCAAAGTCCCTGGGCTCCATAACGACCACTCGCCCGATCATCCCAGAATGGCTGGTGCCGCAGTACTCGGCACAGTAGAGGTGGTATGTGCCCGGCTTCGTCGCGTGGAACCACTGCGTCGTGTAGCGGCCGGGCAGAACGTCCGTCTTGATGCGGAACGCCGGGATGAAGAAGCTGTGGATGACGTCCTGCGAGATCATCGTCAGACGAACATCGCGGCCCGCGGGCACGTGCAGTTCATTGATCTCGCGCTGACCCGTCGGATGCTGCGCTTTCCACATCCATTGCTTCCCGACGATGTAAACATCCATAGCATCGCGTGGCGGACGGGATTCGAGGAAGTAGATCCACGCGCCCCAGCCGAAGAAGATCATGAACATGAACAGCGGCACGATGGACCAGGTGATTTCGAGCGGCAACGAGCCTTCTACCGGATGTGCCTTCGGATGCTTCGTGTGCCGGTACTTAATCACGAAGTAGAAGATCAGCAGCCACACGAGAAGTGTGACGGCGCCGGTGATTGCTAGCAGGAATATGTAGAGCGCATCGACGCGACCTGAAAACGTCGCGGCCCGCTCTGGCCAGAGTGGCAGATTATCCCACATATCTTATGCGGCCCTCGGAGTCTTGTTTGGGCCCTGCTTCTTGTCACGGCGGAACATCACGATCATGAAGCCACCAAGGATCAGCGTTGTTGCTGCCGCCGAAAGCTGAAGAATGCGCGTCACGACTGCGCCGTACCTGCCGGTACGCGGGTCGTAGTGATAGCAGTAGAGCAGTACTTCATCTACGAGATTGCCGATGCGGTTCTCTGACGCTTCCACCAGCCCCAACCGCAGGTCTTTCGGCGGATACTCCACGCCGTAGTAGTACTGGGCAACACGTCCCTTCGGCGTCAGGATCATGATTGCCGCGCCGTGTGCCCATTGCTGGGTCTTGTCGTCCCATGCGAACCGGAAGCCGACCGATTCCGTCAGTTTCGCAATGTTCTCTTTGTCGCCCGTCAGGAAGTGCCATCCGCTCGACGCTCCCTGCCGCCCATACCGTTCGAGGTAGGCCTGCTTCTTCTTGGCCGCAAGCGCCGGTGTCTCACGAGGATCGAAGCTGACTGTAAGGACCTCGAAGTCCTTCCCCACATCCAGCTTCAGAGTGCGCAACGTACTCGTCAGGCCGTTCAGCACTTCGGTACAGAGCATCGGGCACTCGTAATAGACGAGATTGAGAATGACTGCCTTTCCATGCCCGAAGTACTTTCCGAGTTCGACCGTACTGCCGCTCTCGTCTTTGAACTGGGCTTTCAGCGGAACCTGCGAGTCGAGTTTCTGCTGAATGCTGACATCGCCCAACGTTGTCGACACCGCTTCGTAGCGGGGCTGGCCCGGCCGTCGCTGCGCCGCAACCGAAGTCGCGAGCACAGCAACAGTTGCCAGCGCGAGGGTGATTCCGCGAAGTGACTTCATAGCGCTACCGCTTAACCTGTGGCTGGTTTCCGGAAGGACCGCTGCCGGAACCCGTTTCTGATTTAGCACCCGCGCTCGTTTGCGGCTGCATAGGCTGGCTCGCCTCCGGGCGCGTGGGTAAGCCCTGCTGCACGACCATCTGCATCGCACGGTCGATCGGAATCCGCGCAACGCCCGCCTTCTCGTCAACCCAGCCGTAGCTGTTCAGAATCTCCAGCTCCTTCGCTCGGAACTTGTTCATGTCCGCGACCGGGTCCGGCTGGAGCCGCGGCGCGGGGAACACCTGCGACGGGTCTCCGCCCACGTCCTTGAGTTGACGGTTGCTGGTGACCATCGGGTTCGGCTGTGCGGACGGCTGCACCTCTCCCTTGGCCAGGTACTGGTACACACCCCACAACCCGAAGTGGATGATCACGCCCACGACCGCAAGCGCCACGAGGAACTTCACGATTCCGCTGATGCTGATATCAGTGCGGTCGTACGAAACCTCGGGGTTCGAGGCGTTCTCTGGAAAGATTTCGCGATCCCTAGTGTCCATGGCGTTCAAACAAATCGGTTACGTGCTGGTCATACGTCGCCAGCATCGGTCGACGCTTCAGGTTCCAGAAAAAGTACGCGAGCCAGAGCCCGCCGAGTCCGATTGGAGCTGCAATGTCCATCCAGCTCAGCCGCAGGTGAATCGCGCCATGTTCGGCTGCAAAATTCGGCGCAACCAGCCACCAGTAATCGACGGCCCTCATGGCGATGATCCACATCGCAAGCAGCGCGATGCTGCGCGCGTTCCGCTTGAAGTCGCGCGAGAGCATCAGGATGAAGGGCAGCGCGAACTGGCCGATCATCAGACCGACGGTCACGTATTGCCAGCCGCCCTTGCTGCGGTGCAGCGTCCACGTGATCTCTTCCGGCAGGTTTCCTGACCAGATGATGAGGTACTGGGAGAACCAGAAGTACGCCCACACCATCGTCATCGCGAGTTGCAGGTTGCCGAGATCATGGAAGTGATCGGGCGTCCCCACGCCACCGATGCGGTCCACATGCTGCCACCGGGCAAGCACGATGATGGCAAGCGCAATCGACGTCAGTGCCGCGCCGTTGATGAAGATGAGTCCCCAAATAGTGGAGTACCAGTGCGGGTCAAGAGACATGACCCAATCCACGGAGGCGAACGTCACCGTGAGACCGAGCAGTAGTATGCCGATGCCGCCGATAAGGCGATATCGCGAATACATCGCCGGCGGGTTCGGCTCGTCCTGCCGGTCAGCCATTTTGCCGAGGACGAACGTGAGCCCCATCCACACCGCGAAATAGATCACCAGTCGAACGATGAAGAATGGCGTATTGAGCCACTTCGCTGTTAGCTGGCGCAGATGATTGTCGTTGGCGACGACCTCGGAGTGCGTCCACTCGTAAACGCTGTGCATCCCGAGCAACAACGGGATGGACGCAATCGCAACCAGCGGTAGTGAGCGCGCTCCGGCTTCGAAGATGCGCCGGGTGACCGTGCCCCAGGCTCCACCCGTGAGGTGGTAAACCATCAGCCAACCGAGACAGCCGACCGATGCAGCCCAGATGAAGATATAGCCGATCAGGTAGGACCGGAAGAACTGGTCCTTGTTTACGAAGAGCCCGATCAGCATTGCCAGCAGCCCCAGCGCGCCGGCGATGATCGACTTTCGCAGCCAGCCGTCCACCGCCGCGGGGGCTGTGAACGTGCGCGCACCAGTCTCATGTGTGGTTCGCATCAATGCCCTCCCCCTTGCTGGGCTTCGCCCTTGAACTGCGGTAGAACCGCGCCCGTCGGCACCTGGCCTTGAATGGCCGGAGGACGCGCCTTCAGATCAGTTCCAGCGGGGATCGCCGATGCTGGCGCATTCTGGCTAAGTTGCAGTGCCCGGATATACGCAACGATCGCCCAGCGGTCGCGTGGTTGAATCTGGGCTGCGTAGTCGGGCATGGCGCCGAACCCGTTGGCAATGACGTCATAGAAGTGCCCGAGCGGAGCCTTTCGCAGCCGGTCGATATGGTACGAGGGTGGCCGGCGATACCCGCGCTGGACAATCATCCCGTCGCCGTCCCCGGTTTCGGAGTGGCAAGGCGCGCAGTAAACGTTGTAGCGTTCGCGTCCCCGCTCAAGTACCTGCTGGGTTACCGGAAACGGCATCATGTCTCCGGCTTCTTTTCCGATCATCCCGGTATAGAAGTACGCATCGTCCCGCAGATTGCCCCGAGCAACGGTGCCCGGCACCAGCGGACGAGATGACTGCGTGTCTGCGAAGAAGTCGCTCTTCCTCAGCGGCCTTAAGCGCGGCTGGTCCTGCATATCTGTGCGGCATCCGGCGAGCACGCCTGCAAGTACGAGCACATAAAGAGCGATCAACCGACGGCGTGTAATAACACTCCGGAGCGTGGCGAATTGCTGCAGCGTATTAATTCGGCACCTCCTCAATTGCAAGCGGTCGCAGCCCGGCAAGGAACTGGTACGTGTGTTCCCGGTCGAACCGCGGATCCGTCGCCTCGATGCAAAGGAAGAACCTGTCCTGGGAAACCCGGCTGAACCGCTCAACGTTGAAGACCGGGTGATAAGGAAGCGGCAAGCCGTTCATCGCCAGCGTCCCGACGACAGCCGAGATGCCTGCGAAAAGAATCGTCAACTCGAAACACACAATGATGAACGCGGGCCACGAATTCAGCGGGCGTCCGCCTACGTTCAACGGATACGCGATAACGTTCACCCAATACTGAAGCCCGAACGCGGTGAGCAACCCGAGCACGCCGCCGATCAGCACCACCAGCGGAACTAGCGTCTTTCTGAAGCCGATCGCGTCCGCCAGGCCGTCGATGGGCATGGGGCTGTACGCATCCATGTTGCGGAAGCCTTCGCTATGCGCACGATGGGCGGCTTCCAGCAACTCTTCCGGCGTTTCGAATTCGGCCATTAATCCGTAGATCGGAGCCTTCATCTCACCTTCACCTCCGCCGGCTTGCGGTGGTGGATCATCTCCTTGATCTCGAACATCGGGATCATCGGCACGAGCCGGATGAACAGGAACATCGAGGTCAGGAACAGGCCGATCGTGCCGCCGAACATTGCGAAGTCCCACCTGGTCGGCACGTACATCCCCCACGCCGAAGGCAGGAAGTCGCGATGCAGGCTGCCCACGATGATCACGAACCGCTCGAACCACATGCCGATAAGCACGTCGATGGAGATCAGGAACAGCAGCGCAGTGCTCTGGCGCACCTTGCGGAACCAGAGCAACTGGGGAATCAGAACGTTAGTCAGGATCAGAGTCCAGTACGCCCAGCCATACGGTCCGAACATGCGGTTCTGCATCATGGCCCTCTCGTAGAAGTTCGGGCCGTACCATGCAAAGAACCACTCGGCGAAGTAGCCGTACGCCACGATGAGTCCGGTGGCGAGCATCACCTTTGCGGCATTGTCGAGATGCCGCTCGGTGATCATGTCCTTCAGCCCGTACCATGCGCGAACCGGGATCGCGAGCACGAGCACCATGGCGAATCCGGAGTAGATCGCACCGGCGACGAAGTACGGGGGGAAGATCGTCGCGTGCCAGCCAGGCAGAACCGACACCGCGAAATCGAAGCTCACCACCGTGTGCACCGAGAGCACCAGCGGCGTCGAAAGCCCCGCAAGCAGCAGGTAGGCCGACTGATATCGCTTCCAGTGCCTGGCCGAACCGCGCCAGCCCATTGCGAGCAAGCCGTAGATGCGGCGCGTCCAGATGTTGACGGCGCGGTCGCGCATCGTCCCGAGATCGGGAATCAGGCCCATGTACCAGAACAGCAGCGAGATCGTGAAGTATGTCGATACGGCGAAAACGTCCCACACGAGAGGACTGCGGAACTGTGGCCACAGCGTCATCGTGTTCGGATACGGGAAGAGCCAGTATCCGAGCCACGGGCGGCCCATATGCAGCAGCGGGTACATACCTGCGCAGGCGACTGCAAACAGCGTCATCGCCTCAGCGAAGCGGTTGATCGAGTTGCGCCAGGGCTGCTTGAACAGCAGCAGAATCGCCGAGATAAGCGTTCCCGCATGGCCGATACCGATCCACCAAACGAAGTTGATGATGTCGAATCCCCATGCAACCGGGATGTTGATGCCCCAGATACCCACGCCTCGGTAAAGCAGGTAAGGCACCGTCATCATCAGCAACCCGAGCAAGCCAAGCCCTAGCAGAAGGGCGGCATACCACCCGAGCGGTGAACGCTGTGTCAGCACAATGCCCGAAATCTTGTCGGTCACCGTATCCAGCGAGTGATCGCCAGTGATGACCGCCGGGCGTCCATGCTGATCTATGTTCGAGGTTGTTACTTGAGTCGCCATCGCTACGAATGCTCCGGCCGTTCGGTTGCCCCCACGGATGCGCTCGCGTGCACCGACGAACCGCCGTGCGGTTGTGGGATTTCAGGATTCGGATTCGTCACCACCGCCATGTAGGTCGTGCGGGGACGCGTATTCAGTTCGGTCAGCAGGCCGTAGTCGCGCGGGTCTGACTTCAGCCGCGTGACCCGGGCCCTCTTGTTGTTCAGGTCGCCGAAGACAATGGCGTCGGCGGGACATGCCTGCTGGCACGCCGTCATCACCTCGCCATCGCGAATCTCACGGTTCTCCTTCTCGGCCTGGATGCGGGTTTCCATGATCCGCTGCACGCAGAAGGTGCATTTCTCCATGACGCCGCGAGGACGAACGCTGACGTCCGGATTGCGCAGCATCTTCAGTTGCGGAGTGTTCCAGTCCTGGAAAAGGAGGAAATTGAAACGGCGCACCTTGTACGGGCAGTTATTCGAGCAATAACGCGTTCCAACGCAGCGGTTGTAAACCATGTCATTCAGGCCTTCGCTGCTGTGGACCGTCGCCGCCACGGGACAAACGACCTCGCACGGCGCATTCTCGCAATGCATACAGGGAAGCGGCTGGAAGTACGCTTTCGGGTTCGCCGCGTCTCCCGTGTAGTAGGTATCGATGCGCAGCCAGTGCATCTCACGGCCGCGCTGCACCTCGTGCTTGCCGACTACCGGGATGTTGTTTTCCGACTGGCACGCGATCACGCACGCGTTGCACCCAACGCAGGCACCCTGGTCGATGTGCATACCCCACTTGTTCACCGGGTACTCATAGTTGGGGTACAGCGTGAGACCTTCGACGGGTTCCATGTGCTGCACATGCGCGAAGTTCGGGTTCTTCTGGAACTCCTCGAGCGTAGCCGCGCGCATGTTGTCGCGACCCGCTAGCGCGAAGTAGCCCTGTCGAGATGCGAGCGGATACTTATCGCCAGTCTTCGCAACCTTTGCGCTGGTGATGATCGCGGGAGCGGCGGTCGTGCGCAGTTGGTAGGCGTCGAACCCGATGCCTGTTCCCACTCTGCCGGCGCGTTGGCGTCCGTAGCCCAGGAATAGCGTTATCGAATTGTCCGGATGACCGGGTTGAACCCATACACCCGCCCGCTGCTTCCGGCCACCTACTTCGATTTCGAGTACATCCTCGGTCTTCAGTCCCATCCGGTCCGCATACTGCGGGCTGACCAAGGCGGGATTGTCCCAGACCAGCTGGTTCATCGGACGCGGAAGTTCCTGCAGCCATGCGTTATTCGCGAAGCGGCCATCCCATACGGAAGGATCACGGCGCAAGACAACTTCAACCCCTTGCAGGGCGGGTGTGGGCGAGGGCAGGTTCGCGCTGGCCTTCACCGTCCGTACCGGCATAGCACTGTTTGCGACGTAGCCGTCATGAACGGCTTTGCGCCACCACGCTTCGAAATCCGCCGTCCTTACCTGCTGTTGCCAGTAGGCGCGGATGGTTTCGTAACCGGACTGGTCTGGAGCCTCTCCGAATGCAGCCAGGAATTCGTGATCGCTCTTCGTGTCGTAGAGCGGAGCAATCAGCGGCTGCACGATGGAAACGGTACCGTCGTACGTGCGCGTGTCGCCCCACTGCTCGAGGTAGTGGGTGGCAGGGACGTGCCAGTGAACGTGCTGCGTCGTCTCGTTCGTGTACAGGCCGTAGTGGATGGCGGTGGGAACCTTGCCGAGCGCGTCCGCGAAGTTCAGGTCCGCCGGGGCGTCGTACACAGGATTGCCGTGCACGATGACCAGCATGTCCACCTTACCCGCGCGCATCTCGTCCACGAGCGCTCGGATGTCGGCCATGTTGTCGCTCGATTCGGCGACGACTGGATCGGTGTGGATGACGGTCTTGCCCAAGTTGCCGAGTGCCTGGTTGATTGCATGCGCCAGGGCATGAACAACGGGGGATTGCTCCGGACCCGCAATCACCGCGGAAGTGCCTCGATGTGCCTCAAGGTCCTTCACCAGTCCGTCAATGAACTTTGCTTCGAATTCGTCTCTCGGTTGTGTGCCACCACCCGCATTCACGCCCAGCCGCGACGCGATCAGGCGCGCGTAGTGCTCCACGTCCACGGCCCGCACGGGAAGTCGGTGATCAGCTTTTGCACCGGTGACCGTGTACACGCTCTCAATCATGTACATCCGGTTCATCGGCTTGCCGGAGCTGGGCAATTCCATCAGGGTCGCAGTCGCCACGCCCGGGGTCTCTTGAGCGCCTTTCGGACGGCGGCGGCTCGCGTACTCGCGTGCATAACGCAACTGGCCGGGGAAACCCGAATTCAGGAAGTCTGCGTCAAGCGCCAGAATCACGTCGCAATCAGCGATGCGGTATTGCGTATCCACATCCTGGCCGAACGCCATGATGGCACCCGCCCGGATGTTGTCGCGATTGACCGCCTCCCACTGATACCACTTGGCGCCCGGGTACCGGGCGAGCAGCGCGCGGAGCTGCGCGGCCATCGTTGGCGACGCGATGTTGCGCGTCAGGAAACGAAGGCCCGACGTCCCCTGCGTTGCCCGTTGTGCATTGAGCGGGCCACGGATAGCGGAGAGGAAATTCGCCCACGCGCGGTACTCGCCGTTGAACAGCGGCGCTTGTGAGCGGTCAGGATCATACAGGTCCAATACCGAGGCCTGCATGAATATGTCGCTTCCGCCGAGCGAGGCTGGATGTTCCGGGTTCCCCTCAATCTTCGTAGGCCGCCCCATGTGGCTTTCCACAAGTACCGGCTGGGCGAACCACGACATCGGCATCGCGCTCGCGTAGAACAGCGGCTTGCCGGGGATGATCTCTTCGGGCTGGCGAACGTACGGGACGATCGCCTCAGGCGGCTGCTTCGTGCACGCCGTCATTCCCGCCAGCGCGAGCGACGCACCCATCAGCTTTAGAAAGCCGCGACGGGAAACGGGGTCAAGCCACTCGCTGGCGCCCCTGGGGAACTCGCGTTGCAGTTGAGCCTGGAACTCCGGGTCACCCGCCAGTTCCTGAAGGTTGCGCCAATACTCTGGCCCTTCGGCGTTGGCGAGCTTTTCCCGGGCGGCATCGAATTCAGCTTTCCCAAGCTCCGGTTTGCCGAGCTGAACGAGTCCAGACGGGCTCGCTTCATTCTTTTCGCCGCGCTTGGTGCCGGGACAAACGTCCTTGTCGGACGCCTTCTTGCTTGCTTCCATGTGCCTCTGCTCTAGTTGCGAAAGATCACCCGCCACGCACATACGTGCGCATCAGCGGTGGCAAGTGGAACAGCTGATCAAAGTGCTCGTACTGCGAAGCTTGTATTGCTCGCGCAGATACGTACCCAAAGCGATCTGGTTCGTGAATGTCTTTCCCCCAACCGTCACCGGGTTCTCGCCGCTCGGCTGCGCGTATCGCATGTTGAAGACCTGCGACACAGGACGCAGGAACTTCTCAGGCTGCCGATGACAATCGAGACACCACTCCATGTTCAGCTGCGTAGCCGCCATCATCAGCGGCATCTGGTCCACCTGCCCGTGGCAACTGGCACACCCGACACCTTTATTTACGTGAATGCTGTGGTCGAAATAGACGTAATCGGGTAGGTCGTTGACACGCTCCCATTGGAGCGGTTTGCCTGTCCGGAAACTTGCCCGCACCGGCTCAAGCATTTCGGCGTTGGTCCAGATTTGCGAATGGCAGTTGATACAGGTCTTCGTCGGCGGGATGCCGGCAAAGCTCGAGACTTCAACGGAGGTATGACAGTAACGGCAATCGATGCCCAGCCCGCCAACGTGGTGCTGATGGCTGAAGGGCACCGGCTGCGTGCGTGCTACACCCTGATAGGTGTAGTACGAGGAACGCTGCATCTCGGCGAAGAACCACAACAACCCGCCGACGACTACAACAGCGCCTAGTATCGTGAAACGAGATATGGCGTTGGTGCTGCGATGGAATATCTGCCCCATCTAGCGAGCTTTCCGTTTTCGTGAGATCGCCGCCGAGATACCTACCGGCATGCGTGATCTTTAATCAGGCGGCGGAAGACCACCGCGTTTTGATGATCAAAGCTGTTCCCGGATGAAATATTTTTGAAATTCCCAAACACACCCCTGAGTTTGGGCCCGAACTGAAAGGTGCGCTCACGATCTTCGCGACCGTGACGCGCGCGATGTACTTAGATTTACACCAAGAGTTCAGAGATGCGCAAATTCAGCAATTAGCACTCAGCATTCAGTCAGCTCCTACTGCAACGTGGGTTGGTCGAGAGGCCCGGCTGCCGTGCTAAGTGCTGATTGCTAATTGCTAACTGCTAATTGCTCTTCACCACGAGCAGCTTTCGGTCGGTCATCTCCTCGATCGAGTAGCGCAAACCCTCACGGCCGACGCCCGATTGCTTCACGCCGCCATACGGCATCTGGTCGCTTCTCCAGCTCGGGATGTCTCCTGCAATAACGCCTCCGACCTGCAACTCTTCAAAAGCTCGGAAGACGAGCCTCACATCCCGAGTGAAAACCCCAGCCTGCAATCCAAAAGGAGAATCGTTTGCGCGCCGTAGCGCCTCTTCGAAAGTGTCGTAGGGTTCCACGGTCGCAACCGGCGCGAATATCTCCATGCTGTTCACGCGCGATTCAGGTTTGGTTGCGGTGAGCACAGTGGGAGATAGCAGTGAACCTTCCCGATTGCCGCCGCACAACAGGCGCGCTCCACCTCCAACCGCCTCGTCCACCCATTCGTGAGCGCGAATCGCCTCTGCCTCGCTGATCATCGGTCCCACATCCGTCGCTTCGTCCAGAGGATCGCCAACCATGAGCCTCTTTGTTTGTTCCACAAGCAATTCTGTGAACCGGCCAAAGGCGGCACGCTCGACGAATATGCGCTGCACGGAGATGCAGCTCTGTCCTGCATACGCAAACGCGCCCGTCGCGCAGCGCTCCGCAGCATAGGCGAGATCGGAGTCGCCGTGCACGAGAACGGCGGCATTCCCACCAAGTTCCAGCACGACGCGCTTGAAACCAGCACGGGATCTGAGTCCCCAACCCACCTTGCTGCTGCCGGTAAAGGTGAGCATCTTGAATCGATTGTTCTCGACCAGCGCCGACGCGTCCTCGTTCGTGAGCGGAAGTACGTTGAGCGCACCATCCGGCCAGCCCGCCTGCTGGATGATCTGCGCAAGCGCCAGCGCCGAGAGCGGACATTGCGGCGCAGGCTTCAGCACCATCGTGCACCCGGCCGCGATGGCTGGAGCAATCTTGTGAGCCACCAGGTTGAGCGGAAAATTGAAAGGCGTGATTGCGACGATTGGCCCAACCGGGAACCGGCGCACGATGCCCCAGCGCCCAACGCCAATCTCGGCAACATCCATTGGCAGAGCCTCGCCGTATATCCGCGTGGATTCCTCGGCCGCCACCTGGAAAGTAAAAATCGCGCGGTCGAGTTCGAGGCGAGCCGTCCTGATCGGCTTACCAGCTTCTCGCGCCAACAGCGTCGCAAGCTCCTCGCGCCGACGTGTTAATTCCTGTGCAATGCGTTGCAGTACCCGTTGGCGTTCGAATGCCGGTAGCTTGCGGGTTGTCTCGAATGCCCGTTCGGCAGACGCGGCCGCAACATCAGCGTGCGCGCGGGTTGCATAAAAACAACGGCCGACGACCTCACCGCCGAAAGGCGCACGGACATCTTTCAGCGTGCCCTCCGTGAGCATCCGGCCATTCAACAGGAACGGGTAGGTCGAAACCGTGTTGCTCGTCTCAATGAAAGTGGTCTGCGACATGGCACCATGTTATTCCCTATCGGAGTCTCTCGCCGCCTCGCAAACCGAGTGACCGTAAGCGGTTGATAGCCTATCCTTCTGCCCAGGTAAGTGAGATGAAGACGATCGCCTTCGCTATCGCTCTTTTTCTTTTTGCACTGCATGCGCTCGCGATACGGGGTCAGGTTTGGCCTGTTCCTCGGTTCCGTCAAGAAGGGCGCAACGGTGGTGTTCGAGCAGGACCGAGTGAACAACAAAGTATGGCTACCATCGGCCGTGAGCATCGACGCTCTGTCAGGATTCTGGTCAAGGTCAAGCAAATGCGCTATCGCGTCCGGTTCAGCAACTACCGTAAGTTCCGAGTAGAAACCACCATCAAACCGGCTGAGCCCGGCAGCTAGCGCTCACCCCCGCCTTCCCCTCCTTAGTCCTTCTAAGCACGCACTCCGAGTTGCAGACTATAATGCCTCATCGCGAGGCATGGCATGAGTGCTGTGGGGTCACACATTCCATTGCCAGACGAGCGCGGTGAAGCTTATCCTGCCACGCTCGTACTGGAGTACGGGGGCACTCGACAGAAGCTCACAGTCGATCGTGTTCCGTTTCGAATTGGCCGGAAGCCCAGCAATCAACTGGTCATACCCGACGCCCGCGTATCGCGCGAGCATGCTGTCATCCTGTGGGACAACGGGTATTTGCTGCTCGACCAGGAGAGCCGCCGCGGCACTTACGTCAATGGCGTGCAGGTGACGCGCCATCAGCTCCAGCGCAATGACCGCATCGAGTTCGGCGTAGAGGATTGCTGTCTCATCTTCGAGCCCGAGCAGGCTGCATCGACTGTGGCTCGCGAACTCGCAGTCAGCCTCCGGCACGACAGCACAAGCCAACTGCCCGACCTCGAGATGCTTAAACTCTTTCTCGAGGCAGCTCGGAAGCTCAATACCACAAGTGTTCTCGATGACGTCTTTTCGACACTCATCGATGCTGCGCTCCGGTTGACTCGAGCTGATCGCGGGTTTGTCTTCTTGTGCCAGCAGGGAGGAGACCTCCGCCTTGCCGCGGGCCGGAATCAGCGTGGCGAAACCGTGATGGACGACAGTGCCATCTCGCGCTCCATCCTGCGTGAAGCAGTTTCCAGCGGCTCAGAATTCCTCGTTACCAGCACCGAGGACGAAGGCAAGCTGATGGGCCGCGCCAGCATCGTCGCCCACAACCTGCGAACCGTTGTATGCCTCCCGCTGCGTCGTCGGCGCATTCACGAGCGGCTCGGCACCCCGACGGAAACGAACGAGTTGTGCGGTGTCCTTTACCTGGACAGCCATATGCTGGCTGGCAAGCTCTCCGCCGTCAGCCACGACCTGCTTCGGACAATCTCGACTGAAGCGGCGGCGCTGGTCGAGAACGCCTTCCTGATGCAGGCGGAGCAGGCGGCACGCAGCTATCAGCAGGAGCTTGCGATTGCGGCGGCCATCCAGCAGCGACTGATGAAGGAACAGTTGCCGCAAATGCCGTATGCTTCGCTCCACGCAAAGAGCATTCCCTGCCGCGAGGTTGGCGGCGACTTCTTCGACGCCGTCCGCACCCCAAAGGGGCTTGCAATTGTCATCGCCGACGTAAGCGGAAAGGGAATTTCGGCGGCACTCATGGCCTCCATTCTGCAAGGCATGATTTACGCCCTGCTCATCGAGAACGTGCCAATTGCTGAAATTGCAGGTACCGTCAATCGCTTCCTGTGCCAGCGTGTTTCCGGAGAGAAATACGCCACGCTCATTCTTGTGCTGCTCACCCCGGACGGCACGCTCGAATTCGTGAACTGCGGGCATGTGCGCCCCATGCTCATCTCCGATGGCCGCGTGCAACCTCGCACGGAAGCGAATCTGCCAGTCGGACTCATGCCCGATGTGACCTTCGAATCCGCGCGCCTTCAACTTTCGTCGGGCGACCGTCTGCTGTTGTTCACGGACGGGCTCACCGAAGCGGAGAACGCCGCCGGAGAGGCGTTTGGCGACGATCCCCTCACGAATGCCGTCACCGCCGCAGCATCCGTTGACGACATACTGGCTCGGCTTACCGAGTTTTCTCCCAGCCACTTGGAGGATGACTGCACGATTCTGGACCTGACCTATCGCTGACGACTTTCAAGGTTTCAGAGTTTCAACCTTTCAGAGGTTCCTGTTTCAAGGTCGCGGTTCAACACAGTGCGAATCGGCAACGACCCCCGATGACTTTCCAAATTGCCCGATTCAGTCAACTACCTGATTCCACCATCACGCGATTATCAAATTAAATAGTCGTGCCGAGCGGGGCCGTGCCGCTTTTGCACGGCGAAATCGAGGGATCTGCGCGGTTCTCAAATTCGCAAATTACCCGATTACCCGATTCCGCAATTCCCGATTCCGCCGTCCACTCTGTTCGGACTAGTTCCATTTTGGTAAATTGATGGCTTATGTCTTCCCCCGACTCGTTGTTCGTTCGGGCCTGCAAAGGCCTGCCTACGCAGGTAACTCCAGTCTGGTTCATGCGCCAGGCCGGACGTTACATGCCTGAGTACCGGGCAGTTCGCAAACACCATTCGCTTGTCGAAATCTGCAAGACCCCGACCCTTGCGGCTCAGGTGACGATTGAGGCCGCCGAGATTCTCGGTGTGGATGCGGCGATCATCTTCGCCGACCTGCTCCTGCCCTTGGAGGTCATGGGCCTGAACTTCCGGTTCGAGGCTGGCGAGGGTCCCATCATCGAGAAGCCCTTGCGGGGAGACAAGGACATTGCCGCACTCCGGACCGACCGCGCCGCCGATCTCGACTATGTATCGGAGTCCGTACGCCTGGTTGTGAAACACTTCCGCGACAGTCTGCCGGTCATCGGCTTCTGCGGCGCGCCATTCACGCTGGCCAGCTACATGATCGAAGGCGGCGGTTCGCGGAACTACGTCGAAACTAAGAAGATGATGTACCGCTCGCCGGGCGCTTGGGACCAGCTCATGTCGAAGCTCGTGGACGTCCTTGCGCACTATGCCGCCGAGCAGGCACACAAAGGCGCAGACGCCATTCAGATCTTTGATTCCTGGGTCGGCTGTTTGAGCGTCGAGGATTACCAGCAGTACGTATTGCCGCGTACCACCGAACTCGTGCAACGCCTGAAAGCCACCGGCGTGCCCATCATTTATTTCGGCACGGAAACCACATCACTACTGCCGTACATGAAGCGCACCGGTGCAGACGTAATCGGCATCGACTGGCGACTGCCTCTCGATGAGGGATGGGAAGCGGTCGGCAACAAAGGAGCCGTTCAGGGCAATTTGGACCCCGTGCTCCTGTTCGCTGATTGGAACACCGTCAAGGGCCGCGCCGAAGATGTGCTGCGCCGGGCCGCGGGCCGCCCCGGCCACATCTTTAACCTGGGACACGGCATCCTGCCGAACACTCCGGTGGACAACGTAAAGGCTCTCGCCGACTACGTCCATGAATTCTCGTCGAAGTTCAAACCCAGCACCAAGGTGGACTGGTTCGGAGAAGAAGTTGAGCAGCGGTAATAAGGTTGCTGTCCTGCTGCTGGCACATGGGACCCCGGATACAGTTGAAGACATTCCCTGTTTCCTGCATGCCGTTACTGGTGGCCGTCCGGTGCCGCAGGCCACCATCGACGAGATAAAGCACCGGTACTCATTAATCGGCCGCTCGCCCCTTCGTGAACTCACGGAACGGCAGGCCGCGGGTGTGGCAAACGAACTCGGGTTGCCGGTTTACGTCGCCATGCGGAACTGGACGCCCTACATCCCCGATGTCGTCGCGAAGATGGCTGCGGAGGGAGTGGACCACGCCGTTGCCATCTGTCTTGCGCCACAGAATTCTCGAACGAGCACGGGACTCTACCGGCGCGCGCTGTTCGGCGAGTCGGGGCAGGCGCCTTTTGCATGTGACTTCGTCGCCGCATGGCACGACCATCCGTTTCTGGTGAGGGCCTTCGCCGAAAGACTAAAGGTTGGATGGCAGGTAGCCTGCGCCGAAGCGGGACAAACCATTCCCGTGATTTTCACGGCCCATAGCGTGCCTGCCTGCACCATCTCCGAGGGGGACCCCTACGAGCGACAGGCACGCGAAACCGCGCGCTTGGTCGCGTGTCAGTCGGGATTGACTGAAGGGCAGTGGAGCTTCGCATTTCAATCGCAGGGGATGAGCGGCGGTCCCTGGCTTGGGCCGACGGTTGAGGAAACCATCGATTCGCGCCGCGAGCAGGGTGCGCCCGGCGTTTTTGTGCAACCCATTGGATTCCTCTGCGACCACGTCGAAGTTCTGTACGACGTGGATATCGCTTTCAAGCAATACGCTCAGGAGCGCGGGATGCGTCTCTGGCGGGCCGAGTCCTTGAACGATTCGCCGCTTCTCGCTGCGGCGCTTGCCGACATCGCACGCTCCCGATTGGGTGCTCGCGTCTGAACGTTCGAGCGGCCAGGATCGTATACATCATTGTCGCAGCAGCATTGAGGGTCTGAAGTTTTGAAGAGAGTCGCGATTGTCGGCGGCGGTATCAGCGGTCTGTCCGCTGCCTATGCGCTTGAAAAAATCAAACGCTCTATCCGGGGAATTGACTACCTCCTTCTCGAAGCCAGTCCGCGCCTTGGCGGTGTCATGGTTTCCGAGCGCGTTGACGGCTGCCTTATCGAAGCCGGACCCGATTCGTTCCTGACCGAAAAGCCGTGGGCAACTCAACTCTGTCGCGAACTCGGGATTGGCGACCAGATCATCGGCTCCAATGACGAACAGCGTCGTACCTACATCCTCGTTCGTGGCCGACTGGTCGAACTGCCGGACGGCCTCATGTTCATGGTGCCGACGAAGATCGTGCCCACGGTGCTCTCGCCTCTTTTTTCCGTTGGCACTAAACTCCGCATGGCCCGCGAGTTCTTCATGCCACCCGCCCCAACCACCGGGGACGAGTCTGTCGCTGCCATGGTGGAACGACACTTCGGTCGCGAGATGGTGGAGCGCCTCGCAGACCCGTTGCTCTCCGGCATCTACGGAGCCGATTCCGCGAGTTTGAGCGCTCGTTCCGTCTTGCCGCGCTTCGTCGAGTTAGAAACGAAATACGGTTCACTCTCGCGCGGGATGCTGGTCGCTCGCAAGCGCATGGCACAGGCGATGAAGGGGCGGCCTAAGCCGCCGCTGTTCTCTTCGCTCAAGAACGGCATGCAGCAACTTGTGGACGCTCTCGTGGCTAATCTGGAGTCGGAGCGCATCCGAACGAATACTGCCGTGGATAAGGTGTTCTGGTCAGGTCACGACTGGGAGCTTTCGGTCGGCAACGCGAAGATGAACTTCGACGCCGTCGTCTTTGCCACGCCGGCGCACGTCGCTGCGCGGCTACTCGCCGGAGCACACGCTGAGATCGCGTCCGAACTCGCCGGAATTTCGTACTCCTCGTCGATAACGACCACACTCATCTATGACCGAGCCGCGCTCGCCGGACGTGACCGCGGCTTCGGGTTCCTCGTTCCGCGAAGCGAGAAGCGCCGCATGCTCGCCTGCACGTTCGTGCACAACAAGTTCCCGCATCGCGCCCCCGCAGATCGCGGCATCGTCCGCGGCTTCCTCGGCGGCCTTCGTGACGAAAATGTCATGCAGATGGGCGATAGCGAAGTGCTTGAGACGCTCATGCGCGAACTCCGCGAGATCACTGGCATCAAGGCTGAGCCTCGTGCAGCGCGCATCTACCGGTGGTCACGTTCCATGGCGCAGCCGTCTCCCGGCCACCTCGAGCGCATGAGCCGCATCGAGGCCCTTAGAGCGCAGTTGCCCGGTCTGGCACTGGCGGGCAATGCGTACTCGGGTATCGGCGTTCCCGACTGCGTACGGACCGGAACCGAAGCAGCCAATGAACTCGCCAAACAGTTGTTTGGCTGAGATGTTGTGACCTTTTATTAGATTGTCACCCCGAGCGCGGTCTCTCCTGCCGCGCGAGGGATCTGATCTCGCTACCGGCGCAGCAGCCACGCAGTGGTTGCACTAAAGCGCCGAAGCGAGCTGCCTTGGTATAAATTGGGCGATCAATCAGAACTCACCAACTCTGAGATGTTGTGGCTTCAACCTTCTCCCCAGAAGCAACCCGATTGCGCGACGAAACTTTTTTGCCCCCTGCGGGTTCATTTCAATAGTAAGACGCTGTGCCTCCGGCACGTCCGGGACGGTCGCGAAAGGACTCTCCTGCGGTGGCACGTTGTGAGCGGCGTTCTCGGTTACACGGGATGTCGAATCTTCAGGCTATCCGGCCTGCATGGTTGTTCGTAAGCGAACGTTCCCGGGCGTGCTGCAATTTTTCAACCCACTCCTCTGACGGTCGGCACAGATCGCCCCCTGCTCTATCGCGTGTCCCATGTCCTTGCGCGCTCGACCGTGAGCACGATACAACCACCTGTTGTGCAGCTCACCTTCGAGGATTACTGAATGCCCTCCCGTCTGTTCGGGCTCGTCATCATATTCGCTCTTGTTCTCACTTCGTTCTCCGCTGCGCAGACCTCTAGCCGGGTCGATCTTCGAGATTGGGACCTCCAGAACGGCGGGCGCATTGCCGCCAAAGGTGACACGATCTCCACAGCACAGTTCAAGCCAAACGGATGGTTGCAGACACACGTGCCTTCTACCGTCCTCGGTGCGCAAGTGAACACCGGAATGTTCGGCGACCCGTTCATGGGGATGAACCTGCGCGCCATTCCAGGGACCTCTTACGAGCTGGGCAAAATCTTCTCGCGCTTCCCCATGCCCGACGACTCACCATACAGGCAGCCCTGGTGGTATCGGACCGAGTTCTCGCTTCCGGCGAGCTTCAGGGGAAAGCCCCTCGCACTGCACTTCATGGGAATCAACTACCGAGCCAACGTCTGGCTGAACGGGAAACAGATTGCGACAGCAGACCACGTTGCCGGCGCTTACCGCACATACGAGTTCCCCATCACCGACGTCGCAGTCCTCGGCGGCACAAACGTTCTTGCCGTGGAAGTGTTCGCACCAACCGAGAAGGACTTGGCCATCAACTGGGTCGATTGGAATCCCGCACCAGCCGACAAGAACATGGGTCTCTGGCGCGAGGTCTTCGTGACCGCAAGCGGACCGGTGCAAGTGCGCTGGCCGAATGCCGTGAGCAAGGTCGATACGAACACGTTGAAGTATGCCGAACTGACAGTGACCGCCGACCTCCGCAACGCGACCGCGCAAGCCGTCAGAGGCGTGCTCAAGGGCCAGATTGGAAGTATCAGCTTCGAGCAGGCGGTCCAGCTCGCCCCGAACGAATCGAAAACGGTTGCATTCGCACCCGACCGGTACCCGCAGCTGAGGCTTCAAGACCCGAAACTCTGGTGGCCCTACCAGATGGGCGAACCCGCCGTGCACAAGTTGGACGTCCAGTTCGTGGTGGATGGCTCCGTAAGCGACAAGGCATCGGCAACCTTCGGGATCCGCGAGGTCACGAGCGAACTGACCGACAAAGGACATCGCCTCTTCAAGGTGAATGGCAAGCCGATCCTCATTCGTGGCGGCGGTTGGGCTCCCGACATGTTCCTCCGCAGCACCAACGAGCGTATCGAGCAGGAACTGAAGCTCACAAGGCACATGGGCCTGAACACCATCCGGCTCGAAGGCAAGATGGAATCCGACTTCTTCTACGATCTGGCAGATCGCATGGGCCTGCTGCTCATGCCCGGATGGTGCTGCTGCGACATCTGGGAGAACTGGAAGGACTGGACTCCCGAGACAAAGAAGATCGCGGTCGAATCGCTTCGCTCCGAGATGCTGCGCATGCGCAATCACCCGAGCATGTTCGTATGGCTGAATGGCAGCGATAACCCTCCGGCTACGGATGTTGAGCAGGCTTACCTCGACGTGCTGAAGGAACTCGAGTGGCCGAATCCCGTGGTTTCGAACGCTACGGCCAAGGCGAGTTCCGTCAGCGGACCCAGCGGCGTGAAGATGACCGGCCCCTACGACTACGTCCCGCCCGATTATTGGCTGCTGGACAAAGACAAACTCGGTGGCGCCTACGGCTACAACACCGAAACCGGCCCCGGACCGGCCGTACCTCCGGTTGAGTCGTTAAAGAAGTTCATCCCCAAAGCCAACTGGTGGCCGATCGACCAGGCCTGGAACTATCACACGGGATTGGGCAAGTTCAACCAGATGAACCTGTTCATCGCGGGCCTGAACGCGCGCTACGGCGAGGCAAAGAGTGCCGAAGAGTTCTCCCTGAAATCTCAGGCCATGACCTACGACAACCAGCGCGCGATGTTCGAGGCCTACTCGCGAAACAAGTACACCTCCACCGGCGTCGTGCAGTGGATGCTGAACAACGCCTGGCCCTCACTCATCTGGCATCTCTACGACTACTACCTCATGCCGGGCGGCGGATACTTCGGCACGAAGAAGGCGACCGAACCACTGCACGCCATGTACTCCTATGACGACCGCTCGATTGCCGTCGTGAACAGCACCTATCAGCCTGCCAAAGGGCTGAAGTTGACCGCCCGCGTCCTGAACTTCGACATGACCGAGAAATGGTCAGAAGAGAAATCCGTGGACGTCGATGCGGACGGAGTCGTCAGGCCGATCACGGTTCCCGACATCGAGGGGCTGACAACAACATACTTCGTGAAGCTTACGTTGCACGACGCCGCAGGCAGGAAAGTGAGCGACAACTTCTACTGGCTCTCAACCCGGCCTGTGAAGTTGGATTGGACCAAATCGACCTACTATCACACACCTGTTATCCAGGACGCCGACCTGACCATGCTCAATACCCTGCCCATGGTTGACCTCGTCACCAACACCTCGACCGAACGTAAGGGCAACGACACGGTAGTCCGCGTCACCGTCAAGAATCCATCGAAGTCGCTGGCCTTCATGACGCGTCTTCGCGTCGCCAAGGGCGAACTGGGCGATGACGTGTTGCCAATCTTCTGGGACGACAACTACTTCTCGCTGCTGCCGGGCGAAGTCCGGGAGATCACAGGCACCGTCGCCACTCGCGACCTCGCCAACGCGGCTGCAGTGGTGAAAGTGGAAGGCTGGAACGTACGACCGAAGACGTTGGGGACACCAGACAGGGCCAAGAAGAACTAGGCAGGACGTTCGCGTCGAACGAAGTACGAATAGGCGGGGCAAGTTGGCCCCGCCTGTTGGTTACATCGGGAATGTCATCCTGATGTGCGAGCTGTTGCGCGCCGAACGATTATGGGCGTCCCTGAGCTGTGTGGCCGCCAGTCTTCGACTGCCGGTGATGCCGGTCGATGACCGGCACCCGCACTGAACATCTGCCCCAAAAGCGAGCTCCCGCCCTACATGAAACAAAAAGCCGCGAGCGTTCAGCTCGCGGCTCTTACTATTCCCGTTCTACTGTAGGCTCGCTTTTTGCGAGTTCTTCATGACTTCGATTGCGCGGCGGAGTTGCTCGTCCTCGCCCTTCTCCGGCTTGCGCAGGGGTTCCGGTTCGGCAGACTCTGTGCCATCATCCGGCAGGATGAGATCATCGTCCGCGTCGGCCACGAGAATGTTCGGCGTGATCGCCGTATCCTGAATGGCCTTGCCACTCGGGCTGTAGTACTTGGCAACCGACAGGATCAGGGCAGAGCCGCCGGGCATGTCGATCGTACGTTGAACCGAACCGATGCCGAACGTCTTATCCCCGAGCACGTCGCCTCGGTTGTTCTCGAGAATGGCAGCCGCAACCACCTCGGCAGGGCCGGCCGTGCCACGGTTCACCAGCACTACCAGGGGCAGGTTTGTCACCGCCTTGTCAGGCTCGGCATTGTAGGTTTCGCGAGCGTACTTCTGTCCCTGCAGGTAGGTGATGACCCCTCGGCTCAGGAACAGGTTCGCCGTGGCGACACCTTCGGTCATCTCGCCTTCGGAGACCTCACGAAGGTCGAGAATGAGCTTCTTGGCCCCGTTCTTTTGCAGCGATTTGACCTTGTTCGCAATCTCCTGGCTCTTCCCCTTGGTCAGTGCATCCACCTTGATATAGCCGATACCCTCTTCGAGCATCTTGTCCTGCGGTGAAGGCACATTCAGCACATCGCGCGTGATCGTTACTTTTGCAGGCTCAGCGCGGCGCGCGCGCACTACCGAGACATTCAGGTTCGAACCGACCGGGCCTGTTGTGTACGTCAGTATCTGGGCAAGAGAGAGGTCGCGCGTGCTCTTTCCCTCGATGGCCTCAATGATGTCTCCCGAGGCAAGCCCGGCCTTGTCCGCCGGACCTCCTGGAATCACCGACACTACAGCGGCGTACCCGAAGCGCTTCGAAATCGTCGCGCCGAGCGTACCCTTGCCATCATTGTTGCTGCGGCGGGTCTTGTACTCCTTGTACTCCTCCGGGTCGAGATAGCTGGAACTCGCGTCCAGCGACTCGAGCAACCCGTGCAGCGCACCCTGAGTGACGTGTGGGATGTTCGGCTCCTCGACATACTCGCTTCGGATGCGCGAGAGTACCTCGCTATACACCCCTAGCTGGCGGTATGCACCGTCACTGGTGGAAGCTTTTACGCCTAGCCCGCCCACAACTGTGAACAGCACTATGGCAAAGGAGACTGAGAGGATCGCCGCTTTGGCCTTGGTGGACATGTAACTTCTGGTTCCGTTTCTTTAGACGGGTCTCGCCGGGGAACGTGACCACATTATACCGAGTGTTTGATGCTGAGTGGGCTGACTGGGACGCGACATCCTCCTCGCCCCATTCGCTCCGTCACAAACCTGATCCGGATGGCTGGGTGAACAGGCCGGTCGTAAGTTCCGGGTTTACCTCCACCGTCTCCACCCGTATCGCAAAGTCACCGCTAGGCTCGCCGTTCGAGTACCGTCCACCCGACGGAACCTTCATACCGTCCACATCCAGCCAGCCTGTGAAAAAGAAGGTAAAGGTACGGTCGCCCATGCTGCGCTGCTGTTTCACCGGAAGTCCGGTGGTCTTGTCGAGGAATACCAGTACCGGTTGGCCACCTTCCGGAACGAGCCGAAGGATATATGCTCCATCCTCTTCACCCGCGAATTCCACCTTGCCTGCCCTTCGATTCGGGAAGAACTGCGAGAAGCTGTTCATGTAGGCTCCAGCCAGGCGTTCATTCACCTCCGTCGCGCTCAACTCCCGGACGTCCCCTTTGCTGTCACGAATCCATCCGCGACTGCCGTCGAATACCGTGACTTGCCGGAAGTTCCCCATCGTAAGCTCGTCACGCTCCTTGCCATCAACGGTGATCCACGACTCCGCGACTCCCTTCATTGAATTCATTTCGAGCACAGCGCGCTGATGCGTCGCCTTCACTCTCGCAATGCGCTCGCGCCCACCAATCGCTCGCGCCCATTTGTCCAGCAGTTCCTCTGCCGTCGGCGTCTGCGCTGCCGATGCAAGTTGGATAAGCAACAAAACCGAAAGCACATACAAGACCCGATAAAGCCTGTCGTACATGGTCGTTCTCCGGATCATGTTTTGGATGAAGCAAGAATCTCCGCGTCAGCACCGGGCCTTCGCGGAGATCGATTCTCATACGGAACTCACGTCCGATGCTAGCGAGACTTGAACAGCATCGGAGCGAACTCAGCCAGGTAGCGCCTCCACACCAGCCAGGTATGTGCACCTGGTGTTTCAACGTAAGTAAGTTGGACGTTCTTCGACTTCAAGTACCTGGCGAGTTGCCGATTGTTTTCGATAAGGGAATCCTCGGTACCGCAGGCGATCCAAAGCAGCCGTAGCTCTCCGTTCACTCGCTCGCCGATCGAGGGAAATGCCTGCTCGAAACCGTCGCCGAGGCCGCCAGTGCTGAACGCGCCTACCCATGCGAACTTGTCGACATGATTCAAGCCAGTGAGAAGACTTTCCGCGCCGCCCATCGAGAGTCCGGCAATCGCGCGGTCCTTACGGTCGAGGGAAACCCGATACGAACGTTCCACTTGCGGCAGCACTTCGGCCAACAGCGCCTCGCGGAATTTGGTGAAGTTCCGTTGCCGGAGTTCCTGGTTCCGGAAAGCTCCGAAGCCGCCTTGCAGGATTTCGGGCGCGCCGTAACCAAGCGGCATCACGACGATCATCGGGCGGGCTTTACCTTGGGCAATCAGGTTGTCCAGTATGACGTGCGCGCGCCCCACTGCCGTCCAACCACTCGCGTCGTCGCTGAACCCGTGCAACAGGTACAGCACCGGATACCGAGTGCGGCCCTTCGGGTCGTACGCCGCGGGCGTATACACAAAGAAATCTCGCTGGTCACCTACGACTGTCGACTTGTAACTGTGCCGATGAATCGTGCCGTGCGGTACGTCGGCAACCTCCCACGGCAACGCGCTGCCGGGAACGTGAACCATGCTCTGTGGCGTCAACAGGTTCGGCTTGATCAGGGCATTGGCTGGATCTATCAGCGCCACTCCATCCACTACGAAGGAGTACCCATACAGGTCGGGATCAAGGGGCGCGGTGGACAATGTCCACACGCCCTGTTCGTCTTTCGTCATCGGCACAGGCTTTGCTCCCTCACGAGCGAGCATCACGGTCTGCGCACCCGGAGCTCGTAAGCGGAACGTCACAGTTCTGTCCGGGTTTACCTGTGGTGAGGAAATGCGCTGCTGCTGCGCGAACGCCGGTACGAGTGCGATAAGTATGAGGACCAACCGTGCAAGGTGCGCGGACACCTTCGCGCCAAGGGCGCTGCGTTCGGGATTTTGTGCCATGGTTTAGAGTGTACAACTCCGTCCAGAGCACATTGGACTAGTCGCTTGTAATCCCTCGTCAGTCGCGATTTTCTCCTCTCTCAAGGCAACAGCCGAGCTTCTGCTGAGATTCACATCGCACACGCACGTTCACCTTGGAGAACCCCATGACCCGCCGTCTTGCGCTGCTCGCTCTGGCGCTTCTCGTCTCCACATCCGCTTTCGCCCAGGCTTTCGACCGCACGACCTACGCCAGTCCTTCTCGCCCCGGCGACCTTTTCGTTGCCGACTTCAACCAGGACGGCAAACCCGATATCGTGACCACCCAGGAATCGTCGAACTATGTCACGGTGTTTCTGAACAATGGCAACGGGACGTACACCGGCGGTGGCTCAACCCACTGGTATGTCGGCGGTAACGCGAGCAGCTTCTTTCCGCGACGGGTCGTCGCGGCGGATTTCGACGGCGATGGCAAACAGGATATCGTTAGCGCCACGTGCAATTCGGCTGCTCAACCGGATCAGGGCGGAATCGCGACCCTTTACGGTTTCGGTAATGGACAGTTCGTGCCATCCACAACATGGGTGATTCCGGGCGAGAACTGCCCGACCTCGCTTGCCATAATTCACCTGCCCGGCGACTCACGGCCTGATCTGGTTATCACCCGGAACGTTGGCGCCGGCGGCTCGGCCCCGATCGTAATCATCAAGAACACTGGCGTGCGGAACGGGTGGCAGGTGCAGGGCACCATCATTCCTACTGACGCAGTGTCGTCCTACGGCATTTCGGCTGCGGACTACGACAAGGACGGCGTCAGCGACATAGCGGTCATCGATAAGCTGAGCACCGGGCATACCTGCACCGATCTCTACTTCCCAAACACAGCCAAGGCTCGCCGCCGCCTTGCATGTCCTGACGGGGCTGAGGCGGTCAACACCGTTGACTTCAAGAATGACGGCGTGCCCGACATTATCATTCCCTTCTCAGGGGGCGTCGGAGCTGCCGGCGTAATTGCGCTTTCAAATGACGGTGCGGGACGCTTTACTTCGCAACAGCTCAACCTGGTCGGCTCCTGGTCGAAGGTCAGTTGGAAGGCAAGCGAGCATGACTTCAACCTCGACGGTGTCGATGACATCGTCGTCGGCACCATGCGCAATCCATCGGACGGCCAGGACGGGTTCGCCATTTTCCTGGCCACCGGGGTAGGCTTTTGGGGTCAAACCTACTTCGGCTCATTGAACGGGTTCGACCAGACGCCACTTGCAACCGCTACTGGTGACTTCAACACCGACGGAAAGGGTGACTTCGCGCTCGTGCGCTACGCCCACGACGCGCTCGACGTGTTTCTCAACAGCACTTCCGGCGGTACCGCCCCATGCAGCACGACAACAGTAGGCGTAAAGATTTGCTCCCCCGCAGCGGGATCGACCGTTTCGTCACCCGTACACGTCTCGGCCGCAGCCCAGGGCAACGCGAACATCGTCGCCATGAAGGCCTACCTTGACGGCGTGCAGGTTGCATCGAGTTCGTCCGGCACACTCACCGCCTCCGCGAATGCATCGGCCGGATCGCACACGCTCACCGTCAATGCGTGGGACGCAAAAGGTGCTCTCTACCAGGCGCGCAGCAGTTTCAGTGTCTCAGGCGGTGGGACCAGCACATGCACCCCGCCGTCTCTCGGGGTAGTGATTTGCAAGCCGGCCGCAGGATCGACCGTCGCATCGCCGGTCGCAATCTCAGCCGCCGCGAAAGGCTCGTCCACCATCGTCGCGATGAAAGCGTACCTGGATGGTGTGCAGGTTGCGTCCAGTTCGTCCGGCACGCTATCGGCTTCGGTCAATGCAGCAAGCGGGAGCCATGGGCTGACCGTAAACGCGTGGGAATCCACCGGGAAAGTGCACCAATCGAAAGTAGTTTTCTCCGTCGCTGGGGGCTCGTGTCCGGCACCGTCCACGAACGCAAGCATCAGCATCTGCTCGCCTGCCGTGGGGGCTACTGTCACCTCACCGGTGAGTATCTCGACGATGGCCCGCTGGGACGGCCACAGGCTGACGTTCACGCGCGTTTACATCGACGGCACCAGCAGATGCGAGGCGCCCGGTGCAGGAGTTGTTTGCAGCGTGGCGCTCGGATCCGGCTCGCACACCATGCAGGTGAATACGTGGGATTCGACCGGAGCAGTGCTCAAGGCTGTTCGCTCCTTCAGTGTCCGATGAGAGAGCTAACTCACGATGCCATTAGCGACTGCGTTAGACAAAATCCGGAGTAGATAGGACAATCGATTCACATTCGAGGATGGTCGGTACGATCTCGTGAGTGCAATCGACAAAGTCTTACAGCGCAATGCCGCCTTCGCGCTGAACTATGACCCGGAACTGATCTCGCCGCGACCACGCATGAAGCTCGCGGTGCTCGCGTGCATGGACACGCGCATTACGCTCGCCGCCTTAGGACTGAAGCCGCAGGACGCGCACTTTATCCGAAATGCAGGCGGCATTGTCACCGACGACGCACTCCGCTCACTGCTGGTGTCGCACTACTTTCTCGGGACAAACGAGGTGATGGTCATCAACCACACCGATTGCGGCCTCATGAAGGCCAGCGAACAAGCCATGCACGAGGCTGTAGAGCGCGAGGCCGGACTGCCACCCAATACTCCCGTCCGTTTCTATGCGTTCAGTGACGTTGAACAGAACGTCCGCGAGCAGCTATCAAAGCTCGAAGCGCACAGTTGGATCCGCAAAGAGCTAACCATCCGCGGGTTCGTGTTCGACGTAAAGACGGGGAAGTTAACCGAGGTGGCGCGCTAAACCTTGCCGGAATGGCACGCTAACGAAGGCGGCGAAGTCGCAGCTGCTGAGTAACACAAATCCAGATAGAACAGCGGGGCCCGGAATGGGCCCCGCTTACCGCAGGAATCAAGGGTTCCTACCAGATCAGCTTCACGCCCAGAGTCATGATTCGACTACCGCCGGTGAACTGCTTTGGGTTCAGGAACAGGCCTGCTGTCTCGGGTGCAAGCGCAGAGGCGATGTTCGAGTAGGTTGTGCTCAGTGAGTTGTTCACCGTACCGATGATTGAGCCAGTCTGGAATACACTGGGCTGCGCCAGCGAGAAGTTGCGATGGTTGAACACGTTGAACGCTTCGGCGCGGAACTGAATACTGAAGCGCTCCGTGATGCTGGTGTTCTTGAGCGCGCCCATGTTCCAGATGTTGATCCCCGGAGACCGGAAGCTGTTGCGCCCCAGGTTCGATAGTGATCCAAACCCCGTCTGCACGTAGCGTGCATTGGGGTCCGCAGCTACATATCCGGCCACCTGTGCGCTGCCACCCGGGCAACCCACATCCACGGACACCACGCTGGTTGCACCCCCGGCACCGGCACACACGAAACTGCCTATGCCGGTAGCCGTGTTGCCAACGCCGTTCGGGTTGATCGTGGCGCGATCTCCGGCAGCGTCGGCATTATTGTTCGCGTCCTCGTCCGCCAGGATTGTGACCGGCTGCCCGGTCTGGGCCAGGTAGTTTCCCGTCCACTGCCATCCGTGCAACAGCCTCTGCAGGAAGCCGTTATCCGTAGGCAGTCTCGGGACGTCCCACACCCAGTGCATCGCGAACTTGTGCCTGATATCCAGCACTGAAGGCCCGCGGTCCAGCCGCATGTTGCCCCAGTCCGATGGGCGACGGGGGTTCACTACGCTGCTGAACAACTCGTTTGTCGAGTCGTCGATGTTCTTCGCCCATGTGTAATTGGCCCTGAACATCAGGCCGCGCGAGAAGCGATGGTGGAAGTCTGCCGAACCAGCGTGATAGATGCTGCCACCAATCGCAGGAAACGAGGTCATCAGCGTGAATTCCGGGAACCGGAATGGAACGAAGTTCTCGAAGTCAACCAAGCGCGATCCGCCTGCGATGGTCGTTGGTACTTCGGAAGCGTTGAAGAACATCGGCAGCGGATCGAGGCCGGCTTGGAACGCGCTGATCGTGTTAAGGCGCGCCTGCACAGGTAATGAGGTGCTGCGTGTGCCCAGGTAACGCAGTTCCAGGCTGGTGTCCCGGAACAGTTCCCGTTGCACGCCCAGGGTCCACGTCATCACTTTGGGCTGGACCGCGTCCAAAATGATGCCCTGCGACAGGAGACGCGCCTCTTCCGCTGTCGTGGGAGGCACATTCTCCGAACGGAGTCCGCCACCCGAAAGGAACCCGGTTCCGGTCGTACACCACGCAGGCGCACCGCTCAGGCCGCAGGTAATGTCCGGGTTCTGCTCGGACTGCAATTGCGGCGGCAGTTGCAGTAACGGGAAGTTCTGCGGCGTCACGTCAAACGAGATGCCGAAGCCGCCACGCACTGCCCATTTGCCGGCACCGGTCGGGTCCCATGCAAAGCCCACGCGCGGCATGAAGTTGTTCTTATCGGTTTTCGGTTCGCGAAAGATCCACTCCCTCGGTAAGTTCGCAATCTCCGGAAACGCCTGGATGCCAGGGATGTTGGATATGGTGTTCAGCTCCTGTGTTTTCACGTCCTTCGGGTTGCTGTACCACTCGTAGCGCAATCCGAGGTTTAGGGTCAGCCCTGGAGTGACCTTCCAATCATCCTGCACAAAACCGTAGATTGCGTGCTGGTTGCCATCGAACGTGCTCCGGCCGGCACCCCGCAATGCTCCGTTGAGTCCGTCGGGAACCACGTCGTTGATCAGGCTTTCCAGCGAACTGTAGTCCCACTCACCACGGGCGCGCGGCAGGAAGTCAGAGGGTGCAATCCATTTACGAAATTCCGGTCCGAACTTGATCGTGTGTTTGCCTCGTACCAGCGTGATGCTGTCTCCGATCTGATACGTATTCTGGATTCCGCTCTGTGGAGAGTTCCCTTCCGGGCCGATGTTCAGGCCCAACTCGTCGATTTTGACGTTTGGGAAGTTCTCAAACTCTGTCGGCACAGTGAACCCCTGGTTGAAACGTGAATACGACAGTCGGAACTCATTGACTATGGTGTCGGTCACCGACCATGCATCTGTAAACAGGACCTTCCGCGCGTCCAACGCAGTCGCGCCAGTAAACTGCGGCAGCGGAGTGTCAGGGTTCACCCACGGACTGCGAGCGCGATTGTAGAGAAATCGCCAACGAAATTGGTGATTTGCGACGTTGGCATCAACGTTGATGTTGAAGTCGTGCTCGTTCTGGTAGTTGGGTGCGGTCGGCTGGAAAGTGCCGATGGGAATCGACGTACCGTTTACGACGGCGCTCCCCGTCTGCGTTCCGATCGTTGGCATCTGTGCTAGTACAGCACGTACCTGGTCGTTAGCAGCCAGCGAGTTCAGGGTCGCCAGTCCCTCGGGCGTGGGTGCGGACTGCAACACTCCAGGCGTGCCCGCCAGTCCCAGGTTCGAAAACTGGTACGCACCGAAGATGAACAGCCGGTTCTTCAGAATGGGACCGCCGAGCATGGCCCCGGTCCGATTTTCATCGATTCTTCGCGGACAGCCACCGAAGCAGGTTGTCGGATCTTCCAGTGCCTGCTTTTCCAGATTGTCCATCGCATTGAAGTTCCGATTGTTGTTGTAGCCCCATGCAGCGCCGTGCCATTCGTTGCTGCCCGACCTCGTGATGATGTTGAACTGGCCACCGGCCGAGTGTCCGATCTCGGCGGTGAACATGTTTGTGACCAGGTTGAAGTCAGCGACGGCCTCCGGAATGACCTCAGTTGTGTGACCCGTCACGTCGACGCGGTTGTCGTCCACGCCGTCGATGTTGAAGCTGTTCAGGCGAGGACGCGCTCCGCCGATTGAGCCACCCTCACCCAGTACACCGGCGCCTTGAGTTGTGGTGTTGGGTGCCAGCAGTGCCAGGTTCAGCGGTCCGCCCCCAAGCCCCGGGCTCGGGAGATCAGAAACCACGCGCGCGCCGAAATCGTTGCTGATCTGTGAAGTCGTGGTCTGTACAGTTTCGGCGCCACCGAGTACCTCCACTGTGGTCGCCTCACTACCCAAAGTGAGCCGGGCGTCAGCGGTGACAACCTGGTTCGGCAACACTTGGACGTTCTTGCGTTCGTACTTCTGGAAACTCGGAGCCTCCACCACGACGGTGTAGGGACCGACCAGCATGTTGGGAAATACGTACGTACCGGCCGATCTCGTCTTGGTCGATTGTGTGGCACCGGTTTGCTGATTACTCGCCGTAACCGTAGCTCCCACTACCACCGCACCGCTGGGATCTACCACGGTGCCGCGCAGTGTGCCATCCAGTCGCTGCGACCAGCCGACCGCGCACGTTAGTCCGACGATTACGACCACAGCTAAGTAGCGTGTCAACTTCATGTTCTGCCTCCGCTACGATGCCGAGGTGCGCAGCACTGCCCCGCATAGGGGTAGCGTTGGACTTGTCTGAGGTAAGCAGAACGAGGACTTCGTGAGCCTTGGCCGTTGGCAGGTTTCAGAAAAACGGGCGTTGGGCCGAACCCCCGCAGCGCACCCCGACGGCTCACACCCCAGCAGGATGCGTTTCATCCTGCATGCATAGCGCCACATCACATCTTGCTGATTACCCGGTGTTTAGCCTCTGGCCCGCAGCTCTGGCTACATCTATCGGGAGATTGATACTCAATAAAACTCTAAATTTTTGAACTTTGTGACGACGAATACAGGAAGGTGTGCTGGAACCGGATCAAGCCGTGTCGATGAGGAACTTTGCTGGGCGATGGTGCGTCTGGGAGCTTTGAGCAGAGCAGTGCAACTGCACCGACGCCGAACGCTTGACACACATGTGAAACCGCAACGTTCTGCCTACGATCGGCTTCTCTCAGTCGTCCGTTTCCGTTCTGCCTTATCGATGTGACTCCTGAGCAGTCGCCTTGTTCCCTCACAGTCGTTCATCGGCTTCGGGTCTTCACCCTTCAATGACTCGTAGCAATTAGGAAATTCGTAATCGTTATCTCCTCTTGGTGGGCGCGCATAGTCGAGTGCCGTCTTCCCAGTCTTGTCTTTAGCACGGAAGTTCGCGCCCCGCTCGATGAGGAGCGTGACCTTTGAGACGTGTCCCATCTCAGCCGCGGCCATCAGGGCTGTCTGGCCATCCTTATCGGTGGCATTTACGTGGGCGCCCGCCTCAAGCAACTCCAGGAGAAACGAAGCATCGTCGGGACCACGATGTCCCGCCGCCGCTATCAGGGCCGTCGTCCCGTTCCTCGTGCGCGCATTGGGATCAGCACCTCGCTTCAGTAACTCCTTCGTGATCGCATGAGACGAAACGCCCCACGGTTCGCGATATTCAAAGGTCTCCGCTGACAACAACGGCGTCCAACCGTCAGAGTTCGCGAGATTCGGATCTGCACCGGCTTCCAGCAGTAGCTTCACCATCTGTTCCCCTTCGGGGTAGCCCTTTCTGGCGGCCATGTTTAAAGCGCTGTATCCGCGTTTGTCCAACACCGTCAACTTCGCGCCTTTGGATACCAGCAGCTTCACACTGTCTACATTGTCTTTATCGATTGCTTCCAACAGCGGCGTTCGCCCTTCTGCATTGACGCCCTCCACGTCAGCACCCGCGATTAGCAGGGCGCGAATCAACTCCATGTCGGCACGGCGAGCGGCCGCGATGAGTGGAGTGATCCCTTTCCAGTCTGCGGCATTCACGTCGGCTTTGTTTTCAAGAAGAAACCGAACGAATTCGCGTCGCGCCTGCCACATTGGATGGAGAGCAATCCAGGAAATCGCGTTGAGCAGTGCAGTCGAGCCATCATTAGCTTTGGCATTCGGGTCTGAGCCTGCCCGGAGAAGAGCCCCCGCTATATCCATCCTCCCCATAGCGCAAGCGTCCATGAACGCCGTACTGCCATCCTCGTCCCGAACATCGGGCTCGGCACCATGAGCTAAAAGGAGTCGAACGGCATCGACGTTCCCCATCACAACGGCGATTCGGAGGGCGGATGTGTGATCCGAATCCATGGCGTTCACGTCAACGCCCGCCTTCAGAAGTGTGACCACACCCGCCTGGTTGTTGGACAGCAGCGCGTTCATGAGCGGAGTTCGTCCGACTACTGCCGGTGACGAGATATCGTCCTTCAACTCTCGGACCTTCCGGAGTTTCTCCTCGAAGCCTTGTGCTATGGCCTTGTCCCGCTCTGAGCCGTGCTTGTTGCCGTAATCACGATGCACGATGGCAGCGTTCTGGTATGCGGAGGTGAGAATGTGTCCCAGCGCACCTGGTCGCCACGACTCCAAACCGATAGGAAGTGCGGCAGCCGCTTCTGCTTCTTGCACCGCTTGATCGGCGGCCGGCCGCTTATCGTTATCGTCGCTAAACCGGTCGAGCCCGAACGCCTCGCAATGAATGACGTCTATGCCCTGCCCGAGCAATCTTTGTGCTCGCCGGAAGTGGTACTCGCCTGGGCGTACTCGGTGGAGGAAGGCTTGTGTGGCACGGCAATCAAACGGGTGGATTCGAGGCGGTAGGTCTTTAGGTACAAATGTTGGCCCTTGATGCTGCTCGTCGAGGAAAAGAGGAGGAGCGGCCAGTTTGTCCCTTATCGCTTTATCGTGATTCGGGCTTGTGTCCTGTGCCAGCAACGTCGCGGCAAGCGGAACGATTAAGAGAATGGCGTACTTCGTCATAAGCCTCCGGCAACGCCTACATCGCCGAAGTGTACTCCCGAGCGATACCGGGTGCGAATACCGGTCGCGACCTTCGCACCGATTTCGGCCAGAGACTGGAACGCGGCTTGCGTTTTCACCGGCGCAGCCCCAATTGTGGTGTTCGAATGCGCTCCGTTATCTGACGCACCGGCGCGGCACGGCATTATCGGAGTGCCTCTTCGTGCTGATTGCAATTGCCGTTGTGAACATCGGCCTCGAATGGCACCAGGTGGAGGTGCGCCGAGCTATCGAGGTCGAAACGAGACGCACCAGCACCCACAATGAGCAGCCGCACCACCGCCTAGTGTGCGCCCTAGAAACTGGCACAATCGCAAGTTGTTGATTTTGATTGGTGGCGGCGGGTGGACTCGAACCACCGACCTACGGATTATGAGTAGCCCAACCAGTGCTGGTTCTCAACGGAATCAACAACTTAGCGAAGCAAAATCGGCGAAAAAGAAGCGAAATCCGCAAGCCCCGCGCAAGTGAAAAGTGGCCCGCGCGTGAGAGGGCGAGCGCCCACGGGGAAGCCTCGCCACGGCAGCTATCTGAGTTTTCGCAGATCGTCCTGCAGTGCGGACAGTTCTAGGTCGGCTGTCTGGTCTCCGAGATCGACAGCCTGCTGCCGATTCGCGATCATTCTGTCCAGGTGGATACGGTACTCGGCAAAAACCTCCGACTGCGCCGTTCCGCCCAGCGTACCGATCAACTTGGAATCGAGAGCCGACCTTTGCCGCTTCAGCTTCAGGAACTCACCCCTGAGGCTTGCCAGCTTTTCCTGAACTTGCTTCCGCCTGCGCGCCTCTGCGGCTTTTACCTCTTGTTCGACCAAGGCCGGCCGTTGCTTCTCTGTGGCGGCATTGATGTCCTCCAAGTTCGCGCTGCATATTGCGACCGAATCGTCTTCTCCATCAGGCGGCGACGATCCCAGCGCAACCACCTGCTGATGAGCCGACGAGTAACGTCTCAGATCCGCAGATGCAGCATTTACCGCGGCGGCCCGCGCGTCCAACTCATTGAGAGATTTCGCGGGCGTGTTCACCAGCTTGGCACACGATTCACGAGCCGCTTGCAATGCAGCCTTGCAGTTGCGCAGTGCAACTTCAAGTTGTGCGGCCTTCATCTTCGCCTGTGAATCGGCGATGATGGAATCGAGTTCCCGGAGCCGGGCAGTGACGTCCGTTTTCGGCTGTTTGTCAAAGCGACCGCATTGTACTGATCGACGGCGTTCGATCTCTCGTTGTATTTCGCCGATAGCGCCTTCGCGACCCGCAAGCGTGACTCCGGGTTCATCTCCGTTTTCAACTGCTGCTCCAGAATGACGATTGCGGATGCTGTCTCAGAAAGTCTGTGGCGAAGCGGCAGAAGTGCTTCGACGCGGGGTAAATGGATGGCCCTGGACAGCGCGAGTTCGACGGATTCGAGCGTTCGAGGTCTTATAGCCTTCCCCCAGCATCAGCTTGACCTTCGCGTACGCGTCGTCTCCCGACGAGGCACCCTCCGGGACGAGTTGGATTTCAATGCGATCAGGTTTCGCTTCGATCGACTTAACTGCGACGCGATGGCCAGCGTTGTACATGCGGCTGATGTATCTGCGCTCGATGTAGTCGCCCACCATGGTCGGTATGCGTCCCACCGGGTTTGGACAGTGCGTGACGTTCATGAACCGATCGGCGCGAAGGAAGAACCGCTTGGTTCCCTGCGCGTCAATCTCGGTGTCTATTAGCCGATTTGTCGGAAAATCGAGCGACGCACTATAGATACAGCTATAGCCTGCGACGTCGGTCGAGAGCGTGAAAGTCTTGCCGACCAGGTCATTTCGCAACTGCTGCACAACAGTGGGCTCACCGGCACAGAGGGGCGAGGAAAGCATTAGGAAACTAACAATCGCTATGGTTCGCTTCACTGGGCGGCTCCGACGGCAGCACCCCTCGCGCGGGGTTTTTCAAGTTCCGAACGGATGTTCTTGACGTCGTTGGACAGATAGAAGCCCATCGAGAAGAGTTCAATGGCGAACCCATCTGCCCAGGTCCATACCAACAGAAGAAATACACCGATTCCGATCGTGAATACTCGCGCTTTATCTGGATCCGCCTGCAGCGATGTCTCGTCTTTCGCGAGTACTTGTCGGGCAGCTGTGATTTTCTGCTGTTCCTCATCCTTGGCTTTTTGAATTAGTTCGGCGCGTCGATTTTGCCAGTCATCATCCTGCTGTTTAACTCTCGCGGCGAGTTCAGAAGCAGAACTCCGCGCTTTAGCCAATTCGAGTTTTGCGTTCGAAAGCTCCTGACGAAGGTAGTACGGTGGCAACGAGGAATACACAGCGCTCGTGACGGTCGTGCCGATTCCGATCACAACCGCCAGCACGAGCGCAACCATATGCCAGTGTCGCCGAGATCGTCGGCGGGAAGCTCCAGCAGCAGCGCCACGAAGTCAGCCAGTCCCGCTGGTTGGCCTTCACTCGCCGCACATTCTACAAGCAGAAACACCACGAGCAGATTAGCTGGTACAGGGGACGCGGTCAGCTTTGGCGTCAGTGCTGTGGGAGTGTCTGCCTAATTACTTAGCGACACTCAGTTGGGCGAGTACAAAGGTCGGTTCAACCCCACGACGTCGGAGCATGTGACAGAGATGGAAATCAGGTCTGTCGTTGAGAGGAGTGCGGAAACGCTCAAGAAGGCCGGCAGTGGCCTTCTCAAGGGCTATCAGAGCACCGTTGACAAGGTCACCGGCGCCGAGATCGCGCGCAACATGGAAGCAGTGCAGCAAGAAATGGAGACGGTATACGCGGCTGTAGTGACCCGAATCGTCGCTCTCGAAAACGAACTTGAGGCCGAGCGCACGCGGTCGCAGCGTCTGGCAGTGCTCTCCACTGTGGCACTCCTTTTGGCTATTGTCGCGATGTTGATCGCGTGGAGCCGGCATTGAATACAACAATCAGCAACTTCGTCGACGAGACGAAGAGGCGGTATGGCTCCGTCCGACGGCACTGGCGCAAGGATCTGTTCCCCGATCTCAACTCGCGCGACTGGCTCGACGGTGCCATATTGGCAGGTACATCGGTGGCCGATCTCGTTGATGAGATTCGCCGCGGCGCTCTGGCCGAAAAAGACATACCTAGCGAAGTCCTGAAAGCTTTTCATCTGCAGTTTCCAAACGTCGGTGACTTCACCAACTTCGTGAAAGCGCACGATGATCCTGATCAGCTCCGCGGTATCTTTTCTGGGCTAAAGGGCAAACTGTTCGAGTTGCGACACTTGGACTACCTGAACGACGGTCACCTGCCGGATGGCTTTATCGCGAGATTGGCAGATAGCCCAGTACAACCTGCCCACGACATCATCATCGAGGGTCCAGATCATGAGGTCGCGGCAGTACTACAGGACAAGGCCACCGCATCGCTAAGCATTCTTAAAACAGCGCTGGAGCGATATCCAGACATTGATATTTACGTCCCTAGCGAAGTGGCGGAGCAACTTCAGCACTCAGATCTGGCCGGGCACGTTTTCGATTCCGGTGTGGACGGAGCCGATATTGAAGCTAAAGTGCAAACCGCTCTTGATGCTGCTAATCAAGCGGTCGAGTACCACTTTCCCTGGCTGAGTGAAATAGTTATTGTCTTTTCCGAACTGAACGATGCCAGAAGAGGGAAAACGACTATCCGTAACTGCGGTCGCCGGATGTGGCGTCGTGGTTCGCGCCTGTTCAGTGCAGACCTCGTTGGCAATGCGGCGGCTATGGCGAGTGGACATCCGGTCCTCAGCATGTTGCGGATTCCAGCTCGCTTCTTGATATCGCGATGGGACGTCAGCCGCGATTTCAGTAAGAGCACCGGACAGCGTTTGGCTCGAATCCGCCGCGTCGCTGCATTGTTTGAACAACGTGGGGATCACCGCGAGCTTCGCGCGCTAACTGCCTCGATGGTCGCGCTTGGCCCCACCTCGGCGACCTATGTGGGTGGAGGTGAGCGAATTGCCTGATGCTTTGAAAACTGTCGGCGAAGTCTGGGGAGAGCGGCCGGAATTACTTCTATTCGTCGTCTGTATGAGCTTTGCTATCGGGGCTGGCTGCATCTGGTTCGTAGCTTCGCTCCAACGCAAGGCGCGAGAAATCAAAGACTTCATAGTCAACGACCCGCCGCTTGAGGTGATTCCTCCGCGGCAATTCGACGGCGGCGCTGGCCGCGCGCCCATGCATCAGATTTCTGGCCGACTGGAAGCTTCGTCGGCGCCGAGAAGGTCGGGACCTAAGCGCCCGATGCTGCTGGGATTCGTGCTTGTGGTCATCGTTGCCCACTATCTGGGTGTGTGGGGCACCATCCTGCTGCCCTTGGGTTTCGGTGTCGTCATGTGGCTGACGAACCGACAAGGCTGGACGCTGAAGGAATGCCTCGCTTTCGTTGGCTTCATTGTGTTCAGCGCAATGATCGGATTGTGGTCGTTGATCATCTTTGTGCCGATCATCCTCTTGATGAGCAAGATGACAAAAGATTAGGTGGCGTAAATTCGATTCGGAGTTTCGGGGTTTCATGGGGTCTTCTTTGTCAGCAGTGGCTCTTTCTCATTCCTCAACTGCTTCTGCGGGTTCACTTCCAGCCATCGGGCTGGAACTCCCATACGGGCCAAGAGAAACAAAAGTCAGGAGCCACATCTCGCAGCTGTGGCCCGGCAGCAAAGATGTCATGCAACGCCTGGTCGAAGAACTGAACAGTCAACAGGGATGTGTGTATGCGGGGCTTCGTCAACGGGACGGCGACGACGAACCGCAGTTGTTGTTGAGCACTCCTTCCTTGTTTGTGGTGACCACGCTTGACCGATACGAGAACAACCTAACCGTTCAACACGTATTGCCTGGTGACCCGTCGAGGCACCTGTCTGATCGCTCAAAGGGAATCCAATGCCGTGTTACTTGGCAAAAAGCGACAGGCCTCAAGAGCCCTGGTCTCGGTTCGCTTCTTGCCTGTATCCGTGAGAAGTCTTCGAGTCAGGCTCCGTCGGAGCAATTCTGGGATTTCTGGGCTGAATTCCTCGACATTGAGCGCGCGAACATTGAGAAAGCTCGCAACGATCCTGGCTGGAGTTACACAAAACGTCGCTGGGGTGTCGGCGGTGCGATCGATTTCTTCGTCGGAGATGATTCCGAACATATCGAGGCACAGCGAAGCCGACTCATTCTGCCGCTCAGCAACAACCGCGACGACGACCGTTTGTCGAATGTTGTTTTAGAACTTCAACCCGCCCCAGCTCGCGGGTGGATTGCGGCAGCCCCGATCCGTGGGCAACTTCGACTCGATCAGATACCACCACAAGGCCGGCTTCAACTGGATTGGCTTGGTCTCATGAGCGAATTCAAGAGAAGACAGACTGCGCTCCACAAGCTCCGGACGGGCGAGACGGCAATGGTGAACTTGAACGCTCTATTGCCGCATGGGCCTCGTGATGCCACTTGGGGGCACGAGTTCGTCCCCATTCTTCGGTCCGACTACGACTTAGGTCAGAAGAAAGCAATTCAGAGTGCTTTGGTTCCTGGCACAATCACGGCCGTCATGGGCCCGCCGGGGACGGGTAAGACATCTGTCATAGCTGAGATTGCAGCTCAAGTGGTACAGAAGGGCGGTCGGGTACTGCTGTCGTCGCAGTCTAACCTCGCAGTGGATAACGCCTTGGAGAAGGTGGCGAACGCCGAAGGGGTGTTCGCCGTGCGCATCGGCAATCCCGAATCCGTGAAACTCAATAGAGAGCTGTTGCTGGAGAATGCCGCCGAACGGTACCGGCAGATGTTGCTCGCCAAGAGTACGGCAGCTCTGCAAGACGAGCAGCAGCGAGTACAAAGCCTGCAATGCTTGTATTCAGAGGAGGAAATCGAGGGGGCGATCCGAGGATATCTCGAACAGTGCATCGCACAATACGAGTATGACTCCGCAGAGTCCGCGCACGTTTCAGCAGTATCGACCTACGATGATGCTGCGGGCAAACTTCGTGCTGCCGAACAAGCGTATAGAATCCTCCGTGATCGTCTCATGCTGTCGGATTCTGAGTTGGCCCGAACACTCCAGGTGGCAAGGGAGGTCCAGACAAAGGGCTGGGATGTCAATGATCTATCGTCCAACAAGCCGGAACTCGTACGGGTTAAGTCGTTCTCAGAGTCGCTGAACGCCGCCAAGAAACTACTTGAGCAATATGCGAACGAGTTCAAAGGCATGTGCAGTGCCGTCTCTGCTCTGCACAATGCCGAGCTCCGGATCGAACGCTCAATTACCGCCGAGCGCGATTTGGCGGCCGCAAAGAAACACAATCAAGAACTTGAGTACAAGCGAAGTACGGCTAGCGGTTGGAAATGGTTCACGTCCAACGTCTTCGAGTGGAAGAAAAGTACCGAAGATCTTGAACAAAGACTTTCCACACTGGATCGAGCAGGCGCAGAGAGAGACTTGCCATCTCTCAAAGGCAATGTTGCAGCGGCGCATCAACGCGCAAAGGAATGTTTTGACGGTTGCCTTGCGCTCGCCGAAACGGTTGGTCTATCACTGACCACGGTAAAGCCATACGACTGCCAACTGATAACGGCTGCCTACAACCCAAAGCTAGATTCTGCCGTTGATTTTGCAGCTTGGTATATCGCAACTCACATGTATGGAAGTGCAAGAGAACGTAATGCGACGAAGCGAATTTTGCACGCCCAAGGGTGGAACAAAGCGACAATAAACGAGTATTGGCCGGGCGCCCTAGAAAAGCATTTCGAACACGCCTTTTTGCGACTCGAACAGTCAGAGTATTTACAAGAACAGAACGCCATAGGGTTAGTGCACGCGCTTAGCGCATCAGCGGATATCGAAGCGGCCCAAGCGTCATGTGCGTCGGCCAAGCATACTGAGGCTTATTGCAAAGCGGCGCTGGAATCGGCCGCGGAACGGATGCGTGCCGCCGACGCACGGTATCAACGCAGCAACATGACTGACTGGCGAGATCGCGTGAAGGCGATTGCAGTTCATTTCGAAGAGCACGATGCAGCATCTGGTTCAGCGACGGAAATGTTGGCCCAACTTGATAGGAAGGCCGACGACCCTTTGCGCATCAATGATACTGCAAATTGGTGCGATAGCGCCCGGTCAGCTCTGAACAAACTAGAAGCAATCATTAAGCAAAAGCGTGAGGAGCGGATCAAAGCAAAGGCTCGGTCTGAGAAAGTGGCGGAGGCGCTAGGTTTCTATCACACCCGGCTGCAATCGGCGGGCCTTGATCTTGATGAAGCTGTACTGGAAGAGGCAAATGTTGTAGCCGGTACGTGCAGTGGGATTGCAGGCACGAAAGATTTCGACCGGGAATTCGATTACGTGATCGTTGATGAGGCGGGTCGGGCGACGCCATTGGACCTCCTTATGCCTATCGTCAAGGGACGGTCGATTGTTCTGGTCGGTGACCATCGTCAACTGCCGCCTACCATTGACAGAGAGATTCGGCAGCAACTACGTGATGATGGCGAGTTGAAGGAAACGCTATTTCAAAAGCTGTTTGACAACATGCACCACTCGCGTCGCGCGCAACTTCTCTATCAGTACCGCATGGCCCCAGATATCTGCTCAGTTGTCAAAGGTCTTTCTTACAGTGATGTAGACCTGCGCTGTGGGAGTGAGGCAGAGAGGCGTAAACACCCGTTCGGAGATCGGTGGGCTGCTGTCTGTTGGGTGCAGCCCGTTGGCGACTCGAATCGGGCGGTTGCGGAGGAGGGTGGCACGAGCCTGAGAAATGATGCGGAGGTCGATGCTGCGGTGTCGCGGCTCCAAGAGATCGCAAAAGGCCTGGCCAGGACCGACCTGACTAACTACACCGTCGGCGTTATTTCGATGTACCGGGCGCAGGTGGAGGCGTTTGACCGGGCAATTCCAATCGCATTGAAGGAACACCCGATCTTGAAGATCGAGACCGGAACTGTGGACGCATTTCAAGGACGCGAGAAGGACGCGATCATTGTGAGTTTGGTAGGTACCGACCCCAACCGCGTTTCGTTCTTCCAAGACTTTCGGCGAATCAACGTTGCTTTATCTCGTGCGAAGGAACTGCTGATCATTGTTGGCAATATCGACGTGCTCGGAAAACGTCGCCGCGTCGGCCCGGTGAAGAATGCAGTCTACGACTTGAACTTACTGGTGCAGCAGGCGATTGAGGAGGGCAAAGCCACTCGGGAGGTGTTCAGTGCATAACGACTTGCAAGCTCTCCGCGAGAAGTTTGGCGCCCGCTTCGGTGACATGCAGATCACCGCATGTGAGTCCATCTTCTGGCCTGTGTATTGGCACACGTACGTTTTTTCAGCCGTTTCAGTCACCCCTCTCAATGTTGTCGAGGAAGGGCTACTGCGACTCGCGAAGGCCGGAGTTGCAACGTCTGACGAAATAGCCCGACTACTCGGCACCGGCGTACCTTACGTCCGCATATTGACGGAGCGCTTGTCACAGACATGGGGCGGAGCCGTGCGAGCCCCGATTCAGACCTCCCCTTCCGGGCAAATCGAGACCACCACCGGCATCGACGAGTGCATTCGGCTTTGTCAACGCTCAGTCGTGGACCAGCGCGAGGTTACGGTTGTGAGGGACGCGATCTTCAACCAGTGGCTTGATGCTGGTGAAGGGCGAGTGCGAATAGTTCGGCTGCCGAAGCCACATGGCGACAACATGAAGTGGCTGGGCCCGAAGTCTCAGGCCTCAACCACAGCGACTGCGGAGCTTACTAGTGCTGCCTTATCGGCCTCCGGTCAGGAACGGGAGTGCCGGGTCGAATTCGATACGAATGGCGCGCTTGGCTGGATCGAGGTGCGTCTGGCTATATATCAGGCGGATGATGGCCGTCGCGGACGCCTGCTCCTGTTCATCGACGGCACGGAGCCCGAACCCATCGATTCGTTGTCGGAACGATTCGAGGAACTGCTCTCCGGCTCGGACGTTGTACCGCTATATTTCCCAGACGACCGCGTTGGAAGTTCGACTGCCTTTTGGAAGGCTTTATCTGCTGGCATTCACACCAGCAAAGCAGAAAAGCAGTTACACGAACAGCTCACAGAACTTTCGATCCGCAAAGATGAGTACTACCGCTCCCGGCGTGCGAGAGCGAAGTCGAAGCACACTCGGGAGTCCTACGAGATCGACTTCACCGAAGCCGTGTTAGAAGCGACTGCGTGGCTTGAGCTTAAGTCTGTTTCTGACGCCGCCGTGGCGTACCGCCGCGCCGTCTCGTCTCTAGTGGCTGGACTGGCAACTCCTTGTGGCGCCTCTGCGGACGAGGACCCACTGCCGATCGCGCTGGCAGAGTCCCGTGCTGGGAAGCCGGAGTACGAGCAGAAACTAAAGCAACACGTCGCGGACTCTCAAGAATTGTGCGATGAGATCTCGTCAGCGCAAAACCACTTCGGAGATGACCTTCCGTCCCTGCTCAGCGATGGCCTGTGGCACCTTCGTCAGCTTGCCCGAGACCTCGGAATAACTGAGCGTGCAACTGAAGTAGACAACAAGCTCTTCCAAGATCTCCGCGAAGCGCACGTCCGTATCGGAAAATTGCGAGAAAGAGTTGGAGCGGCTCCAACAGTACACCCACTGGAAACCAAAGATCATGCGCCGCTGCTGAAGAAGGCGCTGCAAACGGCGAACCATAGGCTGATCATATTCTCGCCATGGCTGAAGCGACGGATTGTGAATAGCTTGCTGCCTGACTTCCACGCAGCCCTTAGGAGAGGTTGTGAGATTTGGATTGGGTACGGCATGCCGCCAAGCCGCACCCACGCCGACAGCACGGATGTGGATGCGTTGGAGTCGCTAAAGAGCCTCGCATTCGACGGCAAGCTCTTTCTCGTGGATCTCTCGCGTGAAAACGGTTCGCACGCCAAAGAGATTGTCTGTGACGAGGATTTCTATGTAGCGACAAGCTACAATTGGCTCTCATTTGATGGGACTACAAGAAGGGAAACCGGATTGCTCGTCAAAGGAGCAACGTTCGTCCGCGACCGCCAGCAACAATGCCTGAGCACGCTGATGTCGGTTCTACGCCGATCGGAGGAAGCCGGACTTCGTCGACGAGCTGCGTTCGGCAATTCCTTGCCGAACTCGCCGCGTACTCCGGAATACGCTTCATCGATTTCGGACAACTGATTCGAGGAGGAAAAACGAGCTCACACCTATTGCCAAAGTAGCTGACGATTGCGTTGACGTGAGTCAGTACCCAGCAACCCGTTCGGAGCAAGCATTCTGCAGCACACCCCACGGGTTTGCTTTCTCTAACTCCTTTCCCCCACAGCCACATAGAACACCTCCACGGCTGCCCGCCTGCGCCTGGAATCGCTCCCGGCCAAACTGTTCCGCACCTCCACAGGCCCAAGCGAGGCAAAACTCACGGTGTGAGCCCGACAGACGCCCCTTTTGACAGCGCCTGGAGACAGCGGAAGCCGCGCCGATATTGGCTCGGAGCTGTTTCAAGTGCTCCGTCCAGCAGCGAAACGGGATGGTGACGGACCGGCCGTGGAGAGGCGCGGACCTGGGTCAAAGCGCATGAACGGGCTCACCACGATGCGGAACATCAATCCGTTGCCGCAGTCAGGCATCACCGGCGCCGACTTCTGGTTCTGCGGCAGACCTTCCTCGGTCTTCGGCTGGAACTGGCCCAGACCGTGTCCGAGACCGCCGTAGTTGTACTGGCCCTCGAACGCCTTGGCGGCCGGGTTGCCAGTGAAGTGGGCGAAGAACGATCCGCCACCAGCCTGGATGGCGAACTCGCGGAGGACCGGGTCTTTGACCCGCATGAGCCAGGTCATGGGGTGGACCAGCATCGTGTCGGGGATATAGCCCTGCATCACGATCTGGGCATACATCTCGAACACGTCGTCGATGACCATGGAGCCGTTGTACTGACCCTTGTAGTTGCGGCCCGTGGTGCAGTGTCCTTGATCAGCACGAGAGAGCACACCAGAGCACGTCAACGCGGTCAAGCGCGAGGATGTGAAACGACTGATCGCCGAGATGATCCGACAGGACTATGCGAAGGGCACGATTCGCAACACCATCGCGGCCGTCCGCAAGATGTTCAACGAAGCGATCGAAAGCGGCTTGGTGACGAGCAATCCGGCGAGCAAGATGGGCCGCTACATGAAAGCGGCACGCACCAATGAGAAGAAGGGCGTTGCGCTGACGTCCACAGAGATTGAACAGTTCCTCAGTGCGGCAGCCGCGGTATGTCCGGAATACGAGCTTCTGTTCCGTGCCGGGTTCCGTGCAGGCTTGAGGCGCGGCGAACTCGTCGCCCTCCGCTGGGGAGACCTGCACTTCGGGGCGGACGAAGACGACCCGAACCGCTACATCTACGTGCAGCACAACTATGTCCGGCGGTTGCATACGGACACCAAGAGCCGCAAGCCACGGCGCGTCGACATGTCGCGTGACCTGCGCCGCGGACTGCTGAAGCTGCGCGATGAGCGACTGGTTGAGGCGTACGCGAAGGGCAAGAGCGACATCCTCGACGACTACGTCTTTCCGTCACCAGAAGGCGGCATTCTCGATCCCGACAATCTCTACCACCGCTACTTCCGCCCCGTGCTGACAGCAGCGGGCATTCGTAAGATTCGGCTACACGATCTTCGCCACACCTTCGGATCGCAACTGATCCTGAAGGGAGCCTCGCTTCTTTACGTCAAAGAACAAATGGGGCACCACTCGATCCAAGTTACCGCGGACACTTACGGTCACCTGCTTCCAGCTGCGGAGACCCGTTACGTGGACCGCCTCGACGAGGTGCCGAAGAAGGCGGAACATGGAGAAACGCAGAAGAATGCGGCACACGAATCCGCAAGCCCCGCGCAAGTGACCCAAAATCGCGACACTGCAATTTCGCCGGAAGTTGTTGATTTGATTGGTGGCGGCGGGTGGACTCGAACCACCGACCTACGGATTATGAGACCGTCGCTCTAACCGTCTGAGCTACACCGCCACTTGTGCGCGGGACAAAGAGAAGCCGGGCAGGATCCGCCCAGCTGTTTTGATTCTAAAAGTGGCGCGAAAAGCTGTCAAACAAAGATGTTCAACGTCATCTCCTGCTGACTTTCCCACCCTCGTCCGCAACTTTTGCGCAGGCAATGGCCGACTCTGCCGTACCCTGCAGCTTCGATGTTACGATTCAGAGTTTCCCGACAGAGGAGGAATTGCTGGCTTATGCGCGAAGTCATCGCAACCGAAAATGCCCCCAAGGCCATCGGTCCGTACTCGCAGGCGATCCGGGCAAACGGACTGGTGTTTGCCTCCGGGCAGATCCCGATTCACCCGCCCACGGGCGAGATCGTTCAGGGCGACATCACCGTTCAAACCGAGCGCGTGCTCAAGAACGTTGCTGCCATTCTCGAAGCGGCAGGCACTAGCCTCGAGCGCGTGGTGAAGACGACGGTGTTCCTCAAGAACATGTCTGAGTTCGGACAGATGAACGAGGTTTACGCGAAGTTTTTCGGCACACACCCGCCTGCGCGTTCGACCGTAGAGGTCGCTCGCCTTCCGAAGGATGTGCTGGTGGAAATCGAAGTCGTTGCGCTGGCTTGAGTACTTAGGATGCGCACAAGGAAGCCTCCCGCGGACGGGAGGCTTTTCGATTCCTGGGACCTACGCCTTCACCACTTTGTTCGAACGCAGGCAGGACGTGCAGACCCGAATGCGCTTCGCGGCGCCGTTCACCATTGCACGGACCGGGCGGAGGTTCACGTTCCAGCGCCGCTTGGTCACGTTGTGGGCGTGGCTGATATTGTTTCCGAACTGCGGCCCCTTGCCGCAAACCTGACAAACTTGAGACATACCTACTCCAGACGCGTCGCTACAAGATGTGCAAAACAAAGATTCTACAGAACCAGAGCCGTTTTCTCAACCCACGGCGTCGCAATCCGCGGGTACAAGCCGTATTTTGCTCCCCGTTCAGCGGAAAACCGCATCGTTGTTGAACTCTCGGCAATCGAAAACCGCATCGTTGTTGAACTCTCGGCAATCCCGCAGCGGTTACGGGCATCTAAGCACGTGTGACGGGAAAAAGGCTACTGAAGCGGGTAATCCTCGTAACCGGCCTCGCGCTCGGTATCCTGGTTTTCGCGCAGATGAATGCCAGTGCTTCCCCCATTCGACCCGCTCTGAAGAAGGTGCTTTCCGAGCAGCAGGCCGACCCGCTGCCAACCGTACCGGCCCGCGCTGGGTGGAAAGGTCCCGAAGTAGCGACGGCCCGCACCGCCCCGAATTCCACTTTCGAGAAGTTGCGTCCGGAGAACTCCGCGCGCCTGCTTTGGGGCACTTTGGCGGCAACGGTAGTTCCGGACTGGCGCATCATCGCCCTTATTCTTTTGGTCATTCTGCTATTGCGGCGTATTCGCCTGCATCACAGACGTTTGCAGATTGCCGCCGCGCCTGCGACAGGCCCTGCTGCACTCGAACCGGTGCCTGAGGCTATAGGGCCCCCACCCGCGGCAGAGCATCCGCCGGAGGACATGCGGCCGGCAGCCTGAGGCTTAACACGAGTTTTTCCGCGGAAGAAGGTCTCTCGCTCCTAATCCTGAATCGGACGAGGGACCTTTCTCTTTTGTCAGGCGATCTCTGCCCGGTCGCGTGTCATGCGATTAGTCACGGATACAATGGCTGAGTGCCCCTCGTCGCCGCAAGCAATCTAGGGAAGGTGTTTCCGCTTGGCCAGTCCGCCTTCGGAGGCGGATCGCGCGGCGAGGTGCGCGCGGTGGACGGCGTTGCTCTTGAGATCGAAGCCGGCGAGACCCTCGGCGTCGTAGGAGAGTCGGGCTCCGGCAAAAGCACGCTTGGGCGGCTCCTGCTGCGACTCATAGAGCCGACCTCCGGTTCCGTCGTATTCAATGGCGTCGACGTGCTGCGCGCAAATCGCACCGAGCTCCGCACGCTGCGGCGCGATATGCAGATCATCTTCCAGGATCCCTTCGGCTCGCTTGACCCGCGTATGCGCGTTGAGGCAATCGTCACCGAGCCTCTCATCGTCCACGGAGTTGAGCGTTCGCCGGCGGCGCGCAGGCAGCGTGCTGCCGAGCTTATGCGCTCTGTCGGACTTGATGAATCCGCGCTCTCACGCTTCCCTCACGAGTTCAGCGGTGGACAGCGACAGCGAATCGGCATTGCTCGCGCGCTGGCTCTTAGGCCGAAGTTCGTGGTTTGCGACGAGCCCGTTTCGGCGCTAGACGTAAGCGTGGGCGCGCAGATTGTGAATCTGCTGGCAAAGCTTCAGCGTGAATTCGGGCTCACTTATCTTTTCATCTCCCACTCGATGCCAGTGGTTCGTTACCTGTCCTCCAGGATCGCGGTGATGTATCGCGGAAAGATCGTGGAGGTTGGCGCCACGTCGGACATCACAACGAATCCGGCGCATCCCTATACGCGCACATTGCTCGCCGCAACTCCGGAAGTAGCCGAAGCCCCTGTCGACCGCTAGCAGTCTTGACCGCTCAGAAATCCTTGGCTTGCGCAGTGACGCGTATCACCGGTCATTACTTAAGTAAAAAGGCACTCCACCACTCGCGGTTCTCAGGCATAGAATGGCCTGCTGCGAAAAGCAGTTCCCGATTACATAAGATCGGTCGTTTCACACTCCGGAGGAGCGCCGATGTCTGAGCAACCACAGGATCATCTCTTCGAAGAAGAAACAAAACTTGAAGAGGGCGGAATCAGCCTTCGTCTCATCGCAATCGTGTTTGTCATCGTCGCCATTGGCGTCGGTGTTGGATATTTTCTTGTTAAGCAGAAGAAGGATTTGACGGCCGAAGACGCAGCCCCTGTGCTGACGGCCGCCTTGAAGGCACAAGGTCCTGCATCCGTGCATTTCCATTCAGGACACGTTGTGCCCAGTGTTGACGAGAAGCCGCGCGACCCACATTACCGGCTGCTTGAAAAAGCTGGCATCGTGAAGCTTACGCCCGACAAGAAGAGCGGCGGTGCCTTTGTTGCCGTTACCGAAGTCGGCGAGCGCGAAATCTCTTCGCTGCCGGAATTCAAAAAGTGGAAGAACCCTGACAACACGGACGCTTACGCGGTCCCGCTCGCCATTCGTCAACTCGCCCAGGTGACAAAGGTCACCATGACCGGTCCCAACACTGCGCGTGTCGAGTACGTGTGGAAGTGGGCACCTACCAGGGTGGGTGAGAAGTTCGATGCCAGCGGCGCACTCGTTAAGACCTTTAACTCGTGGGAACGCGCCACCTTGATCAAGGATTACGGAGTGGATTTCTACTCGGAGCCGAAGCGGGCTTCGGCATTCATGATTCGGTCCGACAAGGGCTGGAAGATCGGCCAGGAAGAAGAGTAGCAATTCGGTATTTGGAGCTGTTGGAAACGGGACGGAGCAACCGTCCCGTTTTTCTTTCCCTGCGCGAGTACCAGCTCCTTTCACGCTGGCGGGCCAACATCCGCGAGAATTGCCAAAATTTGCGCCGAGGGTCAGAATCGTTTTCCCGCTATGTACACCGTTGAACTAATCGAACTTGCCAAATCCTACGGGGACTTTGTTGCCGTCTCCGAGTTGAGCCTCGGCATCCAGCCCGGTGAAATTTTCGGCCTCCTCGGGCCGAACGGTGCCGGAAAGACGAGCACGATTCGCATGATGATCGGCATCACGATGCCCGATTCAGGCGAGGTCAGGCTGTTCGCCGAACCGTTTCGTCGCTCTCATCTGTCGAGAGTCGGCTACCTGCCGGAAGAGCGTGGCCTGTATCGCGGCATGAACGTTCTGGAGCACCTGGTGTTCCTCGCCGAACTGAAGGGAGTTCGCGCATCCGAGGCGGCGCGGCGCGCCCGTTCATGGTGCGAGCGCCTTGAGTTCACCGAGTGGTTGGACAAGAGAGTCGAGGAACTTTCGAAGGGCATGCAACAGAAAGTGCAGTTTGTCGGAGCGCTGCTGCACGATCCGGAAATCATCGTCATGGACGAGCCGTTCAGCGGCCTTGATCCGGCTAACGCCGTCTCGCTGCGTGATGCACTTCTCGAGTTGAAGAAGAACGGCAAGACCATCCTTTTCTCGACGCACCGCATGGACCAGGTCGAACGCATGTGCGATTCCATATGCCTCGTCCATCGCGGAACAGCGGTGCTGAAAGGAGAGTTATCGGCAATCAAGGCGCAGTACGGCCGCAGTCACGTACATATTGAGTACCAGGGCGATCCTGCATTCCTTCAGGACCAGTCTCTAGTGGCATCGCACAACGACTACGGCAATTACGTCGAGGTACGGCTTGCGCCGGGGGCGGACTCACAGGAGTTGCTCCGCAAGGTGTTGGCAGGAGCCAGGGTCATGCGCTTCGACGTCGTCGAGCCTTCGCTCGAGGAGATCTTCATTGATGTTGTCACCAAGCCGAGAGCAGAGGAGGCGGCGCATGCGTAACATCTGGATCGTCGCTAAGCGCGAATACCTCGAGCGAGTTCGACGCCGCTCTTTCATCATCGTGACTTTGCTGCTTCCCGTCCTCATGGCTGCAATCTTCATCGTCCCCGCAAAGCTGTCCACATCCCGAGGGGGAACGCGGAACGTCGCGGTTGTAACTTCGACGCCAGAGTTCGGCGAGCGCATCAAGCAGAGGCTTGAGGCAGGTGCAGATCAATCTCGCGACCCGTTCCGCGGTGGCATGAGCTTCACGTTCAAGGTGCTGCTCAGCACCGATGCTACTGACCGAGGCCGCTCTCGCCTTCGCGATGAGGTGAGGGCAGGCAAGCTGGATGGGTTCCTGTGGGTAACCGACGACGCGATTCGCGAGCGGAAAGTTACGTACCACGGCCGTGATGCCGGTGATCCTTTCGAACGCTCATCAATACGCGCGTCCGTGAACCGGTCTCTTGTTGAGAAACGATTGGCTGAGCGTGGCGTTAACCAGGCTGACGTTGACGAGTTGATGGCCGGCATCTCCCTCGAGACCGTTAAGGTCGACGGCAGCGGCGACAACCCTACGAACAACCGCGTTCTCTTCGGGACGGTCTTCGCGCTCGTCATGCTCCTGTACTCCACGCTGCTCTTCTACGGTTCGTCCGTCATGCGTGCCGTCACGGAGGAGAAAAACTCACGTGTCGTTGAGGTACTGCTCTCGTCGGCAACGCCTCATGAACTCATGGCTGGCAAGATCGTCGGCGTTGGGGCCGTCGGCCTCACGCAAATGTTGATCTGGGCCCTTATGGGTGCGGTAGTCGCCGGGCCTGCTGTTGGCGGTATGCTCGCGTTCAGTCCCGGGCAAAGCTTCCGAATCGCGCCGGCCATGCTTGTGGCGTTCGCGGCCGCCTTCCTGCTCGGCTATACCCTTTACAGCTCCGCCTACGCCGGGCTCGGTGCCCTCGTCAACAGTGATCAGGAAGGGCAGCAGTTGCACTTCATCATCGCGGCACCGATGATTCTTGCGGTCGTGCTGCTGATGCCTGTTCTACGCAATCCGGCATCGCCTCTTGCGATCGTTCTTTCGCTGTTTCCCTTCACCTCACCGGTGATCATGTATGTGCGCGTTGCGATGCAGCAGGTACCGCTCTGGCAGGTACTGCTCTCGCTCGCCATCATGCTGGTCACCATCTACTACGTTATTTGGCTTTCTGCCCGAATCTACCGGATCGGAATTCTCATGTACGGCAAGCGTCCGACTCTGCCCGAGATTCTGAAATGGATCAGGTACGCTGGCGCATAACGCACTGTTGTGAGCTTGTGCCGGGACTGCGGTCCCGGCTTTCGTTTTCCGACTGGTTGTTACAATCAACCCGTGAGCACCACAGTCCAGTCGCCGGCCACGCCTGTCGAGGGCCATTACACGCTGAAACAGCGCGTCATACTATGGCTCGTCACGTGGGTTGGATACCTGGCTATCCGGCTGATTGGCCCCACGGTGCGCTTCACAATCACCTACGAAGAGGGCGCGCCCCGGTGGGACACGGACCACGGCGTCTGGGTCTTCTGGCACCGCTGTGTATTCCCCGCCACATGGCATTTTCGTAATCACGGCATCGCCGTCATGACCAGTCGCAGCTTCGACGGTGAGTACATCGCCCGCATCATCGAGCGTTTTGGTTTCCGCGCCGTCCGTGGCTCAAGCTCGCGTGGCGCTGTTCGCGCCCTGCTCGGCATGCACACCGAAATCGAAGCGGGACGCCGCGTCGCGTTCACCATCGACGGACCACGCGGACCGAAGTACGTTGCAAAACCCGGTCCTGTTCTCCTCGCGCGCAACACGCAGACGCCAATCGTGGCCTTTTACATAGCGCTCGATCGCCCATGGACTCTCCGCTCATGGGATGAATTCATGATTCCTAGGCCGTTCTCTCGCGCCCACCTGCACATTACTACGCCTATCGCGGTTCCGCGTGACGCCGACTCCCAGTCGCTCCAGGACTTTCATAACCAGATGCAGGCCGCGCTTGATCGCGCAACCGTGTACGCAGAACAGGCCTTGGTTAATCCGAAATAAAGTTGTACCGGCCCCGCAATACTGGTTTAGGCTGAACAGGACAAACATTCGCGTGTCGGGAAGCGGGTGGGAATCCCGCGCTGCCGCGCAACTGTAAGCGAGGAGATGGGTCCGGCCACTGCGTGAGCGGGAAGGTCGGAGCCGTATTCGAGCCCCAAGGCTCTGACTCGCTAAGCCAGGAGACCGGCGCGAATCGTCAATCAAATCGCCTTTCGCGTGAAAAGGAGGATTTGCGTGTTCCTGCGCATCCTTGGTGTCTTTTTCTGTCTTCTGGCTTCTCTCTCCGCCTCCCAGCTGCGCGTCCGCGTCGCCGATCCGCAGAATGCCGTCATTCCACAGGCCCGTGTCGCTGCCTACCGCGAGCAGGGCGGCGCCGCATTGGACGTGCGTACCACCGGTCCTGAAGGCACGGCAATTCTGAGCCTCCCTGACGGACGCTACACAATCGAAGTGCTCGCTCCCGGTTTCGCCCCACAGCAGGCTCCCGCCACGCTCCCCACAACGGAAGTCTTGAACGTTCAGGTCCGCGTCAGCAGCCCCGCTGAAACCGTGGACGTAAGCGCGACCCGCACGCCGTTGCCCGCCGAAGAGGCTGCTTCGAGCGTTGCGTCCCTGGCTCAGGACCAGTTGGTCGCCATGCAGCCCACGGCGGCTTCCGAGGCCATTCGCTTCATGCCGGGTGCCGTCATCAACTCTGCCGGGCGCCGCGGCGGTCAGGCATCCCTGTTCGTGCGTGGCGGCGAGTCACGCTACAACAAGGTCATCATTGACGACGTCTCCGTAAACGATCCCGGCGGCACCTTCGACTTCGGCGTCGTGCCGATGGAAGAGGTCGAGCGCGTGGAGTTTGTGCGCGGTGCACACAGCTCGCTTTACGGTTCAGACGCGATGACCAGCACGGTGCAGTTCTTTACCCGGACGGGAACCACCCGGACACCTGAACTCAGGTTCGGCGCCGATGGCGGCAACTTCGCTACAGCTCGCGGTTACGCCTCGCTCGCTGGGGCGCGAGACCCCTTCGACTTCAACCTGTTCGGCCAACAATTCAACAGCGAAGGTCAGGGAATCAACGACAAGTACTCGAACTCGTCTCAGGGCGCGAACATCGGCGTACGTCTCAATTCGCGGAGTTTCTTCCGTCTGCGGACGCGCCACTCTAACTCGTTTTCCGGCATTCAGTCGTTCTGGAACTTCAACGGCCAACCGCTTGTTCCGCCGGACACTGACCAGTGGGCCCGACAGAACAACTTCCTTGCCAGCGGTGAACTGACAATCGCCGTGCCCTCCGGATGGACGCACCGCATCACCGGCTTCGAATACAACCACAAGCGCCGGAATGTCGATAACGTTATGGACGAGGGCCGCGAAACCAGTGCCTATGGCTTCCCATTCAACTTCGATACTCCGTTCGATAGCTACGCCACGATCAACCGCGCTGGACTCGAATACCAGGGAGAGTACTGGACGCGCAATTGGGCACGCTCGACCTTTGGGTACAGGTTCGAGGTAGAGAACGGCTTCGTTGGCGATCGCGCCTTCGGCTCGCATACGCACGGCCTTCGCCGCAATCACGCCATCTTCGGCCAGGAAGTGCTCACATGGAGCCGCGTGTCGGTCATCGGCGGACTTCGATGGGAGCACAACGAGACCTTCGGTGATAAAGCCATCCCTCGCGTCGCCGTCAGTCTCCTGGCCCTGCGGGGTGGAGAACTCTTTTCCGGCACCCGAGTCCGCTTTGCCTACGCAACCGGCATCAAGGAGCCGCGGCTCGAAGAATCGTTTGCTTCGGGACCTTTTACCATCCCGAACCTTGCCTTGCAGGCCGAAGAGAACCGCTCCCTGGAAGCGGGCATTCAGCAGCGTATTCTCGGCGACAAATACCTGCTCGTTGCGACCTACTACCGCAATCTCTTCCGCAATCAGATTACGTACGCTACCGTCGATCCCATCAACTTCATCGGCCAGTACCTGAATCTCAATCGCGCACTCGCGCACGGCGCCGAGGTTGAGTTCCACGGACGTCCAACCCGCCGGCTTTCCGTCGACGCAGCCTACACGCATGCCTCGACGCAAATCCTGAGAGCGCCGTTCGCTTTCGATCCGCTGCTCTCAGTCGGCCGCCCGCTTCTGCGGCGTCCGAAGCACTCGGCGACTTTCCTCGCCACGTGGACGAGCGTGAACTGGGGCGCGAATCTGGGAGCCGTCGCCGTCGGTCGTCGCACCGACTCCGACTTCTTCGGTCTTCAGCCCCCAGTGACGTATGCAGCGGGTTACGCCCGCTTCGACGTCGGCGGCTGGCGCGCCATCAACTCGCGCATCACCGCCTATGTGAATCTCGAAAACCTGCTCGGCAGGGACTACGAAGAGGTAGCCGGATACCCGGCATTGGGTCGCAACTTCCGGTTGGGAATGAGGTTCCGCGTCGGCGGCGAATAAGCTGTGGTCGTTACAATCGGCGACTTTGCGCGTTTGTGGGGGCATCGCAGCCACGCAGTCGTTGCGCTAAAGCGCCGAAGCGAGCTTCCTTTAACTCGCCGCTGGCGACAAACGAAAAAGCCCCGCGCCAATGCGGGGCTTTTCAAATCCCGAAAGTGGTGGGGCTAGCTGCTCTCCTTCGCCCGCATGACCAGCTTTTCCACCTGGGCTGCGTTCAGGGGCTGGCTCCGGCCGAGCATGTGGGTCACGAGCGCGATCTTCGCAAAGTGCTCGACCGTTTCCATGTTCATATAGGCGCGCATGAGGGTGTCGCCATAGGCAACCACGCCATGGTTCGCCATGAGGATGGCGTCATACTCGGGGACGAGCGGCTCAAGCGCATCCGTAAGTTCCGGCGTGCCGGGAGTCCCGTATTGCGCCAGCGGAATGCTTCCGAGGGCCAGAACCACCTCCGAAACCAGCGCCTGGTTCAACGCAAGTCCTGCAGCGGCATAGCCCGTCGCGGTCGTCGGATGCGCGTGGCATATCCCGTTGATGTCCTCGCGCATGCGATAAATCAGCAGGTGCATCGCAAGCTCGGATGAAACCGCCCTCTTGCCCGAAACATGGCGGCCATTCTTATCCACCACCACGAGGTCGTCCGGCTCCATCATCCCCTTGCACATGCCGGTCGGCGTCACCAGGATGGTGTCCGCATCCAGCCTGACCGAGAGGTTCCCGTCCGTTGCCGCGATATACCCGCGATCGTGCAGCATCTTTCCGAAGCGCACGATATCTTCCCTGTGTTGTTGTTCGCTCTTCATCGGCTTTTATGGGCTGGTCTCTCGAGGACTCCGGCAGATCTAGCCTTGTCCGCGTATCGTATCGCATGAGGAAAATCGAGGCAATCAGGGGAACGCCCAACGCCGAAGATGTGCCGCCGCCTTTTTAGCGCAAAGAACAACGCTCCTCGTTGGCGACCATCGCCAGCGAGGAGCGCCGTCACTCCTATCTTGAACTACGCCTGCGCCGGAACGCTGTCGTACTGAAGCAGACGCCGCTCGCCTTCGAGTTTGCGAATGCCGGTGATATCCTGCGTGATCTCCAGCGTCCCAAGGTACTCGCCCTTGTTGTTCCGCACCGCGAAGTAACGGATGTGCACGTAGCGCCCCATGAAGTTGATCCAGAACTCGGCTACGCTCTGGCGGCCTGCGCGGAAGTCATCGAGGATCCGATCCACCACCTCTACGCTGCGCGGCGGATGGCAGTGCTGCACCTTGCGTCCTATGATCGCCTTGCTGCGCGCGAAGATGCGGTCCGGGCCCTCGGAGAAGAACGCCACGCGATCGTCGGCGTCAACGAAGGTGAGGTCCACCGGCAACGTGGTGAATATCGACACGAGTTGTTCGAGCGAAAGGTTGCCGGTTGGCAGCATGATTCGCTCTGCCGTTGGCAGTTCCAGTCCTGCCTGCATCACTGCATTGGGCGGCGTGTAGCCCTCGCGCGGCTCCACGATGCACCAGCCGTATTGCGGAGAAACGCTCCAAATCTCGCCCCACTCGTCTTCGGTCAGCACGTCTAACGACATCGGGAGCAGGATGTTCTCCTCTTTGTAGAACATCTCCTCGACTTGTCGCAGGGTGATGTCGGCAATCGAATCCGCAACCAGCTTCCACTCGCGGACGGTTGCGTCCTGTCTTTTCAACGCGGCGCCAAGTTCCTTCAGCATGGCGCGGATGTCGTCGTCCTTCGACCACATGACCTTCGAAGGTCCGTTGATGCCGTGGCGCTCCAGGCAGGAGAACAGGGCATGCTCCTTGCGCTGGTAGTGCTTCTCAATGTCCATGAGGTCGTTGTACGCCTGGCGCCAGCGCATAAGCGGCGCACTCGCATCACCGTCCTGCGGTAACGCCTGTATCTCCTTCATCGCTTCGCGCATGGTGGCGACCACTTCGCGCAAAGCGTTGTTTTCGCGTCGGAACGTGTCCACCGGATGCCCGGGCGTGATGTCCCTCGGGATGCTGACCAGCACTTCGCGCGTCACCTGTGAATGCAGGTCGCACATCGAGCGCACTTCCTCAACCGGCATGCCTTCCGCCATGAGCTCCTGCTCCATGGCCACAATCTCGGAGTGGTCGGTTTGACGGACGATTTGCACCAGCTGATCTTTCACCTGCTCGGCGGGCTGCCCCGCATGAAGGTGCTTGATGATCGTTTTCAGTGTCCGTACGCGGTGCGCTTTGTTGTCGATGAGTTCGCTCACGTGTTCCCCTTGCATAACTGCCGGCGCCATGCGCCTGAATGATGAATCAAGACTAGTTGGCTTCCGCGCACGGGCCGATGACTTCTGTCACGGCGGCACTTCCCTATAATTGGACTGGTGCTAGTTTCCGACTTCGATTACGAACTCCCCGAAGAGCTGATCGCGCAGAAGCCGCTCCAGGAGCGTGCTGCCTCGCGCATGCTCCATCTCGACCGGCGGACCGGCTCGTTCCGCGATTCCGTGTTCTGCGAATTGCCTGACCTCCTGCGTCCCGATGATCTCGTTGTCTTCAACAACACGCGGGTTTTCCCAGCCCGCCTCTTTGGTCGCCGCAGTGGGGCGAAGTCACAGCCGCTCAGCTCGAACAATCCGGCGTCGCGCGAGTTCCTTACCGGAAAAGTTGAAGCACTGCTGGTAAAGCGCGTCTCAGATGGTCATGAAACCTGGGAAGCCCTCGTCCGGCCAGGCAGAAAGATCGGAGTTGGTGAAAAGCTCTTCTTCGGTCCCCACAACGAGTTGACGGCCGAGGTCATCGCCCGCGGAGAATATGGCGAGCGCACGCTGCGCTTCGATCCCGTGCCGGATTTCTTTGCTGCCATCGAACAAATCGGCCACGTCCCCCTGCCGCCATACATCGGGCGCTCGGATGAAGCTTCGGACCGAAACCGGTATCAGACCGTCTTCGCCCGCGAGCGCGGATCGGTGGCAGCACCCACCGCAGGGCTGCACTTCACCTCGGAAATCCTCGAGCGCATGCGCACCAGAGGCATCGAGTTTGCCGAGGTGACGCTCCATGTCGGTCTCGGTACGTTTCAGCCGATTCATACCGAGGTCGTCGAAGAGCACCGCATGCACAGTGAGTGGTACTCCATCGCCAAGGACGCCGCCTCCAAAATCAACGGCGCCCGCCAGCAGGGCCGCCGCGTGGTCGCCGTCGGAACCACGACTGTCCGGACCCTCGAATTCGCGGCGCGCCAGTGGACCGGAGTCCTGCAACCCCAGGCGGGAGAAGCGAACCTATTCATCTACCCGGGATTCGAGTTCCGCATCGTTGATGCCATGCTGACCAACTTCCACCTGCCGAAGTCCACGCTCTTGATGCTGGTCTCCGCCTTCGCCGGACGCGAACAGGTTTTGCGCGCCTACAGGCACGCCGTGGTGCAGCGCTATCGGTTTTTCTCCTACGGAGATTGCATGTTCATCGAGTAGGCGCACCGCCCGTAGCTGTCGCTCTTACCTGTTACCTGTCACCCGTCCCACCCGCACCGCGTCACGCTGGTAAACTTTATCCGTGCCTCCCAGGAAGACTGCGTCGAAGAAGTCCGCCACTTCGTTGATTGAAGAAACCAGCCAGCCGAACGTGTCGCCCTCCATTGCTTCTGGGCCGAAGGGTGAACCCGGCAAGGGCCGCGTGTTCCTCGTGGACGCGATGTCGTTCATCTTCCGCGCCTATCACGCAATGGCCCGTCAGCGCCCCATGTCCACCACGAAGGGCGTGCCTACGAGCGCCACTTACGTGTTCGTGAACATGCTGCGTAAGCTCGTGGCAGATTTTCATCCGGAGTACATTGCGGCCGTTTTCGACGTCGGCGCACCCACGTTCCGCGACCAGCAGGCAGCCGAGGTCACCAGCGTTCGCAAGTTCGACATCAAGACACAGCAAT
>Ga0196976_1000048_pt1 | contig 79282 bp, 83 predicted proteins | sample S3v_513CmetaG_FD_148644 | JGI IMG/M metagenome (GOLD analysis project Ga0196976, IMG submission 148644) | Soil microbial communities from Anza Borrego desert, Southern California, United States - S3+v_5-13C | ecosystem: Environmental > Terrestrial > Soil > Desert | place: USA: California...
ATCTGCGCCAATGATAGTATGCTTCTCGCATGCGAAAGTAGGTCACCGCCAGGCTTCTTATAAAGCGTCCAGCTAAGGGCGCAGCAAAAGCCCTCTATCGAGGGCTTTTGTATTTGCAGCAGATATGAAAAGGCCCCTAACTGGGGCCTTTTGCTTTTACGTTATTAACCAATGGATATGTTTTACTTCCGCCGCAAGCCACAATATATAGTCAAACTCATCACTAAGTCGCATACATTTAGTTATATCCTTTAAATACAATTAGATAGCTTGTATTTTTGAGATATACATTCTATATTACGCCTAATAACTTAGGGGATAAGAAGAATATGCATGCGCCTTTGATGACGAAATACATCTACCAGATCCGTAGCCGTAATGGGGCAGTGGTGGATAACCTGCAGATTTATGGGCGCACCGAGGAAGAGGCAAGGCGCAAACTGGAACAGATGTACCGGAACTGCGTTATTCTTGAATCCCGCATTGCTCGTCCTGAGCGTGCAGCAAACTCAAGTTATGAAGAAGTACTCAGCCTCATTGCAGGCCACCGTTAAGCTAAGCCTGAACAGCAGTTTCCTGCTTAGCCAGTAACTCTTCCAGTAAGGCGTGATAGTCCTGCGCACCAGTGCTCGCGCCGCTGTAGCGGAACACGTCCTGTTTGTATTGCGGGCTTTCTGCTACCGCAACATTCTCTGAAATAACTACTTCGCATAGCTCACTTCCAAAACTTGCTTTAGCCTGCTCATGCACTTCAAAAGTCATGCCGCGCCGTCTATCGTAACAAGTCATGATGTACCGCCGGTTGATTCGCCTCTTCACCACCGGCTCTAAAGCCTGCAAGGTTTTCTCCACTTTCTGAGCGCCTTGCAGGGAAAGAAAATCGGAAGCGATAGGAATGATCACTATATCGGAGGCGAAAATGGCACTCAAGGAAAGAACGCCAAGATACGGGCAACAATCGATCAGTATATAGCGGTCTGGCGAATCCTTTTCCAATGTCTCCAGCCCCTGTTTAAGCTTGTTCAGAATGGCTGGACCCTTCCCGAAAATCGAATCCACCTTAATCAGTTCGCGATGAGAGGGGATCAGCCAGCCGATATTTTCCCAGGAGGTCTCAAGCTGGGCCAACGGCTTGCTGTCGTGGTAAAAGCCGAACAGGCTCTTATTGGCTTCTTCGGGCGGGTCGTCATGAATCTGCGTCAGATGCCCTTGAGGATCCATGTCTATCAGCAGAGGCTTGCTTCCGCGTCGCGCCAAGGCCGCAGAAAGATTGAGAACAGTGGTGGTTTTACCGACCCCGCCTTTCTGATTGAAGACTGCGAAGCGCGTCATTTGCGGTCTTCCGTAGCAGGAGTTTCGTTGCCCTCTATGAGCGGGTCAGGTATATGATTGAACGCGATTCGCATGGGTGCATTATTCAAGGCGTTATGTGCACCACCAAAATATACAGCATTTTTCCCGTACCGCATATTCAGTGAATCCAGCGCCTTATCAAGCGAATGCTGGGATTTCCGCTCCGGTCGGGGAAACAATGTTATGGTCTGCGCGTGCCGCTCAGTGAGTTTTCCGAGAGTAAGTCCTGCCTTATACGGCGCTGGCGCATCATCGGGGAAACGCTGCCACAGCAGATTCAGTGCCTGCGTTAGCTGTAGCGTATCGTCGGTCGCGGCACATGCACTTTCCACACTCCAGCCATCTTCTTCCAGGAACTTGATACTGACGCGGATGGACGATGCATGCAGCCCGTAATTCCGCAGGCGCATGCATGCCTTCTGCAACAGTCGGTGCAGCACGGATAATGCCCCCTTGGGTGTTCGCAGTTGCGGGGGCAATACATGAGAATGCCCGAGCGTGCTGCGCGGACGCTCGATTTCATATGAATCACGCCCGCGCAACTTGTCAAAAAGACGCTCGCCTTCAATACTGCCCCAGGCCGCACGCAATTGCTGGCGATTCATGCTGTAGAGATCGCGCACGCTTAAGATATTGTTGCGGTTCAGCCTTTGCTCGGTGCGTTTGCCTATGCCATACAAATCGCGTAGTTCGAGCGAAAAAAGCTTTTCCGGCAGATCCTGCGTCTCAATCACTACGCACCCGTCAGGCTTCTGCATGTCAGACGCGACCTTAGCCAGAAACATATTGGGCGCAATGCCGATGGAACTGCGAATGTAAATGCCTGCCTTATCGGTGATAGTGCGCTTGATGTGCGCCGCCAATGCCAGCGCATTTTCCTTCTGCTGCTGGCTCCCTGTCAGGCGGCATACCATTTCGTCGATAGACAGGGTTCTTTCAACCGGCGTGCAGGATTCGACAATTTCCACCAGACGATGGTGATACTCTACATAAAGGTAGGGGCGAGCTTCGACAAAGATAATGTTCGGGCAGAGTTTGCGTGCTTCCCGAACTGGCGTGCCGGTTTTCACACCAAATGCCTTGGCTTCATAACTGGCCGCGATGCAGCAGGTGGTCTCTGCATCACGGGCAATACGCCTATGGGTTTGCCGCGCAACTCCGCCACCTCCTGCTGTTCCACCGAAGCGAAGTAGGAGTTGAAATCCACATAGAGTGCGCGCAAGGACATATACAGCTACAGCCAAAATAGTAAGGATAACGCTTTCAGCACGACTAATGCGTACGGAAGCCAGTTAATTTTAGAAGCAGGAGTAGTTATGAATGACAAGTTGGCAGTATTCGCAGGCGGCTGTTTCTGGTGCACAGAGCCCGTGTTTTCACAGCTCAAGGGCGTGCACAATGTTATATCCGGCTATATCGGCGGGCGTACGACAAACCCGACCTACAAGCAAATTTGCAATGGCGATACGGGCCACGCCGAGGCTATCCAGATCGAGTTCGATCTCGCGCAGATCAGCTTTGAGGAACTGCTGGAAATTTTCTTCGCGTCACACGATCCAACAACCCCCAACCGACAGGGCAATGATGTCGGCACGCAATACCGTTCCGCGGTTTTCTGCCAGGATGAGCAGCAGAAACGCACGACCGAGCAGGTCATCAGGCGCTTGAATGAGGAAAGGGTTTTCCCATCAGCGATTGTCACCGAGATCAATGATGCCGGTACTTTCTATCCAGCCGAGGATTACCACCAGCGATATTACGAGAACAACCCGAACCAGTCTTACTGCATGATAGTGGCGGCACCCAAGGTGGCAAAGATACGCGCGAAATACGCAGACCGTATCAAGGAAAGTGCTAGCGGCTAAGCCACTGCCGATGCCAGAAAAGCAATCCCATGGATAAAGCAACGCCCGCCATGATGCTGACCGCCCACCAGAAACCGTTGGGATGATGAATCCAGGGCATTGACTCGAAATTCATGCCGAAGATGCTGGCTATCAGGGTGGCCGGCATGAATAGCATGGCAACCACCGTCAGCGCACGCAGCTCCATATTCACACGATTACTAAGGCTGGAGAGATAGATGTCCAGCATGCCGCCCAGCAGATCACGGATGGCTTCAAGCGACTCGATGAAGTGCACGGTATGGTCATACACGTCGCGCAGATAAAGTAGAGTGTTGTCCGCGAAGAAGCGGTGCTCATTGCGCACCAGGCTGTTCAGCACTTCGCGGAAGGGCCACACGCTGCGGCGTAGCTCCATGCTCTCGCGCTTGAGGCGGTGGATTTTGTGCAGGGTCGGCGTCGTCGGTTTCCTGAGCAGAATATCTTCCAGCGTCTCGGAATCGTCGCCGATCTGCTCCAGCACGATGAAATAGTGATCCACGATCACATCCAGCAACGCATATGCCAGGTAATCCGAGCCGCTTTCGCGGATATGGGAACGACCCTTGCGCAGCCGCTCGCGCACCGGCTCGAATGATCCGGTAGGGCGCTCCTGGAAGGTCAATACGAAATGTTCGCCGAGCACCAGGCTGATCTGCTCCGAGCCCAGGACGTTCTGTTTCGCGTCATGGAAAAAGCTGCGCGTGACGATATATAGATAATCGTCATAAACATCGACCTTGGGCCTCTGGTCCGTGTTCAGGATGTCCTCCAGCACCAGCGGATGCAGGCCGAACGCCTGCCCGATATCGGCAATTAGCTGCGCATCATGCACCCCATGCACGTTCAGCCATAGCTTTTGTTCTGCAGGTTTCTTGTAACCAGACACCTCCGCCGGATCTAAGGCGTGCTCTTCGTAACTTCCCTGAGAATACTCAATCAGCGTGACTGCCGGTTTCTCAATCTTGACTTCACCCACATGCACGAGCGTGCCGGGGTCCATGCCCAGCTTTTTGGAGCGGCGCTTTCTTGGCTTGATGGCGCGATGCAGGCCCATGCGTATCAGACTTCCAGATGGCTATACAGCACGGTAGAAAGATAGCGCTCACCGAAGGAGGGGATCACCACAACGATGAGCTTGCCCTTGTTCTCCGGCCGTTTGGCCACTTCCATCGCGGCCCAGGCCGCCGCGCCTGACGAGATACCTACCAGCAGACCTTCCTCGGTTGCCATGCGTCGTGCCGTATCGAGCGCGTCGTCATTCTTTACGCGCACCACTTCGTCATAGATTTCGGTGTTGAGGATGGGCGGCACGAAGCCGGCGCCTATGCCCTGGATGGGGTGCGGGCCTTTCTGACCGCCGGAAAGCACCGGGCTGGCATCCGGTTCCACCGCAATGATCTGCACGCCGGGTTTGCGTGCCTTGAGCACTTCGCCCACACCGGTCACCGTGCCGCCGGTACCAACGCCTGAGATGAATATGTCCACCTTGCCGTCGGTATCGTTCCACACTTCCTCGGCTGTGGTCTTGCGATGAATTTCCACATTGGCCTGGTTTTCGAACTGTTTCGCCATGACGTACCGCGAATCTGCGGTGGTTAGTTCATCGCATTTCTTGAGCGCCCCCGCCATGCCTTCCGGCCCTGGCGTGAGGATGAGTTCTGCGCCATAGGCCTTGAGTATCAGTTTGCGTTCGCGGCTCATGGTTTCCGGCATGACGAATGCGCATTTGATGCCGCGCGCGGCGCACACCATGGCAAGGCCGATGCCGGTATTGCCGCTGGTCGCTTCCAGGATGATGGTGTCCGGTTTGATGCGGCCCTGCGCCTCAAGCGCGTCTATCATGGCGACCGCGATGCGGTCCTTCACGCTATGCGCAGGGTTGAAATATTCCAGCTTGCAGGCAATGGTGGCATCAATGCCTGCTGCAATCCGGTTTAGCCTGACGAGCGGGGTATTGCCGATCAGTTCGGCGGTGTTGTTGGCGATACGCATGATTGAATCTCCGGTAAATTCCTAGCCTGACGAAACTTGCGCCATGTTGCTATACGCCAGACCGCATTGCAAGGCAGCTCAAGTTTTGGCCGACAATGGCTCGCCGATGGCGAAGAAATTGCCGCCGGCAATATGGTGAATCGTGCGCAAGTCGTCGTGTCCTTCGAAGTGCCAGCGCCCGTTGGAGAACACGCGCTCATCCGCATGTGCAGCCACCACTTCCGCCAGGAATAAATCATAAGCGGATTGAATATGCGGTTCAGGGATCAGCCTGCATTCCAGCCAGGCAACACAGCCTTCGAGCAGCGGAGCATCTATCTGCGTGGCGGCAAAGGTTGGCAAATCGAATGCAGCGAACTTGTCGCCTGCAGGCTTGCCGATCAGTTCGCGTCCTGAACTTGAGCCCACCTCGACCACCATTTTGACCTGAGCCCGGCACGGCACATTGATCGCGAAATGGCCGGAAGACTCAATCAATTCACGTGTATAAGTCTGCTTGTCGATGACGATGGCAATCTTGGGCGGGTCGAAATCCAGCGGCATGTTCCAGGCCGCCGCCATCACGTTTCTTTGTTCGCCATGTGCAGTGGAGACGAGAACAGTAGGGCCGTGGTTGAGCAGGCGGTAAGCCTGGCTGAGCGGTACATTTTTGAGCATGGAGGCACTTTCGTTGTGATGCGACATCTTACCTCTACTCACAAAATTGGAAATCACATGCAAAAACTGTTCGCGCTGCTTTGCGGCTTGCTGATGAGAGGCGTCCTGTTCGCCGCGCCTGCCAAACCGGCCAAAATCATGGTCGTCAATTTCGAGCTGCGCGATGTTTCGCCGCTGCCCAATACCACACAGGAAATCGAACGCACCGAACACATCGATACCGTGATTCGCAATTTACTGGAAGGCGCCGGTTATACCTTGATGCAACCTTGCGATGAACTGGTCAAAGCCAGCCAGCAGGGGCTGGGTTATTTGTTCGACCGGCCTGAGGTTGCCGGCAAGATAGGCCGCGAATGCGGCGCAGATTACGTACTCATGGGCCAGACCTGGAAGCCCAGCTTCCTGTTCGTATTCCCCCAGGTGCAGGTGGTGGACACCAGAGCAGGTCTGACGCGGGAACAGCTCGTGCCGGTCAGCCGTTCAGTGCAGCTGGAAGCTTCGACCTTGGACAGGAATGTGACGGAAGCGGCGGGGAAGAAGTTAGGGAAGCAAATAGTGGAAAAGCTAAAAGCCTCCATTTTTTGAGTGGTCTGGGATATTCATAAATTGAATGTCACCCAGAATTTCATTTTTGATTTCAAGTTTCGCTGATACCTTTCTTCCATGGATTCGTGCATTCGAATTTCCCATCATGTTCATTGATCTCTATCTTTTTGAAATGGCTTTTACCATCTCGTCTTTCTACTTCATAAGCGCATACTTCTTCCAAAGGTAGATGTTTGTTATTGAGCTCAGACAAAATTTGCAAAAACATATCTTCAGAGTGAGTTTCTGCGATGATTTTGAGATTTTTTTCCCTTGCTGCTTTAACAAGAACACTCGCTAATTTTCTAGCTGCGGCATGATGTAAATGTAGCTCTGGTTGTTCAAATAGCAGAATAGATCCAGGTTGCGCAAAGCTGCATTGAACTAGAACAGGCAATATCTGCGACATGCCATAACCTAAATCCGCAATAGGAAGCGATGCTCCATCCTGTAATGTTACTTGCACATCAAATAAGTCAGATTTTCCGACTCTTGAGACATCAACTTTCTTCGCTAGGCCAAGTTCAGCCATCCACTTACTAACCTCTTTTATATGAGGGCGTGCTTTGGATTGAACATACTCATTGGCAAGCAATGTCACAGCCGATTCTCCTTGAGCTCCGACCTCTAATGGGGCTGAGCCTCTAGTAGGGTATCGGCGTTGAGGCGGCTGGCGGAAAGGTCCTAAATATAATGTTTTTCTTAGTTCACCTTCAATCAGGTCAGCAATAGCTTCATAAAGCATAAATGCATCCAAAAGCTCTATATGGTCACCGCTGACTAAAGGTGAGAATTTAAATTTAAGGCCTGCCTGACGAGATGCTTTTGTAGGGAGCGCTTTTGCGTTGAACCTTATGGAATAATGAGAGCCTGACTTGCGGAACGTTAAGTTCCTAGATCCCACATTGAACTCAGCTTTCTCCATAGTAATGTCCTGAGTGCGTTTAGTACTCTTATAGGAATAAACGGCACCAACGGGTTCTTCCTTGCCTAAAAACTTCTCGATCCTTGAAGTACTGGACTTTAACACCAGCCTTCTCCAGAGAAACTCCGATTTCTATAGAGTCAGAATATGACTTAGAGTGAATTACTTCAATGAAGCGACCTAAATGTATTTGGGCGTATTCATCGTCTAAAACAATTGGTAGTTTTGAGCTCGACAGTTTTACTGTTTGAGCCAAAGCTGCAAGTGCATGTATGCAACTACTCTTCCCTGATGAGTTTGGCCCAATGAACAATGTTATGGGTTTAATCTCAAATACTGTTTTACCTTCTATTCCTTTGAAATTAGCAACTGTTAACTGATCAATGGGCATATATAGCCTTTCTTGAAATAATTATTATCTGTTACTTCTGCCAAGCATCCCTTAACGTTACCGTCCGATTGAATACTGGTTTTCCTTCCTTGCTGTCTTTCCTGTCTGCCACAAAATAGCCGTGCCGCTCGAACTGGAAGTGGTCTTCCGGTTTGGCGTCATTCAGTGACGGCTCAAGTTGTGCGGTGATGACTTTCAATGACTCCGAATTGATGTCATCCAGATAATTGCGGTCGCCAGAACCCGGGTGTGCTTCCTTGAACAGGCGGTCATACAACCGAACTTCGGCAGCGTATGAATGCGCTGCTGAAACCCAGTGGATGTTGCCCTTGACCTTGACCGAATCCGCGCCCGGCGTGCCGGACTTGGTGTCGGGCAGATATTCGCAATGGACTGTGGTGACGTTGCCGTCCGCATCTTTCTCGCAGCCGATGCACTTGACCACATAGCCATAGCGCAGCCGCACCATGTTGCCGGGGAACAAACGGAAGTAGCCCTTGACTGGCTCTTCCATGAAGTCTTCGCGCTCTATCCACAGTTCGCGTGACAGCGGCACCACGCGGTGACCCAGCTCCGGTTTTTGCGGATGGTTGGGTGCGTGGCAGTCTTCAGATTGCCCTTCGGGATAGTTATCAATGACCAGCTTGATGGGGTCGAGGACCGCGATGCGTCGCTCAGCGGATTCGTTGAGCACTTCGCGCATGCAGTCTTCTAGGATGGTGTATTCAATCCACGAATCGGCCTTGGAAACGCCAATGCGCTCGGCGAAAAGGCGGAAACCTTCAGGCGTATAACCGCGACGGCGGGCCCCGGCCAGCGTGGGTAGGCGCGGGTCATCCCAGCCATCGACGTGTTTGTTGTCTACCAGCTCGATCAGCTTGCGCTTGGAGAGCACGACGTAGGTGAGGTTGAGTCGCGCGAATTCATATTGCTTCGGCAGCGGATGCGACAGCAGCCCGGCTTCCGCCAGGCGTTCCAGTACCCAATCGTAGAAGGGGCGCTGATCCTCGAATTCCAGTGTACACAGCGAATGCGTGATCTGCTCCAGCGCATCTTCAATGGGATGCGCGAAGGTGTACATGGGGTAGATGCACCAGGTGTCGCCGGTGTTGTGGTGGGTGGCGCGCTTGATGCGGTAAATGGCAGGGTCGCGCATGTTGATGTTGGGCGAAGCCATGTCGATCTTCGCACGCAGCACCATGCTGCCGTCCGTATGCTTGCCGTCACGCATCTCGCGGAAGCGCGTCAGGCTTTCTTCCGCCGGGCGGTTGCGCCATGGCGAATCCTTGCCCGGTTCGGTCAGCGTGCCGCGATTAGCGCGCATCTCATCGGCGCTTTGTTCGTCCACATAGGCATGGCTTCGCTCGATGAGCGTCTCTGCCGCGCGGTACATGAAATCGAAGTAGTTGCTGGCGTAATAAAGATTGTTGTCGCCCAGCCTGTTCCAGTCGAAGCCCAGCCATTTGACGGATTCCATGATGGAATCCACATATTCCTGCTCTTCCTTTTCCGGGTTGGTGTCGTCGAAGCGCAGGTGGCACACGCCCTGGTAATCGCGCGCCAGGCCGAAATTCAGGCAGATGGATTTGGCATGGCCGATATGCAGGTAGCCGTTGGGCTCAGGCGGAAAGCGCGTACGGATTTTCGCCGGATCAGATGCGCCTTTCGAATGATGTGCGGCATCGCCCGGTGAGCCGGCCCAGCAGCGGCTGGCGTAAGTGCCCAGCTCAAGATCGCGCTCGACGATATGGCGAATGAAATTGGAAGCGGAGGGTGGGGCTTTGTCGGACATGATTTCAGCTTGAAAGAAGTTGCCGGTATTTTACACTTCAAGCGCCCCTCTCCCTAGCCCTGAGCGGCATGCGCGCAAGATGGCGTGCAGAGCCTGTGCTAATATCTCCGAGCCCCATGAATAACCTGACTTTTCCCATTCTGCGCCTGCTTGCGGACGGACGTTTCCAGTCCGGCGAGGAGATCGCGCGCCATTTCGGCGTGACGCGCGCGACCGTATGGAATGCGCTCAAGGATGCCGAGAATCTGGGTGTGCGTTTATTTTCGGTGCGCGGTCGCGGCTACCGTCTGCCGGAGCCGATACAGCTGCTGGAGCATGACAGCGTGATTGCTGCGATCGGCGAGCAGGGCTCGTGGTTCAACCTGGAGCTGCACGACCATCTGGAATCCACCAACAGCTATCTCATGAAACAGGCGTCGAGCGGCTGCGGACATGCTACCTGTGTTGCAGCCTCACTGCAGACCAAAGGACGCGGGCGGCGTGGGCGTGCCTGGCAATCGGGGCTGGGCGCAAGCCTGACATTCTCATTGCTGTGGCGCTTCCAGGCTGGGGCGGCGGCGCTATCGGGCTTAAGCCTGGCCGTGGGTGTTGCGCTGATACGTGCCTTACATGCTGCCGGCGTCAAGGATGCGCGGCTCAAATGGCCCAATGACGTGCTGGTCAACCAGCATAAGCTCGCCGGCATCCTGATTGAGCTGCAGGGCGATATGGAAGGCCCGAGCGCTGCAGTAATCGGCATCGGACTTAACCTGCGGTTGCCGGAACACGTCAAACGCCACATTGATCAGGCCGCGACTGACTTGCAGAGCCTGATGCGGCATCCGCCAAATCCCAGTGAAATGCTGGGTCTGATGCTGAAGCATCTTGCTAATGTGCTGAGCGAATTTGAAAGCAACGGGTTCGAAAAGCTGCGCGATGAATGGACGTCTCACCACGCCTACCACAGACAACAGGTGCTGATGCTGCTGCCCGATGGCCGTCAGCAGCACGGCATCGTCATGGACGTGGCAACGGACGGCATATTGCTGGTGGAAACGCCAACCGGCATTCAGCGTTTCTCGGCCGGCGAAATCAGCCTGCGCGGGAGCCACGTTTGATACTGGCAATTGATGCCGGTAACAGCCGCACCAAATGGGCTGTGTTTGATGAAGCCGGCGAACTGCAGACACAGGCGGCGATATCGAATTCCGAGCTTCACGATTTTGCTGCGCCAGAGGCATGGCAGCCATGCACGCGCGCAGTCATCTCCAATGTTGCCGGCGAAGAAATGGAGCAGAATCTCACCAGCCTGCTGCTGCAGCGCAACATCTCCATGAGTTGGGTAAAGGCATCTGCGCAAGCATGCGGCGTTATCAACAGTTATGAGTTTCCTGAACGTCTGGGTACCGACCGCTGGGCGGCACTGATTGCCGCATGGCAGCAGTTCCGCGCGCCTTGTGTCGTGGTGAACGCGGGTACGGCCCTGACCGTGGATGCACTTGGGGTAGATGAAAACGGGCAAGGCATATTCTTCGGCGGACTCATTGTGCCGGGATTGCGACTCATGCAGCAAAGTCTGGTCGGCGCTGCTGCGGGAATCAAGGAAGCCGGCGGCAGCTTGCAGTATTTCCCGACTACTACGGAGAATGCTATCCACACTGGTGCTTTAAGCGCGATGGCTGGCGCGGTAAACTCGATGCTGGTCAAGCTGGAGCTGCATACCGGGCAATCGCCCCATTGCATTGTCAGCGGCGGCGATGCTGCATTGCTGCAGGAAATGCTGGTGCATTATCGTGTGGAAAAAATCGTGATGGCAGAAAACCTCGTGTTGCAAGGGCTATTGTTATTGGAAAAAGAAATGGGGAAGGGTGAATGAAACTGCTGGTGCTGATTTTGTTGCTGCTGAATGCTGTCTTGTTTGCGTACTTCAATGTGAGCAAACCGCAGCAGGTCGCATCCACCATCAATCCGCCCATCCAGCCGGAAAAACTGAGGCTGTTGACTCCTGAAGAAGTTGAAGCGATGCCGAGAAAGCAACCGGAACAGTCGCAGGGTTTCCAGCCCGTGGAGTTCAGCTGTTATGAGTGGGGCAGTTTTTCTGCTGCCAGTCTGGAGCGTGCACGCGAAACGCTGATGCGCTTATCCCTCGAGGCCACGCTGATGGAAAAATCGCCTCAGGAAGCAACGCGCTACTGGGTTTATCTGCCACAATCGCGCACCTTACAGCAGGCACAAGCCAAGGTGCAGCAGTTGCGCAGGCAGGGCGTGGAGGAAAGTTTTGTCGTATTTGAGCCACAGTGGCGCTATGCAATTTCGCTCGGAGTATTCAAGGATGAGCAATTAGCGGCTAAACTGCTGGAAGAAATAAAAAAGAAGGGCGTAACTTCAGCTGTAAAGGGAGTGCGCAATCAGGAGCAAGGGCAGACCAGTCTGCTGATCGACAATATGTCCCTGGACAAGGTTGTCGAGATCAGTAAACTCAAGCCGGATTTTCCTGGCAGCGAGCTCAAACAGGTAACTTGCCAATAGGGGAGGGTGTATGAAGTTGATCAGATCGTTATTCAAGAAGGCGGCAATGGTGGGCGCGGTGCTCATTGGCAAGAAAGTCGCTACCAAGGCAATCGAAGCCTACTCGGACAAAGGCACCGAGAAAAAGGCTCCGGCCAAACCCAGAGCGGCTGCAAAACCTGCCGCAGCTGCGAAACCCAAAGCCGCGACGAAGCCAAAGTCTGCTGCCAAGCCAAAAACAACTGCTGCCAAAAAGGCAGAGGCTAACGGCGCAGCTGAGAAAAAGACTGCAGCAAAACCCAAGTCAGCGGCCAAGCCCAAGGCTGCAGCAAAACCAAAAGCAGCTGCCAAACCCAAAGCCGCTTCGTGAAACAAAAAAGCCAGACAGATTACCCGTCTGGCTTTTTTGTTACTCTGTCGCAGGTGTGATTGCAGCCGCTACAGGTATTTCAGAGCTTTCTTTTTGAATTTCAGCAGTCGTCTCACTGGCGGCATTCTTGCCTGTCAGGGGAGAATTCTCCTTTTCGTCCTTCTTGTCATATACCAGACTGTCGCCCATGACGATCCTCAGCCATGAAGGATAGGTGTAAGCAGTGCCTTTGTTATGATCTATGATTGCCCCAATTCCTCCGCCAAAGACGATATTGCCGAACATACCGCCGTTGACGCGTGAAACAACTGTACCTCGGCCCGCTGCTTCATCTTCCTTTCGCAATTAACCATGAGGTTTTGGCTTGAACGGTGCACGCTGACAAAGCCTGGCGTTAGCGTAGTCCATTTGCCGCGTTCATTTTCGGCTGTGCATTTCACACCCGAAATCGGCTGATTATTCTTGTCATAGGTTTCGATTTGCACACTCTGGTTAGCATCCTTGGTAATGGTGGCGCAACCGCCCAGAATGCCTGAGGCCGCAATCAATAGGCTTAAGGCCAATGAAGTGTTTTTCATTATTATTTTTCCCCTGAATAAAAAAAGGCCGATCAAAGATCGGCCGAGGCATTCTATATCAGGGCTGAGCTACAGCAACCTGTTTGTTTGTATAGCTGGTAGCAGCTATCTCTTCTTGATGTAAAGGTCGGTAATCGTACCTTCCTTCATCTCGGCAGCAAAACACACGGTTTCCGATAGCGTGGGATGGGCATGGATGGTCAGCCCCAGGTCTTCTGCATCCGCGCCCATCTCAATGGCCAATACGGTTTCCGCCAGTAGTTCACCTGCGTTGGTGCCGACGATGCCGGCGCCGATGACGCGATGCGTTTCCTTATCAAAAATAAGCTTGGTTGCGCCTTCGGAACGTGAGATGGAAAGCGCCCGGCCGCTGGCTGCCCAAGGGAAGGAGGCCTTTTCGATCTCGATACCCTTGTCCTTGGCTTCCGTTTCGGTGATGCCTGCCCAGGCTACTTCGGGATCGGTGTAGGCTACGGAAGGGATAGCCAGTGCCTGGAATTCAACCTTGTGGCCGGCGATGACTTCAGCCGCCACCTTGGCCTCATGCGTAGCCTTGTGTGCCAGCATTGGCTGGCCGACGATGTCGCCGATGGCGAAGATATGCGGCACGTTCGTACGCATCTGCTTGTCCACGGTGATAAAACCGCGCTCATCCACATTGACGCCGGCCTTGTCGGCACCGATATTCTTGCCGTTCGGACGGCGGCCGATGGCGACCAGTACGCGGTCGTAGAGTTGCGGTTCAATGGCGTTATCACCCTCGAACTCGACATAAATACCTTCCTTGCGCGCTTCCATCTTGCTGACCTTGGTGGAGAGCATGATCTTCTCGAAACGCTTTTCCATGCGCTTCTGCAATGGTCGAATGAGATCACGGTCGCAGCCAGGAATCAGGCCATCCATGAACTCGACAACGCTGACTTTGCTACCCAGGGCGTCGTATACCGTACCCATTTCCAGGCCGATGATGCCACCGCCCACGACCAGCATGCGTTTGGGGATGTCGGCAAGCTCCAGCGCGCCGGTGGAATCCATGATGCGCGCGTCCATTTTCCCACTTGCGTCTGTGGGCGCGCCGGGGAACTTGGTCGCCTGTGAGCCGGCGGCGATGATTGCGTTATCGAAGGAAACGGTCGTGACCTTGCCGTCCGCAGCCGTAACCTTGATCTGATTGGGAGATGTGAACTCGCCGACGCCGACGACAGTAGTGACTTCGCGCTGCTTGGCCATCTGTGCCAGACCGCCGGTCAGCTTGGCGACGACATCCTCGGCCTTCCATTTGCGCAAGGCATCAAGGTCTATCTTGGGCGTGCCGAAGCTTACTCCATGATGGCTGGTTTCTTCGGCTTCGGTGATGACCTTGGCCGTATGCAGCAGTGCCTTGGACGGGATGCAGCCTACATTAAGACAGACGCCGCCTAGAGTCGCGTAGCGTTCAATAAGTACAACCTTCTTGCCGAGATCGGCAGCGCGGAAGGCAGCGGTATATCCGCCTGGGCCACTACCCAAGACTACCACCTCAGCATGCAAGTCCGAGCTCGATTGCTTCGCCATTACTTTGTCAGCTTTGTCGCTCGTTTCTTGCTGTACTTCTTGTACTATCTTCGAAACTCGCTCCTCGCTTTCGCGTACTGGCTTTCCACTCGAACTCGGGGCGGGGGTCCCTTCCGCTTCACTAGCGATCTCTTCTTCCAGGAGAAGAATTAAAGACCCTTTCGCAACCTTGTCGCCAACCTTGACCCTGAGTTCCTTAACCGTGCCAGCATGCGAGGAGGGGATGTCCATCGAAGCCTTGTCAGATTCCAGCGTGATCAGTGAATCTTCTTTGGCGATGACGTCGCCCGGTTTGACCAGGACATCGATCACATCGACGCTGTCAAAATTGCCAATGTCCGGCACGAGGACTTCAACTAATTTACTCATACATAATTCCTGTAAAGCAGACTACAGAAGAAGTCTACGGACGTCGGATAACACCATGCGCAGATGGCTGGTAAACCTTGCCCCATCCGCCCCATCAATGACCCTGTGGTCATAAGAGAGTGACAGTGGCAGGATCAGGCGCGGTTCGAAGCTGCTTGTCTTTGCGTTGTAAACCGGCTGCATGGACGAGCGCGACACACCCAGAATCGCCACTTCAGGGCAATTGATGATAGGCGTGAACGCCGTACCGCCAACACCGCCGAGGCTGGAAATGGTGAAGCAGCCGCCCTGCATTTCGTCGATCTTGAGCTTGCGTTCGCGGGCACGTGCGGACATCTCACCCAGTTCGCGGGCGATATCCAGTACGTCTTTCTGATTGACGTCGCGGATCACGGGCACCACCAGACCGTCCGGCGTATCCACCGCAAAACCGATGTGGAAATACTGCTTCATGATCAGCTCATCGCCATTGGGCGACAGCGAGGAATTGAAGGTCGGATAAGTGCGCAGCGCATTGACCGCAGCCTTCATGAGGAAAGCCAGCAGCGTGAGTTTGACGTCGCGTTTTTCGGCATCCTTGAGCATGGACTTGCGGAAATCTTCGAGGTCAGTAATGTCCGCCTCGTCGAATTGCGTGACGTGCGGTGCGGTGACCCAATTGCGGTGCAGGTTGGCGCCGGAAATCTTCTTGATGCGCGACAGCGGTTTTGATTCGGTCTTGCCGAACTGGCTGAAATCAATGATCTGCGCGGGCGCGATGTTCATCCCGCTGCCGACCGCTGTCTCTGCCCGAGGCTTGCCGAGCTCGCCCTTCACATAAGCCTGCACGTCTTCCTTGAGGATGCGGCCCTTGGTGCCACTGCCGCTCACCATGCCGAGGTTGACGCCCAGCTCACGTGCGAACTTGCGGATGGACGGGCTCGCATGGGCGAGCTTGCCGGAAGCAACAACGGTACTGGCGCCTACCGGATTCGGCCTGCCTTCGGGTTGTTTCTGTTTGGGCGGCTCAGGTGCCGGGCGCGTAGGAACTGGCACGGGCGGCACAATAGGTGCCTGGGCTTCCGCTACCAGTGCGTCTTTTGCTGCAGGCGGCGGTACCGGCTGGCCGGAAGAAGGCACGGATTTGTCTGCAGGTTTGGCTTCGGCGCCATCTGCTTCCAGCATCAGGATCAGCGCGCCCTGCGCCACCTTGTCGCCAACCTTGACTTTGACTTCCTTGACCGTGCCGCCGAACGGCGCGGGGATATCCATCGAGGCCTTGTCGGATTCCAGCGTAATCAGCGAATCATCCTTGGAGATCGCGTCGCCAGGTTTTACCAGTACGTCAATGACGTCGACACTGTCAAAGTTGCCGATATCAGGAACGAGAACTTCCTTTAATGCCATGGTGCAGTCTCCTCCTGGTTAAACCGTGACAGGATTGGGTTTGGTGATGTCGATCTTGTATTTCTTGATGGCTTCTGCAGCCTTGGCGGCAGGCAGCTTGCCTTCATCTGCCAGCGCCTTCAGCGCGGCCAACACGACGTAATAGCGGTCAACCTCGAAGAAGCTGCGCAATGCCTCGCGGGAGTCCGAACGGCCATAACCATCGGTACCCAGCACCACATAGCGCTGCGGGATGAAGTTGCGAATCTGGTCAGCGAAAGACCGCATGTAATCGGTCGAGGCAATCACCGGGCCCTCGGCCTTTTCGAGGCACTTGCCGACATAGGTCAGCTTTTGCGGCTTCTCGGGATTCAGCAGGTTCCAGCGCTCGACGTCTATGCCTTCACGACGCAGTTCGGTGAAGCTGGTGACACTCCAGATGTCCGCTGCAACGCCCCAGTCCTTCTCCAGCAGTTCGGCTGCGGCGATGACTTCGCGCAGGATGACGCCGCTACCCATGAGCTGGACTTTGGGCGCTTTTCCATCTTTGCCTGCCTTGGATTTGCTGAACGGGTACATGCCTTTGAGGATGCCTTCTTCCACACCCTTCGGCATTTCCGGATGGCTGTAATTCTCGTTCATGAGCGTGATGTAGTAATACACATCCTCCTGGTTCTGCACCATGCGGCGCAGACCTTCCTGAATGATCACGGCCAGCTCGTAGGCAAAAGTCGGGTCATAGGAAACGCAGTTCGGAATGGTGGCCGACATCAGATGGCTATGGCCATCCTCATGCTGCAGGCCTTCACCGTTCAATGTGGTGCGACCAGCCGTCGCGCCGAGCAGGAAGCCGCGAGCACGGCTGTCGCCAGCCGCCCAGGCGAGGTCGCCGATGCGCTGGAAGCCGAACATCGAGTAGAAGATGTAGAACGGAATCATCTGCACACCGGTCACGCTGTAGGACGTGCCCGCAGCGAGCCAGGACGAGAAGGAGCCGGCTTCGTTGATGCCTTCCTCCAGAATCTGGCCGTCCTTGGATTCCTTGTAGAACATGACCTGGTCGGCATCCTGCGGCTCATACAGCTGGCCCAGGTGCGAGTAGATGCCGAGCTGGCGGAACATGCCTTCCATACCGAAAGTACGCGCTTCGTCAGGCACGATAGGCACGACGAACTTGCCGATCTGCTTGTCGCGCAGCAAGGTCGAGAGGATACGCACGAACGCCATGGTCGTGGAAATCTCGCGCTCGCCGGTGGCGCCCAGCATGTTTTCGAATGCCGACAGCTGCGGCACTGTGAGTTCATTGCCCTTGCGGCGGCGCGTAGGTACGTAGCCGTTCAATGCAGCGCGTCGTTCGCGCATGTACTGCATTTCCGGGCTGTCCTCGGACGGCCGATAGAAGCTCAGCTTTTCAACCTGCTCATCGGTTAGCGGCAGGTCGAAGCGGTCGCGGAAAATCTTGAGCGAGGCGATATCCATGCTCTTCTGCTGGTGCGTGATGTTCTGGCCTTCGCCGGCATCGCCCATGCCGTAACCCTTGACCGTCTTGGCGAGAATGACGGTGGGCTGACCTTTGTGCCTGGTGGCTGCAGCATAAGCGGCATATACCTTGTGCGGATCGTGACCGCCGCGGTTGAGGCGCCAGATGTCCTGGTCGGACATGGCAGCGACCATATCCTTGAGCTCGGGATACTTGCCGAAGAAGTGTTCGCGCGTATAGGCGCCGCCCTTGGCCTTGAAGTTCTGGTATTCGCCGTCCACAGCTTCATCCATGCGCTTCCTGAGCAGGCCGTCCTTATCCATGGCGAGCAGAGGATCCCAATAGGAACCCCAGATGACCTTGAGTACATTCCAGCCGGAGCCGCGGAAATCGGCTTCCAGTTCCTGGATGATCTTGCCATTGCCGCGCACAGGGCCGTCGAGGCGCTGCAGGTTGCAGTTGATGACGAAGATGAGGTTGTCGAGCTTCTCGCGTGAAGCCAGCGAAATCGCGCCAAGCGACTCCGGTTCGTCCATTTCACCGTCGCCGCAGAATACCCAGACCTTGCGGTCCGAGGTATCGGCAATGCCGCGGTCGTGCATGTACTTGAGGAAGCGCGCCTGATAGATCCCCTGCAATGGACCTAAGCCCATGGATACGGTAGGGAACTGCCAGAAATCGGGCATAAGCCACGGGTGAGGGTAGGACGAGAGTCCGTTGCCGCCGGTTTCAATGCGGAAGTTGGACATCTGGTCTTCATTCAGGCGGCCTTCCAGGAAGGCGCGCGCGTAGATGCCTGGCGACGAATGTCCCTGGAAATAAATCAGGTCGCCGCCAAAGCTATCACTGGTGCCGCGGAAGAAATGATTGAAGCCGATGTCGTACAGCGTTGCTGCCGACTGGAAGCTCGCAATATGGCCGCCCACACCCGGCGATTTTTCGTTGGCGCGCAATACGCACATGATTGCATTCCAGCGAATCAGCGCACGGATCTTGCGCTCCATGGTGGGGTCGCCCGGCAGCTTCTGCTGCAGGTGGACGGGGATGGTGTTGAGATAGGCCGTGGTAGCGTTATAAGGTAAATACGCTCCGGAGCGGCGAGCCTTGTCGATCAAGGTTTCCAGCAGGAAATGCGCGCGTTCCGTTCCCTCCTGTTCCAGAACCGCCTCGATGGCCTCAAGCCATTCCTGGGTCTCTTGCGGGTCAGTATCGGGGGTTAATGCCATGTATGGTTCTCCGGGGAAACTTTTGTCCCGCTGTCGGTATAATCAGGTAGACAAAAGGATGTAAGCCAAGATTGAATTTCAAGTTCGCTGTATCAGCCAATGCGATTGAATATTTAGTTGGATGCACGTAACGGTTAGATGCACTTGCGGCTTTTGCGAAGCGCGTAGTTTCGCTTCTTTGACTGTTTTGGTCAAGTTAAAAGGCGCCTGCCAAAGCGCGCTGCGACGGCCCGCAAACCTTGCCAGTTCTGATAGAGAGGAAGTTTATGCCCGCCCGGATTACCCAGTTCATAACCCCTGCCAATGAGGAAGCTTTGCGTGACGTTTCCCATGTGCTGTTCGTGCTGCCCGAGCTGCGGCCGGGCCCCTTGCCGTTTGCCGCCGCACTTGACGCCAGGCTCAAGCGCAGCCGCCAGGAGTATGCCGAGCTTGGCAAGTCGGCACTGACAGGGGATTTGCCGAACGGCATCGCGGCAAGCTGGGTAGTGCTGGACCAAAAACTTGAAACCTTCCAGCGTCATACTTTGCTGCGCAAGGCGGTCAAGCCGCTGCTGGATGAGAAGCCGCAACAGCTGGCAATCTGCGTCTACGGCGATGACAAAACGCGCTCACGCGCAGCACACGATGCTCTTTATGTAGCGCTGGTCAACGCGGTCGAGCTGCCGTCCCGTAAAGGCAGGCAGGAATCGCGACCGCTGCAGGAGATCTCGCTGTACGGCTGGCAGAGCGCGGACGAGTTTGCAGAAGTGCGCGCCCTGCAGAACGGCAACACCTTGGCGCGCGAACTTACCATGCTGCCGCCCAATGAATTAACACCGACCTTGTATCGCGAGCGCATCCAGAAACTGGCAGAACAATACGGCTGGCAGCACGAAGAATACGACATGGACCGGTTGCGTGGCATGGGCGCGGGCGCCTTCGTCGCCGTGGCGCAGGGATCGCAGCCGCAGGATGCCGCCATCGTGCATCTGACCTATGCACCGCAAGGTGGTGAACAGCGCATGGCGCTGATCGGCAAGGGCATCTGCTTCGATACCGGCGGGCATAATCTCAAGCCCGCGCGTTACATGCAGGGCATGCATGAAGACATGAACGGCTCGGCAGTCGCGCTGGGGATTCTTTCCGCTGCAACGGAAGCCGGACTTTCGATGCAAATCGACTGCTGGCTGGCCATCGCGCAGAACCACATCGGCCCCGGGGCCTACAAGCAGAACGATATTGTGACGGCGCTCAACTGCATGACCATCGAAGTGGTGCATACCGATGCCGAGGGGCGCATGGTGCTCTCCGATACGCTGACGCTGGCTTCGCGCGGCAAGCCTGATTTCATGCTGGATTTCGCCACTCTGACCGGCAGCATGGGGGTGGCCGTGGGTGACCGCTACAGCGGTGTGCTGGGTAACCGCCCTGAGCTGCTATGCAAGGCGATTGGTGCAGGGCGCATTGCAGGCGAACGCGTGGCGGCATTTCCGTTCGATGAGGATTACGATGAAGAACTGGAAAGCAGCGTGGCAGACATCAAGCAGTGCACGATAGATGGCGGGGCCGATCACATCCTGGCAACGCGATTCCTGTCGAAATTCATCGAAGGCGACGTGCCCTGGGTGCATGTGGATTTGTCATCCAGCAACCGCAAGGGCGGCCTGGGTGCAGTGGCAAGCGACGTCACCGGTTTCGGCGTGGCCTTCGGACTACAGATGCTGCGTACTGTCAGCGAAAGCTGAACCTCAGGGGTTGTGATCCTTGGTGCGGGTTTTGGATACGCCCATCATGATGCCGATACCCAGCAGGATCAGGCAGGTAATAGCGATATAAACGCTATCCACGCCGGCGGTGACCAAAGCCCAGGCAACACCGCCAATAAAGATGATAAAGCCGATCAGGTAGATGGCGAACGACATTTGAAGCCTCCTCAGACATCTGTTGATTGAAGGCGGCAGTGGCCGCACGATGTCTCAAGGATGAATCAGTGGCGCAACTCAGTCTGTACGATGGGCCCCAAAAATCAAGAGCGCGTCTAATTATCGAAACTGGCAGCCTGGCCTATGAGCAGCCCCTGGTAGCCGTGGAGCTCGCCCCTGACTTCAATACCGTCATCAGTGATCTCAAACAGCTTGATCTGCTTGTTATGGTTGATGCCGCGCAATTTGACCACCGAAAGCACACGGCCCAGTTCACCGCTCATTTCCACGTAGCGCAAAAGCACAATACCGTCGGTGAGGAAGGCATTGCCGAAGCTGCTGAAGCTTAATTCTGTAAAGCGGTCATCCATCTCGGTGGCCATGATCAATGTGCCTCCTTTGGATGTCAGGGCGGAGGTCATGCGGTAGAGCGAATTTCGGTAGTTGTCGCGGAATTCCGGTGCCAGCGCGAGTTCGAAACCCGACAGCGAATCGAAAAAGACGCGCTTGATATTGTGTTTGTCGATCAGTGCGAGCGCGTCATGCAGAACTTCGTCAATCGAAAGGTCGATGGAATGCAGGTTCATGATGTGAACCAGGCCTTGCGCCATGTATTCGCCAAGTTTTTCATTGATGATGGCAAGCGAGCTGCCGCCGACGGAGATTATCAAGCCCGGCTCGCCTCCCTGTGCGCCATTCCTGATGAATTCGGTTCCGAGGACTGTCTTGCCGGAGCCAGAGGGTCCCACCACCAGCAGGTTGTAATTTTCGGGCAAGCCACCGTCCATCATTTCATCCAAACCAGCAGACCCTGTTGAAAGGCGATTGGTGGAAATGCCTTTATCATGCTCCTTGAATTGCAGCAGTTCCCTCGGGAAAATCTCAACACCTGCGCTGGTGATGCGGAAAGTGTGCATGCCCGGCGTCTGCGCGCGGCCGCGCATCTTGAGTATGCCCATTTTGCGCACCATGGCATTGCGGTCGATGTTCTGGGTGAACCAGATAATGGAGTCGGCAATGGTAAAAATGGGGTTGGAGTTTGTTTCGGCAGCGACGTATTCCCCGATCAGGAAAGTCGTGGCCTGCCAATTGGTCATCTGCATCGCCAGATACTGACCGAATTTCTGAACGCTGGATTCCGTGACATCGTCGTTGAACTGCTTGCTGATGATGGAGCGGAACGAATCCACAAAGACCAGACTGGGCGAGAAATCGCGTACTTCCTTGACAATGCGGGCGAGGATTTTCTCAAAACTGCCCTCGACGACTTCGGCGCCCAGATTGACGAAGCGAATGCTTTCCTCGATCTTCTCGGTATCAAAAAAATCGAACTGCTGTTGATAGCGCAGCATCTTGAGTGGCGGCTCGCCAATCGCAGTGAAGAAGATGGCGCGGCGGTCTGGATTGGCCAGTGCAAACATGATCTGCTGGCAGAAAGTGGTTTTGCCGGAACCTGGCGCACCGCTAATGAGGTTGAACGAATATTCCGGCAAGCCGCCACCAAGCAATGAGTCCAGCCCTGGCACGCCCGTCTTCAGTAAATTGATCGTCTCACTGCTCACTAGGAGATCTCCTGCTCATTGGGCTCATCTTTATCATCGGAAATACCTGTCAAAAAAACACGCATGGTCAGGCGTTCGCCGATCAGCGTGGATAACAATTCGAAGAAACACGTCAAAACGTCAATACAGGTTGTGAGTGCAACCTCTGGCGGCTGCTGGCGCAGGCTTCCCCATACACTGGTATACAACGACTCATCAAGAACCGCTTTATGCCCATGAGGAAGCCAGGAGTGGCTGGAGGACTGGATGGATACGCAGCGTTCAAACAGGGAAGCCACGCCAAGCCGGCCGATCATGCGCGCCAGCGGCAGAGAGACCTGGTCCCAGATTTCCATACTGGCAGTCACGATATTTTCGCTATTGCCAGCTTCCCGCTCGAGTATCTTCGCGATTTTTTCGCGGCGTACGCTGTTCGGTTCCATTTGCCTGCTAATGATTGCGGTGGGGGGATTATATATGCCTGGTGTTAAAAACCAGGCACAACCTGTCTGGAAGAAATCCTGAATCCAAACGGGCATAACTCTAGAACCGCCCAGCAAGAAATTTGGTACGCTCAGCCACATAAGAGAATGAGGCAGATACAAATTCAGGTGGGCTACTCCCATTTGGCCTCCACGGCCCGCATGATGACCTCATGTTCAACATAGCGTGCATAGTAGTCGAGCTCGTATCGCTTGAGGTCGCCGCGACCACTCTCCTGCCATTCCCTCAAGGCCAGCAGCATGCGATCGCGAATATCGCGCAAGCTACCTGTGATTTCCTGGGTAAACCCTGTGGTGGTATCAGTCATCTGGACATGTGCAGGCTCGGTTGCACTCTGGATGAAGGTAATCGACAGCTTAAGCATAGTATTCGCAAACAATAATCAAACAGAGCTGGCATAGCGCAGAAGTATTGCACCAAGCCATCGAAACAACATGCCCCCGCTTGCGCAGTAGCCTAGCACATCGAAAGCAAAAAATTACCGGATCGAATACGATTGGAAATGAATTTAATTAGAAGTTGGTTTGATAATAGATGCGGCTGAGCAGGACGGCTGTGTGCTCAATAACATTGCAGTCCAATATCTATTTGCAACTCAGGCATTTTCCCTTGACTGTGTCCCAGCCTTTGACCGAGGCCAGGCCCTTGACGTCTTTCATAATGGCGCCATCCACAACTGCTTCGCTCATGTCAGCGCCAGTGAGATCGGCACCTGTCAGGTCAGCCTGGCTCAGGTCAGCGCGATGCAGGTTGGTGTTGCGCAGGTTAGCCCCGCGCATATCGGCGAAACTGAAATTGGCGATGTTGAGGTCAGCACCCTCGAAATTGGCATTGGCGAACTTGCCGCTGGTGGAATCGAATTTCATCTGCCCCATGGGCTGATTGCCGATATCCAGCCCGAAACGCCCCTTGCGGATATCCGCGCCGCTCATGTCCACCGAGGGCAGCGTACCGATGACGCGTGCATTGCTGAGGTTGGCCTCGCGGAAAATGGTCTTGTCGAAAATGGCCTGGAAGATAGTCGCATCAGAAAGGTTGGCGCCGGTGAAGTCGGTATTCTCCAGCCGCGCCAGGTTGAGGTACGCGCGGCGCAGGTCGGCGCCCTTGAGTTTCGCTCCCATGAGATAGGCACCGAAAAAGCTGGTGTTGACCATCTTGCAGTGACCCAGATCCATCTTGTTGAATTCGAGGTAGCCAAGGTCTTTGTCCGATAAATCGCAACCGCTGCTATTGATTTCTGCGAGCGCGGCTTCCTGCGTCATTTTTTCGCGCGGTGCTTCTGCAGCTTGGGCGTAAAAGGCTTCGGCCTTCATGACGGTAGCTTGCGGATTCTGCATGAAGGCGTCTTTGGACTGCTCGCTGCCGAAGCAATAGGTCTTGCCTTCGTATTCTGTTTTGATCGAGCAGTCGGTTTTCATGACCAGTTCATTACTCAGGCTGGTGGTGCAGTTATCGTCGAATTCTGCAGCGAATGCAGCGCTGTTGAGGAGCAGGAAAAGCGATAAAGCGGCGAATCTGAACTTGGGCATGGGGAACCTCCGCTAGGTTTTCCATTAGTACCTGTATTGGTGCATTAGTTCCGCATGAGCCAAGCTTAAGAGACTGATTGCCTTGATGAAATATCCAGGTGTCAACTCAAGCCGGGCTGTTGTCGTTGAAGCCTTATCCGCGTGTATAGGCGGATATTCGAAAAGAGAAAGCGAGGATTTAGATGCGTAAGGTAATGATCATCCCTGCCATATTGGCAACCGGTTTTGCAGTGCCTGCCATGGCCGGGCACGAGTATTTCGATGAAGCGCGCGTGATTGCTGTGACGCCTCAGACCGAGCGCGTGAATTACCCCAGGGAAGAATGCCGCACCGAGTATGTGCGTGGAAACGTATCCAGCCATTCTCCGGTTGGCGCCATCATTGGCGGTATTGCCGGCGGCCTGCTGGGTAGTCAGGTAGGCAAGGGCAGCGGACGTGTGGCTGGTGCGGCAGTGGGCGCAGGTGTAGGCGCCGTAGTGGGCGACCGCATGAGCACCCGCCAGACGAGTTATGAAACGCGCCCGGTCGAGCATTGTACGACGGTAGCTAGTTGGCAGACGGTCACCAGCGGCTACCACGTGACCTATCGGTATAACGGCCGTAATTACACAACGTTCACCGATAGCGACCCCGGCAGCACCATCCCCATCAGGGTTGCGGTTTCGCCGGAGAATGCGCGCGAGGTGAGCTATTACGAGCCGGTGGCAAGACCTGTATCAACCAGGCCGGTATACCGCGAGCCTGTTGTCATTCGTATCAGCTCGGACCGCGGCTACCGAGGTTCGCATGGCAAGGGCCATGACAAACATCGCAATCACTGGTAATGCAATGCACTGGTAATGCAACGCAATAGAAAGCCGCCAATTGGCGGCTTTTTATTTTCCTGTCGTGGCGAGATCGGCAGGGATAATGGCGCGCAACACAGCCTGCTCCTTGCCATCATGGTTTTCTGTCGAAAGCCACCAGACATTGCCTATATCGACAGCCCAGTACTGGGGATGACCAGTAATGGCAAGTGCGGCTGCGGCTCCCAACGCCGGCTGATGGCTTACCAGTAGCACATTTTCCGCTGCATCAGGCCAGCCTGCGGCCTGCAGTATGGCTTCGGGTTCGGCATCCGGAGCTAGCGCGTCGTGCGTGATAAAATCCATGCCAAGCGCGGCTGCGGTTTCCTGCGCACGACGAGCCGGACTGACCAGAATTCGGATATTTTGCGGCAGACGCGAACGCAGCCAGTCTGCCATTGCGGCAGCTTGTTTCCGGCCGTCTGCGGTAAGCGCTCTTTCAATATCGGGTTTGGTGGCGGCGGCTTCTGCATGCCGCCATAAAAGCAATTCCATATCTTTAATCTTAACTGTAGCTGGTGCGGGGCGAAAGCGGCATGAATATTCAGGTGTTCCTCGAGCTCGATTCCTTGCTGCTCGCTCAACCCGGCTTTGCCATGCCAGCATTGGAACATTTGCTGGCAAAAGGGTCAGTTAGCAAAAGCACGCAGGTGTTCGAAGCGGCACTGTGTGAAGCATTTGGCATCGAAAAGCAGTTGGACTGGCCGGTGGCAGCCCTGTCCTGGTTGGGTGAGGGCAATGATCCCGGCGATGAATGCTGGCTGTACGCCGATCCGGTCAATCTGCAACTGCAGCGTGACTATTTCTCGCTTAATCTCCCGGTACCTGTGCCGCTTGATTTGGCAGAGTCGGAGGAATTGATTGCGTCACTGAACCGGCATTTCAGTGAGGACGGTTTGCAGTTTAGCGTGGCACCGTCCGGGCAATGGTATTTGCGGATGGCTTCTGCGGTTGCAGTTAAGACCAGCTTTCCGACGCAGGCCGCGGGTCGCGATATACGTGACTTTCTTCCCATAGGTGCGGAGGCAGATAAATTGCGCAGCGTACTCAATGAGATGCAGATGCTGCTGCACGAGCATCCGGTCAACAAGGCGCGAGAAGAGCGGGGAGAAGTCATCATCAATAGTCTATGGCTTTCGGGCAGTGGCCGCGTGCCGATTCAGACGCTTGATTCCTCCATTACGATATTCACCGATATCGCGTTGGCGAAGGGGCTAGCGCTGGTGGCAGGTAACTCTTCACATCCCTTGCCTGGCGATTTTTCAGCGCTGGATAAAGAGCTGGCGCATGCCATGCTCGTACCTGGGAAATCGGCGCAAAGTGATGAACAATGGCTCATGCCTATGTCTCTCGCCTTGAAGGCTGGCAAGATCCGGCATTTGACCATAGAGCTTTTTGCCAATGATCAGCATGTGCATCTTGAAGTCTACCCTGTCGATATGTGGAAGTTCTGGCGCAAGCCACAGCCATTAGGGGCCTGTTTCCAGTGGTAAATATCGTGCAGCGCGATTATGACGCCACGGTTGCGTCCGCACTTGCCGCTGATGGTATCCATCCCGTGTTGGCACGCATCCTGACGGCGCGCGGCATCACGAGCACTACCCAGCTTGAGTGTAGCCTCAAGGGTCTGATTCCGCCGGAGCATCTGCTTAACAACAACAGGATGGCGCAACTGCTGGCCGATGCCATAGCACAGCAGAAACATCTGCTGGTGATAGGAGATTACGACGCAGATGGCGCTACAGCGACAGCAGTGGCTGTCCGCGGACTGCGCAGTATGGGGGGCAAAGTTGATTTTCTGGTGCCCAACCGTTTCGAATACGGCTATGGCCTGACACTCGAAATCGTCGACCTGGCAGCTATGCGCAAGCCGGATATCATCATCACGGTGGATAACGGCATTGCCAGTGTGGAAGGCGTGTCTGCAGCCAACCGGCTGGGCATTCAGGTGCTCGTGACGGATCATCACTTGCCGGGAGAGGAAACGCCGGAAGCCGCCTGTATCATCAATCCCAATCAGCGCGGCTGTGATTTTCCCAGCAAGAATCTGGCTGGAGTTGGTGTGATTTTCTATGCGCTCCTGGCACTACGTGCCGAGTTGCGGGAACGCGATTATTTCAAGGACAAGCCTGAGCCCAACCTGACGGAACTGCTGGATCTGGTTGCGCTGGGTACGGTGGCCGATCTGGTCCGGCTGGATGACAACAATCGAATCCTGGTCGAGCAGGGGTTGCGGCGCATACGTGCCGGCAAGGGCTGTCCGGCCATTCGCGCTTTGTTGAAGCTGGGCGGCCGGGATTACAAACGTGTCTGCGCGCAGGATCTGGGATTTTGTGTCGGTCCACGGCTCAATGCCGCAGGCAGGCTGGACGACATGTCGCTGGGGATTGCCTGCCTGCTTACCGACAGCGAGGAAGAGGCAGAACGCATGGCTCGGCAGCTGCATGAGCTGAACCACGCGCGGCGCAATATTGAAGCGGATATGCAGGAGATGGCGACGCTGGCGCTGGAGGATGTCGATTGCAGCGATAGGTTCAGCCTCAGCCTCTACCATCCTGAATGGCACCAGGGTGTCATTGGCATACTTGCTTCGCGCATGAAAGAGCGCCATCACCGTCCGGTCATCGCGTTTGCCAGAGGCGGTGACGAAGGTCTGCTTAAAGGATCAGGCCGTTCCATCAACGGGCTGCATCTGCGCGATGCACTTGATCTGGTCTCCAAACGGCATCCCGGTTTGTTGCTCAAGTTCGGCGGTCACGCCATGGCGGCAGGGCTGACGATCCGCGAGCAGGATTTCGCTCGTTTCAATCTGGCGTTCGAAGTCATCGCGACGGAACTGCTGACACCGGCCGATCTGGAAGTCGTGATTGAAGTGGACGGCACCCTTGAGGTGCAGCACATGCATTGGGAGCTGGCGCAGATACTGGAACAGCAGGTCGTCTGGGGGCAGGGCTTTCCTCCGCCTGTATTCTGTGATGAGTTCATGGTGGTAGATCAGCGTATCGTGGGCGAGAAACATCTGAAGCTGATCCTGGAAAAAGGAGAGAAACGCTTTGATGCCATCTTCTTCCAGCAGCAGGAATTCCTCCCCGGTAGGATTCATGCCGTATATCAGCTGCAGACCAATCAATATAATGGCATGGTATCGCTGCAGATTTGCCTGCGGCACTGGCGGGAATCTGTCCAGCCGCAAGCCGTTACGTTGACCCACCCATAACCCCCAAGTAAAATCGGCACCTTTTTCAGGATCATCAATGCGCCGTAAGCTCGTTGTAGGCAACTGGAAGATGCACGGCAGCCTGGTTAGAAACGAGGCGCTTATCTCCAGCCTGATTGCGGGGCTGAGCGATCTTGAAAATGCCGATTACGCTGTCTGCGTACCGCATCCCTATTTGTTCCAAGCGCAGCAACTGTTGCAGGGCACAAACATCGCCTGGGGCGGGCAGAACGTCAGCCAGTATGAGGAAGGTGCTTATACCGGCGGAGTTTCAGCGCACATGTTGCGGGATTTCGGTTGTACTTACGCCATCATCGGCCATTCAGAGCGCCGCGCACTGATCCATGAAACCAACAAAAGCGCTGCTGCAAGCTTTGGCGCGGCATTGAAGGCCGGGCTTACACCGATTTTCTGTGTAGGCGAAACACTGGAAGAGCACAAGGCTGGCTTGGCGCAGAAGGTGGTGGAGCAGCAGATGAATGCCATCATCGCAACGCTTGGGATGGAAGGATTTTCCCGAGCGGTGCAGCAGCGTGCGGTACTGGCTTATGAGCCCGTTTGGGCGATTGGCACCGGCAATACGGCAACGCCGGAGCAGGCGCAGGCCATGCACGTATTCATTCGCAGCGCTATTGCGGAGCTGGATGCGGGCGTCGCTTCACGCGTCAGAATCATCTATGGGGGTAGCGTAAATCCCTCAAATGCGGCACAATTATTCGTTATGCCGGATATTGACGGCGGGTTGATCGGACGCGGTTCTCTGAGTGCCGATGACTTTATGGAAATCTGTCGCGCTGCTTCTTATTCTGGCAGCGGGAATTGAGGAAAAATGGAAACATTTGTAATGGCAGTGCATGTGCTTGCCTCTGTTGGGGTGATAGGCCTCGTGCTGCTGCAGCATGGCAAGGGGGCCGACATGGGAGCTGCGTTTGGTAGCGGCGCTTCAGGCAGCCTGTTCGGTGTTAGCGGCTCTTCCAATTTCCTGAGCCGTGCAACCGCCCTGCTGGTGACTATCTTTTTCATTACTAGCCTGGCCCTGGCCTATCTATCTGGCCATCGCGGGGATGGATCAAGTGTAATCAAGAACGCGGTGCAAACGACCGCGCCGGCAACCAGGACGCAGGGTGAAACCAAGCCTGCCGAAACTACAGCCGAGGATGTGCCGCAATAGTTTGAACTGACCGGATTGTCCGCAATCCAAAATGCCGTCGTGGTGGAATTGGTAGACACGCTATCTTGAGGGGGTAGTGGCGAAAGCCGTGTGAGTTCGAGTCTCACCGACGGCACCATCGAATTAAATGATGCCTTGTTGTCTTAGTCTGATAACAGGGCAAACAGGGATACAACGTGCTGGAAAATTATTTTCCGATTCTGCTTTTCATTATCGTCGGTCTTGCCGTCGGTGTTGTTCCCTTGATCCTTGGCAAACTTCTTGCCCCAAACAAGCCTGACAGTGAAAAGAATTCCCCTTATGAATGCGGTTTCGAAGCTTTCGAAGACGCACGCATGAAATTCGATGTGCGCTATTACCTTGTGGCCATTCTATTCATCCTGTTCGATCTTGAAATCGCGTTCCTGTTTCCGTGGGCTGTTGTACTGCAGGAAATCGGCTTGTTCGGCTTCATCTCCATGATGGTATTTCTGGCGATTCTCGTCGTCGGGTTTGTCTATGAATGGATGAAAGGGGCGCTGGAGTGGGAATAAACATCGGGAGCAGTAAGCAGGTTCACACGCGAAGCGTGGGATGCGCACGCCCGCGAGCGATGTTAGGACGCCGAATAAGTCATTCCGGATTTTCAAGAATGGTAACTGAGGCGTCGAAAGCGGGCATGATTTTGGATTTCGGCTTTCGCCACGAGGTGCTGACATGAGCATCGAAGGTGTCATGGAAAAAGGCTTCGTCACGACGACGCTGGATACGGTGATCAATTACACGCGTACCGGCTCGTTGTGGCCGATGACATTCGGCCTTGCCTGCTGCGCGGTCGAAATGATGCACGCCGGAGCTGCGCGCTACGATCTCGACCGCTTCGGTATCGTGTTCCGTCCCAGTCCCCGCCAGTCAGACGTGATGATCGTTGCCGGTACGCTGGTGAACAAGATGGCGCCGGCGCTGCGCAAGGTCTATGACCAGATGGCGGAGCCGCGCTGGGTCATTTCGATGGGCTCCTGTGCCAACGGCGGCGGTTATTACCACTATTCCTATGCCGTGGTTCGCGGCTGTGACCGGATTGTGCCCGTTGATGTGTATGTACCGGGCTGCCCACCCACTGCGGAAGCCTTGCTGTACGGCATCATTCAGCTGCAGAACAAGATTAAGCGCACGAACACGATCGCCAGATAAATGAACAATCGTATAGAAACTCTTCTGGAATCCCTGCAGTCGGCCCTGGGTGAGCGCCTCACCAAAGCCGTCGAATATGTGGACGAGGTCACCATCGAGTGCAAGGCCGGCGATGTACTGGAGGTATGCACGATTTTGCGCGATCATCCCGCGCTGAAGTTTGAACAGCTAATGGATTTGTGCGGTGTGGACTATGCCGACTATGGCGACGGCACCTGGGATGGTTTGCGTTTCGCCGTTGTCTACCATTTTCTGTCTATCAGCCTGAATCAGCGTGTGCGATTGCGGGTATTTGCGACGGATGAGGATTTTCCGGTGTTACCAACCGTGACGCATATCTGGTCCGGCGCCAACTGGTTTGAGCGCGAGGCATTCGATCTTTACGGCATCATGTTCGAAGGCCACCCCGATCTGCGCCGGCTACTGACCGATTATGGCTTTGTCGGTCATCCATTCCGCAAGGATTTCCCTATGATCGGCAATGTGGAGATGCGCTACGACCCCGAGCAGCAGCGCGTCATCTATCAGCCGGTGTCGATCGAAATGCGCAACAACGTACCTCGCATTATTCGCGAAGAGGGCTTCCATGGTGAGCCAGGATTCAAGAACGGATAAATCAAGTGGCTGAGATACGTAACTATACGATGAACTTTGGCCCGCAGCATCCGGCAGCGCACGGTGTGCTTCGCCTGGTGCTGGAGCTGGACGGCGAGGTTATCCAGCGCGCTGATCCGCACGTAGGCCTGCTGCATCGCGCCACCGAGAAGCTCGCGGAAAATCGTACCTACCTGCAATCCGTGCCTTATATGGACCGGCTCGATTATGTGTCCATGATGAGTAACGAGCATGCCTATGTGATGGCGATTGAGAAACTGCTCAAGCTCGATGTGCCGATTCGCGCACAATACATCCGTGTCATGTTCGACGAAATCACGCGCATCCTGAATCACCTGCTTTGGCTGGGTGCGCATGCTCTCGACGTGGGCGCCATGACCGTGTTCCTGTATGCATTCCGTGAGCGTGAAGACCTGTTCGATGTCTATGAAGCGGTTTCCGGCGCGCGCATGCATGCAGCCTATTACCGTCCTGGCGGCGTTTATCGCGACCTGCCGGGCCGCATGCCGCAGTATGAAAAATCGCCGCTGCGCAGCGATACCGAAATCAAAAAGCTCAATGAAAACCGCCAGGGCTCCCTGCTGGATTTTATCGAGGATTTTACCAATCGCTTTCCGGCTTATGTGGACGAATACGAAACTTTGCTGACTGATAACCGCATCTGGAAGCAGCGTACCGTAGGCATCGGCGTGGTGAGCCCGGAACGCGCGCTGGCTCTGGGCTTCAGCGGCCCCATGTTGCGCGGCTCTGGTATTGAGTGGGATCTGCGCCGCAAGCAGCCGTATGAAGTCTACGACAGGCTGGATTTTGACATCCCCATCGGCATCAACGGCGACTGCTACGACCGTTACCTGGTGCGGATTGAAGAATTCCGTCAGAGCAACCGCATCATCAAGCAGTGTATCGACTGGCTTCGCAAGAATCCCGGCCCGGTGATTACTGACAATAACAAGATCGCCCCACCTTCACGTGAAGAGATGAAGCAGGAGATGGAAGCGCTGATCCATCACTTCAAGCTGTTCACTGAAGGCTTCCATATTCCGCCCGGCGAAGCTTACGCCGCGGTCGAGCACCCGAAGGGCGAGTTCGGTATTTACCTGATTTCTGATGGCGCCAACAAGCCTTATCGTGTGAAGATTCGCGCTGCCGGCTTCCCGCATCTGGCGGCACTGGATGAGATGGTAAAAGGGCACATGATTGCCGACCTTGTAGCCATCATTGGAACTCAAGATATAGTTTTTGGCGAAATTGATAGATAAATGTTATCCGACGAATCCTTGAGAAAAATAGACCGCGAGCTGACCAAATACCCACTTGAGCGTCGCCAGGCCGCGGTGATGGCTGCACTGCAGATCGCACAGGAAGAGAAGGGCTGGCTGTCCAAGGAAACCATCAGCGAAGTGGCTGGATATCTGGGCATCCCCGATATCGCCGCGCTTGAGGTGGCGAGTTTCTATACCATGTATGAGACCGCGCCGGTCGGCAAATACAAGATCACCGTTTGCACCAACATTTCATGCATGCTGCGAGATTCGCAAACCATCGTGGATCACCTAGAAGAACGCCTGGGCATCGGCTTCAACGAAACCACGCCTGACGGCAGATTTACGCTCAAGGAAGGCGAATGCATGGGCGCGTGTGGTGGCGCACCCTTACTCCTCGTCAACAACACCAGAATGTGCGAATTCCTGACGCCCGAAAAAGTGGACGAAATCCTGGAGGATCTCAAGTAGTATGACCACAGCATCCGGCAAACTAAACCAGGTCTGCCTGCGCACCTTGGGCGTGACAGAGCCGCATACGCTGCAGAGATACCTCAGCCTGGGCGGTTACGAGCAATTCAAGCGCATTGTGACCGACAAGACGAAGGCAACGGACATCATCAGCCAGGTCAAGCTCTCCGGCCTGCGCGGACGCGGCGGTGCAGGCTTTCCCACCGGACTCAAGTGGAGCTTCATGCCGCGCTATTACGACGGCACCAAGTACCTCGTCTGCAACAGCGACGAAGGTGAACCTGGCACCTTCAAGGATCGCGACATCATTCGCTACAACCCGCATCAGCTGATCGAAGGCATGGCGATTGCCGCCTATGCGCTGGGTGCGCGGGTGGCTTACAACTATATCCACGGCGAGATCTGGCAGGACTACAAGAAGTTCGAGGCTGCGCTGGATGAGGCGCGTGCAGCAGGCTACCTGGGCGAAAACCTGTTTGGTACCGGTTTCAGCTTCGATCTTTACGCCGTGCATGGTTACGGCGCCTACATCTGCGGCGAGGAAACCGCACTCATGGAATCGCTCGAAGGCAAGAAAGGTCAGCCGCGCTTCAAGCCGCCTTTCCCTGCGAGCTATGGCGTTTTCGGCAAGCCGACTACCATCAACAACACCGAAACGCTGGCTTCCATCCCCTGGATCATGCAGCACGGCGGCCAGGCTTTTCAGGAACTGGGCGTCGAGAATTCCGGTGGCAGCAAGATTTTCTCGGTGTCCGGGCATGTGGAATTGCCGGGCAATTTCGAAGTGAACATGGGCGTTCCATTCGCCGAGTTGCTTGAAATGGCAGGCGGTGTGTGGAAAGGCCGCAAGCTCAAGGCGGTAATTCCCGGCGGGCCATCGACTGCCGTCATGCCGGCAGAAGCCATCATGAACGCCAACATGGATTACGACAGCCTGGCCAAGGCTGGTTCCAGCCTAGGTGCCGGTTCAGTCATCGTCATGGATGAAACCACCTGTATGGTGAAAGCGCTGAAGCGTTTGTCCTATTTCTTCTATGAGGAATCCTGCGGGCAGTGCACCCCTTGCCGTGAAGGCACGGGCTGGCTTTACCGTATGGTGAATCGCATTGTGAATGGCGAAGGCCGTATGGAAGACCTGGAACTGCTGACTGATGTCAGCAGCAATATCTCCGGCCGCACCATCTGCGCTTTGGGTGATGCCGCGGCGACGCCGGTGCTGAGTTTCATCAAGCACTTCCGTCCTGAGTTCGAGTATTACATCCGCCATGGCAGAAGCATGGTGGAAGATGGTGTGGCAAACTCGGTTATGGTGGAAGCGTAAGCAAATGTTGAAAGTTGAAATAGACGGCGTCGAAGTCGAAGTCGATCACGGCACAACCATAATTGATGCCGCGGACAAGCTCGGCATCGCAATTCCGCGTTTCTGCTATCACAAGAAACTGTCGGTAGCTGCCAATTGCCGCATGTGCCTGGTGCAGGTTGAGAAATTCAACAAGCCGCTGCCGGCCTGCGCGACGCCTGCTGCCGAGGGAATGAAAATTTACACGCGCTCCAAGGCGGCCATCGAGGCGCAGAAGAGCGTCATGGAATTCCTGCTGATCAACCATCCGCTGGATTGCCCGATCTGCGATCAGGGCGGCGAATGCGACCTGCAAGATCTGGCGGTGGCCTATGGTTCCAGCGGCTCGCGCTACGCCGAGGAAAAGCGTGTGGTGCTGAATAAATATATTGGCCCGCTGGTTGCGACCGATATGACGCGCTGCATCCAGTGTACGCGTTGTGTCCGTTTCCTCAAGGAAGTCGGCGGCATGATGGAGCTGGGCATGGTGGGCCGCGGCGAGCATGCCGAGATTACTGCTTACGTGGACAAGAGCGTGGAGTCCGAACTCTCGGGTAACATCATCGACCTATGCCCGGTCGGCGCCCTGACCAGCAAACCTTTCCGTTACACCGCACGCCCGTGGGAGCTTGCGCACCGCCCGACCATCGCACCGCATGATGGTCTGGGCTCGCACATCGACGTGCACGTGAAGGAAGGCCGTGTCATGCGCGTCATCCCGCGTGAGAAGGAAACCATTAACGAGTGCTGGCTGTCGGACCGCGATCGCTTCTCTTACGAAGGCCTCAATAGCGGCGATCGCTTAAAAGCGCCAATGATCCGCCATCACGGCGAATGGCATGAGACTGACTGGAAGACTGCGCTGGAATTCGCCGCACGGCATCTCAAGGAAATCGCCGACACCAACGGCCCTGAGCAGATCGGCGTGCTGGTTTCACCAAACAGCACCATGGAAGAAGCACATCTGGCGAAGAAACTTGCCCATGGCCTGGGCTCGAAGAACATCGACTATCGCCTGCGTCACAGCGATTTCAGGCTGGACGGCAGACGCATGGGCGTTATCTGGATGGGCTGCAATATTCCGGATATCCAGGACATGGACCGCATCCTGATTATCGGCAGCAACCTGCGCAATGAACATCCGCTACTTGCTCAGCGCATCCGCAAGGCGGTAGCCAACGGTGCCGAGCTGTCAATCGTCAACCCGCTGGATGATGATTCGCTGATCCCGGTGGCGAACAAGGCGATCTGCCTGCCCAATGACATGCCTAACGTACTTGCGCAGATTCTCAAGGCGATGTCCGGGCTGCAGCGCTTGTCGCTGTGCCTGCCGCCGGATCTTTCAGAGCTGCTTGAAGGCGTCAACGTGCGCACGAACAGCCAGGCGATGGCTGAGAGCCTGGCCGGTCTGGGCAAGGACTACGACCTGGTGAGCCCGCGCGTGGGTGTTTTCCTTGGCAATATTTCACAGCATCATCCGCGTTACTCCGAACTCTTCAGTCTGGCGGAAGCCATTGCTTCCCTGAGCGGTGCTACCTTTGGTGCGCTCTCTGCCGCGGCCAACAGCGTAGGCTGCAACCTGGTAGGTGCCATGCCGGAAGAGGTCGGACTCAATGCGCGCAGCATGCTGGAGTCGCCGCGCAAGGCGTATGTGCTGGTCAATGTCGAACCTGAATTCGATTGCCACAACCCAAGCATGGCCAACAAGGCGATGGAAGAGGCCGAATGCGTCATCGCTTTGACCAGCTACAAATCCGAAGCGCTCAGGCATGCACATGTGCTGCTGCCGATTGCGCCGTTTACCGAAACTTCAGGCACCTTCATGAGCATGGAAGGACGCGTGCAAAGTTTCACCGCAGTAACGCGCGCCTTGGGTGAAACCCGGCCGGGCTGGAAGGTGCTGCGTGTACTCGGCAATACGCTGGGGCTTTCAGGCTTCGATCATGAAAGCAGCGAAGAGGTCAAGAATGAGATTTTCGGCGGGCAGAAGCCTTCGAAAGTCGTATGGAATCGCCTCAACAACAATCTGCGCGAGCTGGGCGAAATTCGCGTCAAGCTCAAGAACAACGAGCTGCAGCGTATCGGCGAAATCCCTCAGTACCAGTCCGACGCCGTCGTGCGCCGCTCGCCGCCGCTGCAGAAGAGCAAATATGTCGCGAAACCTGTTGCAGCCATGAGCGGTGCGACATTGGAACAACTTGGTTTGCACGACGGCGATGAAGTGATTGTGCGCCAGGGTGAGGGCAGTGCCCTGCTACAGGCGCGACGTGATGACGGCGTGCCCATGGGCGGTATCCGCGTTGCGGGAGCTACGCCCTTGACAGCTGAACTGGGCGACCTTTTCGGCGAAATCACGGTTGAGCGTGTGGCAGCGCCAGTGCCAATTGCGGCGGAGACCGCATGATGGATTTCATGCAAAGCCTGCTCGGACCAGCCTGGCCTGTCGTATGGACGGTGACTAAGATCGTCGCCATCGTATTACCCTTGATGCTTGCAGTGGCCTACCTGACCTATTTTGAGCGCAAGGTCATCGGTTTCATGCAGGTGCGTGTCGGCCCCAACCGCGTGGGTTACTTCGGCTTGCTACAGCCGATTGCCGATGGCCTCAAACTGCTGTTCAAGGAAATCATTATTCCTACGGCGTCGAACAAGGCGCTATTCCTGATCGGACCGCTGCTGGCCATCGCGCCGGCACTCGCCGCGTGGGCTGTGGTGCCATTCGACATCAACATGATTCTTGCCGATGTGGATGCTGGATTACTGTATATCCTCGCCATGACCTCGGTAGCGGTATACGGCGTCATCATTGCCGGCTGGGCATCCAATTCCAAGTATGCATTTTTAGGCAGCATGCGCTCAGCAGCGCAGATCGTGTCTTACGAAATCGCCATGGGCTTCGCACTGGTCGGGGTTCTGATGGCTGCAGGCAGCCTCAACCTCGGCAAGATTGTGATGGCGCAGGCAGGCGGCTTGCACCAGTGGTACATCTGGCCGTTGTTTCCCCTGTTCATTGTTTACTTCATCGCTGCTGTGGCCGAAACCAACCGTGCACCATTCGACGTGGCCGAAGGCGAATCGGAAATTGTGGCCGGTTTTCACGTGGAATATTCCGGCATGGCGTTCGCGCTGTTTTTCCTGGCGGAATACGCCAACATGATCCTCGTCTCTATGCTGGCTGTCATCATGTTCCTGGGCGGCTGGTTGTCGCCGGTGCCGTTCATCCCGGACGGCTTTCCATGGATTTTGATCAAATGCGCAGCGATGCTGTTCTTCTTCCTGTGGTTCCGCGCGACATTCCCGCGTTACCGCTATGACCAGATCATGCGCCTGGGCTGGAAGGTATTCATTCCGATCACGCTAGTGTGGATCATCTTCGTTGGCGGCATGATGCAGACGCGTTGGAGTCATTTGTTCCACTAATGGATTTATATGCTTAGCAAAGCAAGAGAGTTATTTTCAAGCCTGATGCTGGTCGAGCTCCTGAAAGGAATGAAGCTCACCGGTCGCTATTTCTTTGCACGCAAGGTGACGATCCAGTATCCGGAAGAAAAGACGCCGATGTCGCCGCGTTTCCGTGGCTTGCATGCGCTGCGCCGTTATCCCAATGGCGAAGAACGCTGCATCGCCTGCAAACTGTGCGAAGCCGTGTGTCCCGCGTTGGCAATCAACATCGAATCAGAGCAGCGTGAAGACAACACGCGCCGCACCACGAAATACGAGATCGACCTCACCAAGTGCATTTTCTGCGGCATGTGCGAGGAGTCCTGCCCGGTGGACTCCATCGTCGAAACCCGTATTTTCGGTTACCACGGCGAGAAGCGCGGCGACCTGGTCTACGGCAAGGAAAAGCTGCTGGAGATAGGCGACAAGTACGAGGAACTGATTGCGGCTGACCGCAAGGCAGACGCCAAATTCAGGTAGCTCGATAACCAGAGGAATAACAAGAACAACATGATTTTTCAGGACTACGTTTTCTATGCACTGGCGGCAATTCTGCTCTTCGCCGGCCTGCGCGTGATCACCACGCGTAATCCCGTGCATGCCGCCCTGTTCCTGGTGCTGTCCTTTTTCACGGCGGCCGGCATCTGGCTGCTGCTGGAAGCCGAATTCCTCGCCATCACGCTCGTGCTGGTGTATGTAGGCGCTGTGATGGTGCTGTTCCTGTTCGTGGTCATGATGCTGGACATCAATATCGAACGCGTGCGTCAGGGATTCTGGGAGGCGATTATCCCCGGTTCCATTGTCGGCGGTCTGATCTGCGCCGAGATGATCATGATCCTGGGTGCGAAGCATTTTGGGCCCGACCAGATTGCAGCGCCCGCGCCCAAGCCTGCGGATTACAGCAATACGGCCGAGTTGGGTCGCCAGATCTACACCGACTATCTGCTGCCGTTCGAGCTGGCGTCAGTGGTGCTGCTCGTGGCCATCGTGGCAGCCATCGCGCTGACTTTGCGTGAGCGCAAGGACTCCAAATACATCAGCCCGGCGGATCAGATCAACATCCGCCGGGAGGATCGTATTCGCATGGTGAACCTGCGTTCAGAAGGTGAGACGCAGTCGCGCGTGGAAGAAACGCTGGAAAAGCGGGAGGAAATCTGATGGTCGGCCTCTCGCATTATCTGATTCTGGGCTCGCTGCTATTCGCCATCAGTGTAGTAGGCATTTTCCTGAACCGCAAAAACGTCATCATCCTGCTCATGGCCATTGAGCTCATGCTGCTGGCGGTTAATCTCAATTTCATTGCGTTCTCCCATTACCTGGGTGACACCGCGGGGCAGATTTTTGTGTTCTTCATCCTGACGGTGGCCGCCGCGGAATCGGCAATCGGCTTGGCGTTGCTCGTGCTGGTGTTCCGCAGTCTGCAGACTATTAATGTCGATGATCTGGATAACCTAAAAGGATGACGGATTTAATGGCTACGGCAGCACATAACTTCGTTACGCGGCACTCGCTTCCTCGCCGTACTGCCAGTACTGCCTCGGACGCTGCGTTCCGTGCGCCTTGTTCTGTTTCGCCTCGCCTATTAACTCCGCATCCTTTCAACAAGAAAATATGATGCAGAAGATTTATTTACTAATACCCCTACTGCCGCTGATCGCGGCGGTAATCGTCGGCCTGTTCGGCCGCAAGTTGCCGCGCGCGAGTGCACACTGGATCACGATTTTGGGTGTGGCGGCTTCCTTCGGATTGTCGGCTTATGTATTTGCCGACGTTCTGCAAGGAAACACTTTCAATGGTCCGGTTTATACCTGGCTGATCAGCGGTGATACGAGCTTTCACGTAGGCTTCCTGATCGACCAGCTGACAGCCATCATGATGGTGGTGGTGACCTTCGTATCGCTTATGGTGCACGTCTATACCATTGGCTATATGAAGGACGACCCGGGCTACAGCCGCTTCTTCAGCTACATCTCGCTGTTTACTTTCTCCATGCTCATGCTGGTCATGAGCAACAACTTCATGCAGCTGTTCTTCGGCTGGGAAGCGGTCGGGCTGGTGTCGTATCTGCTGATCGGTTTCTGGTATACGCGGCCCACGGCCATCTACGCCAACCTCAAGGCTTTCTTGGTCAACCGCGTGGGCGATTTCGGCTTCCTGCTGGGCATTGGCCTGGTGCTATTCTCCATGGGCAGCCTGGACTACATGACGGTGTTTGCCAAGGCAACGCAGATGCCGGATGCGCAGATCAGCCTGATTCCGAGCACGCAATGGTCGTTGATGACGGTGATCTGCATCCTGTTGTTCATCGGCGCCATGGGTAAATCAGCACAGGTGCCGCTGCATGTGTGGCTGCCGGATTCGATGGAAGGCCCGACGCCGATCTCCGCACTGATCCACGCAGCGACCATGGTGACCGCTGGCATCTTCATGGTGGCCCGCATGTCGCCGCTGTATGAGCTTTCCACCACTGCACTGTCCTTCGTGATGATCATCGGTGCGATTACTGCGTTGTTCATGGGCCTGCTGGGCATCGTGCAAAACGACATAAAACGCGTGGTTGCTTATTCGACATTATCGCAACTGGGATACATGACCGTGGCGTTGGGTGCTTCCGCTTATTCCATCGCCATTTTCCATCTGATGACCCACGCCTTCTTCAAGGCGCTGCTGTTCCTGGCTGCCGGCTCGGTCATCATCGGCATGCACCACGACCAGGATATCCGCAACATGGGCGGTCTGCGCAAGTACATGCCGATCACGTGGATTACCTCGCTCATCGGTTCGCTGGCGCTGATCGGCACACCGCTGTTTTCCGGCTTCTACTCCAAGGACATGATCATCGAGGCGGTCAAGCTCTCCGATATTCCGGGCAGCGGTTTCGCCTATGTCGCGGTGTTGGCGGGCGTTTTCGTCACCGCCTTCTATTCTTTCCGCATGTATTTCCTGGTGTTTCATGGCAAGGAGCGCTGGACCCAAGCGAAACACGATGCTCATGCGCATGACGAAGACCATCATCATGGGCTTGGGCCGAACGACAAGCCGCACGAATCACCCTGGGTGGTGACGCTGCCGCTGATTGCTTTGGCCATTCCCTCGGTCATCATCGGCTATATCGCTATAGGGCCCATGCTCACGGATTTCTTCGGCACTGCGATCTGGGTCAACGCCGAGGCGCACCCAGCCATGCAGGAACTGACTTCACACTTTCACGGCGCATTTGCCATGGCGCTGCATGCATTTGTGACGCCAGTCTTCTGGCTGGCCGCGGCTGGCGTCGCGCTGGCGTGGTTTTACTACATCAAGCGGCCCGATATCCCGGCAGAAATCAGGGCCCAAGTGCCGTGGCTGTACCGCATACTGGAAAACAAGTACGGCTTCGACGAGTTCTACGCCAAATATTTCGCCTGCGGTTCGCGCGTGATCGGCAACCAGCTGTGGCGCTGGGGTGACGTGCGCATCATCGACGGTTTCCTGGTCAATGGGACGGCGCGCCTGGTCGGACGTATCTCGGCGACCATCCGCCATCTGCAGTCGGGCCTGATCTACCACTATGCGTTCGCCATGATCATCGGCGTGTTCCTTTTGCTGACGTTCTTCATGAAGACATAACAATAAAAATGTTTGCTTCCCACATTCTCAGTTTTGCCATCTGGACTCCAGTCCTTGCCGGCATCCTCGTGCTATTTACAGGCGGCGACCGCAACGCCAACCTGGCGCGCTGGATTGCGCTTGCCGGCAGCATTGCCGGGTTCCTGGTCACGTTGCCGCTTTACCTGTGGTTCGATTTCGCCGATGGCGGATTCCAGTTCGAGGAAGGCTTCCGCTGGATCCCTGCCTTCAACATCAATTACCACCTGGGCGTGGACGGCATCGCGGTGCCTCTGATCCTGCTGACCAGCTTCACGACGTTCATTGTCGTGCTGGCCGGCTGGGAAGTGATCCAGAAACGCGTGGCGCAATACATGGCTGCATTCCTCATCATGTCCGGCCTCATGATCGGTGTATTCAGCGCGCTGGATGCGATTCTGTACTACATGTTCTGGGAATCCATGCTGATTCCGATGTTCCTGGTGATTGGCATCTGGGGCGGGCCTAACCGCATCTATGCCACCATCAAGTTCTTCCTGTACACGCTGCTGGGCTCGTTGCTCATGCTGGTGGCCTTCATCTATCTCTATTACCAGACCAACAGTTTCGAGCTGGTAGATTATTACGCGCTGCCGTTGCCGCTTGATGCGCAGATACTGATCTTCCTGGCGTTCTTCATGGCATTCGCTGTCAAGATTCCCATGTGGCCGGTGCATACCTGGCTGCCGGATGCCCACGTGGAAGCGCCGACCGGTGGCTCGGTCGTGCTGGCGGCCATCATGCTGAAGCTTGGCGCCTACAGCTTCCTGCGCTTTGCCATGCCGATTGCGCCTGATGCGTCGCATTATCTGTCCGGTTTCATGATCGCGTTGTCGTTGATTGCCATCTTCTACATTGCGCTGGTTGCCCTCGTACAGCAGGACATGAAGAAGCTCATTGCATATTCCTCCATCGCTCACATGGGTTTCGTGACGCTGGGCTTTTTCATCTTCAACTCGCTGGGCATGGAAGGCGCCATTATCCAGATGATTTCGCACGGCTTCATCTCAGGCGCCATGTTCCTGTGCGTGGGTGTTCTTTACGACAGGATGCATAGTCGGCAGATTGCCGATTACGGTGGCGTGGTGAATACCATGCCGGTGTTTACCGGCTTCGCCGTGCTGTTCGCCATGGCCAATTCCGGCTTGCCGGGCACATCGGGCTTTGTCGGTGAGTTCCTGGTTGTGCTGGGCTCGCTGCAGGTCAATTTTTGGTACGCAGTCGTAGCCGCGACCATTCTGATCTTCGGCGCGGCGTATACCTTGTGGATGACCAAGCGTGTGTTCTTCGGCGATGTCGCCAACGAACACGTGGCCGCTCTGCAGGACCTCAACAAGCGCGAATTTTTCATTCTGGCCGTACTGGCCATCCTCGTGATCGGCTTCGGCGTATATCCCCAGCCTATCACTGAAATGACGCATGCCACGGTGGAGCAGCTACTGGGCCATCTGGCGCAAAGCAAGCTGCCGGGAATTTAACAAGATGGATGCCATTCAATTCGACCTGATTGCTGCGTTGCCCGAGATCCTGGTGCTCTCGATGGCGATGTTCGTGCTGCTGATGGATCTTTTCATCAAGCAGCAGAATCGTTTCCTGGTTTACGTCTTTACGCAGATGACGCTACTGGGCGCCGCGTTCCTGACAATTTACACGCATGAGCCTTCCGTCGGCTATTTCTTCAACGGCATGTTTGTCGACGACTCGTTGTCGGATGCGCTCAAGCTCATGATCTACCTGGCGACCTCGATGTTCCTGGTCTACAGCCGAAACTACATCGCGTTGCGCGGCATGTATCGTGGCGAATTCTATGCATTGGTGCTGTTCGCCATGCTGGGCATGATGATTCTGGTGTCCGGCCAGCATTTCCTCACGCTTTACATGGGCTTGGAACTGCTGTCGCTGTGTCTCTATGCATTGGTGGCGCTGGATCGCGACAATCCTCGTGCGACCGAGGCAGCCATGAAATATTTTGTGCTGGGGGCATTGGCTTCCGGCATGCTGCTCTACGGTATGTCCATGATGTATGGCGCCACGGGCAGCCTCAATATCGCTGAAGTGTCCGATGCATTGGTAAACGGTGTAGAAAATCGGCCGGTATTGATTCTGGGGCTGGTGTTCATTGTGGCTGGCCTGGCCTTCAAGTTGGGTGCGGTGCCATTCCAGATGTGGGTGCCGGACGTCTATCAGGGCGCGCCGACGGCCATTACGCTGTTCATCGGCTCCGTCACCGAATTTGCGGCCTTCGGCTTCGTGATCCGTCTGTTGGTGCAGGGGCTGGAAGTGCTGGCTATCGACTGGCAGGGCATGCTCATCATCATGGCTGTGCTGTCCATCATCGTTGGCAATATCACCGCTATCGCGCAGACCAATATCAAGCGCATGCTGGCGTATTCCACCATTTCGCACATGGGTTACCTGCTATTCGGCTTCCTGAGTGTCAGCACCAATGGCTACGCTTCGGCCATGTTCTACATCACGGCTTATGTGCTCATGTCGCTGGCTTCTTTCGGCATGATCCTGCTGCTGTCGCGCCAGGGTTTCGAGGCGGAGAATCTGGACGATCTCAAGGGCCTGAATCAGCGCAGCCCATGGTATGCATTCCTCATGCTGATTACCATGTTCTCCATGGCCGGTATTCCGCCCACGCTGGGTTTCTATGCCAAGTTCGTCGTGCTGCAATCGGTATTGCAGGCTGGCTTTGTCTGGCTCGCGGTGTTTGGCGTGCTCATGGCGGTGGTAGGTGCGTTCTACTACCTGCGCATCGTCAAGCTCATGTATTTCGACGACGCTGTGGACCATACACCCATCAACGCCCAGGCAGACATGAACATGGTGCTGAGCGTCAATGCACTGGGGTTATTGGTCTTGGGCTTGATGCCGCAACGCCTCATGGATATCTGCGCCTACGCCATCATGCGCAGCCTGCAATAGACGCTGGCATGTCAGATTTCAGCACCATCCACCTGATTCTCGTCCTCATCGCATTGTTCGCGGCCAACTTGCCATGGTTCTCGGAAAAGCTTTTCTATGCGATTCCCTTGAAGAAGCAGCCAAAGTCCTTAGGCTGGTGCCTGCTTGAGCTGATCGTGCTGTTTTTCATCATTGGGGCCATCTCGCTGTACGCGGAAACCGCTTCTATGGGGCAGACCGCACCGCAAAACTGGGAGTTTTATGTGATAACGGCATGTCTGTTCCTGGTATTTGCCTTTCCCGGATTTGTATACCGCTATCTATGGAAAAAGAAGTAAAAATCGACCTGACTGAAACCCGTATCAGCTCCGAACCCGTGTTCGACGGCAAACTGCTGCATGCGCGGCGTGATCTGGTCAGGCTGCCCAATGGCGAAGAAGCGACGCGCGAGTACATCGTTCATCCGGGTGCTGTTCTGGTGATTCCGGTATTGCCTGATGGTCGGCTGGTGTTTGAACGGCAGTTTCGCTATCCCTTGAATCGAAGCTTCATTGAATTGCCCGCCGGCAAGATAGATCCCGATGAGGATCCGCTGATTACCGGCCAGCGCGAGCTGCTGGAAGAAACCGGTTATACCGCAGAAGAGTGGGAATTCGTTGCTACACTGCATCCCTGCATCGGCTATTCCAGCGAGGCTATTCATATCTATCTTGCGCAGGGCTTGAGCCTCGGCGATCACAGCCGCGATGATGAGGAATTCCTCGAGATTTTCAGCATGAGTCTTTCCGATGCCATGAATGCCATGCGGCATGGTGAAATCACCGACGGCAAGACCATGATCGCCTTGTTCTGGGCTGACAAGTACCTTTCCCTTACAAAGCCCTGAGTACCTAATCATGCGCGCATGCGGCGGGCATGCTGCGCATGGAGTATTTTCTCTGTAGTACGCTTGCCCACAGAGCCTCGTTGCCATCACGCCTATTCTTGAATCAGCGTTGTAAACCTCAGCCACAATTCAGACGTTGAATATCAGGAATATCTGCGTTCGAGAGGAGCAAGAAATGAGAAGGATTAAATTGGCATTGGCAGCTGGCGCGATGGCTTTAGCCGGCGCAACCAGCGCATATGCTGGCAACGATGTGGGCTGGAGTATCAGCATCGGTTCACCAGGCCCACATTATCATCACCACGCGCCGCGTGTTTATTACGCACCACCACCGGTTGTGTACTATCACCCCGCACCGGTTTATTTCGGTTATCACAGCCATGCACCGCGCCATCATCACTACCGCCACCATTCCTATGGCGGGCACAGGCATGGTCATGGCCACCGGAGTCACGGCGGACACAGGGGTCATCGCTGATTGGTTGCTTTAATGACAAGGCCGCGAAAGCGGCCTTTGTTTTTAAGATGTTAGGTGTGAAAAGTGGCAGCTGATCAATCGAGCGCGCGTATGTTTTCCAGTAGTTCTGCTACGTCCTTGCCGGATGTCACGGGGTTCATGATCGTCGTGCGCAGCCACACCTCATTGCCGAGTTTCACCTGGGTCAAATGAAAGGTTCCGGCTTCCACCAGTTTTTTGCGCACGTGCTCCTGATGGGCGCTCAAAGCTTCGTCAGACAAATTTTTCGGTAAATGCCGGAAGCAGACGATATTAGTCTGTGGCTGCATGAGTAACTCAAAATCCGACGCCTGTTCGAGTTTCTGCGCCAGCTGCCTGGCTATTTCGAATACGTGTTCGACAAACCCTCCCAATTTCTCCGTGCCGTAGAGCATGAAGGCGGCCCACAGCTTGAGGCCCATCATGCGTTTTGTGCATTCCAGCGTGCGGGTGCCGAGGTTATAGGCTTCTTCTGAATCGCTCTCCTGGAATAAATAGGATGCCTCCTGTGCGAAGGCGGCATAACTGTGTTTGGGGTCGCGGAACAATATCGCCGAAACAGCGGCGGGCATGTAGAGCAGTTTGTGACCATCCCATACCACCGAGTCGGCAAGCTCGATGCCTGCCAGCGTGGGCTTGAGGTTCGCAGAGAGCAGGGCGGATGCACCGTGCGCGCCATCCACATGAAACCAAAGGTCATGCTCACGGCAGAAAGCGCTAATCTCCGCGAGCGGATCGATGCTGCCGGTCGGCGTGCAGCCGGCGCTGGCTGCAATGGCGAACGGTCGCGTGCCTTGCGCGATCAATTGGTCATAGACGGTTTTTAACGCGCGGATACTCATGCGGCCCAGCTTGTCCATGGGCACCATGATGACTGCATCTGTGCCCAGGCCCATGATGCCCGCTGCACGACTGATGGAATAATGCGTGGTTTCGCAGGCGAGAATTCGCAATGGCTGACCCTGGCTTACACCTTGCTGCCAGATATTCCAATCTGCTTTTGCCTGCCGCGCTGCCAGCAGTGCAGTGAGATTGGCCTGTGCACCGCCGGAGGTCAGCACGCCGTCGGCCCCTTGCCAGCCAATCAGTTCACCCAGCCACTGGACGACCTGTTTTTCTATCAATGTGGCGCTGGGGCCGGCTTCATATACTGTCATGGCCTGGTTGGTGAGTGAGGCGACCAGGTCGCACAAGGCGGCGATGGGCAGCGGTGTTGCCACCTGGTGGCCCAGGTTGCGCGGATGATGGATGCGTAACGTGCGCGCAAGAATATCGTTGTTAAGCGCAGCCAGGAATTCCCTGGGAGTCAGAGCGGGTTGCAGCGGCAGCGACTTTTGCCAATACCCGATGGCTTGCTGCGGAGGTTGCCAGTCGATCACCTTGGCATCGCCTTTGAGACTTTTATCTAGATAACCCGCGAGCAAGTCGATGATGGCATGCCCCGCACCGCGGAATTCGGTACCGTCGAAAAGGGCAAGGATTTCTTTTTCGGAGAGTGGTGTGGAGGAATTCATGTGTTAGCTAACTGAAGAGATGGATGCCGCGGAAACGCAAATATTACGACAAGGCGCGACCACAAAGTCGGTTTTAGTGCAGTGCATGAATGCGCACTACCGGCTGTGGAACCAGCCAGTGAGGCTGATGCGCTCTCTGGTAGCGGGCAGCACCTCATGCAAGAAGCGGCCGGAAAGAAAAACGACCAGCCTGCCGCCTTCGGGCTGGATATCCATAAACTGCGGCGTCTCGCTGTCATCTAGATAGAGTCTCAGCTGGCCGCCCTGTTCAGGTTGCCAGTTGTCATTGAGGTAGAGCACACAGCTCAGCTGCCGCTTGCTGTCGCCGTTGAATTGGTCCAGATGCCGACGATAAGCTGCACCGGGCGGATAAACCGCGAAGTGTGCCTCAAGGTCGAACAGGCCCAGATACAGGTTGCGATTGAGTTCGACGCGCAGCTCTTCCATACATTGCAGATAATGCTGTTGGGTATCGCTGCGATGGATGTCGTCCAGCCAGTGGATGAAGTCGCCGCGAATGTTGTCGGGCTTTTCGCCGCCGCTCTTGCCGGTGGCAGCGCGCCGGGTCTGGCCATGTGTATGGAGACTGATCGCTTCATTTGCCAGCGTGTGAATAATGGACGGGGGAAGAAAGTGATCGAGGATGGCATAGCCTTGACTGGCGATGCCATTGATCAAATGCTCTGTCGCCTGGTCGTTGATATGCATGGGAGTGTGTGGTATGCGGCGCGCCATTATACGCCTGCGCGAAATGCCTGGCGCGGCTGGCATGATGCTTTTTATGGCGATGTCTGATTGCTTCGCACTGGGCAATGCGCTAGAATGCGCAGCTCTTTTAGGCGCGTAGCTCAGCTGGTTAGAGCACCACCTTGACATGGTGGGGGTCGTTGGTTCGAGTCCAATCGCGCCTACCAACGAATAAAGCAAAGCCGCCTGCGGGCGGCTTTGCTACGTCAGGCGAAGCAGACAGACAAACGCGCTTAATTTTTGGCGTCGCTGGCTTTTTCCTGAATCTTTTCACCGCCACGTTCAATATCTTCACCGGCGCCTTCCATGGTGTTGCAGCCTGCCAGCAGGCCGGCAAAGAACATACAAAGCAATGTAGAAGCTGTGATCCGTTTAAACATAATGGCTCTCCTTTTGGTTCTTGATTGATAGACCGTTTACAGTTGCGCAACCGGACCCGATCCTTCGGGTTACTGCTAATAAACCAAATTTGAAGTGCGTGTTCTGTACGCAAGAATACTTAATAGCTGAGCTGCTCAAGCTCTGCCCCTGCATTTGCCCATGCAAAAAAAATGGTTACATGGCATCCTTAGGCAATTCCATTGCAGTGCTTATCCAGAAAGGGTTTTTGTGAAAAAATTACGGTTGACCATCAAGGCTGAGCTTGATATTCCTGACGACTGGGAGCTTGTGACACACAAGGACAACATTACGGTGATAAATATGGGTAATGGCAAATTCCTGGATTTCGACTTGTTGCCGATGCTGGCTTATTCCCTCGAGGAAGGGGCGATCTGGAGCACCGTGCCACAGGAACTCGATTCCGAGATTATGGACATGGTCAGGAAAATGGAAAGCAAACTGAATCTGCTGTTGAATTGAGGTGATATGCAAGACCCCATCAATATTTCTACTGTAGCAAGCGCCATTCAATTGTCTGTCGCCCCTGCCTTTCTGCTGACAGGCATAGGCGCCATTCTCTCCGTCATGGCCAATCGCCTTTCACGCGTGGTGGATCGTTTTCGCGCGCTCAGGTACATGAAGGAAGGTCGCCAGCCGCGCGAGGTGGAAGAAATGAATATGCTGCTGCGCCGCTCGCGCTGGGTGCACTGGGCAATCAGCCTGAGCACGGTATCAGCACTCTTCGTGTGTATCGTGATTGCAGCGCTATTCACCGGCACCGAGATGCAGGTATTTCCGTCACGCTTTGTCGCCATATTGTTCATTGTCGCCATGCTGACGTTGATCGCCGGGCTGCTGTGCTTCCTGCGCGAAATCCATCTTTCTACCAATACCATCCAGAAGCAGGACGTTGAAGAGTACAGCGCTTAAGGCATGGAAGTTACATCGTTTCAAACCATCAAACTCATCATCCTGTCGGTTACCGGCCTCTCGCGGGATGCACTGCACATCTATACCGGACTGATCGCCATGTTCGGCACGGCGCTGATTTTTCGCCGGCCGCTGCGTTCACTGGTGCCGCTAATCCTGGTGATATTGGTATGCATGCTGGCCGAGGCGGTCGACATGTACGACGATATCGCTTTCCGCGGTTACTGGCGCTGGAATGCCAGCCTGCATGATTTTCTGAACAGCCTGTTCTGGCCGACAATGATCTTCCTGCTGGCCAGGTACACGGCGATTTTTGATCCGCGACGAAATTCCTGAGCACGTGGCGGACACCGTCATCAGCTGGGAAGAGGGTGGCAGCATGCGGTCCGCGGCCTGGCATTCCGAACGCGACGCCACTCCGCCCAAACGCGTCATCATCGCTGACGACACCGTAAATGCAGACAAGGCTTATCGTCTTGCCTGCGAGGGCACGGCCATGTTGTGGCGCGGTGATTTCCAAAATGCCAAACAATTGCTGCAGGCCATGGCGAGGCGCGCGGATCGCAAGCCGCGCAAGCAGTCCGACGATCCACGCGAGAATTTCAACCTTCATCGACAGGCGCAGTCACAGCGTGCGCGTACGCTCTCCATGCTGCTGCTGTCGCTGGAGCCCGGCTACCAGCTCAATCTGAAGCGTGCGCCGGATGTGCGACAAGCCTGCGAAGAGGCGTATGGCGCATCCAATGTATCCGTCGTGATTTCACTGCGCGAACTGCTGGGTGTGATCGGCGCGCATGAATGGCGCAGCAAAGGCGTGGACATCCCTGTGCTGGGCGCGAAAATCCATCCCCACTACGGCGTGTTTTCACCAGTGCGCGGTGAATATCTGGATCTGGTCGCGCAGGCGCCACTGCCATCACAGTCGCTGGCATTCGATATCGGCACAGGGACTGGCGTGCTGGCTGCGCTGCTGGCGAAGCGTGGTGTCAAGCAGGTGGTAGCGACCGAACTTGATGCCAGGGCCTTGGCTTGTGCGCGTGAAAATATCGCAAGGCTCGGGTTCAACGGGCGAGTGGAGATCATGGAAGCCGATTTGTTCCCGCGGGGCAGGGCGCCGCTCATTGTGTGCAATCCGCCATGGCTGCCGGCGCGGCCCAGTTCAGCGCTCGAGCACGCAGTTTATGATGCAGACAGCCGTATGCTGCTGGGGTTTTTGAATGGGCTTGCCGAGCATCTGGGGCCGGATGGAGAAGGCTGGCTGATTCTTTCCGACCTCGCCGAGCATCTGGGTTTAAGGACGCGTGAGCAACTGCTGCAGGCGATAGACGAAGCCGGCCTCACGGTCATGGATCGCATGGATGTTCGCCCTCGGCATCCCAAATCCAAAGACAAATCAGACCAGCTACATCGTGCACGTATGGTAGAAGTGACATCCCTGTGGCGGCTTAGCCGCAAAATCTAGCTGTTACGCAACGCTGAAGCGGTAGCTCGTGCTCTGCCTGTAGGTCTCCCCGGGCTGCAGCAGTGTGGAGGGGAACCCTATGCGATTGGGTGAATCGGGGTAATGCTGGGTCTCAAGGCAAAGGCCGGCATGTTTTTCATACCGTATGCCATTCTTGCCTGTCAGCGTGCCATCGAGAAAATTGCCCGTGTAGAACTGGATGCCTGGCTGCGTGGTGTAGACACGCATGCAACGCCCGCTTTCCGGCTCAATGAGCTCCGCGACGAATCCATGCTTATCCCGATCCCGCACGCGTATCCAGCAATGATCGAAGCCGCCAGCCGCCCGGGCAATCTGTTCATCCCGTGTTTCAAGGTGCTGTCGTATGGGGGCGCGTTGCCGCAAATCCATGACTGTGCCCGCGACCCAGGCTGTGTATTCGTGGGGAATCAGATTTTCATCCACCGGTAAATAATCATCGGCATATAAAGCGATTTCATGATCGAGGATGGAGCCGTGCCCTGCTAGGTTGAAATAGCTGTGGTTGGTCAGGTTGAGGATGGTCGGCGCATCCGTGGTTGCCAGATAATCAATCTGCAGCGCGCCATCCGATGTCAGGGTATACGTGACCTCTACCTGTAAATTCCCGGGGTAGCCTTCCTCGCCGTCCGGGCTCAGGTAGCGCAATATGAGCTGCGGGCCATGTTCGGATTCCGCGGTTTCGGATTCCCTGGTTTCGGCATCCCAGAGCTTCTTGTCGAAACCTTCGATGCCGCCATGCAGATGATTGGGGCCATTGTTGCAGGCGAGCTGGTAGTTCTTGCCGTTGAGGCTGAATTTCCCTTTGGCAATGCGGTTGGCGTAACGGCCCACCAGTGCGCCGAAGTAGGGATGTTCATCAAGATAGGGTTGCAGCGTATCGAAACCCAGCACCACATCAGTCTGGTTGCCGTTGCGATCAGGTACAAACAGCGATTGCACAATGCCGCCGTAGTCCAGGATACGGACTTCCAGTCCGGCATGTAGAAGCGAGTGGCAATGAACCGTGCGGCCATCGGGCAACTGGCCGAATGGCTGGGATGAAATCGTCATGATCAACCCGGACTTAAAGGCTCGGGCACGATCAACCGTCCCCTGTGGCCGCCCAGGCTGTAGAGATGCAGGACGGTATCAGCCACCTGCCGTGCAGCGCCCGCCTTGCACAGAGCAACGCAGGCGCCGCCGAATCCGGCACCAGTCAAACGCGCACCGTACACATCCGGCTGATCCTGCAGCAGTGCGACCAGTTCATCCAGCGCAGGAATGGAAACCTCGTAATCATCACGCAGACTGCGGTGGGAAGCATTCATGAGCTGACCGAATTCGGCAGCAGTTATTCCCCGTTTTGCGCGCAGAACCCGGTTGTTTTCGCTGACAACATGTCGCGCTCGGCGATTCAGCGGGTCGGGAAGTTCCTGCGCTACGTGTTCATCGGTGATGTCCCGCAGCGCAGGCACGTCCAGCATTTGGGCCGCCTGTTCGCATTCCTCACGGCGCTCGTTGTACTTGCTGCCCGCCAGGCTGCGCGACACGCCAGAATCGATAACCAGGATTTCCCCGCCCGATGGCAACGGCAGCACTTCACGCTCAAGTGTGCGCGTATCGAGAAACAGCATGTGCCCATCGTCCGCAAGGCTGGAGGCCATCTGGTCCATGATCCCGCACTTGACGCCGGCATATTCAATTTCTGCACGCTGCGCCAGCTGCGCAATCTCGACATCATCCAGCGGCAGCTGCAACAGCTCGCGCAATGCGCGCAGCATGGCGACCTCGAGCGCGGCGCTGGAGGAAACCCCGACTTCCATGGGCACATTGGAATCAATATGGATATCCAGCGATGGGATGTCAGACCCCAATTCCTGAACCAGATGCAAGCAGCCATAGATGTAATGTGCGAAATGCAGCTCCGGCTTTTTTTCGAGCGTGAATTCCGTCAACTCGTCCAGCGTCGCGGCATACAGGCGAAATGTCCCCAGCCCATTGGGGCGAAGCTGTATGCGCATCTTTTGCGGAATGGCAGTGGGGAGGACATAGCCGTCGTTATAGTCCGTATGCTCGCCCAGCAGGTTAACCCGGCCCGGAGCCACTGCCATGACTGTCGGCGCTGCATCGAATATCTCTTCGAATGTTTTCATGATTCATCACACCACTGCAATTGCATCGATATCCACTTCTACATTGCGCAGCTCAAGAGCCTTGTCCTCAGGCAGCACATCCATGGCAAACAACCCAGCGCCGAGCTCGGTGCCGGCCAGATATTTCAGTTTTTCGGAAGTGCGGTAGGGCGGGAAAAACTCGGCATGCAGATGCGATTCCGGATGCGACTTGCCATCGGTCGGCCCCTGATACCACGTCATGAGATAAGGGAAGGGCCGGCTCCACAAGCCGTCGTATTTGAGCAGCACGGTCTTGAGCGCACGCGCCAGGTCGCTGAGCTGCGTTTCATCAAGCTCGGCGAATGTGGCGACCGGACGGATTGGTGCAACCCAGACTTCATATGGGTAGCGGGCGCACACGGGGACAAATGCGACGGCATGTTCGCCGCGATAAATCATGCGCCGCCCATCGCGCAGCTCCTGCTGAATCATGGATTCCAGCAGGCCGCGTCCGTTGCTCTGGAAGTATTCTTCCGCCTGCTGCTGCATGCGTGCAGGAACCGGCGGAACGACAGGGTAGGCATAGATCTGGCCGTGCGGATGATTCAGCGTGACGCCCACCTCGCGTCCGCGATTCTCAAACGGCAGCACATACTGGATATCCGAATGCTGGCCTATCTGCTGGGTACGTTCGGCCCAGACGCGCATCAGCAGCTCGATATGGTCGAGCGCGAGAGCGCCTAGCGAGGCATTGGCATCCTGGGTGAAAACGACCACCTCGCATTTGCCGGTACTGGGTCGTGTCGGGACAATCAATTCAGGAGCGGCGTGTGCATTCAGGGTCAGGGAGGGGAAACGGTTGTCGAACACCGCCACATCCCAGTCGCCTTGCGGCAGTTCCGTGGGATTGTCCGCGCTGGTGGTGACGGCCAGCGGATTGTATTCCGGCGGCGGCAGGAATGTCCGCCCCTGGCGATGCGCCGCATAAGTGATCCATTCGCCGCGCAGTGGATGCCAGCGCATATGCGGGCTGGCATTGAGCGGATCGGGGAATGGACTGGGCGCTTCCGCCACATGCGTGATGGGGTTGCGGCTGTACAGCCATAGTTTGCGGCCGTCCGGTTTGGTCAGCTCGCGCGAATGCATCACACACCTCCGGGGATATGCATGTGGGTCATTCTGGTGGATTCGGCAATCTTCTTGAGCGGAATCTTGGGCGAACGGTCTGCGCACAGCAGCCCATTTGTTTCCTGGAAGGTGTCCGCAAATTGCGTGTAGCAGAAGCCGCTGAACAGGGCGATACGCGTGGTAACCTGCATGAGCTCCTTGTAGCGTCGCGCAAACTCGCGCTCTGTGGTCACTGCTGAGTAACCCCAGTTTTTCTGAGATGCATCGTGGCAGCGCGGGAATGAGATGCCGCCGAACTCCGTCAGCATGATGGGCTGGCCGCGATGGGGATAGCCGTCCAGCGTCAGGATGCGGCCGCCGGGGCGCCGGCGGTCGAACAGCTGTTCCGGACTTGAATCGACACCATAGCGCTGCGCCAGCTGATCCAGATTAGCATCGTAATCATGGATGCCGATGATGTCGGTAGCACTGCTCTCCCAGCCGTCATTGCCGATGACGGGCCGCGTCGAGTCCAGCGTGCGCGTCAGGTGATACAGCGCCTCGACCGCATGCCGGTGTTCGCGCACAGAGGTGAGCTCCGGCACGCCCCAGGATTCGTTGAACGTGACCCAGACGATGATGCACGGATGGCTGTAATCACGCTCGATCGCCTCAGTCCATTCGCGCACGGTGCGCTTGATAGCGTTGGTGGTGAAGCGATAGGCGGACGGCATCTCCTCCCATACCAGCAGTCCCAGCTTGTCCGCCCAGTACAGGTAGCGCGGATTCTCGATTTTCTGGTGCTTGCGCACACCGTTAAAGCCCATGGCCTTGGCCAGTACGACATCGCGCCGCAGGGCGTCGTCATCCGGAGCCGCCAGCATGGTATCTGGCCAGTAACCCTGATCCAGCACCAGCCGCAGCATATACGGGCGGCCGTTGAGCATGAAGCGGTCGCGCAGGATCTTGACCGAGCGCAGCGCCGTGTACGATCTGAATTCATCCAGTACCTTGCCGCCTTTCTTGAGGCGGATGCGAGCTTCGATCAGGGTTGGCCGCTCAGGGCTCCACAGTAGTTCGTTACGTGAATCGTCAATACCAGGGTCCGACAGCACAATGCGCCGTTCGGCTTCACCGTCGATGACCTGATAGGTGTCCCGCGCATAAATCTTCTTCTTGTGTTTGAGCAGCACCTCGATCGTCAGATTCTCCAGATCATCACCCACCACATGCGCCTCGAAACCGATGGCGAATTCTTCCATGTAGGGCGTCCAGCGTATGCTCTGGATGTAGGTATTCGATACGCGCTCCAGCCAAACCGTCTGCCAAATGCCGGTCGTGCGCGGATACCAGATGGAATGCGGTTCCAGCTGCCAGTCCTGCTTGCCGCGCGGTTTGGTCAGGTCATGCGGGTCATCCTCGACCATTACCGTGACCTTCTGAACGCCAGATTCATCGAGTGGCTGCGTGATATCCGCCCAGAACGGCGTATGCCCGCCCTCATGCGTTGCGACCAGCTTGTTGTTGACCCATACCTTGGCCGCGTAATCCACTGCGCCGAAATGTAGGATGATGCGGCCGCCTTCCGGCTGGATGTTGAATTCGCGCTCATACCAGCAGCGCTTGTGAAAGCCGTGATCGCCGATGCCGCTGCGTTTCGATTCCGGTGGAAATGGCACCTCGATTTGCAGGGGCCATTCTGTAACTTCGGTCGGATGGCGGAATTTCAGCTCATTGTCGAAGCGGAATTGCCAGATGCCGTTGAGGGATTGCCAATGTTTGCGCACGAGCTGCGGCCGCGGATAAGCAAAAGCCAATACTGTCTCCTTGAGTTGTTATCGCCGGTGCATCCGGCACTACCGTGAACTATCGAATAACTTGGCAGCACGAACTGTTCGTTTGGGCACACCATTGGCTGCGGCAAAGGCTTTGTTTGTCTTGTTCGGATTTTGCGGTTTATGCGACAATACGGGCGCTGCTATTCGAGTACAAAGCTCAGCAAAAGGCCGTTTCAGCGGCTTTTGTTTTTTTACAAACTCAGGAAGAAGATCAATGCCCGTAATCCGTTTGCCGGATGGTTCTGAACGCAAGTTTGATGCACCAGTGACTGTTGCCGATGTGGCAATGAACATTGGTGCCGGTCTTGCCAAAGCTGCGCTTGCGGGTAAGGTCAACGGCAAGGTGGTGGATACCAGCTATCTCATCAGCGATGATGTGGATCTGGCCATCATCACTGACAAGAATCCCGAAGGTCTCGATGTCATCCGCCATTCCACCGCGCACTTGCTGGCCTATGCGGTCAAGGAGCTGTTTCCCGAGGCGCAGGTAACCATCGGCCCAGTTATCGAAAACGGCTTTTATTACGATTTCTCCTACAAGCGGCCATTCACGCCTGAAGATCTCCAGGCCATCGAGAACAAGATGGCTGAGCTGGCCCGGAAGGATGAGCCGGTGACGCGCAAGGTGCTGCCGCGCGATGAAGCTGTCGATTATTTCAAATCCATAGGCGAGCATTACAAGGCGGAAATCATCGCCTCGATTCCGCAGGGCGAAGATGTGTCGCTATACAGCGAAGGCGAATTTACCGATCTTTGCCGCGGCCCGCACGTGCCATCCACCGGCAAGCTCAAGGCCTTCAAGCTCATGAAACTGGCCGGTGCCTACTGGCGCGGCGATTCCAATAACGAGATGCTGCAACGTATCTACGGTACGGCCTGGGCAAAGAAGGAAGACCTTGACGCTTACCTGCATATGCTGGAAGAAGCGGAGAAGCGCGATCACCGCAGGCTGGGCAAACAGCTCGACTATTTCCACATGCAGGACGAGGCTCCCGGCATGGTGTTCTGGCATCCGCGCGGCTGGAGTCTGTGGCAGGAAGTTGAACAATACATGCGCAGCATGTTCCGCGAATACGGCTACCAGGAAGTCAAGACGCCGACCATCATGGATCGCAGCCTGTGGGAAAAATCCGGCCACTGGGAAAATTACCGCGAGAACATGTTCACCACGGCCTCCGAGAACCGCGACTACGCGGTCAAGCCCATGAACTGCCCTGGCCATGTCCAGATATTCAATAGCGCGCTGCACAGTTACCGCGACCTGCCGTTGCGACTGGCGGAGTTCGGTTCCTGTCATCGCAATGAGCCTTCGGGCGCACTGCACGGGTTGATGCGCGTGCGCGGTTTCACGCAGGATGACGCTCATATTTTCTGTACCGAAGAGCAGATCGAGTCCGAGGTCGCTGATTTCATCCAGATGCTTTATCGCGCCTACCAGGATTTCGGCTTCCATGATGTGCTGGTGAAACTGTCGCTGCGTCCCGAGAAACGTGTCGGCTCCGACGAAACCTGGGGCAGGGCGGAGGCGGCGCTGGAAGCTGCGCTTAAGAAGAATAATCTCGCTTACGACATCCAGCCCGGCGAAGGTGCCTTTTACGGCCCCAAGATCGAATTCACGCTCAAGGACAGCCTGGGACGGTTATGGCAATGCGGCACCATACAGCTGGATTTCAACCTGCCTGAGCGCCTCGGTGCCGAATATGTGGCCGAAGACAACAGCCGCAAACATCCCGTCATGCTGCACCGCGCCATCGTAGGCTCCATGGAGCGTTTCATCGGCATTCTCATCGAGCATTATGCCGGTGCCATGCCGGCCTGGCTTTCGCCCGTGCACGCCATGGTGCTCAACATCAGCGATGCACAGTCGGAATATGTGACCAAAGTCGTGGAAGACCTGAAGAATTGGGGCTTGCGTGCGGAATCCGACTTGAGGAACGAGAAGATTACCTATAAAATACGCGAACATAGCTTGCAGAGGTTGCCTTATTTATTAGTAGTAGGTGATCGCGAAATGCAAAGCGGGCAAGTGGCCGTGCGTACTCGTAAAGGTGAAGACCTGGGTTCCATGCCGGTGCAGTCATTCATCGAACGACTGCAGGCTGAGATAAAAGCCAGGACGTAACCGGATACGGTAGCGCGGCTAACTTTTTGGGAGCGAGCGGTTCGCTCCCGCAATTTGAATATGGAGAATTTGCTATAGCTCAAGAAAAGGAAATACGAATCAACGGAGACATTACAGCCCCGCAGGTTCGTTTATTGGGTATCGAAGGTGAGCAGCTCGGCATCGTCAGTTTGGAGGAGGCGCTGACCAAGGCAGAGGAAAATGACATTGACCTGGTAGAGATTGCGCCACAGGCCGCACCTCCGGTTTGCCGTTTGATGGATTACGGCAAGTTCAAATATGCCGAGAGCAAGAAGCAGCACGAAGCCCGTCTTAAGCAAAAGCAGGTTCAAGTAAAAGAAGTAAAATTCCGTCCCGGGACGGACGAAGGAGATTACCAGATCAAGGTGCGCAACCTGATCCGTTTTCTCCAGGATGGTGACAAAGCCAAGATAACATTGCGATTCCGCGGCCGTGAAATCACCCACCAGGAATTCGGCCTGGCGCTGCTGAAGCGCGTGGAGGCGGATTTGCAGGAATATGCGGTTGTCGAGCAATTCCCCAAGATGGAAGGCCGGCAGATGGTGATGGTGTTAAGCCCTCACAAAAAGCCGAAATAGTTTTTCAGGGTTTTGAGTAGTACCAACTGTAGCGACGCGGCTAAAAGGCATGCCCGATCGCTCTTTAAAATTCAAGGAGAAAAAAATGCCAAAGATGAAGACCAAGAGCGGCGCCAAAAAGCGCTTCAAGTTCTTGGGGAATGGCAAGGTCAAGCGTACCCATTCGCACCTGCGCCATATCCTCACCAAGAAGACCACCAAGCAAAAGCGTAACCTGCGCGGCACGGTGCTCGTTTCCCCAACAGATATCAAGCGCATTCGCGCAATGATGCCAACGGCTTAAGGAGAAGAAGATGCCAAGAGTCAAACGTGGTGTTATAGCGCGGGCGCGTCACAAGAAGGTTCTGGAGCTGGCCAAGGGTTACCGCGGCCGCCGCAAGAACGTCTACCGTGTCGCCAAGCAGGCGGTGATGAAGGCAGGCCAATACGCCTACCGCGATCGCCGCCAGAGAAAGCGTCAATTCCGTGCCTTGTGGATTGCCCGTATCAATGCCGGCGCGCGTGAATGCGGCCTGACCTACAGCCGTTTCATGAACGGTCTGAAGAAGTCTGCCATCGAGGTGGATCGCAAGGTGCTGGCCGATCTGGCAGTGTTCGACAAGGCAGCTTTTGCCAAGTATGCCGAAATGGCAAAGTCGAGCCTCTCAGCTTAAACAGCAAGCTTGAAAAGGGAGGCCTATGGCCTCCTTTTTTTATGGTACTTTTCGCTTATGCAAAAACTAGAAGAAATCATCCCGGAAGCGCAGCGTGAGTTCGCTGCCTGCAGTTCGGTAACCGAGTTGGAACAGGTCAAGGCGCGCTATCTCGGCAAAACCGGACCGATCACGGAAGCACTCAAAGGCCTGGGCAAATTGTCTGCCGAAGAGCGGCCGGCGGCCGGAGCCGCCATCAACACTGTCAAGCAGGCGGTTGAGGCGGCATTGAAGGAGAGACGGGATGCCATTCTTCAGGCAGAGCAGGAAAAGCAGCTTGCCAGCGAATCGCTGGACGTCACATTGCCGGCGCGCAGTCAGGGCAAAGGCGGCCTGCATCCGGTTTCGCTGACATTACAGCGATTGACCGAGCTGTTCCGCTCCATCGGTTTCGAAGTAGCCGATGGTCCGGAAATCGAATCCGATTTCTACAACTTCACCGCGCTGAATATCCCCGAGGATCACCCCGCGCGCGCCATGCACGACACGTTTTATATCGACGACAAGCATGTGCTGCGCACGCATACCTCACCCGTGCAGATCCATTACATGGAGAATGCCCTGAAGGCGAATGGCGCACCGCCATTCAAGATCATTGCACCCGGCCGCGTCTATCGCGTGGACTCCGATGCGACCCATTCGCCCATGTTTCACCAGGTCGAAGGCCTGTGGGTGGATGAAAATATCAGTTTTGCCAATCTCAAGGGTGTGGTGCAGGATTTCCTGCAGCGCTTCTTTGAGCGCGACGATCTCCAGGTGCGTTTCCGCCCTTCGTTCTTCCCTTTTACCGAACCCTCCGCCGAGATGGATATGAGCTGGAACGGCGGCTGGCTGGAAATCGGCGGCTGCGGCATGGTACATCCCGAAGTGTTCCGCCACGTGAATATCGATAGCGAGAAATATCGCGGCTTCGCCTTCGGCTTGGGCGTCGAGCGCCTCGCCATGCTGCGCTATGGCGTCAATGATCTCAGACTGTTCTTCCAGAACGATCTGCGCTTTCTAAAGCAATTCGGATAAAACATGCAATTCAACGAGAAATGGCTACGCACGTTTGTTAACCCCGCATTGGGCAGCGACGCGCTTGCCCATGCCTTGACCATGGCTGGCCTTGAGGTGGAAGCCAAATGGCCGGTTGCTGAATCCTTCTCCAGCGTTGTTGTAGGCGAAATACTGAGTGCCGAAAAACACCCAGATGCAGACAGGTTGCAGGTTTGCAAAGTGGATGCGGGCACCGGGGAGCCGCTGCAGATTGTCTGCGGCGCAGCGAATGCAAGAACCGGCCTGAAGGTCGCGTGTGCGTTGGTTGGCGCCAAACTGCCGGGTTTTGACATCAAGCTGGCCAAGGTGCGCGGCGTCGAGTCATCGGGCATGCTATGTTCCGCCAAGGAACTGGGTATTTCAGAAGAAAGCAGCGGCATTATCGAGCTGCCCACAGATGCGCCGATAGGCAAGGCATTGCGGGAATATCTGGAGCTGGACGACCAAGTCATGATCCTCAAGCTCACGCCCAACCGCAGTGATTGTTTGAGCATCATAGGCATTGCGCGCGATGTGGCCGCGATCACTGGCGCTGAGCTTTGCGTTCCCCGAACCGCTTCAGTAGATGTTGTGACGCAGGAGCAGAAAAAGGTATCAGTGCATGCTCCGGAGGCTTGCCCCCGTTACACCGGCCGCATGATTAGCAATGTCCGGGCCACGGCTCCGACGCCGGACTGGATGGTGCGACGTCTTGAGCGCTGCGGTTTGCGCAGCATCAGCGCCATTGTCGATATCACCAATTACGTATTGCTGGAGATGGGTCAGCCGCTGCATGCCTTCGACGCCAACAAGCTCAAGGGCGACATCCAGGTGCGCATGGCGAAGGCTGGTGAACAGCTCACATTGCTTAATGAGCAGACCTTAGAGCTGCAATCCGACATGCTGGTAATCGCCGATGACCACGCAGCTGTTGCACTGGCCGGCGTCATGGGCGGAGACGAGACGTCGGTTAATGATTTCACCGTCAATATCTTCCTGGAAAGTGCATTCTTCAGCCCATCGGTGATCACCGGCAAGTCGCGTCGACTTGGCTTCAATTCCGATTCGTCCTACCGTTTTGAGCGTGGCGTAGATTACGGTAATACCAGGCTTGCACTGGAGCGCGCCACCAGCCTGGTTATCGAGATCTGCGGCGGTGAAGCAGGCCCGGTGACTGAGGTTTCTTCGCAGCTCCCGGAACGCAGACCCGTGCGCATGCGCATGGATCGCCTCGCAGCAGTGCTGGGCATTTCGCTGGATGAAGCGCAGGTATCCAAATTGTTCGCCCAACTCGGCTTTGCGTACCAGCAGTCTGCAGGCGTGTTCGAGGTGACTCCGCCCAGCTATCGCTTCGATATCCGCATCGAGGAAGATTTGATCGAGGAAGTCGCGCGGCTGCATGGCTACGACAATATCCCAGCACTTGCACCGCATGCCGAGTTGCGCATGCTGCCATTGCCGGAACAGAAGCCTGACCGCAGCTGGCTGCGCGACATCCTGACCGCGCGCGATTATCAGGAAGTGGTGACCTACAGCTTCGTTGATGCCTCATGGGAGCGCGACCTTCTGGGCAATGGGGATGCCATTCCGCTACAGAACCCTATCGCCAGCGACATGAGCGTGATGCGCTCCGGTCTTTGGGGAGGTTTGCTGGATACGCTGACGTATAACCTCAACCGCAAGCAGGAGCGTGTGCGTGTCTTTGAAATTGGTGCAACCTATTCACGCAATGGACAGGGTTATAGCGAAGTTACACGAATTTCCGGGCTCGCTTATGGTGCAATTGCGCCCGAACAATGGGCGCAGGCAGAGCGTGATGTGGATTTCTTCGACATTAAGGCGGAAGTGGATGTCTTGACGCAGAATCGCGCCGAATATGTGCCCGCCCAGCATCCGGCACTGCATCCCGGGCAAACGGCACGCGTTATGCTTGCAGGCAAGGCAATAGGGTGGTTAGGCAAGCTGCATCCCAAATGGCAACAGCATTACGAACTCCCCAGGGGCGCCATTCTGTTCGAGCTGGATGCAGAGCCATTGCTGAACCGCACATTGCCGCAGTATCAGGAATTGCCGAAGTTCCCTCCAATCCGCCGGGATCTCGCAGTTCTCGTCAATGAGAATGTCTCCGTTCAGGCGATTCTGGATACTGTGCGCAATGCCAAAATTCCTCTGCTCCACAGCCTTGCGCTCTTCGATATCTACAAGGGAAAAGGCATCGCCGAAGGCAAAAAAAGCCTTGCTTTTCTTGTGCTTATGCAAGATACTCAAAAAACTTTAACGGACGCAGAAGCCGACGAAGTCACAGCCAAAGTACTTGATCTAATGGTGCGTCAGCACGGCGCAGAGTTAAGAACTTAATAATAAGTAGGATATGTAATGACACTCACGAAAGCCGATTTAGCCGATCTGTTGTTTGAGCAGGTTGGCCTAAACAAACGCGAGGCCAAGGATATGGTCGAGGCGTTTTTCGAGGAGATCCGTACGGCATTGGAAAACGGGGACAGTGTAAAGCTTTCGGGCTTTGGCAATTTTGAATTACGCCAGAAATCAGAGCGCCCCGGGCGCAATCCCAAGACCGGTGAAGAAATTCCAATCACCGCCCGCAGGGTCGTCACCTTCCATGCGAGCCAAAAGCTCAAAAGCAAGGTAGAGGAGGCTTATGCTGGAGCACGGAGCTAACTCCCCCTTACCGCCGATTCCGGCAAAGCGTTACTTCACCATCGGCGAAGTCAGTGAGCTGTGCGGCGTAAAACCGCACGTGCTGCGCTATTGGGAGCAGGAATTCACGCAGCTCAAGCCGGTCAAGCGTCGTGGCAACCGCCGTTATTACCAGCATCATGAAGTGCTCCTGATTCGCCGCATTCGCGAGCTGCTCTACGAGCAGGGCTTTACCATCAGCGGCGCGCGCAATCGTCTGGAAGATGCAGACGTCAAGCAGGAATTCACCACTCAGCCCCAGAACACAGCTTCAGCTGCAACAGCCACCCATGCATCCACGCCTGATGTTGATGTCATTGCGCTACGCAGTGAGCTTCGCGAAGTCATTTCTCTCCTGACTGCTCGCCCGTAACCGGGCATCGTTTTCCTTAAGCTTTTCCGTTATAATTGCCGCCTTGCTGCAATCAAAGCGCAGCAACGGTTCGGGGCGTAGCGCAGCCTGGTAGCGTACTTGTCTGGGGGACAAGGGGTCGCAGGTTCAAATCCTGTCGTCCCGACCAAAAGTTTTATGTTCTAACATGCCAGCGCTAAATCCGCGTTGGGCGCAATAATCAATTATTTAGCCAACTGTTTGCAAAAGTGATTCCAAAACCCCCGAATCTTCAGAACGCGCATCTGTCTTATTCGGCGCTGACCCAGCAATCGGAGCAATGGCAGAACAGGAGCTTAGGCGCTATTTGTTTCACCTCTGCCGCGCAAACACAATTTCCATCCATGCCTTGCCTTGTTTCTGCTATGCCGATACTCCGCGGGGATGAGGCCTGCGAAGTCTGGCTCAGCGATGCTGTTTTGCAAGACAGCCAAAGCGAAACCATTGTTTACCGCCATGATGACAATACGCTGTTTGGCGCTATTGAACTGGATGAGCTTACTCAAGTGGCAACATCCAGCCTTACGCCTCCTTTACAGCAAGCCGCAGCATTGGCGTACCAGCAAATATTCAAGTTGCTTGATGAGTTGAATTTTCCTCACATTCATCGTTTCTGGAATTACATGGCTGACATCAATAAAGTCAGCCATGGCCTGGAGCGATATCAGCAATTCAATTTGGGACGCCAGAGCGCTTTTGTCGCAAGCGGCCGCCAAATCATAGGCCAATTACCCGCCGCATGCGCACTGGGCACGGCTCAGGGCCCGCTCAAGATTGCATTTATTGCCGGTCGTATGCCGGCAATTGCTGTGGAAAACCCTCGGCAAATTAACGCCTTTGACTACCCCGAACAGTATGGTCCCAGCAGCCCCACGTTTTCACGCGCCAGTCTGTTGAGCTTGGACCAGGGTGAAATTCTTCTTATATCAGGTACAGCCAGCGTAGTGGGACATGAAAGCCTGCACGTGGGAGATGTGCAGGCTCAAACTCGAGAAAGTTTAAGCAATCTTGAAGCTGTAGTATCCGAAGCCAATCAAGCGCTTGGCCAGCCAAAATTTGATCTTGTCAACGCCTTCTACAGGATATATATACGTCATCCCGCAGATCTTTCCTTGGTTAGAAAGGAGATGGAGCGCGTGCTTGGGTCGAGTGTGCATGCGATTTATCTGCAGGCAGAGGTTTGCCGGCAGGATTTGCTGGTAGAGATAGAAGCCACCTTATTTTCGCGAACATCTGTCACGGCCGAGGGTAATCCTATCCATGCGAGTGCTGGCAGGTGACATTGCAATTGGCCCCGATTCTGGCCTTGTACGATTATCTGGTGCTCTACCTGGGATTGATTTGGCTGGGCGTATTGTGTTTGAGCGGGACTCTTATAGCCGTCATTCTCTATCCCGTCTTGCCACATAAATTCTCCCGCAAGCTGGGCCGATTCGCCATTACAACAGGCTTCCGTCTTTATCTCGCAAGCCTGAAATTATCTGGTCGTTGCAGCTTTGACCTGACAGCGCTTGATGTGCTGCGCAATAAATCTCCCGTCATTATTGCGCCCAATCACCCGTGCCTACTGGATGCCGTAATGGTCATTTCGCGTTTGCCGAATGTAGCCTGCGTCATGAAATCCGAATTGATGAACAATATCTTTCTTGGAGCCGGTTCACGACTGGCTCGTTATATCCCGGGGGAACCCATACGCAGGATGGTGATGCTGGCGACGGATGAGCTACGGAATGGGAGCCATCTATTATTATTCCCCGAGGGTACCCGTACTGTTACCCGCCCAATAAATACACTCAAGGGCAGTATAGGCCTCATTGCCCAGCAGGCTAGTGTGCCTGTGCAAACCGTCTTCATAGAGACCGACTCGGCTTATTTAGGTAAAGGCTGGCCGTTATTCCGCAAGCCTCCCATGCCCATCAGTTATCGTATCCGCCTGGGGCGGCGTTTTGATCCGCCGTCAAACTGCCATGACTTCATGAGGGAGCTGGAAACCTATTTCGCGCAGGAGCTTGCGAAAGATACAGTTGTGCTCCGTCCTTCCTGCAGCGCAGCAGCATGAGTAATCCATCCGTCTCAACAACCCATCTGGTCCTTATTCCCAGCTACAACCCAGGTAACCGGGTGTATGAAACCGTACGGTCTGCGCGTCAGCACTGGAATCCGGTCTGGGTGGTGATTGATGGCAGTACTGATGATTCGGCTGAGTATCTGCAAGCCATGGCCGCCGAGGATGATGGCTTAAGGATTGTGCATTTGCACGTTAACCAGGGTAAGGGGGCGGCTGTGCTGCACGGCATAGAGCTGGCACAGCAACACGGTTACACACACGTTTTGACAATGGATTCGGACGGTCAACATCCGCCTGAGCTCATTCCGGAGTTCATGGCTAAATCGTCTGAAAATCCGCATGGCATGATACTTGGCACACCGGTTTTTGATGCCAGTGCGCCCAGTATTCGCGTCAAGGGTAGGAAGATCTCCAACTGGTGGGCCAATGTTGAGACCTTATGGGCAGGCATTGGCGACTCCCTGTTCGGGTTTCGTGTATACCCGATTGCCCCCTTGCGCGAGATCATGCGTAAACAGACTTGGATGCGGCGTTTTGACTTTGATCCCGAAGCAGTGGTGCGGCTATGCTGGCATGGCGTGAAGCCCATCAACTTGCCGGCGCCAGTACGGTATTTCGATGCGGATGAGGATGGCGTTTCACACTTCAACTACCTGCGCGATAACATCTTACTGACGTGGATGCACATCAGGCTTTGTTTTGGATTCCTGCTACGCTTGCCCCTGCTGATAGTCAAGCGTATGAAAAGGCGAAATTAAAGGCGCTAAAGCGGACTTAAATCATTGCACCATTGATGGAAATAATCTGCCCGGAAATATAAGCCGCCTGCTCAGAGGCCAGAAAACCAATAAGATCGGCAACTTCAGTCGGCGTTCCGGCCCGTTTCATGGGAACGATGCGCGCAACTTCCTCAGCAGGGAAGGTCTCCTCACTCATGGCGGTCTCGATAATTCCCGGTGCCACCGCGTTTACTGTGATGCCGCGACTGGCGACTTCCTGCGCCAACGCCTTGGTTGCAGAATTCAAGGCGCCTTTGGCGGCGGAATAATTAACCTGCCCGCGATTACCCGTAATCCCAGAGATCGAAGAGACATTGATGATGCGGCCCCAGCGGCTTCGTATCATCGGCATCATCAGTGGATGCGTCACATTGTAGAAGCCATGCACAGATACATCGATAACGCTGTGCCACTGCTGAGCGCTCATGCCGGGAAACACCGCATCGTCATGGATGCCCGCATTATTGACCAGTATCTGGATCGGTTCCTCGTCTACCAGCGGCAGTAGCACAGCTTCCGCAGCAGTGGTATCTGTTACATCGAAGCTCAAGGCTTCTGCATGGCCTCCGCCGGTGTTGATCTCTTCAGCGAGCGCCTGTGCGATCTGCAATCCGCGATTGGCGTGTATATAAACGTGGCAGCCATCCGCCGCAAGCCGCCGGCAAATCGCGGCCCCAATGCCGCCGCTCCCCCCTGTGACCAAAGCTCGTTTCATGCTCTTCCTTTATGCGAACGCTGCTGCGTCAACAATGACCGTAGCGCGTCCCTCTATTAACAATTTACCTGCCGCGCTGAGGCTGAACTGGTAGAGAATATTGTTTTCGCTGCGTGTGATGCAACTGGCTTCTATCTCCAGATCGGCTTCGATATTGTCCAGGCGCGGTACATAAAGCTGAGATCCGCGCACGCTGACGAGATATCCCACTTTCGCCGTGGCGCTTTCCTGGGGAGCCAGCAATGCGCCATGCACCGCCATGGCTTGCGCAGCATATTCGATGCCGCAGGCTGCGCCTAATTGCCCATGTGCGCGCAGCGGATTGTCCGCCTTGCGATGGCTGTCCGCACGGCAGCTAATCGTGTTTTCATCCCAGTCCTCCACGCGATCGAGCAGGCACATGCTGCCCTGATGGGGAATGTGGCGCCCAATCCAGGCATGGTCGGGCTTCAGCATGGGGTGACTTCCACGAGTAGACGCGTACTGCCAAGGTAATCCAGCACCACTTTCGCCGGCACATCTGATGCAAGCGCATGCAGCAAAGGCAGGCCGCGTGCGGCGGGAACTGATAGCCGCAGTGCTTCCAGCACATTATCTTCCAGCCGCGTTGCATCATCGTTTGTGATGAAAATTTCTATTCTTGCAATGCTCTGTGTAGATGGCTTGGGAGCCAACACCAATGCTGCGCCCACGGCATCATAAATCGTACGTACGGTATTCATGGGCTCGGGGTAACTGGTATCGCCCGCTACCAGGACACAGCATGTCTTGTCCACGGTAACCTGGGCCATGGCCTCCAGCAGCCCGGCGCCAAAGCTCGCGTCATGCGCACACAGCACCGAAGATGGCGTCATGGCGCCGGTGGCGATACCGCAGTAGCCAGCGGCGGCGTTATGTACCGAATTATGAAATCGGGTGGGCGAGATATCGCGGTCATCCGAAGCCAGCGTTTCATTGATGGCATGGCAATTGTTGCCATCGCCGCTGGACGAGGTGAAAACACTGGGCAGGGTTTTGGGGTCGAGTTTGGCCGCGGCGATGGCTTCCAGCATCACGGCCAGCGAAAGTTTGGTGATGTCACTGCTGCGCCGACGCTCAGCTGCTGGCAATAGCTCCGGCACAGGGATCATGGTTTTTTGCGGACGGTAGAGTTGCTGGCCGGATAACACGCACCTGCTCGATGGCCAATCGGCAAAGCCCGGGCCGACAAGCCCGACGCCTTCGACGTATGCAGCCAGTTTAGTCATCCTGATTGGCCCGTCCAAAAATCAGGCTGCAATTGGTGCCGCCGAAGCCGAATGAATTGCTAAGCACGTTCGAAACGGATTGCTCCCGATTTTGCAGCAGGTAATTAACCTCAAGCTCGGGGTCAAGTTCACGTGTATTCACGCTGCCCGGAAGTACCTCATGTTTCAATGCCAGAGCACAAATAATGGCCTCAATCCCGCCTGCGGCACCCAGTGTGTGGCCGGTGGCCCCCTTGGTGGAGCTGCATGGCGGGCTGGTCTCAGCCGGCCCGAATACCGCGCGCACGGCCTTGCTTTCTGCGACATCGTTTGTCTGTGTGGAAGTGCCGTGCAGGTTGATGTAGTCAATGTCCTGCGCATTCAAGCCTGCCATTTTCAAGGCGCTTTCCATTGCGAGTTTCGCGCCCAACCCTTCCGGATGAGGGGAGGACATATGGTAGGCGTCACTGGATTCGCCAATGCCCAGCAGCAGCACGGCGTCCTGATCAATATTTTGCGGCACGCGTTCCAGCAGCACGTAGGCCGCTGCCTCCCCAATGGAGATGCCGTCGCGCTCACGGTCATAAGGCCGGCAAGCCTGTTGCGACAGCAGGCCCAGCGAATTGAAACCGTACAAGGTCGTGAGGCACAGGCTATCCACCCCACCGACGATGGCTGCATCGATCAGTCCAGTCTCAACCATGCGCCGCGCCGAGCCAAACACTTTGGCACTGGATGAGCAGGCGGATGAGATGGTGACTGCTGGTCCCGACAAGCCGAAATAGTGGCGAGTGAAATCGGCGATTGAGAATGTATTCTGGGTTTTGTCGTAGTTGAAATCGGCGGGTAATGCCCCCGTGGCAAGGTCCAGTCTGCGGTAGGCAAGCTCGGTCTGCAAGATGCCGGAAGTGCTGGTACCCATGAATACGCCAACACGGTCCGCGCCATATTTGGTTACTGCGGCACGTACTGCATCTGCAAACCCGTCCTGCTCCATGCCAAGCTGCGCGAGCCTGTTGTTACGGCAATCGAATTCAGCCAGCTCGCGCTGGATCAATACCGAGTCTACACCGGGGACTTCACCGGTATAGGTAGGCAAGTCCACGGTCTCAAAAGTGCATGGCGCCAGGCCGGAGCGTTGTTGGCGTATGGCATCCAGCGTAGCATCCAGGCCGCGTCCGATGCAGCTGGTCATGGTGTAGTGGGAGAGTAATAACGGCTTCAAGAATGCCCTGCTTGACGTAAGGTTACAAAACGCAGCCCGGATTCCCTCGCTGATTCAATGATCTCAGGCAGCACCGCGATAATAACCGGAATGCCCTCGGCTGTCCGTGCGGTATGGCCGTCGTGCGTCAGCAGGATGGCACCAGGCCGCAGCCCTTTTAACAGGCGGTTTTTGACTTTGCCGACGTCGCTGGTGCGGGTATCGAAACCACGCACGGACCAACTCGCAAGCTGCAGGCCCAGCTTGTGCAGAACGTAGTCGAGAAACACATTGCGCAAGCCCGCTGGCGCGCGGAAAAATTGCGGCGCTTGTCCGGTGATGTTCGTGATGGCCTCCTGCGCGGCCTTGATTTCGCGGCTCAAACCGCGCGGCCCCAGTAGCGAAAAATTATGCCAATGACGATGGCTGTGGTTCTCGATGGCATGACCCCTGGCAACAATGTCGCGGCATAGCTCGGGATGGCGCTGGGCCTGGTTGCCTATACAAAAGAATGTGACCCTTACTTCGTGTTTATCCAAAATATCCAGCACCTGCGGCGTGACCTCAGGGTCCGGGCCATCATCGATGGTCAGCGCAATCTCATGATTCTCCGCTGATTTATGTGGCAGTTTGTTCCAGTTTTCCCCTAGCCAGGTACTTCTCGGCCACAAACCCGTGCCGATCAATAGCGCCTGGCTGAGCAGTATCGCGGCCAGGGACCAGTGCCAATGCTGGGGCTGGAGTTGTAGGGCCAACAGCAGAGCTGCATGCACGGCAATCGTGATGCGCACCAGCACCGGGATTCGCCAGGGTTTGCGGCTTGTCTCATCCATTATTTGTCACTTTCGGCCGCGCAAAAACTGCGGAAAAGACCAACGCGAGGATGACGCCTGGAGCCACTGTCATGCCCATCGCCTGCAACACCGGTACCGTGGAAAAAGCCAGCAGGCCGAAGCCAATCACTGTGGCGATATTGGCGAACAGCAACGAGGCATACGTATGCGGTTCTATGGGGCCGGGTTTGGGCGGATCAAAAAACAGCGTGTAGTTGGAGCCGATGGCAACCACCAGCAATAGGCCGATGAGGTGCAGGATGATGAGCTGCTTTCCGGCCAGTGCAAGCCCGGCGGTTACGATCACCACCGCCGCCGCCAGCGGGATGATCATATGCAAAACACGTGCAGGTGAGCGCAGCACAAACAGCAGCAGTCCAATGATGGCAGCAAGTCCGGCCAGAGAAAGCCCAATCGCTTCATTCAGATAGCCGGAATAAAGCTTGTTGGATTCGGTTTTCAAATCAACAAATAGCGTTCCTGGCAGGCCGCTGATGGCTTCTCGCACACTGGCTGAATCTATGCTGCCGCTTGCTGGCGCCGCGAGGGGCAGCAGTGCACTCCATTTGTTGGAGGACTGTACCAGCAGTGCGTCCGTCGCCATCGCCATGGAAGTCCCGCGCAGGTCGGAGGGATCGAGTAATCGTTGTGTTCGGGCGTTTTCCGCATCTGTCAGGAAGGGTTCCAACCGCTCGGCTTTTACCGGCAGGCCTGCAACAGCCTGCTGCAAGCGGACCTTCAGTTCATCAGTTGCAGGCAAACTGGATTGGCGGGATTTCTGGGTGGCCAAACTCGGAAGGTAGCGACTGGGGCTTTCAAACCCCATTAGTTTTCCCTGTTCCACCAGCGGCTGCAAGGCAGCAGAGACGTTCTCCGTAGTATTCAATACGGCCTCCCGGTCTTTGGCGGATACCACAACCACATAGCGCACATCAGGCGCGCCCATCTCCGCGCGCAAGCGTGCATCGAGTACCTGGCTTTCGGCGGAGATGGGACTGAGCGATGCAAGCTCATGGTTCCATAAAGTAGTGCGATGTATATATAGAATTCCGCATGCCGCTATCAGCACTATTACGACGACGCCCTTGAAGGCGGGTGCACGCCGGGCTAGCTGCGAAAGGCGGAGTCCAATGCCCTCCACATCACGTATATGAAAGCCAGCGGGCAACAGGTGCGGCAGCACAAATCTCGTCATGGCGGCGGCGGCAATCAGGCCACTGATGGAATACAAGCCTAGCTGTGCCAGTCCGGGAAAGCCCGAGAGCAGCAGGGCAGCAAAGCCAAATACCGATGTCAGCACACCCAGCCGCACGGTCGGCCAGTATTGCCCAATCCAGTTTTTACGCCCGGTTTCACCCTTGCCTGACTGCATGAACAAGTAGATGGAGTAATCCACAGCCTCGCCGATGAGGGCGGTGCCGAAACCCAGTGTGATTCCGTGTACCACGCCGAATCCCAGGCTGACCGAGGCTACGCCTGCGAGTATTCCCGTGAGTACCGGCAGGAATCCCAGCGCCAGTGCCGAGAATGAGCGGTAAAGCAGCAACAGCAGCCCGGCAATGATGATGGAGCTAATGACAAAAATAAGCCTGACCTGGCGTTTGATGGAATTGCGTGCTTCCACCGAGAAAACGCCCGGGCCGGACATGACCAGCCTGGGTTTGGTCTCTTCACGCATATATTCCGTCGCGGAATCAAATGATGATTGGATCGCATCCATTGCTTGCTGCTGGGCATCAGTATCTGACCCTGCGGCTTTGGTTTGTGCCAGCAGCAGGGCAGTCTTGCCGTCACGCGAAGTCCACACGCCATCGAGCAATTGCGGCTGCCGGTCATTGCCCAATTGCTCCAGTAGCTGCAGCATCTCACCTGTCGGGTCTTTGGGCAGCAATGATTTCGCCAGCAACCCCGCGGGCGAGGCGAGCATGTCGATGCTTTCGCTAATGGCATCATTGAGACCAGCAACAGTGAAGCGTTCTGGCGTGACAGCAGGGCTCAGTAGATAACGGTTATTGAACAGGAATTCGCGGTCGCGCTCGAGGTTGATCGGCTCACCGTTATTCACAGTGACAAAGGCAGGGTTGCCTCTCAGCTGCTGTGCGATTTTCTTTGACAAGGCCGCATGTGTCTCAGGGTCTGCGCCTTCGATGCCAACCAGAATAAGCCGAGACACCAGCCCATCCTTGAGCTGATCCATGAGTAGCTGTTGCTCTGCTGTTGGCGTGCGCGGCAGGAATGCAGAAAGATCGGTCGTGAAATGGCTGCGGCTGATGATAACGCCGCAGGCGAGCACGAATGCGAGCCAGGTAAAAACGGCGAAGCGGGCTGGTTTCTGCATCAGCCGAGGCGCCTCACTTGGTGTGAATGTTTTGGATGGTCATGAGCGAACTGTCGCCATCGGCCTGGCTGATCGCTATGGTGCGCAGCTCGGCATTCGCGCCCGAGATATTGATCTCATTCACCATCTTGCGCATCTTGGCGTCCGTTGGCGTTAACAGCAGTTTCCAATCGTCAGCACTGCCTTGCAGACTGAGAGTGTATGCGCGTTCCAATGCTGTGCGGTCGCCTGCCAGCGTGCCGCGGATACTATCGATGAAAGCGGAAATTTCAGGATAGCTCTGCAATCGCAGGCTGCGTTTTTTGCCGCTACGTTCCAGTGTCAGGGTGTTGCCGTCAAGCATCATGCTTTCCGGCTTTGGCTTCAGCGTGCGCTTCTCGAAATAGTCTGGCGCCTTGTATAGCAGTTCACCGGATGATTCCACAGGCGCATCGAGCATGGCGATGGTTTTCGTCTCGACGAAGGTTGCCTGTGCCATTTTTGTCTGCGCCAGCATCTGCATGAGCTGGTCGATTGTCAGTTCCGACGCTTCGCCGGCTTGCAGGGGTGTCATTGCCAGCAAGCCCGCAAGCAGGCAAGCGTATCTGTAGAGTTTAAGCATCGCGGTTTTCCAAGTGGCGCTCACTTTCTGCCGAGGCCCAGAAGTCGAAGAAGTTGAACCAGTTGTATGGCTCTGCCCTGCAGTGCTGGTTAAGCAGGGCGGCGTAGCGCTCGATGGCCTCCTGGATCACCTCGGCGCGCTTGCCGGTGGGAATATTCCTGAAATCGGCCAGCGGCTCAAAATAGATGCGGTAGCGATTCTTGCCCAGATAAACACCCAGCATGAACATCACGGGGCGCTTCAGCAGTGCCGCCATGCGGAACGGCCCATTGGGGAAATCTGCCGGCGAGCCCAGAAAATCCAGCCGCGTCATCTTGTCCTCACCCAGCGTACGGTCGCCCAGCATGCCTACCATCGTGCCGTTCTCCAGCGTCTCATGTACCTTGAGCATGGAATCGATATGCCCCAGGCCGATGATGTCCATGCCCGCTTCCGGGTTGATGGCATTGAGCACGGCGTTGACTTTCTGCGCGTTATTTTCGTGCATGGTCATTGCCACGCGCAAGCCGGGAACCTGGCGTCCGATGGCCCGCAATACCTCAAAGCTCCCGATATGCGCGCCCATGAGGAAAAGTCCCGTATCCTCCGCGAGCTGTTTCTGTATGGCTTCCTTGCCGATGATCTCGATATCGAATAGATCGAATCGCCTGTTGATCAGGTAGATGCGGTCGAGGATGGCAGAGGAAAAATAGAAAAAGTGCCGGTACATATCTCGCACGGTAGCCGGGCGGTTCAGCGCATGGCTGAGGTATTTGCGCGAAGCGCGGCGACTCACAGGCGCAAACAGCAGGAAATACAGCGCAATCGGATAGAGCAGCAGGCGGCCCACGGGGCGGCCCATGCGCAGCGATATCCATGTCATGAGACGTATGGTCAGCATATTGCTGCGCTCCGGCATGCGCATCCAGGAAGTCGTGTCCGGCAACTTTTCCGCTGGCGTGCTCATGCGCTAATCCGCACTTCCCGTACCCGGCGTCACGCTGCCCGCCACAATCCTGCGTTCGCCGCAAAGTACTTCAAATTTGATGACACCGCTCTCCTGCACCTCGTGCTCGATTATCACCGATTCACCCGGCTTGAGCGGGCTCAGGAATTTGACCGAATTGATATGGCAGGCTGCGAGCGAAATGCCTTCGGCTGCACAGATGGCATGCAGGGCCGCGTCCAGCAAAACCACACCCGGCACAATCGGCGTGCCGGGAAAATGTCCGGCAAATGCGGGGTGATCGATAGGGATGATTAACGGTGTTTGCGTCATATTCGAGTTCAGGCGGAATCAGTGCTGACTTCCGGCCGGGTTTTAGTCTGGCTGCTGCCGTTGAAAAGCGCCTTGAGCGCCGCACGCGTCAGTTTGCCGGTGCTGTTGCGCGGTAACTTGTCCAGGAAAAGCAATGGCCTCGGCAAAAACACCGGGTCGATGCGTGCTCGCAGCGCAGTCAGCAAGTCGTTCGCTGTAAGGTCGGAGGCCACTACGCAGGCACTCAGGCGTGTCACATGGCCCAGCGCATCCTGCTCGATATTGTCGTCTTCAGGCACGAAAAAAGCGCCATCCAGTACGCCGGGAATCGAGTTCAGATGATGGTTGAGGCTCACCAGTGAGTTGCGCTTGCCCGCAATATTGATCAGGTCGGTCATGCGGCCATACAGCAGGAAGTGCGTGGCGCTGGTCACTTCAATAATATCGTTGAGCGGCGCGGGTATTTCCACATGCCCGCCGCTTGCCCAGATGCGTTCGTTCTGTAGTGCAAGCTTCACATCGGGGAACAGCAGCCATTCCATCTCCTCAGCCGTACGACGCGATGCGATCTGGCCTGTCTCTGTGCTGCCATAGATTTCGATGAGCGGTGATTGCAAGCGTGATTCCAGCGTGTACGCCAATTGCGGAGAGAGCGGCGCTGTCGCGCATAGCATCTTTTCGACTTTGGGCAGTTCCAGCTCGGCATCCAGCAATAGCCGCAAATGTACCGGGCTCGAAACCAGCATGGCCTTTGTCGGTGCCCCATGAATGGCACTGCAGATATCGGCAGGGTAAAAAGGCCGCTCGTTGCTCAGGATATTGCCACTCTGCAAGGGCAGCAGCACGGTGGATTCCAGTCCATACATATGCTGCGGCGGCACGGTACCGATGATGGTGAGCTTCTCTCCATTGTTCATGCCCAGCCGCTCAGCCTGCGCCCGCACGTTATGCACCAGGCTGCCCCATGTCTTGGGGTGGGGCAGCGGCTCACCGGTAGATCCAGAGGTAAACAGCACGGCAACGCGCTGCCTGCTATCGATTAACGGGATTTTTATCTGCGCAACGCGCTCCGGTGTAATGCCTACCGGCAATTCAGGAAATGCCAGGCTGGGCAGTTCTATGTCGCAGTTTTCGCCGTCATGCAGGCAAAACACATCCGGGGAAAATGCCTTGAGCTGGCGCACCATCTCCGGCGTATGGGTCGGCGGCAACAAACTCACCTTGCCACTGACGATAGCGGCGGCCAAACCCACGGTGAAGTGATAGCGGTCATGACACACATTGAGCACGTGAGAACCGGCAGGCATGGCCATGATCAGGTGGCCGACATCCGCCAGGAATCTGGCGACCGAAACAGGCTCGCTTTTGTACCAGGCCATCGGCTGGTTTAGCGATTCATGTGTCAGCAATGGATATTTGGTCATGTCTGGCTAATTGTTTTCAGGGCGCTTCAATGATTCACTCGGGCCATGTTTCTATATGCGTTCACGGCAGCGAGGATGTGGACGCGCGGCGCATCCGGCAGCACATGGCGGCGCACAAAAAATTCCACAATAAACATCAAGGCAACGAGCGGCAGCGTGAGGAAGTTTACAAAAAACGACCATACGGCAAGCGGAAAGAAAAAGAACAACATAATGGAAGCAATCGCCATCAGCGCGAAAAACATCACCCAGGCGACTGTCACCTGTCTTGCATATTCGGCATGCGAAGGCGGCAGATCGCCGCCATGTATTGCCTCTGCGAAGCCTACGCAGAGCGGTTTACAGCCCGGCATTAAAGTACGTGCAAAAGTTGCGAATAATGCCAGCATCAGGCTCAAGTCCTGCAGCAAGAAAACCAGACTGGAGTGTTTCTGAAGTGCAGGCCATTGCCACCAGGCCAGCGCAGTAAGCGTGAGCAGAAAAAGAATTCCCGCGATGCGTGATTGAGGCCGTGCAATGAATGCAACGCCAATCAGCAATAAAGGCACCAGCGCCAGCACTGCACCCAGCATACTTGCCTGGCCTGAAGCGTTGACGTGATGCACCAGCAAAGCATAGGTGACTACAAAAACCGCAATGCCGCCAATGCGCGCGATGCGGAAAAAATCCCGCACTACTTCGTTCTCTTGGCTGCTACGTATTCCGCCAGGCTGCCCAGCGAACTGAATATCTGGTGATTGTTTTCACTATCGGCGCGCAACTGCAACCCGTATTTCTTCGATACCACCAGCGCAACTTCGAGGATATCGATGGAATCAAGCCCCAGCCCTTTGCCGTAAAGCGGCTGGTCGGGCGGGATGTCAGCGGGGGCGACGTCAAGGTTCAAGGCTTTTACCAACAGGCTTGCGATTTCGAGTTCCAAAGCAGCGTTGTCTGTCGGCATGTTGTTTTCAAGCATATTGGGCCCGTCTTTTAATAATTTTAAAGGTATAAATTGGAGCAATGTTTTCGGCCAATTATGCCGGAATTTCTTGTGTTTGTTGGCTTGGGTTCAAGGCCTAACAAACTGTTAATTCTGATGAGAATTTTTGCATAAAAGGTCATGTATATATGTTCGATACCGATCATATTCATTGAAAGGTTGGGCGGGCATGGCCAGCTATGCTATTTCCGGCTGTCATCCACTTCAGTTTGAGTGGGAAAAATTTGACTACTGCCCTGTCTCAGCTAAGTACGTTTACCCACTGATCTGCTAGAGGTTTTTGCCTATTGTTTCAAATAGATAGTTCTATATCTAACCTTGAAAGGGAGCACATCATGCAGAAATCCAGCGCCAAGCCCGCCCGCAGAAAAGATGCCATTACCCTGCTGAAGGCAGACCACAGAACGGTGGAAAAGCTATTCAAGCAATACGAAAAGCTGGCGGAAGAGGGTGGCAGCCATGCCCGCAAGGAAAAGCTTGCCGAGAAGATTTGTAATGAGCTCAAAGTCCACACCCAGATAGAAGAAGAGATTTTCTATCCCGGCGTTCACGGTGCCATTGAAGAGGATTTGCTGAAGGAAGCTGTCGTGGAGCATGCCAGCGCAAAGGATTTGATTTCACAGATCGAGTCAATGGATGCAGGCGATGAGCTCTTCGATGCCAAGGTGCAAGTACTGGCTGAATACATAATCCATCACGTCGAGGAAGAAGAAACCGAGATGTTCCCCAAGGTGCAAAAGACGGATGTGGATACCAAGACGCTCGGTGCCCGTATGCAGGGGCTTAAGGAAGTACTGAAGTCAGAACAAGATTCAACCATCACCCGTGTAGTTAACTCGGCACGCAGGGCTGTGAAGACGATAGTTAGCCACACCTAGAAAATGTTGATCGCATTTGGACGAGGTGATCTATTCTTTAGAAGGTTTGAGACGCTATAGTTCTGCTGTCAATTAGGGAATAAATCTCTTACTCGAATAAAAGGGGAGCCAGTTTCAGCAGCTCTCCTTATTTTTCTTTCGAGAACATAATTTAAAGGGATTTCACGATTTAAGGTTTCGTATAGGTCATATCCATCCATACAAATAACCCTTTTCCCACGACCAAAAGCTATCAGACCATCTTCACTAAATCCACTATTGCTTACAAAGAGTCCTCTCGTCCACGCCGCTTTTTGTTCTATTTTTCCATGAAAGATATGGAGGTCAGCTGCCCCTATTGGTTGATCCTGCCACTTGGCTTCAAGAAGATAGATTTCACTATTTAACTTAAAACTACCGTCTATTTGTTCTCCTTGAGTGCGGAATGGAGATTCGGCTTCTAATCCGTGAACATCGAAAAGCTGCTTTAAGAACTTTTCAAAGGCGTAGCCTCTAGCTTGGGGGGGAAGACTGGAAAGTCCTATCAGCTCTTGTTTTAGTTGAGCAATTTTCTGGCTGTTAAAAGCTACAGGTGTAGAGTTAACTTTGGGTGTGGGATTATGCTGCCCATTTATTCGATTTAGTAATTCTAGAAATTTACCATGTGCATTATTTATTGTTTCTGCTTTACCAGATCGTTCACGAAGAGCTTCCCTGTATTCCCAGAGAGCATTTAGACTCCGAGCGACTGTAGCCTTGTCAACTGATTGAAGAAAACAACGTAAACGCTTTGCTTTTGAGGTGCCATTTACTTTAAAGGCGGGGTCGTCAATATCTATATTAAGTTCATCAGCAAAGAATATCGTGAAAGTCCTATCTGAAAAATCAAGGACATATCCGCCACCCATCTCAAACAAATCGTCGAGAAGCAGCATGTCTATAGGACGGATATTGCTCATATGCACCCATTTAATAGTAGCGCTGTTGATTTTATCAGCATTAATTGTTCAGTTTGAGTTCTGGTCTTTGGATGAGTTTATTGTGAACAACAAAAGGATATTTTGATTACCGAGTTGAAAACAAAACGGCCCACCTTGAGTGGGCCGTTTTGTTTGATAGAATCTGGTAGGGGATGACAGGATCGAACTGTCGACAAACGTCACATACTTTCGGCACGTATTTGGCAATTAACGTGCAGCCAGGAATATCAGTTGTGCCATGCGGAACAATGCACAGATGTTTCGTGCCGTAAGGTTTAGAGCGCAAATGAAAAAAGGCCCTTGTGGGGCCTTTTTGCTTTTGAATCTTGGTGGGGGATGACAGGATCGAACTGTCGACAAACGGATTAAGAGTCCGCTGCTCTACCAGCTGAGCTAATCCCCCGTAAGGGCGGCAATTATCCAAGACTAACCGGCTGACGTCAACCTCTGACGCATGTTAAAGTCGGCCGCATGAACGTACACATCATT
>Ga0196976_1000049_pt1 | contig 79228 bp, 60 predicted proteins | sample S3v_513CmetaG_FD_148644 | JGI IMG/M metagenome (GOLD analysis project Ga0196976, IMG submission 148644) | Soil microbial communities from Anza Borrego desert, Southern California, United States - S3+v_5-13C | ecosystem: Environmental > Terrestrial > Soil > Desert | place: USA: California...
CCGCCAGGACCTGCGCGGCCGGCTGCGGGCCTCGCCGCTGTGCGACGGCGCCGGCTTTGCCCGCCAGTTCGAGCAGACCATGCGCGCCCTGTGGCGGAACTGGTGCGCCGGAGAGACGCCTTTGTAGGCCTTGCCTGTGCGGGTTGATCCGGTGCCCGTCGGTGGGCTACCCTCGGGGGTGGGTTCCTTCGGACCCGCCAACCGGCCATCAGGAAAGAGGCCATGGCTCTTCGCCGCCCCTCCGTCACCGCGAGCGGAACCCAGGCCGCCGGAGCCTCGACCCAGGCGTCGGTTTCCGATGACGGGCGCTATGTGGTGTTCACCAGCCATGCCGCCAATCTGGTCGAGGGCGACACCAATTCCCGTAGCGACATCTTCCTGACCGATACGGAAACCGGCATCGTTGCCCGGGTATCCGTCGATTCCGGCGGCGTGGAGGCCAACAACCTGTCGCTCAACGCCCGCATCGCCGGCAACGGCGGATACGTGGTGTTTCAGAGCCTGGCCGCCAATCTGGTGGAGGGTGACACCAACCGGACCCACGACGTTTTCCTCAAGGACCTGACGACCGGCGTCACGACGCGGGTGTCGGTCAATGCCTCCGGCGAGGAGGCCGACGGCTGGTGCATCAACCCGGCGGTATCGGCCGATGGCCGCTACGTCGTGTTTGAAAGTGCCGCCGCCAATCTGGTGAGCGGCGACGGCAACCGGCAACCCGACCTTTTCCTGCGCGACACCCTGGCCGGCACCACCGTCCGGGTGACCAACGGCATCGGCGGCTCCCAGCCCAACGGGCCGTCGTCCCGGCCGGTCATCTCCGACGACGGCCGCTACGTCGCCTTCACCAGCGCCGCCGCCAATCTCGTGGCGGGCGACACCAACGGGCAGGTGGACGTTTTCGTCTACGACACGCGGACCCGCGCCCTCCGGCGCGTCTCGGTGGACAGCGACGGCGCCCAGGCGCGGGGCATGTCGTACGAGGCCGCCATCTCGGGCAACGGCCGCTACGTCGCCTTCACCAGCACCGCCTCCAACCTGGTGCCCGAGGAGGACGGCGGCGACCGCAACAAGGCCCCGGACGTCTTCATTCACGACCTTTATACCCGCGCCACCACCCGGGTTGCCCTGGGCACCGAACCCAACGACTGGGCGGGGGCTCCCTCCTTGTCCGACAACGGGCGCCTCATCGCCTTCCAGAGCCTGGCGACCAACCTGATCAGCGAGGACACGGCCGGGCGCTGGACGGTGTTCGTGCGCGACCTCCAGGGCAACACGCTCACCCGCGTCTCCGCCGGCCCCTACAGCGCCGCCTTCCCGCCCGATGGCGCCAGCACCGCGACCATGCTGGCCGGCGATGGCCGCTCCATCGTGTTCGAGAGTTCGGCGACCAACATCATCGACCAGGACACCAACCGCGTCTCGGACATCTTCCTCGCCGCCCTGGCCTCGTCGTCCTCGACCGCCGTCACCACGCCGACGAGCGGTTCGGATGACGTGACCGGCACCGGAGCGGCCGAGAGCATCGACGGCGGTACCGGCGACGACACCATCACCGGCCTGGACGGGGCCGATACCCTGTTCGGCAACGATGGTATCGATCTCCTGATCGGCGAGGAGGACAACGACGTTCTCGACGGCGGCGGCGGCGGCGACACCCTCGACGGCGGCTCGGGCGACGACACTCTGGTCGGCGGCGACGGCAACGACAGCCTCGACGGCGGCTTCGGCGACGACATCCTGATCGGCGGCACCGGCAACGACACCCTGGTCGGCGGCGACGGCAGCGATACGGCCTATTATGGTACCGCCACGCTGGCCCTGACCTTGTCCCTGGCCACGGCCGCGGCGCAAACCATCGCCGGCGGCGACGGCTTCGACACCTTCCTGGAGGTGGAGAATCTGGTCGGCGGGAGCGGCGGCGACCGGCTGACCGGGGACGGCGGCGACAACATGCTCAACGGCGGCGATGGCAACGACACCCTGACGGGCGGCGCCGGCAACGACGCCCTGACCGGCGGTGCGGGCAATGACCGTCTGGTCGGCGGCGCGGGCGACGACATCTATTATATCGACAGCGTGCGCGACGCAGTGGTGGAGGCGTCGGGCCAGGGCGTGGATACCATCATCGCCGACTTCACCCTGACGCTGCCCACCAATGTCGAGAGCCTGATCCTGGGCGGCACGACGGTGGCGCACGGCATCGGCAACGGCCTCGGCAACCGGCTGACCGGGAACGAGGCGGAGAACAGCCTGAACGGCGGGGCCGGTAACGACACCCTGAGCGGCGGGGCGGGCGACGACACCCTGACCGGCGGGGCCGGGGCCGACGTCTTCATGTTCGGGGATGCCGGCGGGACCGACATCATCACCGATTTCGCCGACACCGGGAAAACGACGGACGACCGGATCAACATGACGGCGGCGGGCATCACCGCCCTTGCGGACCTGACGATCGCCGACAGCGACGGCAACGCGATGATCTGGTTCGCCGGCACCTCCATCCGCCTGACCGGCACGAAGGCGGCCTCGCTCGGCGCCGACGATTTTATTTTCGGGTGATGCGTTTCGCCCCCTCATCGGAATTGGGTACAAGGGGCACCCGCGATCACAACCGGCACGCCTCCAGCAGGCGGTCGACAACCCGCGCCCAGGAGTAACGCTCCGCCACCCAGGCCGGGCCGACGGAGGCGGCGCGTTCGCGCCATGCCGCGTCCTCGATCGCCCGCGCTGTCAGCGCGGTCAGGTGGCCGGGGTCGATCAGCAGCACGCGGCCGCCGTCCGGCAGGCGCTGGACGCGGCTGTCGATGCGCAACGCCGCCTCGGGATGGAGGAAATCATCGGTCGGGCCGCCGCCGGTGCAGATCACCGGCAGGCCGCAGGCCATCGCCTCCAGCACCGGCATGTTGAAGCCTTCCGCCGAGTAGGGAGCGATGTAGGCGTCGGCCGCCCGATACAGCATCGCCATGTCGGCGAAGGGGACCGGCCCGCCGTTGTAGAGGATGCGGCCGTCGAGCCGGGCGCGCTCCGCCGGGGTCAGCACGCTCAGGCTTTCCTGCAGCCCTTCCTGCGAGCGGTAGGTGTGGTCCGCCCCCTTGAGGAACAGCAGGATATCGGGATGCTCGGGCACCAGCGCCGCCAGCGTCCGGCCGATATGGTAAATGCCCTTGTTGCCCGACATGGCGCCGACGTTGAGGAAGACGAACTTCCCCTCCCAGCCCAGCACCTGGCGCGCCCGGCGCCGGTAGTCCGGATCGGCGGGGCGGAAGCGGTCGGTATCGACGCCGTGGGGGACCACGGCGACACGTTCCGGGTCGGCGCCGGCGGCCGCCAGCCCCGCCTTGGACCACGAGGACGGGGTGATGATCAGGGCGCCGCTGTCCCGATGGGCCTCGGCCAGGAGGCGGCCGCCCACGATCATGTCGGCGGGAAACTGGCCGGCGTCCGAGGTCGCGAACACCACCAGCCGGCGGGCGTCGGTGGGGGAGAAGTCGTAGGGGATGGCCAGGCGCAGGCAGACGTCGGCGGCGAACCCCTCGGGCGGCGGATGGACGGCGTTGAGGATGGCCTCCTCGGCGGTCGAGAACAGCCCGGCCATCGGCCGCCACGAGGCGCCGTAGTAAGGACGGTCGCGATGATGGACGAGGATGTCCGGCCGCCGCGCCAGTTCCAGCAGGTGGAAGTGGTTGACCACGCAGAAGGAATGCAGCGTGTGGCGCCAGCCTTCGATGACGAGCTTCATGGGGCCGCCTTTGCTCAGCCGGTGATGCCGCCGTCCACCACCAGGGTCTGGCCGGTGATGAAGGCGGCGGCGTCGGACAGCAGGAAGCGCACCACCGGCTCCACGTCGGCGGCAGTGCCCAGCCGGCCGAGCGGCGTGCGGCGGACGATCTGGCGGCGCTGCTCGGCCGACAGCGTGCCCGACATCTCGGTGTCGAGATAGCCCGGGGCGACCGAATTGACGGTGATACCGCGCCGCCCGACCTCGCGGGCCAGCGCGCGGGTCAGCCCGTCCAGCCCGGCCTTGGAGGCGGAATAGGCGGCAAGGCCGGTGTAGCCGCGCAGGCCGATGATCGAGGAGATGTTGACGATCCGCCCCGCCCCGCCCTGGCGCAGCAGGTGGCGCAGCACGGTGCGGGCGGTCTGGATGGCCCCCACCAGATTGGTCTGGATCACCGCCGCCGTCTCGGCGTCGGGGAAGGTGGCGAGGATGCCTTCGCGCGCGATGCCGGCGTTGTTGACGAGGCCCCAAAGTGTCGCTCCACCCTCGACTCCCCAGGTCGCCGCCGCTTCGACGAAGCGGATAACGCTGTCGCCGTCGGTCATGTCGGCGGCCTGCCAGAACAGGCGGGGACCGTGCAGGTGTTGAAGTTCATCCGACGGGCGGCGGCTGCATGTCGAGACCCAATAGCCTTCGGCCAGCAACCCTTCCACCAGGCCCAGGCCCAGGCCCCGGCTGCCGCCGGTAACGATTACGTGGCGCATGGCGCGTTTCCCCGTTGCTTCTTGCCCGATGCCGACAGATCGATGCCCGTCACCACGTCGATCCGGCGCGGCCGGAAGGCGGGCGGCAGAAGCCCCAACGCCGCGCGCAGCGCCGCCCGCACCGCCGCCTCGTCCGTTCCCGGCACCAAAGCCACCTCGGCGGTCAGGATATGGCCGGTGACCGGGCTGGGCGACGCCCGCACCAGCGCGTCGGCCACGCCGGGCACCGCCAGCAGCGCGGTTTCCACCACTTCCGGCGCCACCTTGACGCCGCCGACGTTGATCACGCCGTCGGCCCGGCCGGCGAACAGCACCCGGTCGCCTTCCACCGTCACCCGGTCGCCGGTGGCCAGCCAGCCGTCCTCGGCCAGCGGCTTCGACATTCCGCCGACATAATCGAGCATGCCCCGGGGGCTGCGGATGTCCAGCAGCCCGTCGCGGATGCGCAGGCTCACGCCGTCCACCCCGCTGTCCAGCCATGCCGCTGGAAAACCGGCCCGGCCATCGGTGACCGAGAACGCCGCCCCGGCCTCGGTGGAGGCGTAGAGATGGCGGATTTTGGCGGCGGGGAAGGCGGCGGCCAGCCGGTCGAGGGTGGCCTGATCGGCCGCCTCGCCGCCCAGGGTGATGGAGGCGAGCGGCGGGGGCGGGGCGGGGGCGGCCATCAGGAAGGCCCGCCAGAAGCTGGGCGTGCCGCTGGCGTGGGTGACGGCGTGCGCCCCGGCGCCCACAGCCAGGGTGGCGGCATCCGCGCCGGGCAGAGCCACCAGGGTGGCGCCGGAGAGCAGCGCCGTCAGGATCACCTGAAGCCCGGCGAATCCGGCGGGATCGAAGGTCAGGAGCCAGCGGGCGTCCGGCGCCGTGCGGCGCAGCCGGCCGGTCAGGCGGGTAAGGTCGTGGCGGGCCAGCTTGGGCGTGCCGGTGGTGCCGGAAGTGGCCAGCAGCAGGGAAAAGCCGGGGAGCGGAGCTGTTCCCCGACCCTCGACCGCGCCGTCGGGATGGATGACCGCCTGGGCGCTCGGTTCGAGGTCCGGGCGACACGGAAAAACTTCGATACCGCACCGCTCGGCGGCGATCAGGGCGCCGATCAAAGTAGCGACCGAGCCCGGCGCCACCGCGGCGCGACCGCCGGCATGGGCCAGTTCCGGCGTCAGACGGTCGGCCAGGGCGAGCAGATGGCCCCATGGAATCGTCGCCCCTCCCTCGACCAGCCGGAAGCGCGGGTCGGGCCGGAACGCCGTCATGGGGCGTGAAGGGGGGCATAAAGGGCCGCCAGCTCGCCCACGGTGCGGAACTGGCGCAGCCCCTCGCGGAAGGGATCGCGGCCGGTCTTCTGTTCCAGCACCACCACCAGCGTGGCGAGATCCAAGGAATCGAAGGGCAGATCACCATCGAGGAAGGCGGTGTCCGATCCAAGCGAAGGAACGGTTTCGCCTTTGTCTTCGATGATGCGGGCGGCCTCAGCGATGACCAGCTCCAACGGTGTCATGGTGGTTCTCATTCCTCGAAGGCGGCGAGCGTGTGTTCGACGGGAAAAAGACGCGGTCGGGCTTCCCATTCCTCGCACAGCATCTCGAACACGGTGACATCGTGCCAGCGGCCGTATTTGTGGATGTGCTGGCGGAAGACTCCGACTTCACGGAATCTCAGAAGTCTTTGCAGCCGGATCACCTTGTCGTTGCCTTCGAGGAAGGTATTGACCAGCTTGTGCATCGTCATCCCGAAGAAGCAATAGTCGAGGATGAACGGGTAGAGAAAGCCCGCGAGTCGGCGGACCCTCGAAGAATCGGTCAGATACGAGCCCGAGGAACACCGCCGGTGGGTCCGGTCGATCTCGGCGTAATTCAGATAGCCGGCCGGCTCGCCCTCCGCCTCAATGATGAAGTGCTTGAAATCATTGCGTGTTTCGCACGCCTTGAGCCAGTCGCGCTGGCGGTCGAGGTCCTGCGTCATATCGGTGTACATATAACGGGTGATGTCGGGCCGGGTGCGCCAGTCGAGCAGGAGGGGGGCATCTTCGAGGGTAGGCCGACGAAAGCGGAACGGCATGGAATCACCCCTCCCCGGCTTGCGCGAAGAAGGTGCCGAGCAACCCGTTGACCCGGCTGGCCGCCTCCAGATGCGGCAGGTGGCCGACACTCTGCAAAAGATGGAAAGGCGCGAGGGCGGGCCGACACTCCGGCGGCGGCACCGGGATCACCGTGTCCTCGGCCCCCCAGATGAGCTGGAGCGGGCAGGCCAGCCGGTCGAGGTCGGGGCCGGGCGGCGGGGCGGCAAAGGACGCCTCCAGGATCGCCGCCAGCGGTTCGCGGAACCCCGGCACCGTCAGCCGGGCGACAAGGCCCCGGGCCAGCACGGCGGCATACGGCGTCGGCCGCGCGAACAGCCGGGCGACGCACGCCTCGGCCTCCTGCGGTTCGCGCACGGCGAGCAGGCGGCGCAGGAAGGCCAGATCGAAACCGGCATAGATGCCGGCCGGCGCCAGCAGCGACAGGCTGGCCGCCCGCTCGGGCGCCTGGATGGCCAGTTCCAGCGCCACCCGGCCACCCATGGAGTGGCCGACGAGATGGACGCGCTCCAGGCCCAGGGCGTCCAGCACCCGCACCAGCCACGGGGCGAAGGCGCGCACGTCGCCGCCCGCGACGTCGGGGGTCGAGACGCCATGGCCGGGCAGGTCGATGGCGATGACACGGCGCCGGTGGGACAGTGCCGTCATATTGAACTGCCAGGAGGTGAGGTCGCCGGCAAAACCATGCACCAGCACCGCCGGCACCCCGGCACCGTCGCCCAGCGCCAGCCAGCCGGCCGGGCCGCCGGCCAGGTCGAGTTTGTGCCGGCGCAGGCGCAGGGTCAGGTGCTCAGCGGACAAGATGGCCCCCGTCCACCGGCAGGGTGACGCCGGTAATCCACCGGCTGGCGTCGGACAGCAGGAAGGCGACGGCGTTGGCGACGTCTTCGGGCTTACCCAGGCCCAGCGGATGGCGGTCGACGATAGCCTGGAACTGCTCGGCCGTGGTGGTGGCGCGGAACCGCTCGGTCATCTCGGTTTCGACGAGGCCAGGGGCGACGGCGTTGACGCGCAGCCCGTCGCGCAGCAGTTCCATGGCGAGCGAGCGCACCGCCGAGATCAGCCCGCCCTTGGAGGCGGCGTAGACCGCGTTGCCGGGCTGGCCGACCCACGCCGCCACCGAGGCGACGTAGACCAGCGCGCCGGCGTCGCCATGGCAGCCCTTCTGCCGCAGGCCGCGCGCCAGGGCCAGGGCGCTGGCGAGGTTGACGTGCAGGATCTGGTCGAAGAAGGCGAGATCGACGCCGCGCACCGGCTTGGACACCTGCAACCCGGCGCAATGCGCCAGCCCGCCGAACGGGCCGTGCGATGTCGCCAGCTCCTTGATCCAGGCCGGGATGGCGTCGATGTCGGCGAGGTCGAAGGCGGCCATCCGATGACCATCCCCCGCCAGCTCGGCCAGGGTGTCGGCCAATCGGGTCTCGTCGCGCCCGGTCAGCGTCACCCGCGCGCCCAGCCGCGACAGCAGCACGGCCGTCGCCCGGCCGATCCCGGCGGACGCGCCGGTGACCAGCACATGGCGGCCGGTGAGGTGCATGGGGGTTTGCATGGGTGGGCCTGCTCTTAAGTCGTCATGCGCGGGTCAAGCCCGGCCATGACGAAGGGAGGGCGAGGAATCACGCCGTCTCGGCTACGCCCGCCAGTTCCAGCAGGTCGGCGATGGTCGCCGCCTTGGCCAGCTTTTCGCCCGCCACCACGGTGCCGAACGTCTCGTCCACCAGGGCGATGAAGCTGATCACCGCCAGCGAATCCCAGGATTCCAGCGCCTCCAGGACCTCGTCGCCCTTCAGGGTGCCGGGGTCCAGTTCCAGCAGCTCGTCCAGCGCCCGCAAAAATTCCGGCCGGTTCATGGCACTCTCCTCGTCAATGTCCGACATCCTTCTGGGCGACGGCGCGGTTGATCGCCGTCCACTCGGGATGATCGTCCAAAACCTTGCAAACGTCCTGCCAGCCAAAACCGGGCGGCAGCACCGCCAACAGGCGCCGGACCAGTTCCAGGTCGGCCGGCTCGTCCACGCACCAGCGCTCACCGCCGTGGCGGGCCGGCGCCCCTTCCCGGAAAGAGGCCAAGCGGAAGCGATCGGGACGGCGATAGAGGTAAGGGGTGACGTGCTCGCGCTCGGCCGGATCGGTGGCGTGCGATTCCGCCTCGATCAGGGCGGCGCGGGTGAACACCTCGGTATCGAGGCCGCGCGGGAACAGCGACACGTCGAGATGCGCGTAGTCCACCGCCTGGGCGAGGAAGAAGCCGACCACGGCGTCCACCAGGGCGGGATCGATCAGCGGGCAGTCGGCCGTTACCCGGACCACGATCTCGGCCCGGTCCAGCGCCGCCGCCCCGGCGAAGCGGTCCAGCACGTCGTGCTCGGAGCCCCGGAAAACCGTCACGCCCAGGCTGTCGGCCAGGGCCGCCACCGGATCATCGATGGTGCCGTCGGAGGTCGCCAACACCACCGCATCGATGCGCCGGCAGCGGCGGAGCCGGTCGAGGTGGTGGGCCAGCAGCGGCCGTCCCGCCGCGTCCATCAGCACCTTGCCGGGCAGGCGGGTGGATGCCATCCGCGCCTGCGACACGCAGAGGACGCGCCGGTTCATGCCGTCACCTCCCAGCAAAGCGGTTCGCCGCGTTTGATGGCGCGGGCGGCGCGGCGTGCCAGCACCGCCGGCAAGTGCTTGGGCGCAAGGCCGAAGCCCGGGCGGATCGAGCGGACGTTGGCCATCGTGAACGCCTCTCCCGCCGCGATGTCGGCGACGGCGTAGAGCGAACGGCGGTAGGAGCGCCCGCCGGCCTCGCTGGGCTTCACGCCGTAGTTTACCCGGCCCACAGCCTTCCAGGCGGCGCGGCAGGCCTCGGCCATGGCGCGGAACTCGCCCGGCTCCAGTGAGAAGGCGGCGTCCACCCCGCCGTCGGCGCGCGACAGGCACAGGTGCTTTTCAACCAGCGCCGCCCCCAGCGCCACGGCGGCCACCGGCACCGCCAGCCCCTGCGTGTGGTCGGACAGCCCGGCGGGCACCCCGAAGGCGGCGGCCAGATGCGGCAGGGTGGCGAGGTTGGCGTCCTCCGGCGGGGTGGGATAGCCGGAGACGCAGTGCAGCAGGATCAGCTCGTCGGCCCCGCCGTCGCGGGCGGCGGCCACCGCTTCGTCGATCTCGCCCAGCGTGGCAAGCCCGGTGGACAGGATCAGCGGTTTGCCGGTGGCGGCGGCGCGGCGGATCAGGCCCAGGTCCACCAGCTCGAACGAGGCGATCTTGTAGGCCGGGGCGCCCAGGCTCTCCAGCAGGTCCACCGCCGTGGCGTCGAACGGCGCGCTGAACACGGCAAGGCCCAGCGACCGGGCGTGGGCGAACAGCGCCGGGTGCCAATCCCACGGCGTGTGGGCCTCGCGGTAGAGGTCGTGCAGGGTGCGGCCGCGCCACAGGCCGCCTTCCAGAAGGAAGCCGGGGCCGTCGTGGTCCAGGGTCAGGGTGTCGGCGGTGTAGGTCTGGAGCTTGACGGCGTCGGCGCCGGCCGCCTTGGCGGCGTCGATCAGCGCCAGCGCGCGGGCCAGCTCGCCGCCGTGATTGCCCGACAGCTCGGCCACCAGGAACGGCGGGTGGCCGGGGCCGATCGGGCGGCCGTCCAGGCCGACCGGCTTAAGGATGCCCGGCACCGTCGCCATGCGGGGGCCCCTCCCCGGCCGGGACCTGAACCTGAACCTGGGCCTGGGCCTGGGCGGCATCCTCGGGCGCGCCGGGGAGTTCGCCGGAGGCGTGGAAGCGCTCGACCAGACGGCCGGCGGCCTCGACTTCCTCGGGCTCCATCATGGTCGCCAGCTCATCGACCTGGGCCAGCCCGCGGGAGCGCTCGGCCCCCTCGGGCAGCCGTTCGATCATCAAGGTGAACCACATGTGCGCCTGGACGAGGTCCTTGGGCACCACGGTGCCGGCCTTGTAGATCTCGCCCAGCGCCGCCATCGCCAGCGCGTGGCCGTTGCGGGCGGCGCGGCGGTACCAGGACAGGGACTCGGTGGAATCGCGCTCCACGCCCAGGCCGCGGATGTAGACCTGCGCCAGCGCGAATTCGGCCTGGACGTAGCGGTGCTCGGCGGCCTTCTTGAACCAGACGACGGCTTCCGCCGGGTTCGCCGCGACCCCCCAGCCCTTGGAGTGGCACAGGGCCAGATTGTACTGGGCGTTGGCCATCCCCTGCTCGGCCGCCTTCTTCATCCAGGCGAAGGCATCCTCCAGGTCCTTCGGCACGCCGCGGCCCTCGGTGTAAAGCTGGGCGATGCTGAGCTGGGAGTCGGCGTGGCCAAGCTCGGCGCCACGGCGCAACCACTGGGCCGCCTCCGCCGGATCGGCCGGCACGCCCTGGCCGTTCAGATACATCTGCCCCAGGTACCAATGGGCCGGTCCGTGCCCCTGTTCGGCGGCCCGGCGCAGCCACGCCTGGGCCTCGCCGAGGTCCTGGGGGGCGCCCTGGCCGCGCGAGTACATCAAAGCGACGTTCATCTGGGCGTTGACGTTGCCCTGGTCGGCGACTTTCAGGAACCACGTCAGCGCCTCGGCGTGGTCCTGCTCCACGCCCAAACCGTTGGCGTAGAGGATGGCCAGATTGAACTGGGCGTTGGCGTTGTCCTGCTCGGCCGCCTTGCGGTACCAGACCGCCGCCTGGGCGGGGTCCGGGGTCAGGCCGTACCCGAAGTGGTGGATGAGGGCCAGGCTGAACTGGGCGGCGGGGTTGCCCTGTTCGGCGGCGCGGCGGAACCAGCCGGCGGCGGCCTCGATGTCCTTCGCCACGCCCTGGCCCTGGCTGTAGAGTTGGCCCAGGCTGAACTGGGCCTGCGCGTGTCCGCCCTCGGCCGCCTGATGGAGCCACTTCAGCCCGCCCTCGGGGTCCTTGGGCACGCCCAGGCCGCTGGGGTACAAAAGATCAAGATTGGCGCGGGCCACCGCCTTGTTGGCCTCCAGCGCCGCCTGATGCCAGCGCAGCTGGAAGGTGCCGGCGGGCAGGGCGCCCTGGCCGGTCAGCAGGATCATGGCCAGCTGGTGCTGGGCCTCCAGGTGGCCCTGCTCGGCCGCCTTGCGATACCAGGCGGCGGCGTCGGCCATGTCGCGCAGCACCTTCTGGCCCGAGGCGTAGATCATGCCGAGCTGGTACTGGGCCTCGGCATCGCCTTGCATCGCCTGCGGCAGCAGCTCATGCAGGAGAGCATGGCTTTGGACGTTCCCGTCGTCGGTCGCGCCGTCGCTTCCCTTGCCGCGGTTGGGCAACGTGGACGACAGACGACGCTTCAGATCTCTGAACAGGGACATGGGGGCAACCAGACTCACGTGAACGGTTCGGTTTTCGTGAATTAGCACGCCGGCCTCGCGAGGTCCAAGCCGGCCGGCGTCCGCTTTGGCCCAGGGCGCGAAAATGACCGCCCCGGCGTGACATCGCCGGGACAATTGCCGCCCGCCTCCAATCAAGGTGCCAGCGCCCGGGCGACGCGCTCGGCCCCCTGCCCGTCAACCCGGCCGCCCAGCCGCGCGGCCATCGCGACGCGCGTCGGCGGGGCGCGCCACAGGGCCAGCGCCTGGGCGGCGATGCGCCCGGCGGCGCGTGACGGATCGTCGCCGCGGGCGTCGATCATCCGGCACCAGCCCTGGCCGGCGGCTTCCATCGCCGCCGGCGCCTGGTTGTCGGCGACCACGACGACAAGCGGCGGGACGCCGATCGCCGCCAGCTCGCCGATGGTGCCGCCGCCGGCCGACACCGCCAGACCGCAGCGCGCCATCAGCGCGCCCATGTCGGGGGTATCGTGGTGGGCCTCGACGCGGTCGCCCAGCGCGACGGCGCGCGCCAGCACCGCGCCGGCCCGCGGGTCGGAGCCGCCGACGACGAGGAGGAGCCGCTCACCCTCGGCCAGTTCCGGGGCGAGGCGTTCCAGGCAAGGCAGGGTAAGTCCCAACGGGTCGGAGCCGCCGAAGCTCAGGAGCAGGGCCCGGCGCTCCGGCAGCGGCGGGGCCGGCGATCGCGCGGCCCGGCGGATGTCGCGCCTCAGCGGCAGGCAGTTCGGCCCCAGGAGAAGCCGTGCCCCCGGCGCCAGCCGGTGGTACGGCAGGGCGGCGGCATGGAGCGAGGGATTGACCACCACGTCGGCGTGAAGCGGCGTCGCGCCCAGGTCGTCGAAGGTTGCCATCCGCCGGCCGCCTCCGGCCCGCAGCGCCGCGCGGAATGCCTCGTCGAAGTGATAGCCGTCGATCACCACAGTGGCGGCTTCCAGCCCGGACGCCAAGGCCAGGGTGCGGCCGGCGTCGGCGGCGGAGCCGGCGGGGGCGTCGATCCGGTGAGACGGGAAGCCGGCGGCGGCCAGCCGCGCTTCCAGCGTCGCCGTCAGCGCGACGGCGGCGAAGCGGGCGGCGTGGCCCAGATCGGCCAGCGCCTCGGCCACGGCCAAGCAGCGCATGACGTGACCGGTGCCCATCACCGGGTCGGCGTCGGCGCGGAACAGGACCAGGGCCATGGGGGAGGCTCAGGAGAGCAGGTTGACTCTGCCGCCCTTGATCGAGCCGAGATTGCGGACACCGAAAATCGAGCCGCCGCCCATCGCGTTCTGCAGCTTTTGCGTGGCCGACGTGCCGATAGGGTCCAGGTTGTTGATGGTGTTGACCGAGGTGTTCAGCATGTCCTGCAATCCCTGCTGGGCGGCGGAGCTGTTGGGCAGGCCGTCGCCGGGCCGGGGGGCCTTGGCCACCGTATCGAAGTCCTGGGTGTAGTTCCCCATCCGGACCTGCAGCGCGTAGTTCAGCCCCTTCTTGTCGTCCACGCCTTTTTGGCGGGAGACGCGCAGGACATAGTCGCCGGGGCTCACCTCGTACGCGCCGTCCTTCATCTTCTTGTAGGCGTCGTTGAGCGAGCCGGCGTCCTCGTTGCTGTCGGCGATGACGACGCCGGTCCTGGTCATGACCTGGACGCGAAGCCCCTCGTCGCCGACCTGGCCCAGGCTGAGGTCGCCCCGGTTGACCGCCTTGAACTTGTAGAAGTCGGCCGCGTCCTTGGCCGCCAGCGAACTGACCGCGTTGAGGCGGCTTTTGTTCTTGACCAGGATGCCGATGTCGGTGGCAGCGCCGGGCGTGTTGAAGGGCGACTTGCGGACGTCCTTGCGGAATTCCTGGACCTCGGGGGCCTTGGCGGCCTGATCGGTGCCCTTGTCCTTCGTCACGCTGCTGATGGCCGCGTTGATGGAGTTCTGCAGGCTGCCGACGCTCGACAGCATGGACCCGGCGCTGGGCGCTGACGAAATGCTGTCCGTAGCCATGGCCGAGGTCCCTCAAAGTCCAGCGGTCACAAGGATACGCCGGTTTCATCCGGTATGGTCAGCAAATTCCATGCCCGGGCGGAAAATCGTCGCGCCACGCGCCTTTCGATTCGTCCGGAAGGTGCATCGGATGGCCTGACCCGCGTGGCGGGCGCGACCGGCTCCGGAGAGCGGCGAACCAGGGCGAGTATCCGGATTATTCCCGCGCCCGTCGCGCAACCCGGCAAACCGTGCCTCCCGCCCGGTATTTTTTGCCGGGAGGTGGGCATTTTTTTCCGGGTATTGAGCGGGTATGAGAAGCCGATCCTTGTGGGTTACCGAAGTTGTTTCGCGGCGTGGTTTTTGCTTGTATGAGTTTGACGCAGGTTTGTCGGTCATGCGCCGGCATCCTCTGGTAAAGGTAGCCTCAGAAGGAGCACCGATCATGACCGTCCGCTTTGGCGACGTTGTCGCGGGAGGATTGGATCAGGCCCCCGTCCTGACAGTCCCCGGGGTTGGCCGCCGGCCAGCCGATACGGCACGCGCGTCTCAGCGACGGCGCAGGCGGAGGCTCTATCGTCGCGGTGATCGTGAGCGACACCAAAAGTCAAGAACGCCACTGGGGCGCGGTTCTTCGACATCCGTCGGGCGTAGAACCGTGTCGATAAGCCTTTGTTGACTTTCGACACGCCTTCTAGCCAAAATTTCGAGCCCTGTGAAAAAGTCGCGATCGGGAGAGTCACATGTCTGTCCAAACTGGCACCTCAGCTGCTGAGACCCTCGTCGGCACGGGAGGTGACGACACCCTCATTGGCAATGGTGGGGTCGACATCCTGATCGGTGGCGATGGCAGTGACGTTCTCGATTTCAGCCAGGGAAGCACCGGCTCCCGGTCGTCGGCGAGCGGCGGCGGCGGAACCGATACCGTCGTGACCGGCGGTACCGTTTCGTTGCTCGGGCTTTCCGGCGTCGAGTCAATCTCGGGCACCAGCAACTCCGACACGTTGAGCCTCGCGACGGCTCTGGACGGTGTCATCTTCAACATGGGCTCCGGTGGCGACGCGGTGACGCTGGCCGCCGGGAACAACACCCTGACCGTGGAAAATCTGGAGACGCTGACCGGCGGCGCGGGGGCGGACACCGTGTTCGTCGCCTCCATCCAGACCAACAGCCTCTACAACCTGGCCGGCGGCGCCGACCGGCTGACGATGGGGGTGGCCGGCTCCTTGTCGGTGAGCGGCGTCGAAATGGTCGTCGGCAGCGACAGCGAGGACCGGGTCACGCTCGGCGCCGGGCAGACGGCCATCACCGTCAACCTGGAGGACGGCAACGACATCCTGGTCCTTTCCGGCGACTCCAGCATCAAGAATAGCGTGACGGTCCTGCAAGTCGAGACGGTGACCGGCGCCAGTTCCGCCGATACCCTCGTCTTCGGGAGCGCCATGGACGGCGCGGTCGTCAATCTGGGCGGCGGCGACTCCGATCAGCTGCGGCTGGCCAACGGGGGCAACAAGCTGACGGTATCGGCCGTCGAGAAGGTGACCGGCGGGACGGGCGACGACACCGTGACCGCGGGCGATCGCATCACCACGGGCGTCGTCAGCCTCGGCGCCGGCCTCGACACCTTGACGCTGAAGGATGGCGGCAACACGGTGACGGTCGGTGGCATCGAAAGCCTGGTCGGCGGCACCGGCCAGGACGTCGTCGTCGCTTTGAACCTGGCGACCAGCGGCATCTTCGATCTCGGCGCCGGCAGCGACACCCTGATTCTGATCGGCACGGGTACCGTCTCGGCGAAGGACGTCGAGTCGATCGTCGGTAGCGTCGGCAGGGACTCGGTCATCCTGAGTTCAGCCTTGGCCAGTGGCTTTATCAATCTCGGGTTGGGCGCCGACCGGCTTGAGCTGAGCAATGAAGGCAGCAATACGGTTACGATCAGCGCCGTCGAGCAGGTGATCGGCGGTTCCAGCGCCGACAAGGTCATCCTGACCGGCTCCGCCGCCTTTGCGGGCGTCGTCAACCTGAAGGAGGGTGATGACATCCTGTCCTTGGGGGATGGCACCAACACCGTCACCGTGCGCAGCGTCGAGACGATCAATGGCGGCTCCGGCTCCGACGCCATTCTGCTGGGCACCATCGCCTCGGGCGGCGTCATCGACCTTGAGGCGGGCAAGGACAGCCTGACCCTGGCCAACGGCGAGAACACCGTTACCCTTTCCAACATTGAAACCATCATCGGCGGTTCCGGTAACGACAACATCGTCCTCACGACGACGAGCGGCATCGTCACCCTGCGCGGTGGCGATGATGTTCTGCACCTGGACGACAGCGCCAACACGCTGACGATCGGCGGGGTCGAGAGCCTGGTGGGCAACTCCGGCGCCGACCTCATCGTCCTGCAGGGGGCCATTTCCGGCAGCGTCATCAACCTCGGCAGCGGCAGCGACAGCCTGAAGCTGGCCAACGGCGCCAACACCCTGACCCTGGAAAACGTCGAGAGCCTCATCGGCGAGGCCGGCAACGACACCATCACCCTGACGACCGCCCTGGTTAACAGTGTCTACAACCTCGGCGCCGGCAACGACACCCTGCGGCTGGCGACGAACGTGGCGAACACGGTCACCATCGGCGGCGTCGAGCGGCTGATCGCCGGCGACAGCGACGATCGCATCACTTTGACCGCCGGAGTGGCCGGCGGCACCGTCAACCTGAAGGATGGTACCGGCGACACTCTCATCCTGGCGAACGGCACCAACATCCTGACCCTGACCGGCGTTGAGTCGCTGGTGGCCGGAAGCGGCGCCGATACCATCACCCTGACGACCACGCTTAGTGGCGGTCTCAACCTGGGAACGGGCAAGGACCGTCTGACCCTGGCCAACGGCGCCAACACCGTAACCGTGTCGGAGGCCGAGACGCTCATCGGTCTTGGCGGTGACGACCTGGTCACCCTGGGGACGGTGCTGACCAGCGGCATCATCGCGCTCGCCGGCGGCAACGACAGCTTGACGCTGGCTTCCAACAACTCCAACACCCTGACGGTTCGCGGCATTGAAACCATCGTTAACGGCGGATCGTCGGTCGATACCATCGTCCTGGGGGCGGGAACCACCGGCGGCTACATCTGCCTGGGCGACGGCAGCGACACTCTGATCCTGGCCAACGCGGCCAATACCCTGACCCTGGAAGGGGTGGAGAAGATCACCGCCGCCGGCGGCAACGATGACATTCTCCTCCAGACCATCTTGACCACGGGCACCATCGATCTTGGTCTGGGCAGCGACAAGCTGACCCTCAACCATACGAGCGGCTATACCCTGACGGTCGGCGGTGTGGAATCCCTGACGGCGGCGGCCGGTATCGATAAGATCACCCTGACCAAGGCGCAGATCGGCGGCGTCATCGATCTGGGCGACGGCACCGCCGATACCCTCACCCTGGCCGCCGGTGGCAACGCGATCACCCTCACCGGGGTCGAGAGCGTTATTGGCGGATCGGGGGGCGACCGCATCACCCTGACCCAGGCGTTGACCGCCGGTAAGATCAATCTCGGCATCGGCGGCGACGTGCTGCAACTGGCCGAGGGCGCCAACACGCTGAGCGCGGGGGACGTCGAGACGCTCCAGGGCAACAGCGGTGCCGACATCGTTACCCTGACGACCAGTGTGACCAAGGGCGTCATCAACCTGCGCGAGGGTGACGACGTCCTCAACCTGGGGAACGGTACCAACACGCTGACGGTGCGTGGTGTCGAAACCATCTGCGGCAGCGCCGGCGACGACAAGATCACGTTGGGTTTGGGCCTGACCGCCGGCTACGTCTGCCTGGGCGGCGGCAGCGACACCCTGTACTTGGCCAACGCCACCAATACCCTGACCTTGAGCTCGGTCGAATCCCTGGTGGCCTCGGGCGGGGCCGACGCGGTGACCCTCACCGCCTCGGTGACCGCCGGCGTCTTCACCCTGGCCGGCGGCAGCGACCAGTTGAGTCTGGCGGCCTCCGGCAACACGCTGACGGTGGTCGGCATCGAAACCATTCAGGGGGGAAGCGGCAACGACGCCATCACCGTCGGCCGCGCGATCTCCGGGGGGTATATCAACCTGGGCGGCGGCACGGCCGACATCGTCTATCTGCTCAATGGTTCCAATTCCCTGACCATTGCCGACATGGAATCGATCGTCGGCAGCGGCGGCAGCGATACCGTCTTCCTCGACACCGCCCTGACGGCTTCGTACGGCCACATCAATCTCGGCGCCGGCTCGGACAGCCTGGTCCTGAGCAACCAGGCCAACACCATCTATGCCCTCAACGTCGAGACGATCATCGGCAACGAGGCCGGTGACAACATCACCCTCAGCTTGGCCCTGGCGGGCGGTTACATCAACCTAGGTGAGGGAAGCGACCAGCTGACTTTGGCGTCGGGAGCCAACACCTTGACGCTGGCGTCCGTCGAAACCATCAACGCGACGAACAGTGGTAGCGATACCATTACCCTGGCCAACAATTGGACCACCGGGGTTATCTGTCTGGGCGGGGGGAGCGACTCCCTGAAGCTCGCCGATGGCGACAATACGTTGACCATCTCCAGTGTCGAGACGATTACGGGCGGCAGCGGCGCCGACTACATCGACATGGCCAGCAGCCAAGTCTACGGCTTCATCCGGCTGGCTGGTGGCAGCGACACCTTGGTTTACAGCCACAGCAGCGCCTTCACGCTGACGGTGGCGGGTGTGGAAACCCTTATCGCCGGCCACGCCGTCGCCAGTCATGACACCGTCACGGTCCTCACCGCCCTGTCCCAGGGGTTCATCAACCTCGGCGGCGGCACGCAGGATGTTCTGAAGCTGCTTGGCGGTGCCACCAATGTGACGGTGGAAGCGGTCGAGAGCATCGTCGGCTCGTCCTCCGACGACACCATCGTGTTTGCGGCAACCCTGGCGCAGGGCCTCATCGACCTCGGCAGCGGCTCCGACAGCCTGACCCTCGGCGGCAGCGGTTCCAACGGGGCGGCGTTGACCATCAGCAACACCGAAACTCTCATTGGCAGTGTCAGCGCCGATATGCTGGTCCTGGGCAGCGGGCAGTCCAGCGGCAGCATCAACCTTGGTGACGGTCTCGACACCCTGAAGTTGAGTGCGAACAACAATACCCTGACGGTCAGCGGCGTTGAGTCCCTCTACGGCCATAGCGTAGCCGGCAACGACAGCATCACGCTGGGCGAGGCCGTAAGCAGCGGCTTTATCTGTCTGAGCATCGGCAGCGACCGTCTGAGCCTTTACGACGGCAGCAACACGCTCACGGTGCAAGACGTCGAAACGGTGGTAGGCGGCAGCAACGATGATACCGTCACGCTCGCCAACGACATGTCGAAGGGAAATGAGTTCATCGCCCTGAAAGGCGGCAGCGATGTCCTGTACCTGGGCGGTTCGGCCACCAATACTCTGACCGTCGGAGGGATTGAAACCCTGATCGGTCACAGTGTCGGCGGCAACGACACCATCATCTTCAGCACCGTTGCGAACAGCTACATCAACCTTGGGACAGGCATCAAAGACGTTCTGGCCTTGGACGATGCCGACAACACGGTCACGGTTCTCTACGCCGAAACCATCATCGGCGGCGACGAGAACGACTTCATCCTGATCGGCAACTCGCAGCTTACCGGCGTGTTCAACCTTGGCCAGGGCAGCGATATCCTGGTGCTGGATGTCTCCACCTCCACCGCCGTCCTCACCATCAACGGCGCGGAAACCATCATCAGCAACGGCTCCGAGGAGGATACCGTCTTCCTGACGGCGTCGCTCACCGGTGGTCTCGTCAACCTGGGCAGCGGTACGGCCGATACTCTGCTCTTGGCGGTCGGCGGCGCCAACAACCTGACGGTGGTCGGGGTCGAGAGCATCCATGGCAGCAGCACCGCCAGCCAGGATGTCATCGTGATGGGTGAGTCCAACACCAAATGGCTCTCGGTCGGTTATGTCGAAACACTCCTCGGCACCGGGGAGGATGATAAAATCACCCTGATCGCCGGACAGTCCGCCGGGGCCATCAACCTCGGCGGCGGCACGGCCGACCAGCTTGCCTTCGCGCACAGCGGCCCCTACACCCTGACGGTATCGGGCGTGGAAACCTTCATCGGCCACACCAGCGATGCCTCCGACACCATCGTCCTGACGTCCGGTTACGGAAGCGCATGGCTCTGCCTGGGGGGCGGCACCAATGACAAGCTGACGCTGCTGGGTGGCGAAAACACGCTCACCGTCCGTGACGCCGAAACCATCGTGGGTGGCAGCGGCTCTGACCAGATCATGCTGACCGCGACCGCGGGGACGTTCTATGTGGGGTTGGGCAACGGCAGCGACGTCCTGACGTTGACTGAAACCGGCTCCTTCACGCTCAGCATAAGCGGCGTCGAAACCTTGTATGGCGGGACGAGCTCGGGCGGTGACACCCTGACCCTCAGCACCGCCGTCAACGGCATGCTGATCAATCTGGGCGCCGCGGTGGATACGCTGAACCTGGGCCAGGGCAACAACACCGTCACCCTGTTCGAAATTGAAAAGATCGTAGGCCACACGACCAGCGGCACCGATGTCGTCACGCTGATGACGACGGTGTCGGGCAACCTCACCGTTTCGAACGTCGAGACGCTGATCGCCTCCGACAACGACGAAACGGTCATCCTCACTCCCAACCAGAGCGGCGGTTACATCAATCTGGCGGGGGGAACGGCCGACATCCTGCACCTGAACAGCGCCAACTTCACCCTGACCGTGAGCAACGCGGAAACCATCACGACGACGATCAGCGGTAACGACGTCATCTCTCTGGCCGCCAACACCAGCAATGCGTGGATTTGCCTGGGTGGCGCCGCGACGGACCAGGTGATCCTGCTGGGCGGCGACAACAGCATTACCGTTCAGCAGGTCGAATCCACCGTCGGCGGGACCGGCAGCGACACGGTCTATATGGCGGCGTCGCAAAGCTCGCTGCTCTTCTCCCTGGGCAGCGGCAGCGATACGCTGGTGCTGGGGGCTTCGGGGGCCTTCGTTCTCTCCGTGGTCGGCGTGGAAACGATCCACGGCATGGCCGGTTCGCAGGCTGACAGTATTGTGATCAGTTCCAGCCTTGATCGGGCTCACGTCAACTTTGGCGACAGTTCGCAGGATGTGCTCACGCTGTCGGACTACGGCAACATTGTCACGGTGAGCAACACCGAAACCATCAAGATCACCGGCAGCAACAGCGACACCATCTATCTCGCCACCACCCTTACCACTGGTTACATCGACATCGGCACGACGGGGGCAGCGGACTATCTCATCCTGCTGGCCGGCGACAACCAACTGACGGTCAATGGTGCCGAGAGCATTTATGGTGGTAACGGTTCCAGCGATATCATCACCGTGCAGCAGACGCAGAATTCCGTGCTGACCGTATCGGGGGTCGAAACGCTGATTGGCGCCACCGTCACGGGTACGGACTATATCGTGGTGGCGGGTTCGACCAGCGTCAGCCTCTCCGGCCGCGCTGGCCATGACAGCATCACCGGCGGTTCGGGTGACGACACGCTGGTCGGCGGTGACGGCAACGATACGCTGGCGGGTGGCTCGGGCGCGGACTACTTCGTGTATGTCAGCACGACGGAAGGCCGTGCCGCGAACATCACGGGCGGTGACATCATCCATAGCTTCGAGTTCAGCAGCGATAAGTTCGCCCTAAGCGACAATGCCAATCTCGACGTGTATGGCGGCACCACGGTGAAGTATGCCGAGGGCACCTGGAGCGGTACGGCCTTCACCATCACCGAGGCCAGCGGCAGCGGTTTGGCGGCGGGGCAGAGCTACACCTCCGCCTCACTGGACGCCAACGTCATCGTCATCACCGATATGGTCGGCACGGCAACTTGGACCGGGGCCACGGTGGTTGATGGTGCCCTTACGAACTTCGTGAGCCCCTCGGCGACGACTGGTGTTCTCGTGGTCTTCCACTCGACTACCGGTGGCGATTACGAGGTGGTGTTCGATATTGAGGCCGGCGCGAGCAATGGCTCCAGCGACATCTTCCACCTCACGACGCTGAAGGATAAGAGCGCCATCACGTCGCTCACGGCGAGCAACTTCATCATCTTCTGATCATCTTCTGATCATCTTCTGATCAAGTTCTGATCAAGGGGGGGCGGTTCACAGGGACCGCCCCCGCTTTTTATCGGCTTGGGCGCGGCGCTTCCAATGGGAGCGCCGCGCTCGTCGTTGATGGCGTTGTCACCAGAGGGACCAGGCGGGCGGGGAACCGGCGGATTTTCGGCACCGCCAGCGGCAAGAGGTCGGCCGTAGCACCTTCCGCCTTCTTCTGGCTCAACTGACGACACGCCCTGGCGAAGAGGGCGGGATCGTGCTTTCGGCCCAGAAAAGTGCCGTGTTCACCTCAACTGATAGTGTTAACCTTTTCGGTGGGAAAACTTACGAGAGGAAGGATATCCCTGCCATGACGGATGCGACGCCACGGCACGAGGACCGCCTCGCTCTGCGCCCGGACTGGCAGAAGCGACGGGTGCTGATCACCGGAGGGCTGGGGTTTATCGGGGCCTCTCTGGCTCACCGTCTGGTTGCCTTGGGCGCCGACGTGCTGTTGGTGGACAGCCTGGTGCCGGAATACGGTGGCAACCCCTTCAATGTTCAGGAGATCGCGTCACGGGTTCGCATCAATATTTCCGATATCCGCGATCCCTACAGCATGCGGCATATGATCGAGGGGCGCGAGGTGATCTTCAACCTTGCGGGTCAGACCTCGCATATGGATTCGATGACCGACCCGTTCAACGATCTTGAGATCAACGGCCTTGCCCAGTTGCGCCTGCTGGAGATCTGCCGCCACCACAATCCCGGTGTGCATATCGTCTTTGCCAGCACTCGCCAGATCTACGGCAAGCCCGACTACCTGCCGGTGGACGAGAGGCATCGCCTCAATCCGGTCGACGTCAACGGCGTCAACAAGGTGGCCGGCGAGCACTATCACATTCTCTACAACAATGTGTACGGCCTGCGCTCCAGCGTGCTGCGGCTGACCAACACCTACGGGCCGCGCATGCGCGTCAAGGATGCCCGCCAGACCTTCTTGGGCGTCTGGGTGCGGGCCGTGGTCGAAGGTCGGCCCTTCGAGGTGTGGGGCGGAGCGCAGCTGCGCGACTTCACCTATGTCGACGACGCGGTGGACGCGCTGCTGGCGCTGGCGGAAACCGACGGGGTGGACGGGCAGGCGTTCAACCTGGGCGGCGACTGCGTCATCAGCCTGCGCGACACCGCCGCCCTGCTGGCCGAAGCCGGCAACAGCCGCTTCGAGATCCGGGAGTTCCCCGCCGACCGCAAGCGCATCGACATCGGCGACTATTACGCCGACGACTCCCTGTTTCGCCGGCTGTCAGGCTGGCAGCCCCGTGTGCCGCTGGCCGAGGGACTGCGCCGGACGGTCGCCTTCTACCGCGACCATCTCCGGCACTATCTGTGAACGACGATCAGTAGGCGATGCCGATGCCGCCGCCGGGATACCAGTGATCGCGCGGTTCCTCCCGGTAGAACAGGAAGCGCCGGCCGGTGACCTGGGCAAACTCCATGAGGGCCGGCGAATGGCCGCTGTTGTCGCCCAGGATCATCGACCCGGGCGCCAGCTTCGACTGGATGGTCGCATACTCGCGCCGCTCATACTCGACACTGTGGTCGCTGTCGTTGATGAAGATGTCGATCGGCTGCTCCAGGCGGATCAGGCTTTGGATCGAATCGCCATAGAGGATGCGGCCATGCTCGGCATAGGGCGCGGTCAGCAGGTAGCCCGCCGCCGGATTGATGTCCGTGCCGTAGTAGACGCCCGCCCGGCCCTCGGCGGCGTTGCGGCGCAGGGCGGCGCACAGCAGCACCGACCCCATCCCCTTATCGACGCCGGTTTCGACCAGAACGGCGGGCTTGCGGGCGCGGACGATGGCGTACCAGCCGAGACGGCGGCCGAACTGCGGCCGGTCGTCGGCGCACCAGCGCAATGAATGGGCGGTGGTCAGGCGATGAAGATGGTCGAGCAGTTCCGCATCGGCCAGCGGCTCCTTGATGTAGGCCAGGGCGGTCGGCTGGTCGATACCGGCGGTGACGGCCACGACATGCGACAGGTATCCCAGGCTGATGTCGGTCAGGCCGTAGGTGAAGTTGGTGGTTTCGCGCGAGGAAACCAGCCAGCCGGCGATCCGCTGCAGGCGCTCGGTGTAGTAGGACATGGCCAGCTTCAGCCGCACCGGCATGGCCCGGAAGTGGACGGTGCCGATATCGTCGGTCGAAACCGGCTGGCTGGCCCGGGCGGCGGCATCGATCCGGTGCAGATACGCCTCGGTGAAGTCGTCGACGGCCCCGAAGTCGGAGACGCAGTTCACTTCGATCCGCTTGGCCGCGTCCCGGAACGTCACGGAAACGGTTCGGGCCTGCACATCGACTTGGACCTTCACGCCGTCATCGGCGGTATTGATGCTGATCATCCGGGACCTTGACCGTTGGTGCCGCGACCGGGGCGGAGCGGCCCACCCTTTCCCGTATGTATCGGGCATGTGGGAGAGTGGTGCAAGAGAACTCCTTCGCCGGCCGTCGAGATCCAGTACTGACTGTTGCTTGTCACACAAGCTGTCCCTGATTCGTCCTTTTGTCTTGAAATTTCCCCGTGCCGCCAATCGATAGGGCGGATATCATTCGTTGCGGCTGCCCGCTTCAGCCGGCCCGGCTTTGGAGATTTCCGGTGCGTTTTCTAGTCGTCGACACGATCTATGAAGGCTTCCTGCACTGGCTTTACCAGCAGCGGGAGCCGGGGCTGGCCGGCAAGTCGTTCCAGGAACAGTACGAGACTCAGGAAAAGGCGTTCTTCCACAGCGCCAGCGCGTGGGCCGCGCCCCTGCGCGCCTTGGGGCACGAGGTGCTGGATGTCAGCGCCAACAACGCGGCGATGCAGGTCCGCTGGATGGTCGAGAACGGCCTGGCCGACGAGCTGCGCCGTTGCGCCGACACTTTCCAGTTCGGCGGTTTCCAGGTACGCCAGCAGGTCGCCCTGGGCAACTGGCAGCGCGCCATCGTCGCCGCGCAGGTCCGCGCGTTTCGGCCCGACGTGCTGCTGTGCGCCAATCTCTACATGTTCGAGGACAGTTTTCTGGACAGCGTGAAGGGGTTCTACGGCAAGGCGGTGGGGCAGCACGCCGCCCCCATGCCGAAGACCAGCCTCAGCCGCTACGACCTCATTATTTCCGCCGGCCCCGCCCAGATCCAGGAATTCCGCGCCCGTGGCCTGCGCTGCGAGAAGGTGGCGCTGGCCTTCGACGAGCGCCTGCTCCCCCATCTTGAGGAGCGCGGCAAGCGCTACGAGGTCGGCTTCACCGGCCAGCTGTCGGCGGCCCACAGCGAACGGGTCCGCCTGATCGTCGAGTTGGCGCGGGCGGTGCCGATCGACCTGTGGGGCGAGGTGGCGTGGCCCGAGGGGTTCGACGCCGCCAGCCTCAAGCTGACCGTCCGCCCGCCGGTCTGGGGCCTGGACATGTATCAGGCCCTCAAGGATTGCCGGATGGCGCTGAACAAGCACATCGACGTCGCCGGCCCCTACGCCGTCAACTTGCGAATGTACGAGGTCACCGGCGTCGGCAGCCTCCTGGTAACCGACAACAAGTCCGACATCCGCGAATACTTCCAGCCGGATGAGGAAATCGTCGTCTACGACGATGTCCGAGACGGCGTGGCCAAGATCCGCGACCTGATGAGCCGCCCCGAGGACGTGGCCCGGCTTGCCGCCGCCGGCCAGCGGGCGACCCTGACGCGCCATTCCTACCGGCATCGGGTGCAAGACCTGCTGGCGCTTGCCGCCTGATCCCGCCGGCAACGTTTTTTCCGGGAGAGTTCGTCATGACGGTGGTTGGTCAGATCGGCTGCGGTTACTGGGGGCCGAACCTGTTGCGCAACCTTTCCGCGCAGCCCGACTGCCGGGTCAAGTGGGTCGCCGACGCCAGCGAGGCGCGCCGGCAATTCGTCGGCCAGAATTTTCCCCGCACCGAGGCAACGCCCGACTGGCGGACGGTGCTGGACGATCCGGAGGTGGAGGCCGTGGTGATCGCCACCCCTGCCTCTACCCATTTCGAGCTGGCCCGCAACGCCCTGTTTGCCGGCAAGCATGCCCTGGTCGAAAAGCCGCTGGCCATGACCCGCACCGAGGCGGAGGATTTGCGGCGGCTGGCCGCTGAAACCGGCCGGGTGTTGATGGTCGGCCACACCTTCCTGTACAACTCCGCCGTCCATTACATGAAAAAGCTGGTGGACGACGGCGCGCTGGGCGACCTTTTCTACATCTATGGCCAGCGCCTCAACCTGGGCCAGGTGCGCACCGACGTGAACGCCTGGTGGAACCTGGCGCCGCACGACGTCAGCATCCTGCTGCACCTGATGAACGGCGAGATGCCGGTGCGGGTGGCGGCGCAAGGCGCGGCCTTCATCCAGAAGGGCATCGAGGACGTGGTGTTCGCCACGCTCACCTGGAAGAGCGGCATCGTCGGCCACGTCCACGTCAGCTGGCTCGACCCGGGCAAGGTGCGGCGCTTCACGGTGGTCGGCAGCCGCAAGATGGTGATCTACGACGACGTCAACGACGACAAGATCGCCATCTACGACAAGGGGGTGGACCGGGTGCCCCGCATCGGCGAGCGGATGGACTTCGACGATCCCCGCACCTTCCAGTTCCTGCACCGCGCCGGCGACATCCTGCTGCCGCGCGTCAAGCTGGTCGAGCCGCTGAAGGCCGAGGTGGAGCACTTCCTGGACTGCGTGCGCCGCGGCGCCACCCCGATAACCGGCCCGGATCACGCCGTCGCCGTGGTAACGGTGATGGCGGCCGTCCAGACCGCGCTCAAGACCGGTCAGGTCCAGACGATCGAGCCGATGACCGCCTGAAGGAGAGAGAGTGATGACGGAGAGTTTGCCGGCATCCCCCGGCCATGCCCCGACCATCCGCCAAAGCGGCATCGTCGATGTCACCTTCGGCCCGGATGTCACCGTCGTCGCGCCCGTCAACCTGTACGGCTGCGCCATCGGCGGGGGCACCTTTATCGGCCCCTTCGTCGAAATCCAGCGGGGGGCGGTGATCGGAGCCCGTTGCCGCGTCCAGTCGCACAGCTTCATCTGCGATTTGGTCGAGATCGGCGACGATTGCTTCATCGGTCACGGCGTCATGTTCATCAACGACCCCTTTCGGGTCGGCGGTCCGGCCCGTGGCCGCAAGGAGCTGTGGCAGGCCACCCGGATCGGGGATAACGTCAGCATCGGCTCCAACGCCACCATCATGCCGGTCAGCATCTGTGACCGGGCGGTCATCGGCGCCGGCGCCGTGGTCACCCGCGACATCGCCGAACCCGGCGTCTATGCCGGTAACCCGGCCCGGCTTTTGCGTCGGTTGTGACGGATCACGGCTCCTTTTCCACGATTACTCCCATCAAACGCGCCGAGTGCTCCATGAACATCCCCTTCGTCGATCTCAAAGCCCAGTACCGCGCCATCAAGGCCGAGATTGATCCGGCCATCGCCCGCGTTCTGGAGAGCACAGCCTTCATCGGCGGTGAGGAGTTGAAGCGGTTCGAGGCCGAGTTCGCCGCTTACTGCGGCACCGCCGACTGCGTGGGCTGCGGCAACGGCACCGACGCCCTGTACATCGCCCTGCGCGCGCTGGGCATCGGCGCGGGGGACGAGGTGATCACGGTGTCCCACACCTTCATCGCCACCGCCGAGGCCATCAGCCAGACCGGGGCGCGGCCGGTGTTCGTCGACATCCGGCCCGACACCATGCTGATGGACGCCGACGCCTTGGAAAAGGCCGTCACGCCGCGCACCAAGGCCGTCATCCCGGTGCATCTCTACGGCCAGGTCTGCGATATGGACCGCATCCTGGAGGTGGCGCGCCGCCATAACCTCAAGGTGGTGGAGGACTGCGCCCAAGCCCACGGCGCGCGCTGGCACGGCCGCAAGGCCGGCACCTTCGGCGACCTTGCCAGCTTCAGCTTCTATCCCGGCAAGAACCTGGGCGCCTACGGCGACGGCGGCGCCATCGTCGGCGATGATCCCCAGGTGATGCGGCGGGTACGCATGCTGGCCAACCATGGCCGGCTGGAGAAGTATACCCACGAGCTCGAGGGGGTGAACAGCCGTCTCGACGGGCTGCAGGCCGCCATTTTGCGCGTCAAGCTGCGTCACCTCGACGCCTGGAACGCCGGCCGCCGCCGTGCCGCCGACCTTTACCGGGAGAATCTGGCGGGCCTCGATCTCGTACCGCCGACCGTCCGCCCCGAGGCCGAGCCGGTCTGGCACCTGTTCGTGATCCGTGTCAAGGACCGCACCGCCGTGGAGAGCACGCTCAAGGCGGCGGGGATATCGACCGGCGTGCACTATCCCATCCCGCTGCACCGCCAGCCCGCCTACGCCCACCTGGGGATGGCGGAGGGAAGCCTGCCGGTGACCGAGGCGGCGGCGGCGGAAATCCTCAGCCTGCCGATGTTCCCGGAACTGGCCGAGGCGCAGATCAAGGTGGTGGCGGCGGCGCTGCGGAACTGATTCAAGAGCTCTAGATGCTGCTAATGGAAGATGTAAAAGGGGTTGAAATGCTGACGCGCCGGGACTGGAATGGAGAAAAGCAGAATATCATCGATAATCTGCGGTCGTTTGTTGAGATTTATCAAAAGCGTCCCTTCGAAAACAGCGGCGGCGTGGGAGCTAGCGCGGCTTTTCACCTTTATTACTTCCTGAAGGAGCTTAATCCAGACGCCGTTATCGAGTCCGGCATCTGGCGGGGGTTTTCCACCTGGGTCATCGGGCAAAGCGTCCCCAAGGCCAAGATCATCTGCCTTGACCCGGTGATCGCCCTGCACGAGCACATCGCGCCGGAAAGCTACAACCCCTTCTATCGCCATCCCGGCGCCGCCTACAGCCACCAGGACTTTTCGTCGACGCGCTTCGGCCCGTTCGATCCCGAGAAGGTCTGCGTGATCTTCGACGACCACAACAACAAGTTCGAAAGGCTCTTGCTGGCGCGGTCGCGCGGCATCCGCCACGTCATCTTCGATGACAACATGCCCTACCCCTACACCCACCATACCCTGGAAATGATGGTGAAGCAGGGGGGAGAGGCCACCCTGTCGCAGATCGTCGAGCGCTACGACCTGTTCCCCGCGCTGTGGGACATGGTGAAGGAAGGGACATTCTGCCCCGGTCTGAACCTGCCGGAGCTTGAGGATTTGAAAGAGCAGTTCCCCTGGGCCGAAACCTATTCGTGGATGACCTATGTCCGCCTCAAGGGATGACGCCGGGGCCATGACCACCACCCTGTCCCTTGAGCAGGCCTTCGCCCTGTCCGTGCAGCACCAGCAGGCCGGGCGGCCGGCGGAGGCCGAGGCGCTGTTGCGCCGGATTCTCCAGGCGGTGCCGGAGCATCCGTTCGCCCTGCATCATCTCGGGGTGGCGTTGCACCAGCTTGGCCGTGGCGACGAGGGGGTGCCGTTCATTGTCCGCTCGCTGGCCCTCCAGCCCGGGGCGGCCGAATGGCACGTCAATGCGGCGACGGTGCTGGCAGACCTCAAGCGGCGCGACGAGGCGGCGGAGCATCTCCGGCGCGCCCTGGCGTTCAAGCCCGATCTGGCGGTGGCGCGGGAGCGTCTGGCGGACCTGGAGCGGCCCGTGGCGGCGGCGCCGGCCGCCCCGCCGCCGCCCGGCATCCCGCTCGTTCCCGAACTGGCGGCCCTGTGCCGGCAAGCCTTCAGCCGGCCGCGCCGCCACGATCTGGTGGTCTTTGTCGCCAACAATCCCTTCGGGCGGGTGGCGAAGGCCGCCCTGGCCCTGCGCGCCCAGGGGATATCGACAGTCCTCCTCCACCACCAGCCGCCCAAGTTCAACGCCGCGCGCTACTTCGTCGAAACCCACGCCTACCGCTCGCCGCAAGAGGCCGTGGCCCTGGCCTGCCGCTACGCGCCGCTGGCCTACCATCTGTTCGTCAGCTGGGAACACGTCACCCCGGCCTTCTTCATCCGGCATCGGCCGGGGCCGGTGGTGTTCGACGATTACGACGTGCTGGCCGGCATCCTCCAGCCGACCCACCCGGCGGCGGCCGTCATCCCGCTGGAGCGGTTTTCCCTGGAAAACGCCGATGGCCTGTGCTGCCGGTCGCTGGAAGCCCAAGTCGCCAAGCGGCACCTCGGCTACCGCCTCAAGGGGCCGAGCCTTCTGTTCCTTGACGGCTGCTGGAACCGGAGCGACCTGCCGGAGCGTCCCCGGCGCGATCCGGCGGAAATCCACATCGCCTATTGCGGCAACTTCGGCGTCGAGAAGCTGGCGGCCAACGACGCCACCGCCATCCATCTGGGGCTGGCCCGCCAGTGGGCGACGCAGCGCATCCACTATCACCTCTATCCGGCCCCGATGGGACAGCAGACGGCCTTCGAGGAGGTCTACTCCGATTATCTGGCGCTGGAAGCGGCCACCCCCTACTTCCACCTGCACCGCCCCGTCCCGGCCGAGCGGCTGCTTGAGGAACTCAGCCAGTACGATTACGGCATCCACCTGTCCTCCCGGAAGCTGGATACCCTGGCCGACGACGCCTATAACGAGCACAAGCACCCATATTGCACAACCAACAAGCTGTTCGACTACTTCGATGCCGGCCTGCCTGTGCTGGGTCCGTCAACCGGCTTCATCTCCTTTGTCGCCAACCGTTACGGCGCCGGCGTGATGCTGACGCCCGCCCATCTTCCCCGCCTGCGCCGCTTCCTGGAGGCGCTGTCCCACGAGAACTTGCGCCGACGGGCGCTGGAGACGCGGGCGCGGTACGCGGTAGCGGCGCACGGCGGCCGTCTGGCCCGGTTTTACGAGAAGGTGGCGGCCTCGGCGCTTCCTTAAAATGATCCAGAAGGGGGGGAGATGGCGCGATTGAACCCCTTCGGAAAGGGTTCTAAGTTGCTGGATGATGAATGGATCCACCCCTATCTCGCGGCAAGGTCACGGCGGGTTGGGGCTGGATCGGGTGTTGCCGTCAACCAGCCGGAAAGTGGGCGCCGATGACAGACGAGGCCAAGCCGGAACTCTCCGCCGCTCCGCCGGCAGCCGAGACCGCTCCCCGCGACAGGTACAACATGGATGGCCACAAGCTGTTCTGGCACCTCGACCGCGTCGTCGAGTGGCAGCAGGGCCGGCGCATCGCGCCCTTGCACATCGACATGGGCATCACTACCGGCTGCAACATGGCCTGCACCTATTGCTACGGGGTGATCCAGGGGCGGTCGGGTTACGGTACCGACAAGAAGGGCCGCTTCAACATGCCCAAGGAGGCGGTGATGCGCACCTTCTCCGACGCCAAGACGATCGGCGTGCGCTCCATCGCCCTGATCGGCGAGGGCGAGAATACCCTGCACCCCGATTTCCACGAGATTCTGGCGCACGCCCGCACCATCGGGCTGGACATCAGCCTCGCCACCAACGGCATCCGCATCGACCGCGAGCCCGACAAGCTGGAGAACATGCTGACGGCGCTGAAGTGGCTGCGCGTCAACATCTCCGCCGCCTCGGATGAGTCGTTCCAGAAGATCCATCAGGTGCCGCAGTTCGAGCGGGTGATCGGCAACGTCGAGGCCCTGGTCGCCGCCAAGCGCCGGGGCGGTTTCCCCTGCACCATCGGCCTGCAAATGGTGGTGACCAAGGAGAACATGGGCGAGATCGTGCCGCTGGCAAAGCTCGGGCGCGATCTCGGCGTCGACTATCTTGTGGTCAAGTCCTGCTCCGACACCTACGACGGCCTGCTCGACGGCCCGCGCGAGGAGTACAAGGACATCACCGGCCTGTTCAAGGAGGCTGAATCCTACGGCACGGCCGACTACACCGTGTCGATCAAATGGCACAAGCTGACCAACGCCGGCTGGAAGGACTACGGCACCTGCTTCGGCACCCAGTTCCTGCTGGCGATTTCCGGCAACGGCGGCGTCTTCCCCTGCGGCCACTGGTTCGACGTGCGGCGCGACGAGTTCCGCATGGGCAACGTCATCGAGCAGTCATTCCGCGACATCGTCGAGAGTGAACGCTACTGGGAGGTCCAGAAGCGGGTGCAGACGGTCAACGTCAACCACGACTGCGAAAGCAACTGCCGCCAGCACTACATCAACCGCTTCCTGTGGCAGGTCAACCAGACGCCGACCCACATGAATTTCATCTGAGGCCCGCATGAAGGTACTGCTGTTCGGCGCCACCGGCTGCTTCGGCACCGAGTTTGAAACCGCCTGCGCCCGGCGTAACGTGACGTTGGTCGGCCTGTCGCACCAGGACATCGACATCACCGACCATGGCGCCGTGCGGCGGGCCATCGCCGGCCATGCCCCCGACGCGGTGGTCAACGCGGTGGCGCTGATCGGCATCAACCTGTGCGAGGAACAGCCCGACCGCAGCTTCGCCGTCAACGCCTCGGCGGTGCTGCCGATGGCCAAGACCTGCGCCGGGCGCGGCATCGTCCTGGTCCAGGCCAGCACCCACGCGGTGTTCGACGGCGCCAGGATCGAGCCCTATACCGAGGCCGACGCGGCCAACCCGGGCAACATCTACGGCATCTCCAAGCTGGCCTCGGAACTGATCGCCGCCCACCAGTGCCCGAAGCACTACGTCGTGCGCTTTCCCACCATGTTCGGCCGGCGGCGCAACAACGCGCCGGGCTTCGTCGACAAGATGATCGAACGTCTGCGGCAAGGGCTGGAGGTGAGGGTCGCCGACGATAAGATCGACAGCCCGACCTACGCGCTCGACGCCGCCGACGCCGTGCTCGGCCTGCTGCTCGACCGGCGCCCTTACGGCCTCTACCACGTCGCCAACGCCGGGGAGGTCGGCTACTTCGAGCTGATTGCCGCGCTGAAGGCGATGCTGGGCTCGACCAGTCCGCTGGTCGCCGCCAAGGACGCCGATTTCCCCACCCTGGCGCCCAAGGCCCAGCGCACCGCCATGCGCTCCGTGAAGCTGCCGCCGTTGCGTCCATGGCGCGAGGCGCTCCAGGACTACGTCGACAACGGCCTCCAGGCGCCGGCCTGAAGCCTCCCCATTCCGGAATCCCGCCATGGACATTCTTCCCCGTAAGACGCGCTGCTCGGTGTGCGGCGGCGGCAACCTCGAAACGGTTTTCGAGCTTCCTAACTTCCCCATCACCGGCATCTTCGTCGAACGGCCCGTCTCCGGCCCGGTTCAGGGATACGATCAGGCGCTGCTGTCGTGCCCCGACTGCGGCCATGCCCAGCTTCAGCGCACGGTGCCGCCGGCCCGGCTCTATGGCGAGGGCTATTCGCATCGCTCGACCATTTGCCACCTCATGCCGGCGGCCACCCGGTTCTTCATCGATTACGTCGATCGGCTGACCGGCGGGCGCGTGTTCGACTGTATCCTGGAGATCGGCTGCAACGACCTGATGCTGTTGAAGCGGATGGCGCCGCGCGGCCGTACGGTGGTGGGCATCGATCCCATCTGGAAGGGCCGCGATCACGAGGCGCCGACGCCGATCCATATGATCGGCAAGTTCATCGAGGAGGTGGATTTCGCCCGCGACCTGCCGGCCCGGCCGCAGCTCATCTTCTCCACCCACAACCTGGAGCACATCGACGAGCCGGCCGAGCAGTTCGCCCGGCTGATGGAGGCCGCCGCCGACGACGCGCTGTTCGTCATCGAGGTGCCCGACATCGACATCATGACGCGCAACCTGCGCTTCGATCAGGTGTTCCACCAGCACGTCCACTACTTCGGGCTGGCCTCGTTCATCGCGTTCATTGAGCGCATCGGCGGCCACTATGTCGACCACGCCTTCGATTACCGCAACTGGGGCGGCTCGCTGATCGTCGCCTTCCGCAAGGGGCAGGGCGAGCGTCCGGCGATCCAGGCGCCCCAGCCGACGCCGGCGCATCTGGCCGAGCACTACGGCATGTTCCGCCGCCGCATGGCCGACGTCATGCGCCAGGCCACCCGGTTCGACGGCCCGCTGTGGGGCTACGGCGCCGGCCAGATGGTGCCGGCGGTGGCCTACCACCTGGACTCCGACCTGTCGTTCCTTGAGGGCGTGTTCGACGACAACCCGCAACGGGCCGGGCTGGTGTGGCCGCACCTCGCCCCGGTGATCCGGACGCCGGCCGAGGACACCCGGCTGGACGACGCGGGCGCGATGATTCTGGCGCTGGACGGGGTGCGGCCGATCATGAACCGGCTGCGGGCCTTGAACCCGCGCCAGATCTTCGTGCCGATCAACGCCTTCTGATCCAAAGGGAGGCACCGTGGCGACGGTCCTGCTCATCGGCGCCGGCCTGGGGCGGGCGGCCCCCGCCGTCACCTTCGTCGAGCAGACCGGCGACGGCTGCGGCAAGACTTCGGCCCCCAAGTCCTTACCGCCTATGAAGCCTTCCTGCCGGCCATGGCCCGCTGGTATGGCGAGAGATGATGGATCACGATATCTTAGGTGGTAGCCGTCCCACGCGGTGGGCCGGCTTTTTAAGGAAGATCGAGCGATGGCTCACATTCAGCTGATCGGGATCGTCGAGCCCAAATGCGAAGACGGGAAGATCTGGAAATTCCCCTACGCCTTCCCGGTGATCATCCGCGAGCTTCAGAAAACCTCCCATACTTTCGATCTGGTCGACACGCACCTGCACAAGAAGACCCGCCGGGAGCTTCTGGATCATCTCGCCGCCTGCGAGGCCAAGGTCTACGGGATCAGCGCCTACTCCGAGGGCTACAAGTTCGCCAAGGAAACCGCCCAGGCCATCCGGGCCAGGCATCCCGATGCCGTCATCATCGCCGGAGGGCTGCTGGCCAAGTCGGACGAGACGCTGCTGAAGTGCACCGAGATCGACATCGCGGTCACGGCGGCGGACGGCCAGTTCGTCCTGCCGGAACTGCTCGACGCGCTTGACCGGGGACCCGACGCCGACTTGTCCGGCATCACCGGTATCTCCTACCGGCGGGACGGGCAGGTGATCCGGACGCCCGTGCGTCCGACCATGTCCAAGGAGGAATACCAGAACAGCGAGCGGCCGGCGTACGAGTACTTCGACAAGGAACTGACCGAACTGGCCCGCAACGTCGCCAGTCTGGACGGGATTCCGGTCAAGGGCTTCCCGCTGCTGGTGACGCGCGGCTGCCCGTTCGAATGCACCTTCTGCGGCCACATGTACGGGCGCAAGTTCCTGCGCCGCAAGTGGGACGACTTCTTCGACGAGGTCGAATTCCTGGTGAAGCGCTATGGCCTGGAAGGCGTCTACAGCTACGACACCAACCTGTTTCTCAATGAACGGGAGGTGGAGGAATACTGCCGGACCTACCGCGAACGCGGCTGCACGTTCAAGATCGTCGCCGAGGTGCGGCCGACCTTCGGCAACCTTGAGATGTTCTGCAAGCTGAAGGAGCACGGGGTCGAGGTCATCATCTTCGGCTGGGAGTCGGGCAGCCGCAAGATGCTGAACGTGATGCGCAAGAAGACCGACATCGACACGGTCCTGCGGGTCGCCCGCGACGCCGCCGCCGCCGGCATCGTCATCTACGGCAACTTCCTGTTCGGCATGCCCGGAGAGAGCAAGGAAACCATCCGCGACACCCGGCGCTTCATGTTCGAACTGGATAAGGTCATCACCCGGCAGGAGGCCGACTTCCGCGCCCGCGGCATCCACTACACCGCCGCGTCGGGCTACAGCTACAGCGTGCTGATGGCGCTGCCCACCTCGGAGGTCTTCGACCGCATCGTCGAAAAGGGTCTCATCCCCGACATGGACCTGTACCTGTCGCGCCTGGATCGCGAGGCCTATTCCCATTACTTCCTGAAGAACCATTCCAAGCACCACGGCTCGGACATCAACCTCACCGACTTTTCCTCCAAGGATGCCTTGCGGGCGTTCATCCGCTACAGCATGGCGCTGACCAAGGTGAGGGCGTGGTGGCTGAGCCCCGGCCTGTCGGGCCGCAAGCTGGGCGAGCTTGGCCGCCAGCTGCGCGACACGGCAGTCAACGGCCTGGGCTATGTCCTGCTGGCCGCGCGTGACCGCGTGCTGGGCGTTCCCGGCGCCATACCGCGGGACCAGCGGCACGCCCTGGCCGCCATGCTGGCCAAGCAGTCCGAGATGAAGGGCAGCCTGCTCCACTGACCGCGATGCCCGCTCCCCTCCTTTGCGCCGGTCGATCCGTCCTGCTGGTGGCCGGCGGCGGGCCGGCGGCCTCTGCCGCCCTCGGCCTTGGCGACCTCCTGCGTGTGGTGATGATGGTGCCGGTGCTGGGCGCCCGCGCCGTGGCCTGGTGCTCGGACCCGGCGCTGTTCGCGCTGGTGCGCGACTGCGCCTTCCTGTCGGAGATGATCCCGGGCGGCGAACTGACCGCCGCCCTGTCCCGCTTCGAGCGGATCATCAACCTGACCTTCGCCGACTTGCCGGGAGCGCCGCCGGAGCAAACGGTCGAGATCCGCGCCCTGCTGGCCGGCAACGGCACGATGAAGGAGCGCACCTTCGACCTGCCCGGCCTGCTGGCCGGGCGTCTTGGCATCGGCACGGTGGAACCGCTTCCGGTCGCCCGGGCGGGAGCGGCGCGTTGCGACATCGGCTTCAACCTGCGCCTGCCGCCGGCCTGGGGCATCAAGGCTCTGCCGCCCGAACACTGGCAGGACGTGGCGCGGCGGCTGCCCCCCGGCGTAACGGTGACGTGGCAGCCCGAGGACGGCGGCCTCGACGCCTATGTGGCATGGGTCAAGGGCTGCCGGGTGCTGGTGTCGGTGGTCGGCCTTGGCTGCCATATCGCCATGTTGTACGGCCGGTCGCTGGTGATGCTGTCCGGTCCCACGGATTTCGCGGAAATTCACCACTACGCGCGCGCGCGCGTGCTCTACCCTCCCGTTCCCTGCCCGTACCGTCCGTGCCAGCAGTCTGCCGGGGTCGAGGATTGCGGCGGCTGCATGCCGCATTTCCGGCCGCAGGACATCGCCGCCGCCGCCCTGGCGCTGCTGGAGCGCGCCGACCTGTGAGGATCGTCATGACGCAAGACGCCGCCGCAACCTACGTGGATTTCGCCGAGTTCCGGGACGGGCTGAGCGAGGCCGACCGCGAGACCTTGCGGCGGACCCGCGTGCTGTTCTGCTATCCCGTGCTGAGCGCCAACGAGTACGAACTGGCCGAGCATCCGGTGTCGCAACGCCTGCTGATGGCGGTGGCCCGCGCCGTCGGTTGCGCCGTGGACAGCGGGATGGCCCAGGTGGTGGACGGCACCGCCGTCTTCTCCGCCGAACCGAAGATGGCACCGGACGTCGTGGTGATCCACCCGATGATCAACCTCCTGGAACATCTGCCGACCCTGGTGGCGGCGTACAAGGCGCGGTTTCCCGGCTGCCGGGTGGTGATGCAGAACTCCGACCAGCACCAGCACGAAAAGCTGGTGGGCGGCCCGCGCAGCGCCGAGCTGGCCCGCGCCCTGATGGCGCGGGTGCCGGGAGTGGACTGGGTAGTGCGCGGCTTCGCCGAGCACGCGCTGCTGGCGCTGCTGCTCGGCCGCCCCAACGACGCCACCGAGGGCCGCGCCGGTCCGGGGGGGGAGCCCGCCCGCTTCTTCACCATGGCCTCGCTGCCCCCGGCCGAGCCGCCATCGGGCGGCATCAACCGCGACCGCTCCATCCGGGTGCAGCGGGCGCGCGGCTGCCTGTCGTCCTGCACCTATTGCATCGAAGGCCAGGCCAACAAGGCGACCACCGCCGAGCGCAGCTGGGACGGCATGCCGGTGGAGCGGTTCGTCGATCAGCTCGCCGATCTGGCCGCCCAGGGGTATTTCTTCATCAACGTCATCGATTCCAGCTTCGAGGACCCGGGGCGCAAGGGGCTGGCCGATCTCGGGAAATTCTGCCGGCTGGTGGTCGAGCGTGGGCTGAGGCTGTCGTTCAAGCTGCACCTGCGCGCCGAGAACGCGTTGCGCCTGACCCCGGACGAGCTGCGCACCATGAAGGCCGCCGGCGTCGACGTGCTGGTGGTCGGCCTGGAATCGGGCAGTCAGGTGGAGTTGGACTTCTTCCGCAAGATCGCGGCCAAGGAGGTGTCGCGCGCCGCCTTCAACCACATCGAGGCGCCGCGCCTGTTCTGCAATATCCTCGGCTACATGATGTTCTCGCCGATCTCCACCGTGGACATTCTGCGCGAGAAGGTGGAGTTCCTGCGCGACATCAACCGCGGCTGGGACTTCCTCAACCTGACCAACCGGGTGCTGGTGTTCTGGGGCACGGCGATCCACCGCCAACTGATCGACGCCGGTCTGGCCGACGACGGGCCGACCCAGCTCGGCTACGCCCCCTATCGCTTCCGCGACGGGCGGGTGGCCGTCATCGACCGCGCCGTCAACACGCTGAAGCGCGAGCGCCCGGCCCTGGCGCGCCTCAACAACCTGATCTACGACGCGATGAACCTGGAATCGCGGATGCTCAATCCGGCCAACGCCGCCTATCTGGAAAAGGCCGGGGCGGCGTTCACCGGCTTCCGCGACCGACTGGAGGAGCGCAAGGCCAGGCTGAGCGGGCTGTACTGCGACGGCTTCCAGTCCCTGCTCGACAACCCCGCCGCGCGTTTCCTGCCCGGTTTCGATGGCGAGGCCGAAATCCAGGCGCAGCAGGCGGAAATCCGCGCCTGCCTGTCGTTCGTCGAGAACCTGCCGGAACCACCGACCACCTTGTACCTTCACACTTGGCTGTCGGTGGTCAACCGCTTCGGGGTCAAGGCGTCGTGAGCGCCGCCGACCGCCTGCCCTCCCCCACCGAAGGGCCGCGGCCGCGCCGGGTATTCGAGCCCGTCGCGGTGGGCGGCCTGACCTTGCGCAACCGCATCGTCGGCTCTCCCGTCTCCACCAACATGGCCGAGGAGGACGGCACCGTCACGCCCGAGGTGCTGCACTTCTACACCGCCATGGGCCGCAGCGGCGCCGGAATGGTGACCATCGGCGCTACCGCCGTGACCGCCGAGGGCGGCTCGACCGCCAATGGCATGCACATCGGCGAGAGGCGTCACGCGCCGGGCCTTCGCCAACTGGCGGCGGCGGTCAAGGCGACCGGGGCGGCGGTGTCGTTGCAGGTCTTCCATGTCGGCGCCCAGGGCAATTCCGACTACACCGGCCAGCCGGTGCTGGGACCCTCGCCCTATGTCTGTCCCGGCATCGGTATCGAGGCGCGCGAATTGACCGTCGCCGAGATCGCGCGGATCGAGGATGGCTTCGCCGACGCCGTCATCGCCGGGCTGGGCTACGGCTTCGACTTCGTCGAACTGCATGTGGCGCACGGCTATCTCCTGCACCAGTTCCTGTCGCCGTTCTTCAACCGCCGCACCGATGCCTACGGCGGCTCGGCGGAAAACCGGCTGCGCATCCTGCGCAACATCGCCGACAAGATCGCCGCCCGCGACGGGCAAGCGTTCCGGCGGGTGGGGGCACGCATCTCCGGTCACGACTTCCAGGATGACGGCTTGACCATCACGGTGAACCGGCCGCTGGTCGAGCTGTTCGACGCCTGCGGCATCGCCTATTGGGTGGTGTCGGCCGGCGTCTACGAGACGGCGAAGCAGAAATACGTCCACATGAAGCTGGGCGACTACTGGCGCTATGCCGGGGAGCTGAAGGCGATCACCCGCGCACCCGTGGTGGCGCAGGGCGGCATCCGTACCCTGCGTCAGGGCGAGGCGGTGCTGAAGGCCGGTCAGGGCGATTTGATCGGCATGGCGCAGGCGCTGATCGCCGACCCGCGCCTGATCGAGAAGACGCGGGCCGGCGAGGAAACCCGTATTTCCCTATGCACCGAATGCCGCCGCTGCCGCTACATCCGCCGGCGCGACCTCAGCTTCGACTGCCTGTTGCCGGAAGGCTATCACCCGCCGGGGTGAAGCGTCTCCCGTACCAGGGCGGCGATCGGTTCCGGTTTGATGCCGAAGCTTTGCAGCAGGTGGTCCTGGCTGCCGTAGTCATGGACGAAGGCATCGGGAATGCCGACGCGGCGGATGCGCGGCACGGCGCCGTCCAGCCGCTCGACCAGCGCGTCGGTCACCGCGCTGCCCAGGCCGCCGATCACCGTGTGCTCCTCCACCGTCACCACCAGCCGCGCCCCTTTCGCCAGTCCGGTCAGCGCCGCGACGTCCAGCGGCTTGACGGTGGGCATGTGCAGGACGTGGCAGGGAATGCCGTCGGCCTCCAGCCGCTCCGCCGCCCCCAGGGCCTGGGTGGTGCCGACGCCGGTGCCGACCAGCAGCACCGGAGCGCCCCGCCCGCCGGCGGCCTCGCGCAGCCGGATGGCCTTGCCGATGGCGAAGCCGTCCGGCGCCCGCGTCACCACCGGATCGCCGCCCTTGGCGAGGCGGATATAGATGGGGTGCGGCCAGTCGAGGGTGGTGTCCATGACGCGCGTCATCTCCTCGGCGTCGGCCGGAGCGACGATGGTCATGTTGGGCAGCGCCCGCATGATGGCGATGTCCTCCACCGCCAGATGGGTCGGCCCCAGCGGGGCGTAGACCACGCCGCCGCCGTTGCCGATCAGGCGGACCGGCAGATCGTGCAGGCAGACGTCGATGGCCACCTGCTCGTAGCAGCGGCGGGTGATGAAGGTGGCGATGGTGTTGACGTAGGGCATGTAGCCCTCCATCGCCAGACCGGCGGCCAGGCCGATGATGTTGGCCTCGGCCACCCCTTCCATGTAGTGGCGGTCGGGAAACTCCTCCTTCATCCCGGACAGAAGGCCCGGGCTGAGATCGGAGCCGACGAACACCACGCGCTCGTCCCGCCGCGCCAGATCGTGGATGCGGTTGATGCAGGTCAGGCGCATGGGTAGGCCTCCAGCGCGGCGTAGAGCTTGTCGGCCATGTCGGCGGGAACCTTCGACTTGTGGTGCCAGTTGGGATCGTGCTCGGCGAACGCGATGCCCTTGCCCTTGACGGTATGGGCGATCACCGCCGTGGGCTTGCCGGTGTCCAGCGGCAGCCGGGCGAACCGGTCGCGCAAGCCCGCCACGTCGTGGCCGCCCACCTCGGCCACGGCGAAACCGAAGGCCCGCCACTTGTCGGCCAGCGGCTCCAGTTCCTGGATTTCGGCGGTGGCGCCGGCCGACTGGATCTTGTTGTAGTCGACGATGGCGACGAGGTTGGACAGCCGGTGCTTGCCGGCACACATCGCCGCCTCCCACACCGAGCCCTCGTTGATCTCGCCGTCGCCCATGATGACGAAGACGCGGCTGTCGCGCCGCTGCATGCGCGCCGCCAGCGCCATGCCGACGCCGATCGACAGGCCGTGGCCCAGCGCGCCGGTGGAGGCCTCCACTCCCGGCACCTTGCCGGCTTCGGGGTGGCCGCCCAGGAAGGCGCCGGCGCGGCAGAAAGTCTTCAGCGCGTCGGCCGGGAAGAAACCCTTGTCGGCCAGAAGCGCGTAAAGCGCCAGACAGCCGTGCCCCTTGGACAGGATGCAGCGGTCACGCGCCGGCCAGCGCGGGGCGTCGGCGCGGTAGCGCAGCACATCGTCGTACAGCACGCGCAGGATCTCGATCAGCGACATCGAGGAGCCGACGTGGCCCCGGCCGCCGCCGGCCAGGGCGTCGAGGACCAGACGGCGCAGCTGCCGCGAGCGGGCGTCCAGGGGCAGGCTGGCGGGGCTGCGCGCCAGGGCGATGGGATCAGCCGCCATGCAACATTCCTTCGATGATAGGGACGGTGTCGAGCATGGAGATCACCTTGGCGATCTGTCCGGTCAGCACGCCCCGGTGGTCGGCCGACTGACCGGAGCGCACCCGGCGCTCCCAGCGCTCGGGCAGGAACTCGTTCAACAGGATCATGCACCAGCGCAGGCCATAAAGCATAAGCCGCGCCTTCAGTCGACGGGCAAAATCCCGGTCGTCGCCGTAGAGCGCGTCACAACCCGCCAGGAAGCGCCGCCGGTCGGTGCCGGTCAGACGCATGCCGGGATGCAGCACGAAGTCGGCCGCCAGCTTCACCGGATCGTCCCAGCCGAAGTATTCGAAATCGAGGAAGGCCAGCGTGCCGCCGGGGCGGCGCAGCGCGTTGTGGAACCCGAAGTCGGACGGGCTGAGGGTGCGGGCGTCGGGCGGCACCGCGCCCACCGTGTCGAGAGCGACGGTCGCGAGGGCCGGGGCCAGCGCCGGCGCCACCCGCCGGTCGAGCAGGTCCCGCAGGTCGTCGTGCCGCGTGGCGGCCTCGCGCAGGCGGTCCAGGCGGCGCTCGATCTGGCCGGCAAGCTCGGCGAGCGACAGACAGGCTTCCGAAGCCAGGGGCAGGGCCGCCGCCCCCTCGGCCCGGCGCAGGCGGTGCAGCGTGCCGGCGAAGGCCAGGGCGGCGTCGATGTCGTCCGGCAAGGGGGCTTCGACGGGGCGGCCGTCGATCCACTCGTACAGCGCCACGCGGCGCTCCCGGTCGGCGGCGAGGGCGCGCGGCGCGCGGCGGTCGCCGTGGCGGGCGAGGAAGGCCAGGGCGGCCCATTCGGTGCCCAGCCGGTCGCGCGGATCGCCGGCCGTGTCGGGGTAGAGCTTGAGGGCGAAGCGGCCGCCCGGCGTGTCCATCCGGTAGACCCGGCTGTTGCCGCCCCGGCGGATGTGGGTGAAGTCGGCCCGCGCGGTGCCGGCCAGGGCGCGGCCCACCTCCAGACGATCGGCGATGGCGGCGTCAGCCGAGGATGGCATGGGCGATGGCGCTCCAGTGCCGGTGGACGGTGAAGGGACCCGGCGGCGGGTCGGCATCGGGGGCGAACAGGTGACGGCGCGTCGCCGCCGGGAAGGCCGGGTCGCCCAGCACCTCCTCCAGGTCGTCGATGAAGTGGTCGCAGGCCAGGGCGGCGATGCGGGCGATCTTGTCGGCCCGCGTGGCCTCGAAGAACACCGCGTCGCGCGGCAGGGCGAAGCCGTCGGCGCGAAAGAAGCCCCGCGCCTCCATCCAGGCGCGCGCCGCCTCGCGCAGGTTGACGCGGGCCGGGTCGAAGTGGCCGTGCTCGGTCTTGTGGCTGACCACGAAGACCGTGGCGCCGGCGGCGCGGGCACGGCGCAGGAACATCGCCACCCCGTCGATCAGCGCGGCGTGCGGCATCAGCCGGCCGTAGACCTGGCCCTGCAACCCCATCCACACCCGTTCGCCGTCGGGCCGGCGGCGGGCGGCGTCGCGCACCTGCCGCTTGGTCGTCGTCCCCTCCGCCGGCGCCAACCCCGCTTCGCGGGCGGCCAGGGCGAACACGGCGTCGTAGCCGGCGATGGTGTTGTCGAAGTCGATGCCGATGCGCATGGCCGCGCCCGCCCCGCCCTACTTCAAGTTCAGGGTCTGCATGGTCTTGATGTTGAAGTAGCGGTCGTCGGTCATCGAATTGGGCAGCTTGCCCGCCTGGAACGCCGCCACCAGGCCGCGCACCGCCTCCTCGATGGTGTGGGTGGCCTGGAAGCCCAGCTCGCGCCGGATCTTGTCGGAGTTGACGTGGTAGGAGCGGTTATCGTCGGTCGGTACCACGTCCAGCGCCACCGGGCGGCCCAGCGCCGCGCCGACGATGTCGCGCACCATCACGCCCAGCTGCATCACCGAGTGGTTCTCGTAGCCGGCGTTGAACACCTTGCCGTCGATGGCCGCGTCTTTCCACTGCAGGCATTGCAGGTAGAGGTCGGTCATGTCGGCGATGTGGATGTTGGGGCGCAGTTGCGCGCCGCCCAGCACCTTGAGGCGGCCGGTGTTGAGGGCGTGGTTGGTCAGGATGTTGACGATCACATCGAGCCGCTGGCGCGGCGCGTAGCCGCACACCGTGGCCGGGCGCAGCGTCAGCGTCACGAAGCCCGGCTCCCGCTCCTCGGCCAGCACGTCCTCGCACAGGGCCTTGTACTTGGAATAGTCGGTGAGCGGGTCGCGCCCGGTCTCCTCGGTGACGTCGCCGTCCTTGATGCCGTAGACCGAGGAGGAGGAGGCATAGATGAAGCGCTTCACCCCGGCCGCCTTGGCCGCCCGTACCAGGGGGCGGAAGCAGTCGTAGTTGATCGACTTGCCCAGCTCCGGGTCCAGCTCGAAGGACGGATCGTTGGAGATGCAGGCGAGGTGGATCACCGCGTCGCAGCCGGCCAACGCCCGTTCGACCGCCCGGGCGTCGCGCAGATCGCCCTCGACCTCGGTCAGGTTCGGGTGGCCGCGCACCCCGTCCAGCGCCTCCTTGCCATAGAGATAGAGGTCCAGCACCGTCACCTTATGGCCGGCGGCCAGCAGCTTGGGCACCAGGGCGGAACCGACGTAGCCGGCCCCGCCGGTCACCATCACATTCCAGGTCTTGCTCATCGGGATCACTCGCTTGCGGCGGGGGTGTCTTCGTCGGCGTGGACCTGCCCCTGCCAGCCCATGGCCATGTCGAGGATGGCGTGGATCAGGGACTGGTGGGTCAGTTCGACGAAACCGTACTGGTCGGAGGCGACGTAGAGGTTGACGTCGCCGGTCGAGCGCAGGGGGTTGGCGCGGCAAAAGCCGCTCAGCGTCAGCACGCCGCAGCCCCGGCCGCGCGCAGCGTCGACGGCGCGCAGGATGTTGAGCGAACGGCCGGAGCTGGAGAGGGCGATCAGCAGGTCGCCGGGCCGCGCGTGCATTTCGATCTGGCGGGAAAACACGCTGTCGTAGCCGTAGTCGTTGCCCAGGCAGGTCAGCGCCGCGCTGTCGTTGAAGGCCAGCGCCGGCATGGCGCCGTTCTTGGAATAGTCGATGGCCGAATGGCTGGCGATGCCGGCCGAACCGCCGTTGCCGATGAACATCAGCTTGTTGCCGGCCGCCGCCGTGGCGCGCAGGGCGGCAATCACCTCGGTGAAGGCCTGGCCCAGCGGCAAGGCAGCACCTCCCAGCCGCGTCGCCTCGGCCGCGGCGATCAGGCGCGACAGGGTCGCGGCGTATTGTGCGATCAGCCGGTCCACGCGCCGCCCACTCCTATTTCAACAGGGCCGTGACGAACTTGATGAGCGGCACCTTCTCCACCGAGGTGCGGTGGCCGACGATGCCGACCTTCATGGCGCCGGCGGCGTTGCCGACGAAGCCCACCACGTCCATGGGAACGTCGCGCGCCACCATGGGGGCGGTGATGGAGAAGAAGGCATCCCCCGCGCCGACGGTATCGACGATGGTGCTGGTCAGCGCCGGCACCCGGCACACGCCGTGGCGCCGGTCGTAGGCGATGCAGCCGTGCTTGCCCTGGGTTACGATGATGTTGGGGCAGTCGAGGGCGGCGGGCATCTGCCGGCCGACCAGATCGGCCATGTCGTTGAACTTGTCCTGCATGGCCAGCCGCGCCTCGTTGGCGTCGATCGAGACGTAGTCGGCGCGGCGGTATTTGGTGATCAGGTTGAAGCCGTGGTTGGCGCTGTTGGTCTGGGCGTTGACCGCCAGGAACCGCGCCTTGCGGTTCAACAGCCCGATGGTCGCCGGGCTGATCAGGCCGTGGCCGAAATCGGTGACCACCACGCCGTCGTATTCCTCCAGCCGCTCGTCCAGGAAGCGGCGCAGTTCCTCCTCCATCTCCGTCGGCAGGGAGGAGTCGTCCATGTGGTAGACTTCGAACAGCTTGCGCAACGAGTAGCCGTCGATGAAGCGGGCCTTGCGCGTGGTCGGCGCCCCGTCGCGCCACAGGCTGGTCAGCGAGACGTTGGGGCGCAGGCTGTCGCGGATCAGCGCCTCGTGGCCGTCGGTCGTGCCCAGGCCGGTGACGATATCCACCTTGGCGCAGAAGCTGGCGACGTGGTTGGCCGCGGCGAACACGCCGCCGGCGAACAGCTCGCGCCCCTGGAACAGGGTGGCGATCATGTTCTCCTTGGCCGACTTGCCCATCGGGTTGACGTAGTTGTACTCATCGACGATGGCGTCGCCGATGAACAGCAGCTTCATGTCCTTGACGGCCTCGATCGCCTCCAGCACCCGTTCCAGGCCGCCATTGGCGCGCATCGTCTCCAGATAGCCCTGGAGCGTCGGCTCGTAGATGTTGAGGTAGCGGTTGATCAGCGAGGACGAACTGAAGGTGATGTCCTCGGTAAAGACGATGCGGCCGCCATGGGCCTCCACCACCTCGCGCTCGGCGACGATCTTGCCGGTGACGTCGTCGCTGGCCGCCGCGTAGTCCGAGCCCTTGACGTAGACGTCGGGACGGAGACGGCGGATCAGATCCTCGGCGCTCGGCTGCTCGTTGACGGCAACATGGTCGACGTACTCCAGCGAGGCGACCATTTCGGTGCGCAGCTGCTCGGAGAACACCGGACGGCCGGGCCCCTTGTTGACGAAACGGTCGGCGGTCAGGGTGACCAGCAGGACATGCCCCTCGCGCCGCGCCGCCTCCAGGTGGCGGACGTGGCCGAGGTGCAGCAGGTCGAACACGCCGTGGGCCAGAACCACGGTCTTGCCGGCGGCGCGAGCCTGGGCGGCGATGCCCGCGAGGTCGGCGACCGTCGTGATCTTGGCGCGCGCCGGGCGGACCTTGGGGGAGACGGTATTGGCTTCGGTGTGCATCGGGGTTCTTTTTTTAATCTTTCCGTCGCGGAGGGCGGCTTTAGCGCCCGAGGTGCTTGAACCAGTCGCGGGTGGCGTCGGCGACCTTGTCCACCGTCCACACCGGAGCTTCGCGCCAGTAGTCGATCTCGGCCAACAGGCGGGCGACCCCCTCCTCGACCGGCACTTGCGGGCTCCAGCCGAAATCGCGGCGGGCGCGGGCGCTGTCGGCGTGGGTGCAGTCGGGCTCGCCCGGGCGCTTGGGGATATGCACCACCTCCGGCGCCTTCAGGAGGTCGATCAGGCGGTTGACACTGACCGGGTTGCCGGTGCCGATGTTGTAGACCTCGCCCACCCGGTCGCTCCGCGCCGCCATCAGGAAGGCGCGGGCCACGTCGGTGACGAAGGTGAAGTCGCGGGTCTGCGTGCCGTCGCCGACCACCGTCAGTGGCTTGCCGGCCAGAAGCTGCGCCAGGAACACCCCGAACACCGCGCCATAGGTGCCCGAGGTGCGCGAGCGCGGCCCATAGACGTTGAACAGGCGCAACGACAGGCAGGGCAACTGGTACAGCCGGCACCAATGCATCACGTACTGCTCGCCGACGTATTTGGTCAGGGCATAGGGATACATCGGCCGCGCCGGGGCGGTTTCCGGCGTGGGGTAGGCGTCGGGGATGCCGTAGCACGACGACGAGGCGGCGTAGACCAGCCGCTTCACCCCGGCGGCGCGCGCCGCCTCCAGCACCGCCACGGTGCCGTCGACGTTGGCGCGGTGATAGTCCACCGGCCTCTGGATCGACGGCACGATGTCGGCCAGCGCCGCCAGATGGAACACCCAGTCCACGCCGTCGAACAGCCCGTCGAGCGCGCCGGCGTCGGCGATGTCGGCGACGTGCAGGCGCAGGCCCGGCTGGCTCTCGAACACGGCGATGTTGGCCCGGCGCCCGGTGGACAGGTTGTCGATGACCGTAACGTCGTGGCCTTCGGCCAGCAGCAGTTCGGTGAGATGACTACCGATGAAACCGGCGCCGCCGGTCACCACACAGCGCATTCGCAGCCCCTCTGGCCTTACGGATAGGTCTTCTTTTGAAAGTTTTACGCCCAATTGGGGGACACAAAAACACAAATATCGGCGTGTCCCAAAGGTCGCTCAGGGCGCCGTCACGCGGGGAGATCTGCGGAAGAAGTAAAGGAAGCGCCCCTCGGGACCGTCCCTGTCCGCGGCCAGTTTCCAGGCAAGCGCCAGGCCGCCGGCCCGCGCGGCGGCGAGAAGGTCGGCCTCCCGCACCTCTTCCGCCCCCTCGCCCACCGTCAGCGGGCCGAGCAGCAGACCGCGTCCGGCGGCGGGAGCGATCTGGCGCAACACTTGGTCCACGGTGCCGGGCACGGTGTCGAGAAGGATCAGGTCGGGCTGGAAGGACTGCGCGGCCTGGGCATGGCCACCGGCCTCGGCGGGATGCTCCAGGACGGTGATGTCGAGGCGGTGGTCCGGCAGGACATGGGCGAGGCGCTGGGCCGGATCGCTCCGTCCGGCGGTCCAATGCAGCACGCGCAACCGGCTCTCGGCGGGAGAGCCCAGGCTGGCGGCGGCCAGGGCGGCGGCCATCACCGGAACTGGTTCGGCGGCGACCGGCGTGGCGACCGGCGGTGCTGCGACCGGCGGTGCTGCGCCGGGTTGGCCGTTGAAGGTCGCGGGATAACGGATTTCGGCGTTATCGATGGCGTTCAGCCCCAACCGCGTCAGGTGCGCCTGCATCTGGTTCAGGCGGCCGAGGTAGGGCTGGTACATTTCCGTGACCAGAAACGGGTTTTGAAACACGGTGGGATGGGTGCGCACGATCCACACACCGTTGTTGTCCAGACGCACGCCGTGGAAGTGGTAGAACACCACCCGTCGGCCGTTGACGTGGGGAGTCCCGCTCTCCTTGGAGAAGGCGAAGTTGTCGACGTTCCAGACCGCCACGTTGGCGCCGATGTTCTCGACGATGCACAGGTTGGCGTACCGCTCGGGCCAGTAGTTCAGGTACTTCTGGTCGGCGAAGCGGGTTTCCTCAAGCCGGTCGTAACACCAATCCAGGCATTGCCGGCGATAGTCGGCGAGGCAGCGGCGGCCGACGGCGTCGTTGCGCCAGGAAATCCAGCCGACGTTGTAGGTGCCGTACGGACGGCAGTTCTCGTAAACCGGCGAGAAGCGGTGCGGCACGATGGCGACGGAGCGGTCGCCGATCTCGTCGAACAGGATCTGCGGCGGGGCGTAGAAGAACAGGTCGGCATCCAGGTAGGTCAGGATGTCGATGTGCGGATAGCGCTCGAACAGATAGCTCGGGAAGCACGGCGTGCAGGTAAAATAAAACTCGATCAGCGAGCGGTTGGCCCGCGCCGCCGCCAGCTCGCGGTCGTGGGCTTCCACCTCGGCGACCGAAACCGGGACGATGACGTCGCTGCGCACGCGGCTGAGAAAATCGTACGCCTTCTGGTCCTGGCACAGGCAGAAGACGGTGGAGTTGGGCTCGAAGCGCGCGACGGAGTCGATCAGCACCATGGCCGGCGTCACGAAACGCTGGTCGAAGTAGGTGCAGTAATAGCGGCGCGGCGGCGCGGCGGGGGAGCTTGGGGTCATGCGCGGAAGAATTCCTGAACGGCGGTCGCCACGGCGGTCGCTTGCCCGGCCGTGATCTGCGGATACATCGGCAGGCTGAGGATGCGGTCGGCCAACGCCTCGGTACCGTGGAGCGGCCCGGCCACCGGCGCCATGCCGGCGAAGGCCGGCTGTCGGTGGACCGGCACGGGATAGTGGATGGCGGTGTGGACGCCGCGTTCGGCCATGAAGGCGGCCAGGGCGTCGCGGCGGTCGGTCTGGATGACGTACTGGTGATAGACCGGCTCCGCCCCCGACGTGGTCGCCGGCCGGGCCAGCGGCAGCCCGGCCAGCCCTTGGTCATAGGTGGCGGCCAGCGCCCGGCGGCGGGCGTTCAGGCTGTCGAGATGGCGCAGACTGACCCGCAGCATGGCGGCGTGGATCTCATCAAGCCGGCTGTTCAACCCCAGGGTGTCGCTGACATAGCGCTGCTTCCAGCCGTACTGGCGCAACTCGGCCAGCCGGGCGCGCAACGCCGCGTCGTCGGTGACGACGGCGCCGCCGTCGCCGAAGGCCGGCATGTTCTTGGTGGGATAGAAGCTGAAGGCGCCGATCGCGCCGAAGCCGCCGACGCGCCGCCCGGCGATGACGGCGCCGTGCGCCTGGGCGCAGTCCTCCACCAGGGCAAGGCCGTGGCGCCGGCACACGTCCATGATTGCCGGGATATCCACCGGGTTGCCGTAGAGATGGACGGCGATCACCGCCTTGAGACGGTTCTTGAAACCGGCGGCTCCGGCGGCGGCGATGGCCTGCTCCAGGCGCCCGGCGTCCATGACGGCGGTGGCCGGATCGACGTCCACCCACACCGGGGTGGCGCCGGTCGATACGACGGCCATGGCGGTGGCCACCGCCGTGTGCGACACGGTAAGGACAAGGTCGCCGGCCCCGATGCCCAGCGCCCGCAGGGCCAGCTCAATGGCTTGGGTGCCGTTGGCGACGCCCAGCGCGTGGCGGACGCCGGTATAGGCGGCGAACTCGTGCTCGAAGGTTTCGACCTCGCGGCCCAGAATATAAAAGCCCGCGTCCAGGGTCTGACGCAAAGCTGTGTCGTACTCGTCCCGGTATTCGTCGTAAGTCGATTTTGGGAAGGTCTGGAAGATCATGAGGCGCGGTCGTTAAAGTGGCGGCGAACCGGCGTAAACGGGCCGCGAGCAGGCGATTGGCACGGTATCCCTGGCCTGTCGGGCTTGTCAAACGTTACCCACGGCCCGTCTTGCGACAAGGAGAGGCAAGCGCCCCCTTCCCCTCCCCCCGTGTTGTTAATCAATTGACAGGACAAGCCTTGCTGCCGATAGCTTTTCCGCTGCCCTCGCCAAAGCAAGGAAGTCTCCCCATGCCGCAAGACACCGCCTCATACGAAGACAATGTCCTTGTCCGTTGCGTGATCGACAAGACCAAGAACTACCGTTCTTCGGTGAGCAACAGCCCGTGCGGCGGCGAGGCCGCTCCCTGGGTTGCCGGTCTGCTGGCGGCCTATGGCGAAGTGTGGCGCCCTCTTAACATTCTCGATTTCGGAGGGGCGGCGGGGGCGCATTATCACCAATTCGCTGGCAAGTTCCCGCATGTTCCGCTGAACTGGGCCGTAGTGGAAACGCCGGCCATGGCGTCATATTGCGCTGCCGATCCGGCGTTGCGGCCGGTCCGGTTCTACGACAGCGTCGCGTCGGCGACCCAAGCCCTCGGCACGGTGGACGTGGTGATCGCCTCCAGTTCGCTACAGTACACCCCGGACCCGATGGCGGCCCTGGCCGAACTCCTCGGCCTGAAAGCCCGCTGGCTGGGGATCACCCGCATGCCTTTGTGGGACGGCCCGGTGATCCGGTGCATGCAGCGCTCCACGCTGAGCGCGAACGGTCCCGGACCCTTGCCGCCGGGCTTCGAGGACCGCATGGTGGAGTATCCGCTCGTGCTTCCCAACATCGCGGCCTTCCAGAACAGCCTGGAAAGCCAAGGCTATGTGCGGGTGCTTCAGACGGGCGAGCAGCCGGCCGGCATCACCATCAACGGCCAGCCGATCCTCCAGTACCAGTGGCTGTTCCGGCGGGCGTAAGCCCGCCTTTTCCCACCCTACTCCACCATCTCGAAGCCGTCGAAGTTCCAGCCGTCGGCGGCCTTGATGCCGCCTTCCTCGAAGTAGCGCTTCTTGTTCCAGAAGACGACCAGCACCTGGGCGTTCTTCGGCCGGCGCTTCAGCGCGCCGGACTCAAGCGCCTTCTTCACCTCGGGCGAGGACGGGTCGTTCTTGAGGATAATGCCGTACTCGGGGATGCGCCCCGATTCCGCGATCTTCTTCAAATCGTACTTGAAGCGGCGCAGGTCGCTTTCGACGCCGACGCGCAGGCGCAGCTTCTCCAGGTTCATGCGGAAACCGCGCTGGTGGCCGCAGTGCGCCCGCGCGATCTCGTAGATGCGCCGTTCCAGGGGCGTCAGTTCGAAGTACTTGCGGTCGTAGGTCAGCACCCGGTTGTCCTTGAGGATCGCCCGGTGCAGCCAGTCGCACAGCTCGACCGTAACCGACTTCAGCATGCGCTTGCCCGACGTGGTGCGGCGGTAGTCGAGCCGCGCCGTCTTGATCCACGAGAACCACTCGTCGCGGCCTTCGCCGCCGGTTTCGATGTTGGTGCGGACCTGGGTGCCCTGGAGCCGCTCCAGGGCACCCTTGATGCGCTCGTAGGCCGTGCCGGCGGCGGCGGTGCCGCAGACGCGGAAGAAATCATGGGCGGTGAAAGTGAAGTTCTGTCCCGGCGTCTCGCCCCGGTTCATCTTCTCCACCATCAAGGACGCGATGTAGATCAGCAGTTCCTTGTCGGCCATCGTCGCCATGCCCATGGGGCCGGCGCGCACCTCGATGGCGACGTCGCTGTCCTGGTAGCGGATGGTCTCGGTGCGCGAGCGCGAGGTGTCGAGCGAGAAGAAGTTCCACACCATCATCCGGCGGTCGTTCTTGACCCCGCCGTGCAGCGGGCTGTCGAACAGGTCGGACTGGTCGGACGATACCTGGCGCTCCATGACCGGCTGCTCGGCGCCGGCAGCCTCGACGAGGGACAGGTCCAACACAGTCTGTTCCATAGTCTTGAAGCTCCTCGCCCTTTTTCTTCACGTCGCGAGGTCACGATAGCAGGCGCGCCTGCATCGTCACGCGTCAAACGTGGTATGTCGCCCAACCCTCGAACATCCGCGCCTCCAAGGAGGCAGCCCGATCGGGAGTGGCGCGCCTCGGCGCGGTGAATGTCGCCCATCCCTCGACTCTGGGGCTCTTGACTCGCGAAGAATCCGGACCGGCCCGGCCAGCCGCTGGGAGCATTCGAGGTCCGGGGGACGCTGAATCGAGGGTGGGGCGACGTTTTCGCCGTTGTCGCCCCACCCTCGGGCATTTCTGTGGATAACTCGTCCGATTCAAGGAGGGTGCTGGGCGGCCGTCGGTCGAGGCTGGGCGGACGCTTTCGGCGCGGTCGAGGTTCGGGCGACGTTTTTTCGAGGTCCGGCGAACGGAACCCCGGTACCGGAATCGGGTTCCTGCCGACACTTCATCGAGGGGCGGGCGACGAAACATCCGGTAACCAATTGAAAAATAAAAGCTATTTCCAGCCATAACGCTTTAACAAAATCCATTTTAACTGAATAACAGATTCACCCCATTGCCACCTTCCAGTCGACCGGCAGACCCCACACCCCATAACCACAAACACCCCGCTTCACCCAACCCCGCCCGTCGACCCAAAATGCTCGCCAAAGGCGAGGTGGCGCGGGGGAAGGCAAAAAGGCGCGGCCGTCTTCGTGGCCTCCGTATCCCCTCCCGGCCCTGTTTCGGCGCATCGCCCGGGAGGCCAAATTCGACGGTGCGGGAAAAGGTTCCGCGACCGTTTCGGGGGCGCTTGGGGCGGGTTTGCCCTTTACCGTCGCGTTTGCTGTGTAGAACACGGCGACCGGCGGCCGGCAAAAATTCCCTTTATGGTGGGAAAGTTGACAAACTACTTTCCATCGCCGAGTATTGGCGGACCACCTGCCTGGGGCACCTGACACGACGACGGCGGAGACGGCGGAGAGAACGGCGATGAAACAGGCGACGCGGTACGTGAACCGGCCGCTTTCGGACGATCCCCGGGATACGGAAGCCTGGGCGCTGACAGAGGCGGCGCGCCGGTTGGTCGATGCGGCACGCGCCCCTGAAAACAGCGCGGCGCTTCAGGCCGCGCTGCAATTGAACCAGCGCCTGTGGACCATTTTCCAGGCGGCGATCACCGAGCCCGACTGCACCCTGCCCCGGGATCTGCGCGAGAATATCGCCGCCTTGTCGTTGCTGGTCGATCGTCAGACCGTCGCCCGGCTGGCCGATCTCGACAGCACCAAACTCGATACCCTGATCCAGATCAACCGTTCGGTCGCCGCCGGCTTGGCCCAGAAGGTCGGTGGGCCGGAAGCGCGGGCGCCGGAGCCCAAGCGCCTGGACATGCCGCCGCCGGAGCCGTTGCGCATTTCCATCTGATACGGATGACGCCTCGCCAAACGGCGAAGCCCCGGGTCAGCGCCCGGGGCTTCGCCGTTTGGCGTCCGTAAAGATCAGACCAGCAGGTCGACGGTTTGGCCGCGCCCTTCGGAAGGCGGTGCGGCCGCTTTCACCGACGTCTCCAGCTCGCTTATCACGGCGGCCTGCCGCTGGGCATCCTGGCGCAGAGCCGAAACCATGAAATCCTGGCGGGCCCGGGTCTGGCTTGCCGCCACAGCGGCCGTCTGGGTGTCGATGTTCATGGCGCGGCCTTTACGGGGGGCACGTCCTAGACCCGAACGTCCAGCCGTTCCGCGCCGCTCTCGGCCGACGGGGTGAAGGTCGGGGAGGCGGCCGCCGGTTCGCCGCCGGGCTTGGCGGTGGGGGGCGCCGCGATGACGATGTCAACCGCCTTGTAGCCGGGCTCGCCGCCCTGAGCGTCGCCGAAGCCGGTTTCGGGCGTTTTGACGGCTCGCGGCTCGCTGCGGGCCAGTTCCTGGTACATCCGCAACGCCACCTTGGAGGGAACCTGGTTCTCGGTTTCGCCGGTGACGGGGCTGCGGATCAGCATCACCAGCCGTGACGCGGGCTGGTTGTAGGTGAAGGTCAGGCTGGGGTAGCGGCCGAGCAGGGTTTCGCTTCCTTCCATCGGCTTGGCGCCGGCAAAGTCCCGCGCCGCATCGGCGGGGCCGATGCGATAGCCTGCCGCGGCGGGCGACGCCAGACTGGTTGCGGTTGCCATCATGGTTTGCGACCTCGGTTCCGGCCTCCAAAAGGCCACTCCCATAATGGTAAACATAGCGCGATACGGGAAATTCGTAAAGAGGTGGGAGTCCTTTTGCGGACAGGCTCCGGCAGGGGCAGGGCGGAGGTGCAAGGGAATCTTGAATCCGCTATGGTCCTGCCCCCAACGATAAGATGGTAGCCATGCTGAAAAAGCTCGCCGATCGGGTGCTTTACCGCGATTCGCGCCATTACGCCGCTTTCCCGGCCCTGGTGGTGTCGCGCGACGGCGACATCCTGGTGCTGTTCCGCCGGGCCCGCGATCATCGTTGGTTGGGGCGCGGGGTGGCCGGGGCGGATGCCGCCGCCTTGGATCGGGTGGACCATGTCGATCCCCGGTCGCATCTGGCGCTCCTGCGCCTGTCCGCCGACCTGACCCCCCGGGGCGAGCCCGAGATCCTGCCGCCGGACATCGAGGCGGCGGACCAGGATGCCAATCTTCTGGTGTTGCGCGACGGTCGCCTGTTGCAGGCCGGGTTCGGCTGGTATCCCTTTCCGCCGGGCCACGCCGACACCATCCGGGGCTGGGGCGGCGGCTGGATCGGTTCGACGGAGGACACCGGCTGCCTGTTCCTGTTCTGGGGCGGCTACACCCGGTTGTCCGTCGACGGCGGGCGAAGCTGGAGCCCGCGCCGCTGGCTGCCCGGCCTGCCCGGCCATGCCGATCTGGTGCCGGGCAAGCGGCCGCTGCACGGCGGTGCGGTGCGCGGTCGGGCGGTGGAGGCGGCGGACGGCACGATCCTGCTGGCGACCTACGCCACCCACCCCAAGGCCGGCGGCCGCCACGCCTGCCACCTGTTCGCCTCCCCCGACGGCGGCGAGGCCTGGGAATACCGCAGCCTGATCGCGTTGGACGCCGACGGCGACGCCGGCTACGTCGAACCGTCGCTGCATCTGGCCGCCGACGGCTTGCTGACGGCTTACGTGCGCACCTTCGCCCTGAAAGACCGGCTGGTCACCGTCGTTTCGCGCGATCTCGGGCGCACCTGGTCGGCTCCCCGGCTGCACGAGGGCATCAAGGGCCACCCCTGGGACGTCACCGACCTGCCCGACGGCCGCCGTCTGGCCGTCTGCGGCTGGCGGCATGATCCCTGTGGCATCCGCGGCTGGCTGTGGGACCCGGCCACCCAGGAAATCGATCAGGCCGCGCCGGTGGTGATCCGCGACGACGCGCCCACCCGCGACGTCGGCTACCCCTGGGCGGCGGTGCTGCCCGACGGGCGGCTGGCGGTGGCCTACTATTTCTGCGACGGCGAGGGTGTCCGCCATGTGGCGGCCAGCCTGCTCAGCCTCGATCCCTGACCGCCAGCACCAGGAAGCCCTCCACGGGGCGGCCGCTTTCCCGGCGCATGATTTCGCGCGAAACGCGACGCGCGGCGAGGCCGGCGGCGGCCAGACGGCGGCGCACGTAATTTTCCGCGTGGGCATAGCGGCCGTGCGGCCGCAGGACGACGTCGTCGCCGTCAGCCCGTTCCAGCGTGAAGGCCAGCCGCCCCCCGGGGGTCAGCGCGCCGGCCAGCCGCGCCATGATTTCATCGAGCTGGCCGAAATAGCACAGCACGTCGGCGGCGGCGATGACGTCCAGGACCGGGCATTGCGGGGCGGCCAGCCACGCCGTGAGGTCGGCCTCCTCCAGGCGGTCGTAGAGGCCGCGTTCGGCGGCCCGCGCCAGCATGCCGGGAGAGAGGTCGAGGCCGATCAGGGTGCGGGCGTAGGGGCGCAGGCCCAGCCCGCTGAGCCCGGTGCCGCAGCCGGCGTCGAGGATGGCGAGATCGCCCGCCGCTCTCGGCAATTCGGCGCCCAGGGCCTCGGCGATCAACGCCGGAGCGCGGTAGTCGAGGCCGGTCAGCCGCGCGTCGAACTCCTCGGCGAAGCGGTCGAAGGTCTGGCGGACATAGTCCTCCGAGGCGCGCGGCGGGGCGCCCGCCTGCCCCAACGCCGCCGCCGTGTGGCGGGCCAGCGGGTTGTCGGGCGCCAGCTCCACCCAGCGGGCGACCCGTTCGCGGGCCATCGCCTCCTGTCCCGCCTCGTGCAGCAGGTAGAGCACGGGGGGGAGATTGCTGTGGGCGGCCGGATGGTCGGGGCGGGCCGTCAGCGCCGCCAGATAGGCGTCGGCCGCCGCCTCGTTGTGGTGCAGGTCGCGCAAGGCATTGCCGAGATTGTTGAAGGCGTCGGCGTAGGCAGGGTCGAGCTCCAGGGCGCGGACATAGCCGGCGACCGCCTCGTCGAGGCGGTCCAGCCCCTTCAGCAGGTTGGCCCGGTTGTAGTGGACGACGGGATGGTCCAGCCCAAGGGCGAGCGCCCGGTCGTAGTGATCGAGCGCCTCGTCGCCCCGCCCGAGTGCCGACAGGACGTTGGCGAGGTTGTTGTGAACCTCCGGCGCGCCGGGGGCGCGGTCGATCGTGCGGCGGTAGGCTTGCGCCGCCTCGCCGAGCCGCCCCTGCCCGGCCAGCCGGTTGGCCAGTTCATAGAGATCATCGGCCGTCTCATCGGTCCGCCCGGGGGGCACGGCGGAAGGGGGGATGTTCGCCATGCCTCCGTTTTAGACCAGGACGCGGGAAAAGGCGAACCCTGCCGGAGCGTTGCGGGGCGACTGATCGCGCGCTTGTCACCGGGGGGGCGCGCGCGTGTTCGCTACCATCGAAAGCGGTGCCACCTCTTTGGGGGAAGGTGCTATCGTGCGGAGGGCGGGAAATTCCCGACCGCTGTCTTCAACCTTGACGGACGGATCGCGTCAGATGGCTTCAGGGGCTCGGATTTTGGTTACCGGGGGCGCCGGCTTCATTGGCTCCCACCTGTGCGAGCGGTTGCTGGCGGAGGGGCACGACGTGCTGTGCGCCGACAATTTCTACACCGGCACCAAGGCCAACGTCGCCCATCTCATGGGCAATCCCTATTTCGAGCTGTTGCGCCACGACGTGACCTTCCCGCTCTACGTCGAGGTCGACCTGATCTACAATCTGGCGTGCCCGGCCTCGCCCGTGCATTACCAGCGCGATCCGGTGCAGACCATGAAGACCAGCGTGCTGGGCATCATCAACATGCTGGGGCTGGCCAAGCGGCGTCAGGCCAAGCTGTTGCAGGCCTCCACCAGCGAGGTCTACGGCGATCCGGAAATCCATCCCCAGCACGAAGGCTACGTCGGCCACGTCAACATGCTCGGGCCGCGCGCCTGCTACGACGAGGGCAAGCGCGCCGCCGAAACCCTGTGCGCCGACTACCGCCGCCAGCATCGGGTGGACGCCAAGCTCATTCGCATCTTCAACACCTACGGCCCGCGCATGCACCCCAACGACGGTCGCGTGGTGTCGAACTTCATCGTCCAGGCGCTGAAAGGCGAGGAGATCACCCTCTACGGCGACGGCAACCAGACCCGGTCGTTCTGCTTCGTCAATGATCTGGTGGAGGGCATGACGCGGGTGATGAACTCGGATTCCGACTTCTCCGGTCCCGTCAACCTCGGCAACCCGCACGAGATCACCGTGCGCGAGCTGGCCGAGCGGGTGGTCGCCATGACCGGATCGGCGTCGAGGATCGTCTACCGGCCGCTGCCCGAGAACGATCCCAAGCGCCGCAAGCCCGACATCGGCCTTGCCCAAAAGACCTTCGGCTGGGAGCCGCGCGTGCCGCTGGAGGAGGGTCTGGCGCAGACCATCGACTACTTCCGCCGCGCCCTGGGGTGAGGGCGCGTAAGCGGCAAAGCGGCAACGGATCGACGTGCCTCGACTTCGCTCGGCGTGAGATTTGGAAACCCTCCCGCCGCCCGGCTTCCCGTTACCGGGGCGATGGCGCAAGCCCCCTTATACCGGCGAGCCCCTGAAGGGACTCGCCTTTGCCCTCAAACGCCGGGCGCACGCCTCCGCGCGCTTGGCTTTCGCGCCCACGCGGGCGCGCCGCCGCGGTCGCGGCGACCGACGAGCGATTGAAAAGTCATTTCAATCGCTCGTCGGTATTACTTTTTTTCTGCCCTCAGCCCGCCTCGGCCAGTCGCGCCTCCACCCGTTCACACAGGTAGTGGTACAGGCAGATGTGCGCCTGCTGGATCAGCGGCGTGCGCCTGGACGGCACCGCCAGCAGCACGTCGCTCAAGGATGCCAGCTTGCCGCCGCCCTCGCCGGTCAGCGCCACGGTGGTCATCCCCATGGCGCGGGCCTGCTCGAAGGCCGCCACCACGTTGGGCGAGTTGCCCGAGGTGGACAGGCCCAGCATCACCCCGCCGGCCTCGCCGAAGGCTTCGACCTGACGGGAGAAGATGGTGTCATACGAGTAGTCGTTGCCCCAGGCGGTGATCACCGCCGGGTTGGACGACAGGCAGATGGCCTTCAGGCCGCGGCGCTCCTTCAGGAAGCGTCCCACCAGTTCGCCGGTGATGTGCATGGCGTCGGAGGCCGAACCGCCGTTGCCGCACACCAGCAGCGCCCGGTTGGCGCCCAGCGCCTGGGCGGTACGGTCGATGGCGGCCTCCATCGCGGCGGCGTCCACGGTCTCCAGCGTGCGCCGCAGAACGGCGATGGAGTCTTCCATGTAGGCGGCAAACGACATATCCGGTTCCTTCAGCGCGCGATGTGGTCGAGATACCAGCGGTAGGCGTGGGCGATGCCGTCCTCCAACCCGATTGAGGCGCGCCAGCCCAGCGTGTTGATTTTGCTGGTGTCCGACAGCTTGCGCGGTGTGCCGTCGGGCTTGGAAGTGTCAAAAACGAAGCCGCCGGCGAAGCCGACGACGCGGGCGATGGCTTCGGCCAGCGCGCGGATGCTCACCTCCCGGCCCGAACCGATGTTGTGCGGCACGTCGCCCGAATAGCGGCGCATCAGGAAGACGCAGGCGTCGGCCAGATCGTCGACGTGCAGGAACTCGCGCAACGGCGTGCCGGTGCCCCACAGCGTGACCGTGGCCGCCCCGGTAATCTTGGCGTGGTGGATCTTGGCGATCAGCGCCGGCAGCACATGGCTCGATTGCAGGTCGTAGGTGTCGCCGGGGCCGTAGAGGTTGGTCGGCATCGCCGAGATGAAGTCCGCGCCGTGCTGGCGCCGATACGCCTGACACAGCTTGATGCCGGCAATCTTGGCGATGGCGTACCACTCGTTGGTCGGCTCCAGGGGGCCGGTCAGCAGCGCCTCCTCGCAGACCGGCTGCGGCGCCAGACGGGGGTAGATGCAGGTCGAGCCCAGGAACAGCAGCTTTTCCACCCCGGCCTTGTGGGCGCCGTCGATGACGTTGGCCTCGATCACCAGGTTGTCGTAGAGGAACTCGGCCGGTCGGGTCGAATTGGCCAGGATGCCGCCCACGGTGGCGGCGGCGACGATCACCGCGTCGGGCTTCTCGGCCGCCATCCACGCCTCGACCTCGGCTTGGCGGCGCAGGTCCACCCGCTCGCGGCCGACGGTCAGGATGGCGCAGTCCTCGCGCTCCAGGCGGCGCACCAGGGCCGAGCCGACCATGCCGCGATGTCCGGCGACCCACACCCGCTTGCCGGTAAGGTTGAACAGCGGTTCCGTTGCCGAGGTCATCGGGAATGTCTCTCAAAAAATGGTGGCCGGCTGGGCCGGCAGATTAGGCGGGAGGGCGGCTTCCGTTCAAGCCCGGGGCTGCGCCTTCACCCGATGACCCCGGCCAGTGCCGAAACCACCCGGTCGATGTCGGCGTCGGCCATGGCCGGGAACAGCGGCAGCGACAGGGTGGCCGCGTGATACCTCTCCGCCCCGGGCAGGGCCGGCGCGCCGTACCGCTCCCGGTAATAGGGCTGGGTGTGGACGGGGATGTAGTGGACCTGGGTGCCGATGCCGCGTTCGCGCAAGCCTGCCATCACGGCCGCGCGGTCGCGGCCGATGGCGGGGAAGTCCAGACGGGCGGCGTAGAGATGCCAGCCCGACCGCCCCGACACCCGGGCGGGCGGGCGCACGCGCGGCGCCAGCGGTGCCAGCATCCGGTCGTAGAGGTCGGCCAAGTGGCGGCGCCGCGCCAGGAAACGGTCGAGCTTGGACAGTTGCGAGGCGGCCAGCGCGCACTGGATGTCGGTCAGGCGGTAGTTGAACCCCGGCTCGGCCATGGCGTAGCGGGAGGGATCGGCGGCGTCGCGCGTCATGCCGTGGTTGCGCAGGCGCTTGAGGCGTTCGGCCAGGGCGGCGTCGCCGGTGGTCACCGCCCCGCCTTCGCCGGCGGCGATGGCCTTCACGGGGTGGAAGGAGAAGCAGGCCGGGTGACGGCCATCGCCCACCGGGCGGCCGTCGGCGTATTCCGCGCCCAGCGCGTGGCAGGCATCCTCGACCACGGCGAGGCCGCGTTCGGCCGCCAGCCGCCCGATGTCCGCCATGTCTGCCGTCTGCCCCGTCAGATGGACCGGGAACACGGCGCGCGGCCGCCAGCCGGCCCGCTCCGCCCGGGCCAGCGCCGCTTCCAGGTGCTCCGCTCGCATCAGGCCGGTGGCCGCGTCGACATCGGCGAAGGCGACCTCGGCCCCGGCATGGCGGATCGCGTTGGCGGTGGCGAGAAAGGTGAGCGACGGCACCACCACGGCATCACCGGGCGCAAGGTCCAGGGCCAGCGCCGCCAGATGCAGGGCCGCCGTACCGGAGGAGCAGGCGACCGCGTGGGCGGCTTGTAAGCGGTCGGCCAGCCGGCGCTCGAAGTTCTCGACCGCCGGCCCCTGGGTCAGCCAGTCGCCGCGCAGCACGGCGGTGACGGCGGCGATGTCGTCGTCGTCCAGGCATTGGCGGCCGTAGGGCAGGAAAGGGTATGTCATGGCGCCATTTGGCCACGGCGGCGGGTGGGCATCAAGAGCGGCGCATTCCCGCTAGAGAGGAGGAGGCGCATGGGTGTAGGGTGCGCCGAAGCGATCATCGATCATCGTCACGGCATGGGATGAGTTTCGAGCAGAGCAGGGAAGAGCCGGTTACGGCCGGGATGTTGCTGGGGATCGGCCTGGGCCATTACGAGCACCAGGAGCCCGCGCGCGCCGCCGAGGCGTTTCGGGCGGCGATCCGGCTCGCTCCCGGGCTGACCGCCGCCCATTCCAACCTCGGCGTGGTCTTGCGCCACCTCGGCCGCTTCGAGGAGTCCCTGGCCGCCTACGCCCAGGCCCTGGCGTTGCGGCCGGACGCGGCCGACGTCCTCTACAACAGCGGTTTCGCGCTGGTGGGCCTGGGCCGGCTGGCCGAGGCCGAGGCGGTATACCGCCGGGTGACGGAACTCGACCCCGCCGGGGCCGGCGCCCACCACCAGTTGGGCCAACTGCTGCTGCTGCGCGGCGCCATGGCGGAAGGGGCGGCCGAGTTCGAATGGCGCGCCAACAACGTGTTCTTCCGCGACCGGCCGGAAACCCGGCACCATGTGCCGGTGTGGGACGGGCGCCCTCTGCCGGATAGCACCTTGTGGTTGCAGGCGGAGGGCGGGATCGGCGACGCCATCCAGTTCATCCGCTACGTGCCCCGGCTGCTCGACCGCGTGGGGCGGGTGGCGCTCAGCTACCGTCCCGACCTCGCCCATCTGTTCCGCACGCTGGCCGGCGGCGACCGGGTGCTGCACAATCCCACAAGCATCACGCGGGTCGGCGGCTGCGCCATGTTCTTGAGCCTGCCGCATCTGGCGGGCACCACGCTCGATACCGTGCCGGCCGACACTCCCTACCTGAAGGCCGATCCGGGGCTTGTCGATCACTGGCGCCGGGTGCTGGCCGACGTGCCGGGCCTCAAGGTTGGGCTGGCCTGGGAGTCGCGCGGCGACCGGGTGCGCTCGGTCGCCGTGGCCGAGCTGCTGGCGGCGCTGGGGTCGATCCCCGGCGTCAGCCTGATCAGCCTGCAAAAGGGCTTGGGCGCCGAGGAGCTGGCGGCGCTGCCGGAGGAGCAACGCGCCCGCATCCGCTGCTATGCCCTCGACGAGGGGGGCGAGGTGTTCGCCGATACCGCCGCCATCATGACGGTGGTCGATCTGGTGATCACCATCGACACGGCGGTGGCGCATCTGGCCGGCGCGCTCGGGGTGGCGACGTGGGTGCTGCTGGCCCACCTGCCCGAATGGCGCTGGCTCATGGACCGTGAGGACAGCCCGTGGTATCCGACCCTGCGGCTGTTCCGGCAACGGACCGCCGGCGACTGGGCGCCGCCGCTGGCCGAGGCGGCCGGTTTGCTGCGGTGGATGGCGGCGGTCGCCTCGGTGCGTTCCAATCCAAGCCAGTGAGGTTCCATGTCCCTTCTCGTTCCCGTGTCCTGGGGTGAGCTGATCGACAAGATCACCATTCTTGAGATCAAGGCGGAGCGGATCACCGATCCGGCCAAGCTGGTCAACGTGCGCCGCGAACTGGGCGCGCTGGTCGCGGTGCGCGACGCCGGCGGCGGCGTACCGGCCGGTCTGGCGCCCGTGGTCGCCGACCTCAAGGCGGTGAACGAGACGCTGTGGGAGGTCGAGGACGACATCCGCGACTGCGAGCGCAACAAGGACTTCGGCACCCGCTTCGTCGAGCTGGCCCGCGCCGTCTACGTCACCAACGACCGCCGCGCCCAGCTGAAGCGCGTGCTGAACGACGGCCTGGGTTCGGAGTTGGTCGAAGAGAAGTCGTATCAGGCCTACTGATACGGGATGCGGTTAACGCATGGTCATCCGTCAACCGCAGAACACCACTCCCGCCACATCCGCCGATACGCCGCCTCCATCTCGGCGGCGAAGCGGCGGCCGTCGCACAGCGGCGAGGCGCGCATCCGCTCGCGCAGATCCGCCCGCGCCGCCGCCAGCCGCTCGGGATCGCCGGCCAGCGCCGCCGCGCGGGCGACATAGTCCGCCACGTCGGATGCTGTCAGCTCGCTCAAACCCACGCGGGTCAGCAGGTCGGCGCCGACGCGGGCGGCGTGGCGGTCGCCCCTCAGGCTGACCACCGGCACGCCCATCCACAGCGCCTCGCAGGTCGTCGTCGTGCCGTTGTAGGGGAAGGTGTCCAGCGCGATGTCCATTCCGGCGTAAAGCATCAGATGATGGGCCGGCTGCAAGGTCCAGACGGCCAGCGTGATGCGCTCGGGCGGAATGGCGTGGCGGGCGAAACGGGCGAGGAACCGCCGCCCGGTGTCGGGATCGGCCAGTTGTTTGCTTTTCAGCAGCAGCCGGGCGCCCGGCACCCGATGCAGGATGGCGGCCCAGGCGGCGACCGTCGGTTCGGTCAGCTTGGCGAGGTTGTTGAACGAGCCGAAGGTCACATGACCGTGTGTCAGACAGGGGGCGGGCGCCACCTCGGGCGCGTCGGGCTGCGGCGAGTAGCACAGGAAGCCGCCCGGCAGCCGCGCCAGCCGCTCGGTGTGGAAGGCTTCCGCGCCGTCGGGGTCGGCAAGGCTGTCGGTGATGCGCCAGTCCATGGCCGCCAGCCCGGTGGTGTTGGGATAGCCCAGCCATGTCACCTGCACCGGCGCCGGTTTCAGGGCGAAGACGCCCAGACGGTTGCCGCCGGTGTGCCCGGCCAGATCGACCAGGATGTCGATGCCGTCGGCCCGGATCAGCTCCGCCATCGCCGCGTGGGACAGGCCGACGGTGAAGCGCCAGTGGTCGGCCCGCTCCTTCAGGCGCAAGGTGGTCGGGCTGGGGGTGGCCACCTCGGCGTAGCCGTAGACCTCCACCGCCGCGCGGTCGTGGTGGATGGCCAGCGGCTCGAAGAAATAGGCGACCGAGTGGGTGCGGAAATCGGGGGAGACGTAGCCCACCTTCAGCCGCCGCTCGGGCCGGCGCGGGTTGGCGAAGACCGGCGGCGCCGACGGGGCGGCGGCGTGCCGCCGGCCCCAGGCGGCGTGCGCCGCGCCGATGGCGGCCTCGCTCGCCTCGGGCAGGTAGTTCAGCAGGAAGATCAGGTTGGAGCGTGCCGTCGCGAAGCCCGGGTCCAGGGTGGTGGCGCGGGAAAAGGCCTGGACCGCCTCGGCGTGGCGGGCCTGATCCTTCAGCGCGCTGCCCAGGTTCGACCAGGCTTGCGCGTGATCCGGCCGCAGCGCGATGGCGGTCTGGAACGCGGCGGTCGCCTCGCCGATGCGGCCCACGTCCTTCAGCGCGTGGCCCAGGTTGGACCAGATCTCGGGCAGGTCGGGCGCGGCGGCCAGCGCCTGGGTGTAGGCGTCGATCGCCGCGCCGTACCAGCATTGCAGCAACCGCACGTTGCCGAAAGCGCACAGCACCTTGGCCGAGGCCGGCGCCAGGGCGAGGGCGCAATGATAGGCCTGCACCGCCTCGTCCAGGCGCCCGGCGGCGGCGAGCGCGTTGCCCAGCGCCTCGTGCGGGCCGGGCGATCCGGGATGAAGGGCGGCCGCGTGGCGGAACGCCGCGATGGCGTCCTGCGTCCGGTCCTGGCTCTGCAGCACGCACCCCAGATTGGTCCACGGCTCCGCCCAATCGGGGGCGGCGGCGATGGTCTGCGCCAGGAACGAGCGCGCCTGACCCTTGTCGCCCTGGTGGAAGGTGATGACGCCCAGGAGGTGGAGGATGGCGGCGTGGGCGGGGCGCGCCCGCAGGATGTCCGTGCCGATCGCCGCCGCCCCGGCGAAGTCGCCGCCCTGGTAACGGTCGAAGGCCAGCCGGACGGCCTCGTCCAGGGTGACGGCGCGCGGCGCGGGCGGGAGAGGGGCGGTATCGGTCGGCATGGCGCGAGATTAGCATGGCAAACGGCGCGATGCGTACCCGATCCCTGCCTTTTCGCTTGTTCGAAAAGGGGAGCGCGGGTAGGGTTTGCGTGCGGCTACGCAATCGAAAGGGATACCGCCTCATGGCCGACAAGACCGTCACCGATGTCGCCAAGGCTTTCGGGGCGATGGGCGGAAAGGCCCGCGCCCGCAAGCTGTCGGCCGAAGAGCGCAGCGCCTCGGCGCGCAAGGCGGCCGCCGCCCGCTGGAACGGCGTGCCCGGGTCCGAACCGGCCGCCGGCCCTGTCCCCGACCGCGCCGTCGGCCCGCGGCCGCCGGCCAAGGTGGTGGCGGTGGCCAACCAGAAGGGCGGTGTCGGCAAGACGACGACATCCGTCAATCTCAGCGCGGCCCTGGCCGCCGAGGGGTGCCGCGTCATGCTGCTGGACGCCGATCCCCAGGCCAACGCCACCATCCATATGGGCGTCAATCCCTTCGCGCTGGAGCAGAACCAGGCCACGCTCTACCACGTCCTGCACGAGGGGCGGGGCGGGCAAGGCGGGGGGCGGCCGGCGGCGCTCGCCGACATCGTCGTCGCGGTGGGCACGCCCGCCTTCGATCTGGTGCCGGCGTGCATCTCCTTGTCGGCGGCCGAGACGGAGCTGACCGCCCAGCCGCTGGGGGCGCTGGCGCTGAAGGAGAAGCTGGCGGCGGCGCGCGACCAGTACGACGCCATCATCATCGATTGCCCGCCGCATCTGGGCATGATGACCATCAACGCCCTGTCGGCGGCCGACTACGTGCTGATCCCCGTGGAAACCGAGCCGTTCGCCGCCATGGGCATCTCCTATCTGCTCGACACGGTGACGACCATCCAGCGGCGCGGCAACCCGTCCTTGAGCCTGTTGGGCCTGTTGCCGACCAAGTTCAAAGGACGGCTGAACCAGGACAAGAGCACGCTGGCCGACCTGGAGGCGCAGTTGGGGCCAGCCATCCGGGTGTTCGCGCCGATCACCTCGGCCACGATCTACCCGCAGTCCCAGGCGGCGGGCCGCGCCACCGTCGAGGTGGCCGGTGCCAACCCCAGCGTGGCGGCCTACCGCACGCTGGCGCGCGAGCTGCTGCCGGTCCTGACCGGCCGGGAGGTGAGCCATGGCGCCTAAGCTTGGCCGCAACAACATGAATCTGGTCCTCCAGCCGGTGGGGACCGCCGCCGCCGCCGGGGTGGAACTGGCCCGCCCGCCGGCGCTCAAGACCTCGGCGGACTTTCCCTTGCTGATGGAGGTGGAACTCGACCGCGTCATGGTCGGCGGGCCGCATCAGCCGCGCCGCCATTTCGACCCGGACAAGCTGCGCTCGCTCGCCGACTCCATCGCCCAGCACGGGTTGAAGCAGCCGGTGCTGGTGATCGACCAAGGCGACGGGCGCTTCGTGCTGGCCGCCGGCGAGCGCCGCTACCGCGCCCACCAGCTTCTGGAAAAGCCCACCATCTTCGCCATCGTCACCAAGGGCGACGCCTCGGAACTGGCGCTGATCGAGAACCTTCAGCGCGAGGATCTCGACGCGCTGGAGGTGGCGGACGGGCTGGCCCGGCTGGCGCAGGAAAAGGGCTATACGACGGTGGCGCTGGCCGGGGTCATCGGCCGCAGCCAGGCCGAGGTCAGCCGCATCCTGTCGCTGACCCGCCTGCCGGCCAAGGTCCGCGACGAGTATACGACGTCGTATAGGACGGTGCCGAAATCCATCTTGATGGAAATCGCCGCCGTCGCCGATCCCGACCGGCAACTGGCGCTGTGGGAGGAGGCCAAGGCGGGGCTGACCGTCAAGGCCATGCGCGACGCCAAGAAGGCGGCGACCCCGGTCAAAGGTCATGACCGGCACCGGGAGGGCGACGGCCTGCCCAAGGTCGAGCGTGATCTGGTCGCCGGCCTGGATCAGGTCGCCCGCGCCCTGTCCGGCGTCCGCCACCGTCGCCACACCCTGTCCGACGACAGCCTGGAGCAGCTTTTGGCGGTGCGCGACCAGATTGACGAGACGCTGGCCGCTCCCGCCGATGACGCGCCCTGATACGGGCGGCAGGCGCCGCCCGTATCACCCTTTCACACATTGCGTGGCAATGTGCTGTCGGGGGCTCGGCGAAGCTTTGCTTCGCCTGATTTATACGACGTCGTATAGGATGGCGGGGCTGAGGCGGCGGGTGCGCCTGCCCCCTTGCCTTTTGCCCCCCGTTTCTGGTCCAAAACGGGCGACCGGTGCCCGCCTTGAAAGAGACTGCACGCCATGACCCCCGAAACCTCGACTTCCATGACCCTCGCCGACGCGATGAAGCTTGCCCTTGAGCACCACTCCGCCGGCCGGTTGGCCGAAGCGGAGGGCGTGTGCCGGCAGGTGCTCCAGGCCAAGCCGGACCACGCCGGCGCCCTTCAGCTCCTGGGTCTGATCGCCAGTCAGGTCGGCCGGCACCAGACGGCGGCCGACCTTTTGGGGCGGGCGCTGGCCGTCGAACCCGACAACGGGCTGCTGGTCGGGCGCCACGGCATGGTTTTGCGCCGGCTGGGCCGATCGGACGAGGCGGTTGCGGCGTTGCGCCGGGCGGTAGACTTGCGCGAGGACTACGCCGACGCCTGGTTCGAGCTGGGCGCCATGCTGGTGGAGCAGGGCGAGACGGCCGAGGCCGTCGATGCCCTGAAGCGGGTGACCGCACTCAAGCCGGCGCATCCCGTGGCCTGGACCGGTCTGGCCCGCGTCCTTCTGATAGCCGGGCAGCGGGAGGCGGCGGCCGGGGCGGCGGCCGAGGCCCTGCGCCTCAACCCCGATGTCCGGGACGCGCAAGCCATCCTCGACGCCCTTGCTTCGGAACCGGAAGCCGCCGAACCGGAAGCCGCCGAACCGGAAACCCCCGAAGCCGTAACACCCGCTATCCTTATGAACGGCGACGCCGAAGCCGCTGACCCGCCGCCGGTCCCGTTGTCCGTGGAGGACCGGCTCGCCTTGGCGCGGGAGGTGGCGGTGCGCTATCCCGAGCAGGCCGAAGCGCATCTGGAGGTGGCGCGCCTTCTCGACGAGACGGGGGCGGTGACGGACGCCGCCGCCGCCTGCCGCCGCGTCCTGGCGCTGGAGCCGGAGCACGCCGAGGCCACCCGCCGTCTGGCGGACCTGCTGCGCACGCTCGGCCGGCTCGACGAGGCGGCGACGCTCTACCGGGCGGCCCTGAGCCGGCTGCCGGACGACAGCGCGTTGCGGGTTGCGCTGGCCCGCGTGCTGGCCGGTCTCGGCCGCCTGGAGGAGGCGGTCGCGGCGTTCGACGCGGTTGTCGGGAAGACCCCGGACGACGCCGGGGTCCTGCTCGACTTGAGCGAGGCCCTGTTCAAGCTGGGCCGGCTCGAAGCCGCCGAGGCCACGTTCCGCCAGGTCGCGGCGCGCGATGAGGCGTCGGCGCGGGCCCATGCCGGTCTGGGCGCCGTGCTGCACGCCCAGGGACGGCTTGACGAGGCGCTCGCCAGCCTGCGCCGGGCATTGGAGCTGGAGCCGGAGCGGCCGGCGCTGTTGTCCGCCCTGCTGTATTGTCTCAACGACCAGTCGGCCCTGTCGGCGTCGGAGCTGGGCGGTTCCCATCGGCTGTACGAGGAGCGGGTGGGGCGGCCGGCGGCCGGGTTGCGCCGGCCCCACGACAACGCGCCCGAGCCCGACCGCGTCCTCAGGGTCGGCTATCTGTCGCCGGACTTCCGCCAGCATCCGCTGGTGTCCTTCTTCGAACCCGTGCTGACGGCCCATGATCGCAAGCGGGTGCGGGCCTTCTGCTACGCCAGCCTCAACGGCTCCGACGCCGTGACCGCGCGGCTGCGTGGCCGGTCGGACGGCTGGCACGATGTCGGCGGGCTCGACGACGCGGCGGTGGCCGATCTCATCCGGGCCGACGGCATCGACATCCTGGTCGATCTCGCCGGCCATGGCCCGGGCAACCGCCTGGCCGTCTTCGCCGCCAAGCCGGCGCCGGTGCAGGCGACGTGGCTGGGCTACGCCAACACCACCGGGCTGGCGGCCATGGACTGGCGGCTGACCGACGCCGTCGCCGATCCGGCCATCGCCGGTGCCGACACGGACGCCTGCGGCACCGAGCGGCTGGCGCGGCTGCCGTTCGGCGTCTTGTGCTACCACCCGCCGGCCGACGCCCCGGACATCCCGCCGCCGCCGGCCGAGACGGCGGGGCACATCACTTTCGGCGCCTTCGCGCCCTTGTCGCGGATCGGCGCCGACACCCTGGCCGCCTGGGCCGGCATCCTCGACCGCGTGCCGGGGGCGCGGCTGGTGCTGGGTGGGCCGTCGCTGACCGACGAGCCGGCGATCCGGCGGCGCTTCCTCGATCTGGCGGCGGGACAGGGGCTCGACGCCGGGCGGGTCGACCTTGTGCCGTGGTCGGTGGCGACGGGCGAGGCGCTGGCCCGGTATGGCCGCGTCGACGTCATGCTCGACACCTTCCCATGTTCGGCGGCCGATACCGTCTGCGGCGCCTTGTGGATGGGGGTGCCGGTGGTCACGCTGCGGGGCGACCGCCACGCCGGCCGTCTGGGCGCCAGCATCCTGGCCCAGGCCGGTCTGTCCGATCTCGTTGCCGGCACCGCCGAGGACTACGTCGAGCGGGCGGCGGCCATCGCCGCCGACGGCGAGCGGCGGACGTGGTTGCGCGCCAAGCTCCGCACCCGCCTGCGTCTGTCGCCGCTGTGCGACGCCAAGGCGTTCGTCCGCTCGCTGGAGGATGTCTACCGCGACCTGTGGCGGCAGTGGTGCGGGACGGTGCGGCCGGAGGATCGCTCCCGCGGCCCGGCCCTGACGGATCGCGCCGCCCCGGCGCTGCGTCCGCTGGGGCGGACTTCCTGATGTCAGGTTTGCGTATGAAGGGAAGACAGGGCGGCCAACAGGCCGCCCTTCTTTTTGGACGTCCCCAGGCTGGGTGACCCCGGCCCGGAAAGATCGGACAACGGAGCGGCGGCCAGCAGCCGCCGAGCGGTGTCGGCGAAGGCGGCGCTTCCGCCACCGCTGCCCCCGTCGTCGTCGATGATGGTGCGCTGGGCGCTCAGCACCGTCTGGCCGCCCGCAAAGCCGCCGCCCACCGGGTTGGAGATTTCCAGGAAGAAGGTTTCGTCGCCTTCGCTCTCGCCGTCCCCCTTGATCTCGACCGGGATGACGGCGCGGGTCTGGCCGGGGCGCAGCACCAGCCGGCCGCTGACGGCGAGGTAGTCCTGCCCGGCGGTGGCCGTGCCGTCGACGGTGCGGTAATCGACGCTGGCCGCTTCGCTGCCGGCGGGCGCCAGTTGCACCAGGAAATAGGCCAACGACAGGCCGCTCGTCCCCTCGGGAAGGCGCGTCACCACCTCGGTCGGCGTGGTGGGGGCCTGCGGCAGGCTTTCCTGGATCGTCGCGTCGATCCAGGGCGCGAAGGCGGAGACGCGCTGGAACGACGCCAACTCGCCGAATGAGCTGTTGCCGGTCGCGTCCACGTCCGAGGACACGCCGTCCCGAGCCAGCCGGAAGGTGTAGCTGGCGATACCGGCGATCCGGCCGTCGATGAAGGCGGGGCCGCCGCTGTCGCCCGGGCTGGTCAGCCCTTCACCCGCTCCCAGGCCCAGATCGGGCAGGGAAAGAAGGCTGCCGCCCGCGTCGTGGGCCGAGGTTCCGTCATCGAAATCTGTTAGGAATTGGGTCCCATCGCGAACTTCCCAGTTCACGCCCAGTTCGTCGTGGCCGTTGATGACGTCGGTCAGGGCGTCGACGCGGTTTTCGGCGGCGCGCCTGGTTGCCGGTGTCGCCGTCGCCGACACGCCCGCAGCCCCGGTTGCCGCGGCACCGTAGCCGACGATGCGCAGGGTCCGGCCCAGCTCGTCCGGGTCGCGATGCAGGGTGTAGCGCTCCGCCGTCGTCGGGGCGGGCTGGCGCAACCGCAGCACGGCGACGTCGGCGTTGGCGCTCGGGCTGGCGTAGCCGGGGTTGATGAAGACGCTGTCGACCGCGACGCTCTCGACCCGGCCGGCGATGGTGAAATGCACGGTGAGGGTGGCGGGATCGAGGCCGCTGACGACGTGGGCGGCGGTGACGAGATGGAGGCCCGTCCACAGCAGGCTGCCGGTGCCGTAGGTGGTGCCGTTGCTGATGCGGACGACGCCATCGAAGCCCGCGCCGTCGGCGACGACGTAGCCGGGGGAGCGCGGGTCGGAAACGGGGATGGAAACCATGGTGTCCTACTTCTCCCGGAAGGCTCCGGCGAGCTGCCGCTTGAGCGGCCAGATCAGGTAGTTGAGCACGGTCCGCTGCGCCCCGGGAATCAGCACCGAAACCGGCATGCCCGGTTGCAGGCGCAGGTTCAGGTGGCGGAAGTGTTCCGTGTCCTCGACCTCCACCCGCGCCTTATAATAAGGGGTGCCGGTGCGCGGGTCGGTGGTCCGGTCGGCCGACACCCGCGACACGGTGCCGTCCACCTCGGGCAGGGTGATGTCCTTGAAGGCCAGCAGATGCACCTCGGCGCGCATGCCGGGATGGACATCCTCGATGTCGTCGGGCCGCACGCGCACCTCCAGGGTCAAGGTGTCGGCCGCCGGCACGATGTCCATCACCTTCTCGCCGGCGGCGATGACGTTGCCGGAGGTGGCGACGGTCAGCCCCATGACGTGGCCTCGCACCGGGGCGGTCAGCACCGCCCCCGCCAGCCGCTCCTTCAGGGCGGTGATGCGGGGGGCGATCTCGGCGATCTTCTGGCGGGTGTCCTTCAACTCGCCCACGGTTTCCTCGGCGCGGCGCTTGTCCAGCTGAAGCCGCTCCTTCTCGGTGGTGCGGATTTCCTCCTCGGTGCGGGCGATGAGCGCCTGTGATTCGGACACCCCGCCCTCCAGCCCGGCCAAGGCCCGCTGCAACTCGTAAAGCCGGGTCTTGCGGGCATAGCCCTTGTCGAACAGCTCCATCTGGCCGTCGAGCTCGCGGCGGATCAGGTCGAGCTGGCGGCGGCGCGAGGCCAGTTGCGCCTCGGTTCCCGCCACTTCGCCGCGCAGTTGCGCCACTTTCTGGAGGTTGAGGTCCTGTTCGCCCTGGAAGGCGGCGCGGCGCACCTGGAACAGGCGGCTTTCCTCACTGACGGCGGCGGCGATGGTGGGTTCGCCCAGCCGGGCGGCGATCGCCTCGGGCCACGCGAGGGTTGCGGCCCCCGACGATTCGGCGGCCAGCCGCGCCTCGCGCGCCGCAAGCCCGTCCATCTGGGCCGCCAGCACGGCCAGCGACGCCTGCTCCTCGGTGGTGTCCAGGCGCAGCAGCGCCTGCCCCTTTTCCACCAGATCGCCTTCGCGCACCAGCAGCTCGCGGACGGTGCCGCCGTCGCGGTGCTGGACCGCCTGACGGTTGCCCTCGGCCACCACCTCGCCGTCGGCCATCACCGCGCTTTGCAGGGTGGCGACGGCGGTCCAGCCGCCGAAGCCCAGGAAGAACAGGGCGATCAGGGCCAGCCCGGCCAGGACGAGGCCGCGGGCGTCGTCGGTGACCGGAGCCTCGGTCGCGGGGGAGAATCGGCTGAGCAGCATCATGGAGCCTTCAGGTGACCGGCGCGCCTTTGCCCGGGCCGCCGAAGGCCAGCGGGCGGACGATCTTCTGATAGTTCTTCAACACGTCCTCGCGCGGCCCGAAGGCCTCGATCTGGCCGTCGCGCAGCACCAGCACCTGATCGACGACCTGGAGCACCGCCGGGCGGTGGGAGATCACCACGATGGTCGCCCCCCGGCTTTTTAGTTCGACCAGCGCCGCCAGCAGCGCCTGCTCGCCCTCGTTGTCGAGGTTGGAGTTCGGCTCGTCCAGCACCAGCAGCCGCGGATCGCCGAACAGGGCACGGGCCAGCCCCAGCCGCTGGCGCTCGCCGCCCGACAGGATGCCGGCCAGCGCCTGGATTTCGGTGTCGTAGCCCTGGGGCAGGCGCAAGATCATCTCATGCACCCCGGCGCGGCGGGCGGCGTCCACCACCTCGGCCGGATCGGCCTGGGAGAATCGGTCGATGTTGTCGCGCACGGTGCCGGCGAACAGCTCGATGTCTTGCGGCAGATAGCCGACGTGCGGGCCGAAATCCTCGCGGTCCCAGGCCCAGACGTCGGCGCCGTCGAGCCGCACCGTGCCCGAGGTGGGCTTGAGCGAGCCCACCAGATGGCGGGCCAGCGTCGACTTGCCGGCGCCCGACGGCCCGATCAGGCCCAGCACCTGTCCGGCGCCGACCGCGAAGCTGACGCTCTTCAGAATCGGCCGGTCGCCGCCCGGCGGGGCGTAGATCAGCCTTTCCACCGACAGATGCCCTTCGGGCCGCGGCAGGGGCATGGCGCGGGGCCGCGCGGGAGCGATCAGGAACACTTCGTTGACCCGGCGGAAGGCGTAGCGGGCCTGGGCGAAGGAGCGCCACGCCGCCACCGCCATGTCCACCGGCGCCAAGGCCCGGCCCAGCAGAATCACCACGGCGTACATGGCGCCCACCGGCAGATCGCTTCCCATCACCAGGAAGGCGCCCACCCCCAGCGAGCAGATCTGCAGGAACAGGCGCAGGAATCGGATGGTGGCGGTGATCCACACCGCCCCCTCGCTGGCCACCGTCTGGTACCAGATCAGGTCGTGGCGGCTTTTCTGCCAGACACGGGCGATTCCCGGGGCCATGCCCATGGCGCGGGCGACGTCGGCGTTGCGCAGGCAGGTGTCGGTAAATGCGTAGTTCTGCGCCGCCCGGTCGTTGGCGGCCTCCAGCGGGCGGCGGGTGATCAGCTCGTTCACAATGGCCAGCGCGACCATCAGGGCCGCCGCCGCCAGGGTGAACAGCCCGACCGCCGGATGAATGAACCAGACGGCGATGATGCTAAGCGGAATCCACGGCACCTCGAACAGGGCGTGGATGCCCTGGGAGGTGACGAACTGCCGGAAGGTGTCGAGGTCGCGCAGCACCTGGCCGCGCCCGGCTTCGGGCTGGCGGGCGGCGGCGTCCAGCGCGGTCAGGAACACCGGCAGACTTAAACGACGGTCCAGGCGGAGGCTGGAACGGACCAGAAGCCGCATGCGGATGACGTCGAGCCCGGCATAGGTGACGCAGGCCAGCCCGGCAATCAGCGTCAGGAACAGCAACGACGCCTCGCTGCGGCCCGGCAGCACCCGGTTATACACCTGCATCATGTATATCGGGTACGTCATGAACAAAATATTGATAACAAACGAGAATCCGAAGGTTGCCCCAAAATGCGGCAGACAGGCGCGCAAGCCGGCCGCCAGCTCCGGCGCAAGTCCTCGAAGAAATCCCTGCTGCATCGATAACGTCCCGCGGGTAAGAAGCCGCTGTTGAATACCTCTTTCGCAAGGGTAGCAGAGATAAAGCGGGCTTGGCTGCGTCAAACTTCGCGCGCGCAAAGGGGGCGCTATTGGCCGCCGGCCGGCGAACACAACGCGTCACGGGCGTTCGGCCCGGCGCGCCGCCCGCCCGGCACGCCGGCCAACCCCTTGATATCGCTTGCCCCGCCCGCGCCACGACTTAAGACGGTTTCGCGGGCAAGAGCCGTAACTGACTAAGTTGCAACACTTTTAGGCTTGGCTACTCCGATCGATTTTCCCCCCTTGAGTACGGGAGATCCATCGGTTAGGTTCGCTCAGATGCTTGCAGCCTTGTATGCAGGTTAGTCGATTTGCGCCTATTTGGGGGTTCACATGGCGATTAAGCGGGGCAATCCTACTTCTGGCAACGACAAGCTGACCGGCACGTCCGGCGCGAACTCGCTGAACGGTCTTGCTGGTAACGACACCCTGTATGGCCTTGGCGGTGTCGACTACCTGGTCGGCGGCACGGGCAATGACGTTATCATCGGCGGCGCGAACCAGCGCGGCACCATCGTCGGCGGCACGGGCTCCGATACGCTGCGCCTGGCCAACAGCGCGAACGCCGTCACCGTTTATCAGGTCGAGAACATTGTCGGCGGCACGGGTGCCGATCGCGTGATCGTCGGCGGTTCCGTCGCTGCGACCATCAGCAGCGGCGCGGGCAACGACACGATCGTCGGCGGCTCCGGCAACGACAAGATCATCGGCGGCACGGGCAACGATCTTGTCGTCGGCGGCTCGGGCGCCGACCGTCTGACCGGCGGTTCGGGCAACGATACCTTCATGTACAGCAAGGCTGCCCAGGCCGACGGTGACACCATCACCGACTTCGCCACGGGCGACCGGATCAACCTGCGCGCCATCCAGGTCGAGGGCGAGGCGCTGGTCTTCGGCGGCACCACCGCGACCGCGGGTGGCGTGTGGGCGACTGAGGGCGCCCTCAACATCGATACGGACGGCGACGCCGAAGCCGACGTCACCATCAATGTGACCGGCAAGGCCGCCGATTCCTGGTCGGTGAGCAACTTTGTCGGCGTCGAGGCTGCTCCGGCCCCGACCGGCCCGACCTTCACGCTCGCCCAGAGCGCGTCCGGCTCGGTGACCGAGGGTAGCTCCATCACCTACACGGTGAAGGCCAGCGCCGCCGTGACCGAAGACACGACCTTCACCTACAGCGTCTCCGGCGACAGCAAGGGCGGTCTGGTCGGTTCGGCGTCGACTTCCGACTACAGCCCGGCTTCCGGCACGGTGACCCTCAAGGCCGGTGAGACGTCGGCCACCTTCACCGTCACCCTCGCGGACGACGGCGTGACCGAGGGCGTGGAAGGCCTGAAGACCTCCGTTTTCGATGACGACTTCAACGTTGTCGGTTCCGTCACGGCGTTCATCTCCGACGGCAAGGAAGCCGGCCGCAACATCACCCTGACCACCGGTGTCGACTCCGGCGCGTCCTTCACCGGCGGTGAAGGCAGTGACACCTTCGTCGGTGTGGTTGGTACGGGCCTGGGCGCCACCGACGGCACCACCTTCAACCCCGGCGACAATCTGGCCGGCGGCGCCGGCAACGACGTGTTGCAGCTGTCGGTTTCGGGCACTCATGCCGCTGACATCACCGTCAGCGCGGTGACGCTGAACAGCATCGAGACGCTCAAGGTCGCCAACTTCGAATCGTCGACCAATGCGACGATCGTTAACCTGGCCACGGCCACCGGCGTCCAGACGATCTCGCAGACCTCCAGCAGCGCCAACGGCGACACGACCTTCAGCGCCGTGCAGAACCAGGTCGCTGCCGAGATGATGAACGGCTCGGGCGATCTGACGCTGACCTATGCCGACACCGTCGTCTCCGGAGCGGCTGACACCCAGACCCTGACCGTGTCGGGTGTGACGGCCGGCACCTTCACCGCCCAGGCGACGGCCACGGGCAGCATCGAGACGGTGGCGGTCACCGCTTCCGGCACCGTGGGCAACGTCCTGACCAACATCGCCGGCGGCACCACGCTGTCCAAGCTGACGGTGGCCGGCACCCAGTCGCTGGAAGTCACCGGCGCCCTGGCAGCGTCGATCAAGACCATCGACGCCAGCGCCAGCACCGGCGGCGTCAACCTGACCTTGAACACCAACGCCGACTACACCGTTCTCGGCGGCACGGGCAACGACACCATCAGCATCGGCACCGCCCAGACGACGGGTGGCTCGATCAACGGTGGCGAGGGCACCGATACCCTGGCGCTGACCGCCAACACGGTGGTCACCTCGACCGCGGAAGGTCAGAAGTTCGTCGGCTTCGAGACGCTGAACATCAGCCACACCGAGGCGCTGGCGGGTGACACCGACTGGACCGACCGCACCCAGGACGTGTCGTATGTGGCCGGCATCACCAAGATCGGCCTGACCAAGCTGTCGCTGAGCGATATCGTTGGCACGAACAACGCGGCCAACGCCAACGCCAGCGTGAGCTTCACCAAGCTGGGCGCCGCGGTCACCGATCTGGCCATCTCCGGTCTGAGCTACACGGATAAGAACGTCGCCGCGGATGACGGCAACGACGACGACGTCGAGCTGACCGTGTCGGCCGCCATGGCCACCGACACCGCCGCCGACGCCATCACCGTGACGCTGGGCACGCTGGGCACCACGACGGTTGCGGCCGCCGGGGCCGGCAACGTGGCGTCCGCGACCGCCACCGACGCGCTGACGTTGAACGTTACCCTGGCCGATCACGAAACCATCAGCCTCGTCTCGCAGGGTGCCGCCAACTACATCACCACTCTGACCGCCGGCGACCTGAAGACCCTGAACATCTCCGGGTCGAAGGCGCTGACCATCGACACTCTGTCGGGCAACACGCTGACGTCGATCATCGACGCCTCCACCAGCACCGGCAACGTGACGATTTCGGCCAACAACTCGACGACCGCCTCCTCCGTCCTCGGCGGCAGCGGCAACGACGTTCTGGCCGGCGGCTCCAAGAACGACACCATCGACGGTGGTGCGGGCAACGACATCCTGTCCGGCGGCGATGGCAATGACACCATCAGCGGTGGTGCCGGTGCCGACAGCCTGCTGGGTCAGGCCGGTGTCGACGTCATCCAGGGCGGTGACGGCAACGACCTCGTCCTGGTCGCCACCAACGCCCATTTCGCCGGCCTGACGGCGGCGGAAAGCATCGATGGCGGTGCCGGCAACGATACGCTGGAGTTCACCGAGAACAGCGCCCTGTCGCTGGTTGCCGCCGACTTCGCCGGCGTGACCAACGTCGAGGCCATCAAGTTCACCGGCAACGTCAGCGCCTCCGTCACCCTGGCCGACTCCAACTTCGGCACGGGCACGTCCCTGTCCATCGTCGACGGCCTTCGCACGGCCGGCACGCTGACGGTCACCGGCACGGCGCTCACCGCCGGTCACGACCTGACGGTCACCGCCAACAGCGCCACGGGCGTCCATGACGTGCTGCTGGGTGGTGCCGGCAACGACACCTTCAAGTTCGCCACGGTGGCTGGTCTTGAGACCGGCGACTCGGTCTACGGCGGTTCGGGCACCGACACCATCGAACTGGACGCCTCGGCGGCGGTGACGGTCAACCTGACCAGCGTGCGCCTGGTCGAGAAGATCGTCTCCACCGGTTCGGGCTCGGCCGATGCCGACGACATCACCGTCACCGTTGGCTCGGACAGCGTTCTGGCGGCGTCCACCACGCTGACCATCGACCTGTCCAGCCAGACCAACGCCACGCCGGACGCCTTCGTCGATGCCTCGGCGCTGACCACCAACACCAAGGTCGTCAACGTCACCACCGGTGCCGGCGATGACTCGGTGATCGGCGGCGCGGGTGTCGACCTCGTGTCCACCGGTGCCGGCATCGACAGTCTGGTCGGCGGCGGCGGTGCCGACAGCCTGTCGGGCGGCGACGGCAACGACGTCTTCGTCATCACGGCCTCCAGCGATCTCATCGGCCTGTCGACCGCCGAGACGATCGTGGGCGGCAGCGGCAACGACACCCTGCAGTTCAAGGCTGGGGCGTTCGCGGTCAACTCGACCGACCTCAACGCCATGTCGGGGATCGAGAAGGTCGAGTTCCTCGCCACCACGGAGAACGTGTCTCTGACCCTGACCGACGCGGTGTTCACCGTTAACGGCGCGACCACGATCACGGTCGATGCCTCGACGGTCACCACCGGTGACTTCAGCCTGAACGCCTCGGGCCTGTCCGCCGCCAACAGCGTGACGGTCGAGCGTGAGGACACCGGCGACGGCAACGCCGCGGGTTCGGGCGACAACATCCTTCTCGGCGCCGGCAACGACACCGCGAAGGTCGATCAGAAGCTGCTCGACAACGGCACCACCACGGTCGCTGGCGGCGCCGGCAACGACACGCTGACCCTGTCCTACGCCACCACTGAAACGGCCACGGCCACGACGCTGGCCAGCACCATCACCGGCTTCGAAGTCATCAACTTCGGTGAGAACGACGACTTCAACCTGACCACGGTGGACGGCAACGTCGCGTCCGGCGCCACCCTCACGGTGGACGGCACGGCGCTGGTCACCACCAACAGCCTCGTCTTCAACGGCGCGGCCGAGAACGACGGCATCTTCAACATCACCGGCGGCACGGCGGCCGACACCCTGACCGGCGGTGCCGGGGCGGACGTCATCCGCGGCGGCGCGGGTGCCGATGTCATCACCGGCGGCGGCGGTATCGACTCGCTGACCGGCGGCAACGGTGCGGACATCTTCTCCTACACCAGCGCGAACGTCTCGCATTCGGCCGGCACCGGTGCCGACTACATCGTCGACTTCGCGTCCGGTTCCGACACGATCGCAGTCACGCTCGACTACAGCACCCAGGCGGCGGGCATCGACGTCAACACCAACTCGGTGTCGGCGGTGTCCAACCTGTCGGCCAAGCGCGGCGAGTTCGTCTACGACACGTCGGCGTCCAAGCTGTACGTCAACGTCAACAACGACAACCTCGTCACCACGCTCGACTTCACGATCAACGTCGGCACCGTGGCGGCGGGCGATCT
>Ga0196976_1000051_pt1 | contig 76833 bp, 67 predicted proteins | sample S3v_513CmetaG_FD_148644 | JGI IMG/M metagenome (GOLD analysis project Ga0196976, IMG submission 148644) | Soil microbial communities from Anza Borrego desert, Southern California, United States - S3+v_5-13C | ecosystem: Environmental > Terrestrial > Soil > Desert | place: USA: California...
CGCATTGCTGCCCGAGATTCTTGGACGTCGTGACCTTCAACTGGAGCGAAGGTCGATTCGTCCAGAAATCCTATAAGCGCGTACCCATCGAAAAACAGTAGCTCAGCCACGAGCCATCAGAATCTCTTCGACGCGACGCACGTCATCTTCCGTGTCGACACCAATCGTGTCGAATGGTGTCTCGGCAACGTGGATGGGGATGTCGTTCTCAAGAAAACGAAGTTGTTCTAGGCGCTCACTGCGCTCCAGCGAAGACTCGGGTAGTGTGCAGAAGCGGGCAAGCGCGGACTTGCGATAGGCGTAAAAGCCGAGGTGCTTGAAGTAGTCGACGGTGCCGGTCCGATCGCGATCGTGCGGGATGGTGGAGCGGGAGAAGTAGAGTGCGCGCCCCGCAGAGTCTGCCACGACCTTGACGGCATTCGGGTTGGCGATGTCGGCGGCCGGGCACGGGGTTTTCAAGGTGCCAACCTGCACCTCGGCGCGAGACATCAGTGTGAGCAGCGCAGTCAGATGTTCGGGACGAGCGAGTGGTTCGTCGCCCTGGACGTTGATGTACACGTCCGCAGCGACAGATTGCGCGACTTCGTGGACGCGATCGGTGCCACTGCGGTGTTCGGCAGACGTCATGCGCGCGTTCCATCCGCTACGCTGAGCGAGTTCGAAGATTTCGCTGGCATCTGTGGCGATGATGACTTCGTCGAGTCCGGTCGCCGCCCGGGCGGCTTCGTAGACGCGCTGGATCATTGGCTTGCCGTTAATGTCGCGCAGTGGTTTGCGGGGCAGGCGGGTGGAAGCGAGGCGGGCGGGGATGATGGCAACGGCACGCATGATCACAGTGTTGCTTCGGCTGAGCCAGTTGGCAAGTGAATGTCACGGTGCGCACGAAGGTCCGTGATGGTGGACGGCAAGCGGGAGTTCTGGAATAGAATCGGAACAACGAATTGTGGGATGTGGGGGAAGGCTTGGCAGTCCTGCTTCTGGTGACGAAAGACTTGTTTGATCACATAGACAACTTCCTGCTGGTAGCCGTTGCGCTGGTGTTCGCGCTGTTCATGGCGCGTCCGCTGAGTGCCTTCATGCGCAGGGTCGAGGGCGCGGCCGAGAAATTTGGCCGGCGCCCCTTGCTGTCGCTGGCCTCCGTCTTCTTATTCGGAGTGATGTTCAGGGTGGCGTTGCTGCCGATAGCGCCCGTGCCGGCACCGCAAGCGCACGATGAATTCAGCTACTTGCTGTCGGCGGATACCTTCGCACATGGACGATTGACGAATCCGACTCCGGCAATGTGGAAGCACATCGAGAGCTTCCACGTGATCGTCATGCCGACCTACCAGTCGCAGTATCCGCCGGGGCAGGGACTTCTGCTCGCGCTCGGACAGGTGCTGGGGCATCCGTTCATCGGGGTGGTGCTGGGGACGGCACTGATGTGCGCGGTGCTGACGTGGGCACTGCGGGGATGGATGTCGCCGAAATGGTCGCTGATCGCAGGCTTCCTGATGGCGCTGAAGTACTGCGGATCGCATTACTGGACGAACAGCTATTGGGGTGGTGCCCTGGCGGTGACCGGGGCGGCGCTGGTATTTGGCGCGGCCGGACGACTGATGAAGCAGCGCAGCGCTCGCGACGCGGCGCTGATGGCGCTTGGAGCCATGGTGCTGGCGAACACGCGCCCGTACGAGGGACTAGTGTTCGTGGTGGTTATCGGCGGGTGGGTGATGTGGCGAGCGGTCAGGGACCGCTGGCCCCTGATGGACTTCACGCGCAGGGTGGCGGTACCTGCGTCCGTGGTCGTAGTGCTGATCGGATCGTGGATGGCGTACTACAACTGGCGCGTGACCGGAAGCGCCACGACCATGCCATACGAGATCAACATCCAGCAGTACAAGTATGCGCGACCATTCTTGTGGCAGAGGCCAGTGAAGGTGCCGGAGTATCGCACGGTGGAGTTCAAGCGGTACTTCGCTTGGGAACTGTACGGCTGGGAGGCAGCGCAGACCCCGGAGGGACTCCGGAACCTGACCTGGTATCGAACGAAGAGCTACTACGACCGGTACGTCTATCCAATGTTAGTGCCGTTCCTGATCGCGGCAGTGCTGCTGTGGAGGGGAAAGAGATATCGCATCCTGCTGCTGGCGGCTCTCGCAATGTGGGTTGCAGTGCTGGTGGAATCGTGGGGACCGAACGAACACTATCTTGGCCCGGCGCTCCCGGTGCTCCTGACGATAATCATCTTTGGCATTCGGTATCTGAGGTTGTGGAAGACGAACACGCATCTGGGATTGCATTGGTCGCGAGTGCTGCTCCTGTTCTTCGCGTTTCAGATGATCGGCGAGAATGTCGAGCATGCGATCCATGAGCGCGAATCTCCCGTAAAGTATCCGGAGCAGCGATTGAAATTGACACAGGAGTTGGAAAAGCTTCCTGGGAAAGATTTAGTCGTGGTCAGGTACGGTCCGAACCATGACTTCCATCACGAGTGGGTATTCAACGGCGCCGCTCCCGACGATGCGCCCGTCGTGTGGGCGCGAGAGCTATCGCCAGAAGAGAACGGTAAACTGTTCCAGTACTACCATGACCGCGAGGTCTGGGTTGTGAACGCGGACGAGCAGGACCCGCGGCTGCAGGCGCTGGATAGGCGAGAGATACAGCAGCGGAGTGTAACCGCCTCATCGACGGAAGAGACAATCGTGGGAGCCCCACCTCTAACGAAATGACGACATTACCGGGTGTAGTTCTCGAACAGAGTAGTGCAGGTGCGGGTTGTCAGAGCGAGACTGTCGAGGTTTCGGTAGTCATGCCGTGCCTGAACGAGGCGCGGACGGTGGCTGCATGCGTGCGAGTGGCGCTCGATGCTATCGAGAATGCGAACCTCGTGGGCGAAGTGATCGTCGCCGACAACGGCAGCGACGATGGATCACAGGAGATTGCGCGCGCTGCCGGAGCGCGGGTCGTATCAGCGAGGTCGCGCGGGTACGGGTCGGCGCTACAAGCGGGGATTGCCGAGGCACGGGGGGAGTACGTGCTGATGGGCGACGCGGATGGCAGCTACGATTTCGGTGATCTGCCGCTATTCGTGGACCGGCTTCGCTGTGGCCATGACCTGGTGATGGGAAACCGGTTCGCCGGGGGGATACAGGAAGGCGCCATGCCGTTTCTGAATCGTTATCTCGGCAACCCGGTGTTGAGCTGGATCGGGCGTCTGTTGTATCGAACGCCGATCAGGGACTTCCACTGCGGGCTGCGGGCATTCAGGCGAGATTCGTGGCAGCGGATGCAACTGCGTTCGAGCGGCATGGAGTTTGCGAGCGAGATGGTAGTGCGTGCGAGCGTGCTCCGAATGAGCATCGCAGAGGTGCCGACTACGCTGTCGCAGGATGGACGGAACCGGCCGCCACATCTGCGTCGGTGGCGAGATGGGTGGCGGCACCTGCGGTATATGTTCAAGTACAGGTTGCTCAAGGAATAGGTTCCGCAAGAGAAAAGCCCGCCGGGTGGCGGGCTTTTGAATTCAAGCCGCAGGTTATTGCACTGGAGCCTTGGTCTTAGCAGCCTTGGCTGCGGGCTTCCCGGCTTTCGCGGGTTTCGACTTGGCACCACCCTCGGCCATGGCCTGTTTCTGCATCTGGTCAATCAAGTTGAAAAGATTGCTGCGGTCCACGACCTCGACAAACGGGGTGCCGCGCTGGGTATCGCTGACGACGTAGATGGTCGGTGTGTGCTCGATTCCGACACGCTGGCCAAGCGCGAAGTCGGCTTTCACCTTGGCAGCCAGAGCGCCAGCGGGATCGTAGACGAAGGGCAGAGCGGTTTTGCGCTCCTCGGCCCAGCGCTCAGCGATGCCGCGAAGGTTCTCCTTCGTGACGCTGGGCTGGTTCTTGAGAATGAAGCGACGGAACTCCTCGCCGAGTTCCTTCGACTTCGTATCGAAGTAGCGGGCTATCACGTGCGCCTCGAAGGACCAGTTGTGCATGGGCAGCGGGAAGTCGTGGCGGACGATAGGAATGTTATAGGTCTTCGCCGCCTCTTGGATTACAGGCTCGGCGCGAGCGCAGTCGGGGCATTGCAAATCTTCAAAAATGACGATTGCGACCTTTGCGCCCTTGGGAGGACGCAGCGGAGAGGTGTCGTTCACGGCCGCAGATGCGGAGAGCGAAACAATCATGACCGCAAGTACGACGGCAACTTTGGTGAATCTCTTCATTCGTATTCCTTAGAGGAGTTAGGACGCGAGGGAATTCTGTTTGCCTTGCCCCGCAGACTCCCATGGTAACTGAAGCTACATATTTGATGCAGCACCGAGGATGAGAGTCTCCGGTTATGGCAAGAATCAGATGGGAGCAGGAGCGGAAAGGGTCGGCGGCTGTCAGGCAGAACTTGCGCCTTTGGGACAATTGAGCAGGGGAAATGCGTGTGTTAGCATTTCGAGTTACTCAAGCACCCGTTGTGCGTGAGCACGACGGCCTGCCCTTCCGCCCTCGGTTGGGCCGCGAGTGACCGTCCTAAGTGGACAGCCATTCCGGTTCTGCGGACCGCGCGTTGCGCGACTGCGGAGCAGCCGGCAACTTAAGTTACCGGTTTGTCTGACCGGGGTTCCCAGCCGCGCTTTTGGCGCGAGATGGGTGGCAGTATCGGAGCCCCGGTGGGAGTTGGTCGCTGCTGCGACCGAAGTGCCGGGACCGACCCAGATCGCGCAGTATCCCTGCGCCCGAGATGAGGACCAGCGCGCGTCGCGCGGATGGCCCCTCGAGGGTGCTGCGGACGGGACTGTGATTCGCGGAATGGCACCATATAAAGGAGTCATTCGTGAAGACTTACGAAGGCGCGAACATCCGCAACGTGGCCGTAGTAGGCCACTCCCACTCTGGCAAAACCTCCCTGGTCTCAGCATTGCTCTACACGGGAGGCGCTACGCAGCGACTCGGCCGCGTGGACGACGGCACGACAGTTACAGATTACGACGAAGAAGAAATCTCGCGAGCTATGACGATCAGCGCATCGCTGGCGCATGTTGAGTGGGGCAAATGCAAGATCAATCTAGTGGATACGCCCGGCTTCAATATGTTCGTTCATGAAGCCGAGATGGCCATGCCCGCCGTGGATGCCGCGATGGTGGTGGTCGATGCGGTAAGCGGCGTGCAGGTAGTCACAGAGAAGATCTGGGGTTTTGCTGATAAGTTTGCGATGCCCCGTGTGATCGTCGCGACGCGCATGGATCGGGAGCGCGCGGACTTCGGGCGGGTGATGGAGTCACTGACGAGCACGTTCGGCCGTACGGTGGTTCCTGTGCAGCTTCCGATCGGCGCAGAGAAGAACTTCACGGGCGTGATCGACCTGGTGAAGATGAAGGCCTACACCTACGAGATGGGTGGAAGCGGCAGGGCCAAGGTAGGCGAGATTCCGGCCAACATGGCGGACCAGGCGAAGGAAGCGCACGAGCGTCTGGTTGAACTGGTAGCCGAAGGCGACGACAAGCTGATGGAAGAGTTCTTCGAGACGGGCACGATCGGCGAAGACCACATTGTCACAGGGCTGCACAACGCTATCCGCGAAGACAAGATATTCCCGGTGCTGTTCGCATCGGGGCTGGGGAACATGGGAAGCGACGAAGTGCTGGACTTCATAGTCGATTACCTGCCCACAGCGGTGGAGCGCGGCACGGTACAAGGCAAACCGAAGGGAGGCAATGGCGAGCCGCCGGTCCGCAAGATGAGCGACAGCGAGCTACTTTCGATGTTCGTGTTCAAGACCGTGAGCGACCCGTTCTCCGGGCGCATTTCATTCTTCAAGGTCTACTCCGGCGTGCTGAAGAATGATGCTACGGTGCAGAACTTCACACGTGGCACGGCAGAAAAATTCGCGCACCTGTCGATCATGCAGGGCAAGACAGCGGTGGGCGTTCAGGAACTGCATGCGGGCGACATCGGCGCCGTGGCAAAGCTGAAAGACACGTTGACGGGCGACAGCCTCGGGGACAAGAGTGCGGCGATCGAGTTCCCGCAGATCAGCTTCCCCGAACCGGCGATCACGTTTGCGATTGAACCTAAGACACGCAACGACGAAGACAAGATCGGCGTCGGCATAGCGAAGCTGATGGAAGAGGACGCCATGCTTCGCTCCTTCCGCGATCCGCAGACCAAGGAGTTCCTGATCGCCGGCACGGGGCAGCAGCACATCGAAGTGATCGTCAGCAAGCTGAAGAAGCGCTATCACGCGGAAGTAGTGTTGAAGGCGCCGAAGGTGCCGTATCGGGAGACGATCCGCGGCACGGCAGACGTGCAGGGCCGTCACAAGAAGCAGTCCGGCGGTCACGGGCAGTTCGGTGATTGCAAGATCAAGATGGAACCGCTGCAGCGCGGCGGGAACTTCGAGTTCGTCAACGACATTTTCGGTGGTGCGATCCCGAAGAACTTCATCCCCGCAGTCGAGAAGGGCATTCTTGAGGCGGCGCAGCGTGGGTACCTTGCCGGCTATCCGGTCGTCGATTTCAAGGTGATCCTGTACGACGGCTCGTATCACGATGTCGATTCGAACGAAATGTCGTTCAAGACCGCGGGTCGCATCGCGTTCAAGAAGGCGATGGAAGTCGCCAAGCCGACGCTGCTTGAGCCGATCATGAGCGTGGAGATCACGGTCCCTGACGAGTTCGCGGGCGCGATCATGGGTGATCTGAACAGCCGTCGTGGGCGCATCCAGGGCATGGACAACAAGGGCGGAAACACAGTTGTCAAGGCCCACGTTCCGATGGCCGAGATGCTGACGTACGGCACGGACCTGACGTCGATGACGCAGGGCCGTGGCAGCTTCAATATGGAGATGGACCACTACGACTTCGTGCCGGCGGCGCAACAGGAGAAAATCGTTGCTGCTGCAAAGGCGGCGAAGGGCGAAGCACCAGAAGAAGAGGAATAACGAGACCTGAAGATCGCTTCGCAGGATGTTTGTAAGAGGGCGGCTGAACAAGCCGCCCTTTCTTATTGCACCTGCACGCCGGCATTACTGGGCGGGAGCAATTTCCGATTCGAACCGTGGGCCATCTAAGGTCGGAAGGAGGCTCACGATGAACAACAAAGGCTCAGGCACGGGAGCATTTCTGCTCGGAGCCGGGGTAGGTGCGGGTTTAATGGCGATCCTTGATCCGGGGCGCGGTGCCTGGAGACGATCGTACCTTCGGGACAAGGTTGTGCAGGGCATTCACATCGCGCAAAGACAGGGACGCGGTCTGCTGATGGAGATCGGTAACGAGGTGCGGGGCAGCGTGTCAGAGCAAAGAGCCCGGATGCGCGAAGGGAGAATCCCGAACGCGAAGCTAGTGGAGCGCGTGCGCGCGCAGGTGGGACATGTGGTGCAGAACTTCGGCGCGCTCGACGTCAGTGCTAGTGATGGGCACGTGACGATCTGGGGTCCGGTGCTTCGGGGTGAGAAGGAAAAGATTGAGCAGCGCCTGCGAGAGACACGCGGGGTGCGCAGTTCGTACGTGCAGGTGACGGAATACGACGATCTCAGCCAGATCACCGGTTCGCCCGGACAGCAGCCGGCAGATCCCACCAAGGCTGTCGATTTCCAGGAGCATGCGAGCTGAAGAGCAGTTACCGACGAGATGGCCGCCTTCGGGCGGCCTTTTTGCCTGTTACGACGGTCATGAGATGGATACGAATCCGCGTTGCCGGCGCGTGCTCCTGAAGTAGCATTGATTCTGCATGAAAAGCGCGGAACAGTACGAGATCTGGATATGCAAGCAGGATGACCGCTGGGAGTTCGCGGCGGCTTTCGTGGATCTCGATTTGGCGAATGCAGTTGCCGGAGCCCGCCAACGGAGAGTGCGGCTAGTGCACACGACATACGAGGGCAGCAGGCGTGTGTCGGAAGAGGTGCTCGCCGAAATCGGATCCGTTCGTCAGAGCTAGGCTGTGCGAGCAGTGCGCTGGAGCGCGCCAAGCACTTCGGCGGTCTCGACAACCGTTGCGAACTCGCCATGTAAGCTCGCGAGCGCGCACTGATGAAGCTCCTCGGCGAGAATCACTCTGCCGTCATAGCCGCGGCGGTCGAAGGTCGCGGTAGCATCCGCAACAACAAACACTTTAAAACCCAAGTTCCCCGCCATGCGGATGGTGGTGGAAACGCAGTGGTCCGTGGTGAGGCCGACCACGAGCAGGGCAGGAGACCCGGCAGCGCGCAACCGGGCCTCGAGGTCTGTTCCGATAAACGCGGAGTTGACGGTCTTTTGAACGAGGGGCTCGCCGCTGAGTGGGCGCGCGAAATCCTTGAGGGCATTTCCACTCTGACCAGGGCGGAACGGGGAAGTCGGCTCGGTGGACATGTGCTGCACGTGGATGATGGGTCGAGAGGCCGCGCGCCACGCATCGAGTAGCCGCGATATGTTTTGCTCGGCTATTGGATTGTTGCGACTGCCGAGACGAGGGTCGTCAAAACCCTGCTGAATATCGATGAGCAGGAGCACAGTATTTTCGGGAATCTGCAGGGCCATGGGGAGTAGATGCGACAAGCTCGCGAGTGGATTCCGCCGGACACATCAGACGGATTGCCTCCTCTTAGGATTCCCGTTACCATCCAGTGCAGTGGCTTTCCCAAAAGAAAATCCGGAGCTTCGCGAGCGGCTGGTTTCGGCGGCGCCAGTCGAGGACGATGCGTCTTTCGAACTGAAGCTGCGGCCGAAGCGACTGCAGGAGTTCATCGGCCAAGCGAAGGTCAAAGAGAACCTCTCGGTGGCGATCGAAGCTGCGAAGTCGCGCGGCGAAGCACTGGACCATGTTCTGCTGTACGGTCCACCGGGACTCGGCAAGACGACACTGGCCACGATCATCGCCAATGAGATGGGCGCGCATTTTCAGCAGACGTCAGGGCCGACGCTGCAGATCAAGGGTGACCTGACGGCGGTACTTACGAACATCCGGGACAAGCAGGTGCTCTTCATCGACGAGGTGCACCGGCTACAACCGGCGCTGGAGGAGCTGCTTTACTCGGCGCTGGAGGACTACAAGCTAGACATCATCATTGGACAGGGGCCGTCCGCGCGGACGCACACCATCGACGTGAAGCCGTTTACGTTTGTGGGAGCCACGACGCGCGCCGGATTATTGTCGGCGCCCTTGCGCTCGCGCTTCGGGATCGTGCTGCGTATGGAGTTCTACACGACCGAGGACCTAAAAGTGATTGTGAAGCGGTCGGCGGAGATACTGAACGTCAAGGTCGATGAAGAAGGCGCGCACGAGATCGCGAGCCGAGCTCGCGGGACACCGCGCATAGTGAACAGATTGCTGAGACGAGTGCGCGACTACGCACAGGTGCGCGGAGCGGGGCATATCGACACGCGTACGGCGGAGGCCGCGCTGGAGATGCTGGAGGTTGATAAGCACGGCTTCGACGAGATCGACCGGCGGCTGCTGCTGACCATCATTGAGAAGTACCAGGGCGGGCCCGTGGGCGTGAATACGCTGGCAGCCGCGCTGGCGGAAGAATCCGACGCGATCGAGGAGATTTACGAGCCATTCCTCATTCAGATAGGATTCCTTGATCGCACGCCTCGAGGCCGCGTGGCGACGCAGTTGGCATACGAGCATTTCGGGATCGTCCCGCCACGTAAGCAGAACACCCTATTCTGAGTGCCGCTGTTCCGTTTTCGTAAATTCCACAGGTTCACTTGGAATTCCAGAGACATTCGTTGTAAGTTGTCGAGACCATCCGGTTCGATATCCGTCTGAGTCTCTGGCCGGCCGTGCCTGGTCTACCCGAGACTACGTGCCGAGTCCCTGAGAGGGCAGCTTGCGTTCATATCGTTTCCTTATTTTGGTGCTGTGGGCCATCGTTTTATCTGGTGCGTTAGCGGTGCCGAGCTACGGAACGGACCAGGAACTCATCTCTTCGATAACGGCAAACAAGACCATCAACATTCCGCGCGTGTCTCGCCCGCCCACAATCGACGATTTCATTTCGATGAAGCCGGCACCTGAATTTGCGGACGGCAAGATGGTGAAGGTCGACAAACTCGTGCAGCGAAACCCGTCCGATGGGCAGCCAGTTTCGCAGCGTACTGAAGTCTATCTCGGCTATGACGCAAAGCACCTCTACGTAGTGTTCGTCTGTTTCGATACGGATAGGAAGGGAATTCGAGCGCATCTCGGAAAGCGCGAGGAAGGCTGGGGTGACGAGAACGCCGAGATCATGCTCGACACCTTCAACGACAAACGCCGCGCGTACGGATTCATGTCAAACCCGCTGGGAATCCAGTCTGACGGCATCTGGACGGAAGGACGACGTTGGGACATGTCGTTCGACGCACTCTGGTACTCAAAGGGCAGGCTGACCCCGGAAGGGTACGTGGTCTGGATGTCTATCCCATTTCGCAGCCTACGCTTCCCCAATAGGCCGCAACAGAACTGGGGCGTGATCCTCGACCGCGACATTCCGCGGAACAACGAGGATTCCTACTGGCCGTACTACACCGACAAGATCGAAGGCCGACTGAACCAGGCAGGACAGATGACTGGCCTCGAGAACATCTCGCCTGGGCGGAACATGCAGTTCATCCCGTATGGCTCGTTCAGGAGCTATCGAGCCCCTGATCTCCGTGGCACGCCACGGTTCGCGGGCAAAGACTTCAAGGGCGAACTGGGGCTAGATTCGAAGATCGTCATTAAGGACAGCTTCGTGCTGGACGCGACGGTGAATCCAGATTTCAGCCAAGTCGAGTCCGATGAGCCGCAGGTTACGACGAACCAACGCTTCGAAGTGTACTTTCCGGAGAAGCGGCCGTTCTTCCTGGAGAATGCGAGCTATTTCCAGACGCCGATCAATCTGATGTTCACACGGCGCATCGCCGATCCGGATGTCGGATTGAGGCTGACGGGCAAAAAGGGGGCGTATGCGATCGGAGCGCTGTTCGCCGACGATCGATCGCCTGGACGCGAATTGCTCGGCGATGATCCGCTCGCGGACTCGAGGGCGAGGTTTGCGGTGGTGCGAATCAATCGCGACATCGCGAATCAATCTACGTTCGGCGTGATATTCACCGACCGGGAGTATGAAGGCGAGTTCAATCGCGTGGGCGGAGTGGATACCAGGCTGAAGCTGAACTCGAACTGGGTGCTCACTGGGCAGGCGGTCGTGAGTTCGACGAAGTTCCGGGACGGAGCCGCCTTCACCTACATGGCTGGGCCGAGCTACAACTTGACACTGCAGCGCTCGGGACGCTACTTCGAATACTACGGATCGTTCAATGACACGGGATCGGGTTTCTACACAGATACAGGGTTCTTCCGTCGTCCGAATTACCGCAGTACGTATCACGAGATGGAGCGGACGTTCCGGCCGGAAGGCAGATACGTCGAGTCGCACGGTTTGCAGACGAATTTCTCGCGAGGTTTCGACCGCGACGGGTTCAACCTTGATTCATGGCAAGGAGCCACCTACTACGTGAACTTCCGCCGCCAGACGTCCGCACAGGTCGGAACAGGGTTCGGAACCGAGGGATTGCGACCGGTGGATTTCGTTTCTTTGCCGACCACAAAGCAGTATTCGAAAACGGAACACTACCTTTACTTCAAGTCTGATTACTGGCAGAAGATCGGATTTTCGGCGGAGATAGGTCGCTCCAAGAGCATCAACTACGACGGCATTGGCGTGTACGATTCGCCTCCGTCCGGGCAGATTCCGTGGCTGGGAACTCAGAAGCGGATGGACCTGACGCTGACGCTGCGTCCGATGAACCAGTTGCGGATCGACAACAAGTATCTCTATCGCAGGCTGGAAAATCCCCCCAGCGGTCAGAGCGCGTACAACCTGCATATCATCAGGTCGAAGTGGAATTACCAAGTCACGAAAGAACTTTCCTTGCGCGTGATCGGGCAATACAACGCTCAATTGGCCAACCCGCTGCTGACCACACTGAAGTCGGAGAAAGGACTTAATGCCGATTTCCTGATCAGCTATCTGCTGCATCCGGGCACGGCGGTGTACGTCGGCTACAACAGCAACCTCGCTAATCTTGATGCCTCACTGGCGACAGACGCGAACGGCTACCTGGATCGTACGCGGGACCGGTTCATCAACGACCGGCGGCAGTTCTTCGTAAAAATCAGCTATCTATTCAGGTATTGAGCGCGAAGTGCGGCGAATGATTAGTTCGCGACGGGCGGCGCATTAGCCATTAATAACTCGTCTGATTTGGCGCATGATTTAGAATTCCCCGTTCATGCCCATTTCGGTCCGTTCGTTTGCCAAAATCAATCTGGGGCTCGCCATCGGTCGCTTGCGCGAGGATGGCTTTCACGAACTGCGCACCATTTATCAGACGATAGCGCTGCACGACGTGGTTCGCGTGGACCTGCAGCGCGGCACAGGAATCGAGATCCGTTGCAAGGACCCGCGGGTGCCGCAGGACGAGAGCAACACGTGTTGGCGGGTAGCGGAGCGGGTGCTGAGAGCCTTGAAGACCCGCGGCAAGGTCGTGATTCAAATCGAGAAGCGGCTGCCGGTCCAGGGCGGATTGGGCGGAGCATCGGCAAACGCGGTGGCAACACTGCTCGGTTTGGAGAAGGCCCTGAAGCAAGAACTGCCGGCACGAGAAAAGCACAGAATCGCGGCTGAGGTCGGGAGTGACTTGCCGCTTTTCCTGCTTGGCGGGTTGGTGTTGGGTTGTGGACGCGGCGAAGAGGTGTACCCGATGCCGGAGCTTCCCGAGATGGCGTGCGTGATCGCCACGCCGGAGGTGGGGGTTTCGACCCCCGCGGCATTCAAGCGCTGGGACGAGATCATGGACGGGACATCGGGGAAATTGACCCAGTCCAGCGGCTCAGATACAATAAACAAGTTCAGCCACACGGCTTTTGAGTGGCTGAGCGGTTTACCCACATCCGGTGTTCCTGCCAAGGGCAGGGACCGGGCCGAGACGCTGCTTCTCGACCTTGTCCGAACCGGGATCGAAAACGATTTTGAACGAGTCGTCTTTCCTGAGCATCCCGAACTTCGTGACGTGAAGCGTGTGTTAGAGCGCGAGGGTGCGAAGTATGCCTCTCTGTCGGGTTCTGGTTCCACCGTGTATGGGTTATTTGAAAGCCAGGCCAAGGCGGCACAGGCCGCGGAACGTATGAATGCCAGCGGGGTTCCGGCGCAGGCGACGTTGACGATGCCGCGAGCCGAGTACTGGCAACAGATTTTCGGGAAGTAAGCGAGACCGGGAAGCTGAAGTCTTGCAGCGAGTCGACAGTGCTGTTGGTTAAGCGGTGAGTGTTGGGCGGTCGACTAATGGTAGGTCAAGTGCCTTTGGAGCACTTTGTCTAGGTTCGAATCCTAGCCGCCCAGCCAAGACGTTCACGAAGTGAAACCCAGTTGTAAGGCGACCCAGTTGACTGAATCAGCGGCAAAAGCGAGCGCAGTGGAGACTTTGACGGAAACTCACGGTTCCGCGACCGAGCGCGCGGAAAAAGCGGGAGACGCCATGGGTACTGCGATAGTTGCAGCGGACAAGAAGAACCAAAATCCCGATCCGAAGAGCGAAAAGAAACCGGTTCGCGCACGGCAGGATGACAAGTTCAAGATCTTTTCCGGGACCGCGAACCCCGCTCTTGCGCAAGAAGTTTGCGACTTCCTTGGCCTGCCGCTTGGCAAGGCCACGCTGACGCAGTTTTCTGACGGCGAGATTTACGTGCAGCTCATGGAGAACGTCCGTGGTGCGGATGTGTTCCTGATGCAGCCGACGTGCGACCCCGTGGCGCACAACCTGATGCAGCTGTTGCTGATGATGGACGCGCTGAAGCGCGCCTCGGCACGGCGTATCACGGTGGTGATTCCGTATTACGGGTATGCGCGCCAGGACCGCAAGGACAGGCCCCGCGTGCCGATCTCATCGAAGCTGGTCGCGGACCTGCTGACGACGGCGGGAGCGGACCGCGCGCTGGTGGTTGACCTCCATGCGCCGCAAATCCAGGGGTTCTTCAATATCCCGGTGGACCATCTGTTCGCGTCGCCGGTGCTGGTGGATCACTTCAGGAAGCTTGCGCTGCCGAACCTGACGGTGGTTTCGCCCGACGCGGGCGGCGTGGAGCGCGCAAGGTTCTTCGCGAAGAAGATGGATTCGGCGCTGGCGATCGTCGACAAGCGGCGCACGGATATCAATGTGGCCGAGATCATGCACGTCATTGGCGATGTGCACGACCGCACGTGCCTGATCATCGACGACATCATTGACACGGCGGGAACGCTGGTCAAAACGGTTTCGGCATTGCTGCAGAATGGCGCGCGAGAGGTTTACGCATGCGCGTCCCACCCGGTGCTGTCGGGGCCGGCGCTGGAGCGCATTGCACAATCGGAACTGAAGCAACTGGTGGTGACGAACACGATCCCGCTGACGGAAAAAGGCAGACAAGAACCGAAGATCAAGGTGTTGACGATCGCCGGCTTGATCGGCAGCGCGATTCAATCGATCCACGAAGAGACCTCGGTGAGTAAGCTGTTCGCGTGAGCAGTGCTACGCGCTGCGCGCGGTTGGGGTCCTTCGACTCCTCAGCGCGCCGCCGGAAGTCAGGGGCGGCGCAGTCGCTCAGGATGACAATTAAGAACTGAAGGAACGGAATTATGGCAACGACGACTGCAAACACAGTGGAAGCAAGGCCGCGAGTTGGCGGCGACAAGAACGATGCGCGGCGCTTGCGCCGCAGCGGCCTGGTCCCGGCAGTGCTGTACGGGGCGGGTCAGGCGCCCGTCACGGTAAGCGTTGATCCGAAGCAGATCACCCGCATCCTCAATTCCGAGAGCGGTCACAACACGATCTTCGACGTAAGCGTGGATGGCACGCCGGCGAAGGCCATGATCGTGGACTGGCAGTACGAACCGATCAAGGGCTCGCTGCTGCACGTCGACCTCAAGCGCATCGCGATGGACAAGGCGCTGCGCCTGAAAGTGCCGATCATGACCGTCGGCGAAGCACCCGGCGTGAAGACGCAGGGCGGCATTCTCGACCAGGTACTGCGCGAAGTGGAGATCGAGTGTCTTCCCGAAGACATCCCGACCCACATCGACGTTGATATCAGCGAGCTTGTATTCGGCATGAACATCCGCGTTTCGGACCTGCCGAAGAACGAGAAAGTGAAGTACCTGACGGAGGCGAACGTCATGGTGGTGCACGTGACGTCGGTGAAGGAAGAAGTTGCGCCTGCTCCGGAAGCCGCGGCGGCCGATGCGGCTGCGGGTCCGGCGGAGCCCGAGGTCATCAAGAAGGGCAAGCAGGAGACCGAAGGCGCTGCTCCCGAGAAGCCTGCCGAGAAGAAGGGCAAGTAATCCGGACACGCGCATTTCGCGTGATTTTGTTCATACGGAGGGTTCTGCTACGTGAAACTGATCGTCGGGCTCGGCAATCCGGGCGTCGAGTACCAGTTCACGTGGCACAACCTGGGTTTCCTGGTGGTTGACCGTATTGCCGAGCAGATAGGGGCGCAGGTCAGCAACAGGCATTGCCGGGCGCTGACGGGCCGCGGACGCATCGACGGTAACGATGTGCTGCTGGCGAAGCCCGAGACTTACATGAACCTGAGCGGCATGTCCGTCAGGGAATTGGTGGAAAAGCACGAGATCGTGCCCGAGCAGGACCTGATCGTCGTTTACGACGAATTGGACCTGCCAGCGGGAACGATTCGGGTGCGGCAGCGGGGCAGTTCGGCAGGGCACAACGGGCTGGAGTCGATCATCGGCGCGTTGGGCACGCAGGAATTCCTGCGGATCCGGTTAGGAATCGCGCCGGACAGGCCTGTAGGCGATGGCGCCAAGTATGTGCTCTCGCAGTTTCGAAAGGCGCAGTATCCGGTCATCGACAAGGTGCTGGACTCGGCAGCCGAGGCAGTGAATGTGATTCTGACGCAAGGCGCGTCAGCCGCCATGAACCGGTTCAACCGCAAAGCGGAGAGCGACCAGGCGGCAAAGTAAGAGTTCTGGAGAAAATGCAAATGCGTACTTACGAAGTGATGTTCATTGTTCGTCCCGACATTCAGGATGAGGACATGGATAAGCTCATCTCGACCATCGAGACGAACATTGCGAACGCCGGCGGCACGGTGAAGAATACCGAGCGCATGGGCAAGCGGCGCCTGGCCTACGCGGTCGGCAAGTTCCAGGACGGGATCTACATCCTGGTGAATATCGAAGGCACTGGCGCAATGGTGAAAGAAATCGAGCGCCGTCTACGCGTGACCGAGCAGGTGATCAAGTTCATCACGGTGCGCGTGGATGAAGACCAGAAGCGGCTCGACAAGATCAAGAAGCTGCGCGATTCGAAGGTGCGGACCCCGCGCCCGGTCGCGACGCCAGTCGAGCCACCGGCAGAAGCCGCTGGTACCGAGACTCCGGCGGCCGTCTAGGCGCGGTTTGAAGGACAGGGCTGGTTCGGCGATCGCGTGTCGCGCATTGTGCGGTCGTATTGGCGAGAGTCAGAACAAAAGGTTTTGGGGCGCGCAGCGCGCGCCAGTGACGAAGGAGAATTTATGGCAGACGAAATCATCAGCAAGGCTCCCGGTGCTCCGGAAGCGAGCGACACCCCGACGGCTGCGCCGCAGCAGCGTGGACCTCGCCCGGGCGGCGGACCGCGTGGGGCCGGTGCACCACGTCCCGGCGGTGGTGGCCGTGAAGGCGGGCGGAAATTCTTCCGTCGCAAGAAGGTGTGCAAGTTCTGCACCGAGAAAATCGACAACATCAACTACAAGGACGTGCGCCTGCTTTCGCAATTTGTGGCTGAGAGCGGAAAGATCGTTCCGCGCCGCCTGACGGGTGTTTGCACGCCGCACCAGCGTCGCCTGAGCGAGGCCATCAAGCAGGCCCGCAACATCGCGTTGCTGCCGTTCGCCGCGCGCTCGTAATCGCGTTGCCAGGGAACCCGATCGGCAGCCTGAGTTGTCGCCGCCGGCAAAAAAATCTGAGGGAGTTACGAAAATGGAAGTCATTCTGAAAGAAGATGTGCCTAAGCTGGGACATCGCGGCGACGTGGTGAAAGTCGCCGAAGGCTACGGCCGCAATTTCCTGCTGCCGAAGAAGCTGGCCATCGAGGCGACCGCCGCCAACAAGGCCGTGATTGAGCAAATGAAGGCTGCTGCCGTCCGCCGCACGGCTCGTGAACGGTCCGATGCCGAGGCACTGGCGAAGCAGTTTGACGGCGTGAGCCTGCATTTCACGCGTCGCGCCGGCGAGAGCGACCAACTGTTCGGTTCGGTGACGACGTCGGACATCGCAAGCGAACTGGAGTCGCGCGGGTTCAATGTCGATCGTCGCAAAATCCAGTTGAACGAGCCGCTGAAGAACCTCGGCGAGTTCGACGTGCCGATCCGGTTGCACAAGGACGTCACGACTCACATCAAAGTGACGATCACGAAAGAAGCGGAAGCCGCCGCAGAGTAAAGCAGAACCGCTAAGAACTGTCGAAGCCACCATTGCTAGGAGCGATGGTGGCTTTTGTTTTGCCCGGGTATTTATGCTGATCAGGAATGAATTGGGACGAAGCGTGTTACTACGCGTGCAGACAAATTGTTGAGCGTGACCAATCACATGCTGCCGTGATGTGCGAGTCTCGAGCCGGCTTGGTGTGGTATTAGTGTCCGAATTCGAGAATCGAAGCACAGGGCTGTTCGGTGTCGGACACTCAGAAATCGTAGCAACTAGCCTTCCCTTTTGGTGGGATGAAATACAGTAATGCTTGTAAGATTCTGAAAATACTTGTTTTACAGCAGCACTGATTCTCTATAATCGCTGCTAACGGAACCATATCGTACCCGTCCAAATGATAGCAGGCATAAGTAGTTGGCCGGCAGAACCGGCGAACAGGTGCGAGCAGTCATGCCAGCCGATGCGGTTGCGGTCCCAAGCGACGGTTGGAAGAGCGCGAAGATGGGGCAGAGCGGTTCCCAGATCAACTCCCGCAGGGGACATATGGTTGGGCAGAGCCTGAGCCGCGTCAATGACGCGGAGTTAATTCGCGAAGCACAGCGCGGGAACCGCCAAGCGTTCGAAGATCTCGTACGTCAGTACGACCACGCGGTGTTGCGACTGGCGCTGCACCTGACGGGTTCTGAGCAGGATGCGAAGGACATTTACCAGGACGCATTCCTGAAGGCCTACAGGAATCTCGGAAGTTTCCGGTTCGAATGCTCTTTCTACACGTGGATATACCGGATCGTGACGAACCTTTGTCTCGATCACCTGCGGAAAAGGCAGGTGCGCAAGGAAGACGCGCCGGTGGTAACGGACTCGAGCGGTGAAGAGTACAGCCTGATCGACCAGGTAGCCGACGACCGGTCGGGAGCGAGTCCGGAACGCGACCTCATGAGGCGCGAGCTGGGCGCAAGGATCGCGAAAGCACTTGAGAAGCTGACTCCGAGAGAGCGAATGGTCTTTGAGATGAAGCATTACCAGGGGCTAAAGCTGAGGACGATTGGCGACGCCCTGAATACGACGGAAGAGACCGCCAAGAACACTCTCTTCCGGGCGACGCAGAAGCTCAGAGCGGCGCTGGCGGATGTTCGATAGGGCAGTGAAGGCAGGAAATGTATGAATTGCGAATGGGTGAAGGAAAACGTAACGCTGTACGTCTATGACGAGCTGGCCGATGACGCCCGGCACGAAGTAGAGCAGCATGCCCACCGCTGCATCGATTGTGCACGGGAGCTCAAGACCGTACGCGAGTTCCATCAGCAGATGAACGTGCTGCCGCAACTGGAGGTTACTCCAAACCTGCTGGCCTCCGCGCGAATGGAGCTTCAGGAGGCATTGGAGACGACTGAACAGAAGCGAAATTGGACTCGGCTGGCGTTCGACCCGATGCACTGGCTGCGTCAGATGCGGTTCTCGCCTGCGCTGGCAGCGGTGCTGCTTATGGTCGGGTTTGGCGGCGGTATGGGCACGATGTATCGGATGGCGAAGAGCGGTCCTGTCGCACCGAACGGAGGCACGCCGAACCAGCAGACGCAGGAAGCGTCAATTTCCGGAATTCGCAACATCGTCCAGCAGCCTGGCTCGAACCAGGTGCAGATCCAATACGACAAGACTTTCCCCGAGCAGGTGTCCGGTTCAATCGACGATCCGCACATCCAGCAGCTTCTGCTCTACGCAGCGCGCAACAACTACAACTCGGGTCTTCGCATGGATTCCATCGACCTGCTGAAAGACAAGCCGCAGGACGACCGAGTGCGAGAAGCGCTGATCTTTGCGCTGCGTTATGACAGCAACCCGGGCGTGCGTCTAAAGGCGGAAGAAGGCCTGGCGTCCTTCGTGAAGCAGGACATCCGGGTGCGCAATGCGATGCTCGAGGCGCTGCTCAACGACAACAATCCTGGTGTCCGGGCAGGGGCGCTGCACGCGCTGGAGCCGGTGAAGACAGACACGAGCGTGCGGCAGGCACTGCAGCAGTTGGCGCAAGAGGATCCCAGTCAATTCGTTCGCACGGAGTCGCGGCGCCTGCTCGCCTCCATGCCGCAGATCGATTAGGAGTATGCAGGGAATCCTGTAAAAGGTGACGGGCAGTCGGAGGAAGCTTTGAAAAGCAATGTACAACTCGAGAGCGCAATGCCGTTGGGGCGGCGTAGCGGGGCAGCGCGATTCATTGTAATCGTAATAGCGCTGTTGGCCGCTCTCCCCGCGGCAGCGCAGCAGTCGCGGATCTACCGCGAGGGCCGCTCTTGGGTGGAGGAAACTAGCGGCACGCTGCAGCCAGCGCCGCGTCAGCTGCGGGTCACGGCGCAGGTCGGGAACATCAGGGTTCAGGGCGGGTCTCCGGGACTCACCTGGACGGTGAAGAAGCGCTCCTACGCCTCTACCGAGCAGGAAGCGCGAAAGCAGTTCGGGCGGTTACGCGTTGCCACGAGAAAGGTCAATGATCAGGCTTTCATAGAAACGTCATGGCTTGGGGGTCGCGTAAACCGGTTCGGAGGCGAGATCACGGTCCAGGTGCCACGCGAGATGGAATTCATCCACCTGCATACGAATGGCGGGAACCTGAACGTCGTGGGTTCGTCCGCGCGAGTTGAATTGGCGACGCGAGGTGGCAACATCACGCTGGAAGATATCGGCGGCGCCGTAAAGGCCACAACCGCTGGTGGCAACATCACGATGGGCGCGATTCACAACAGTGTGATGGTTAAGAGCGGTGGCGGAAACATCATCATCAACAACGTCAAGGGCCGCGTGGATGTGAACACAGCTGGGGGCGACATCAGCATCGGAAACGCGGAAGGTGTGGCAGTCGAAACAATGGGTGGCAGCGTGGATGTGCGGCGCTCGGCCACTGACGTGGTGGTGAAGACCCTTGGGGGCAGCATTTCGCTGGGCGACATCGGCGGAAAAGCGGTAGTGCAAACGGCCGGCGGGAACATCCGTGTGGGCTCGGCAAAGGGAAAGGTCAGCGCTGTCACGGCAGGCGGCAATATCGAGCTCTTCAAGTTGGCGCAGGGTGCGACGGCACAGAGCGGGGCTGGATGCATCCGCGCAGAGTTTGTCGGTGGACGCGGTAATTTCAGCGATTCTTCGCTGCGTACGGCGGCCGGAGATGTGGTGGTTTATCTGGGCGGCGGGCTTCCGGTTACGGTGCACGCAGCCAGCGAAATGACTTCGGGACGCGGTGTTCGCTCGGACTTCCCAGAGCTGAAGGTAACGACCGAAGGCGGTGAGTTTGGTCCCAAGTCAATGTACCTTGATGGGACCTTGAATGGGGGCGGGCCGGTACTGAAGGTCCGCACAACGATCGGGCAGATTGAAATCCGTAAGGCGAAGTAGAGGAGAAAACGAGAGATGCGGAATCAAATGCTAGCTGTACTTGCGCTGGGACTGTTGCTGGGTGCCCCGCTCAAGGCGGAAAGCTGCCCGGTGTTCGATGGGGTCCAGCACGAGGATGAACCTTGGGCAGTGTTCGCGGGCAGCGGATCTTACCTGGGAGTGGACACTCGCGACGTCACAAAGGAAAGAGTGGCCGAGCTCAAGCTAAAGGATGAGACCGGAGTCGAAGTACTCGCCGTTGACCAGGATGCGCCAGCGGGTAAGGCCGGAATGAAAGAGCATGACGTCATTCTGTCTTTCAATGGGCAGAAGGTTGAAGGCGTCGAGCAGTTGCGGAGGATGATCCGGGAGACGCCTCCGGGTAGGCAGGTGACACTGGGGATTAGCCGCAACGGTCAGAACATGAGCGTGCCGGTCACGATCGCCGATCGGAAGCAGAACGCGAAGATCAAGATCAAGCGGAAAGGCGACCATTCCTATTCGTACGTGAGGCCGCCAATTCCCCCGATGCCGCCTATGGAGCCCATCGATATTCCTTCGTTCAATGTCGTGGTGCAGTCATCCGCGCGAAACGGACTGATGGTTGAGGGCCTGACGCCGCAGCTAGCCGACTTCTTCGGCGTGAAGGGTAGCGGCGGTGGCGTGCTTATTCGCTCCGTAGAAAAAGGCAGTGCGGCGGAGCAAGCTGGACTGCGTGCCGGCGACGTGATCGTTCGCGTGGACAAGGACAGCATCGGTGACGTAGGCGATTGGCGTCGCGCAGTTCGTGCCCGTTCCGGCGCCGCGCAAGTTACGATCGTCCGCGACAAGCGCGAACAAACAGTCAACATGAACTTTCCGCAGAGGAAAACCCGCGAGTCCGGTTTGCTCGTGAACGACGGCGAAGACGAGATCGCCATCGACGTCGACCTGGAAGAACTGCGGCAAGAGTTGGATCGGATCAGGCCGAAGATCCAGAAGAACGTACAAGAGATCTCGATTGCGCTGAACTCAAGACGCGGCGAAATCGAGAAGGCTGTTGCTGAGTCGCAGAAGGAAGTACGCAAGGCGATGCGTGAGCAGCGGAAGGCAATTGACAAGGCGCAGCGCGAACTCGAAAAAGCACAACGCGAGGCTGAGAAAGACTAAACAACCAAAGCAGTTCCTGATGAGCAAAAGGGAGCGCAGATGCGCTTCCTTTTTCATTCACGCAAATTGACTATTCGGAATTGCCGGATGGCGCCAGTTCGATTATGGGCGCCGATTGCACTCGGTTACGGCCCTTCTGCTTCGCCAGATAGAGCGCTGCATCAGCGGCCCGGACGAGCGAGTCGCGCGACTTTCCATGCTGGGGGAACTCCGCGACGCCAATGCTCACGGTGATCGATCGTGGCACGCCGGGGAAATGCCAGGAGGATATCTTGCGTCGTAATTTCTCGGCAATGGAAACTGCATTGTCGCCCGGAGTCTGCGGTGCGATGATCGCGAACTCCTCGCCTCCGTAGCGGCAGACGAAATCCACCTTGCGCACCTGCGTGGTGAAAATTGTGGAGACCTGCCGAAGCACTTCGTCCCCAAGAAGGTGCCCGAACTCGTCGTTCACATCCTTGAAATGGTCGATGTCGATCATCAGTAGCGACAGAGCGTTGCTGTAGCGCGCCGCGCGGTCGAGTTCCTGGGTGATCTTCGATTCGAAGTATCGGCGATTGAAGATGCCCGTCAGTCCGTCGCGGAATGCGAGTTCGCGTATCTGCTCGACGTGGCGTGCATTCTGGATCGCAGTGGCAATGATGTCCGCCATCGATTCGATCGCCTGAATCTCGTTTGACTGGAAGTCATCCCCCCGGCTAGTGCCTCCCGCAAGGACGCCGATCTCTTCGCCGAAGGACAGCAGAGGCACGTACATCTCAGATCGCGAGCCATCGAATATCCTGTCATTCACCTCGGAGCCGATGCTCGTGTATAAAATCGTCTTCCCGGAATTGAGAGCTTGCGTAACCCGCTCGAACTTATCGGGAAGGGTCTGCTCTTTGCCAACATTGTTAGCGAGCCGGCCCGCCTCGGCGCGGAGCACCAGGTAGTTCTCTTCCGAGCGCAGGAAGACGGCAACATGGTCGAGAGGAAAAGCCTCGAGTAACTGCGCTGTGGTTTTGTTGAGCAGATCGGGAAGGTTGAGGACAGCAGTCGTCTGCTTGGCGATAGCATTAATCGCCTCCAGTTGTGCCGCACGACGCTGAAGAAGCGAGTAGAGCAGTGCGTTCTGAAGGCCGATAGATGCCTGTGTCGCAAAAAGTGTGAGGAGGTCGATTTCTTCGCTGGTGAAGGAGTTCAGTTTCGAACTCTGGCAGTCGAGGACTCCGAGTATCTCGTCACGGACGATGAGGGGAATCGCTATCTCTGAACGTGTGGTTGGCACGCCAGGTATGTAGCGGGGATCCTTGCTGACGTCGGGTGCGTAAATAGGGCGCTTAAGCTTGGCGGCTGCGCCGCAGATGCCGACATCTTTAGGGATTTCAACGGGAGTACCATCTTCCATGCCGAACTGAGAGCGCACGACGAGCTTGCCGCTATTCTTGTCCAGAAGAAGAATAGCGCCGCTCTGAAGATGGAAGTAGTCGCGAGCTATCGCGAGGATCTGCTTGAGCACCTCGTCGAGATCGAATGTCGAGAGTATGGCCTGGCTGGCGTCGTACAGTATGGCGACTTTTTGCATCGCGTCAGTACTTTCCCGGGGTAGCCAGTCTACATCAAGTCCTCGTGGCCCTCCGAGCCCTCACCCGCATAAACAGTTCAATGATTCCTAAAATGACGAGGCATAGCCAAAAGTCTACAAGCAGCCCGAGATCCAGCTCGCCGGGCTTGTGATGACCGGCGGGAGGCAGCAGGGGCATGAGCACAAAATAGTAAAGGATGTTCCCGGTCACCACCGCAACCAGGGACTTCATGAATGTTTTTCGCACTAAGCATTGGACACCGGAGCCGGCAAGAATGGTTATCTCGGGAACGAGTTGCGCCCGCATCTGCGGCGATTTTGGCCTGGGAGCGCGCGTCTTGTACCATCACTGAAATGCTCGAACTGAGTACGGCAGTGCAGTACGTGAAGGGGGTTGGCCCGCGTGCGGCTGAAGCGTTGGCAGCAAAGGGCATAAGCACCGTCGAGGACCTCTTCTACTATCTGCCGTTCCGCTACGAAGACCGCATCAACCCGCGTACGATTGCGGAACTCCGCCCGGGCGAGATGGCCAGCGTCATCGCTGAAGTGCGAACGTCGGGCCTGTTTCGCACGCGTCGCATGCCCATCTTCGAAATGACGGCGGGGCAAGGCCGCACCAGCCTGAAATGCATGTGGTTCCACGGACACTACTTGGCAGACCGCTTCCGTCCCGGACAGGTCGTTGCGCTCTATGGCCGCGTGGAGCAGGACAAGCGTGGACGAGGCGGACTGCAGATGATGCAGCCACAGTTCGAGATCCTTCACGACCCCTCAGTTGCGACCAGCGACGAAGAGCAGAAATGGGAATCGCTGGAGGTCGGGCGAATCGTTCCCATTTACGAAGCAACCGGGAAACTCACGTCCAAGTGGTTTCGCCGCGTAGTGCACGGAGCACTTGAGAGCCTTACGCAGGACATCGCGGACGCGATGCCGGCAATCGTGCGCGGACGGATGGGGCTCATCCCGCGGCGGGAGGCATTTTGGCTGGCACACTGGCCGGAACCGGGCGAAAGTTTCGCCGATCTTCAGTCGGCGCGCACCCCTGCGCACATCCGGCTCATCTTCGAAGAACTGTTCTACCTGGAGATGGGTCTGGAGCTAAAGCGCAAGAAGATGCGGCAGCAAAGCGGGATCGCCTTCAAGATCGACGGCAACGTTCGCAAGGCGGTGAAGCGGATCCTACCATTTCATCCGACAGCCGCGCAGAAAAATGCTCTGAAGGAGATTGCGGACGAGATGCAGCAGAGCTATCCGATGCGGCGGCTGCTGCAAGGTGACGTTGGCTCGGGCAAAACTATCGTTGCGTTCCAGTCGGCAATCATCGCGATCGAGAACGGGTACCAGGTGGCGCTGATGGCGCCTACGGAGATCCTAGCGACGCAGCATTACCTCTCAGCGCGCAGGATCCTGGAGGACGCAGGCTATCGCATCGTTTTGCTTACCGGATCGCTGGAGCAGGACCGCAAGCGCGAGACGCGCAGGCACATATCGCAAGGAAATGCGCAGCTAGTGATTGGCACTCACGCGCTTATCGAGGAGCAGGTCGAGTTTGACAAGCTCGGACTGGTGATCGTGGATGAACAGCATCGCTTTGGCGTGCTGCAGCGTATGAGGCTCATGCGGAAGTCAGAGTTCGCGCCGGATGTGCTGGTGATGACCGCAACGCCGATTCCGCGCACGCTGGCGTTGACGCTATATGGCGATCTGGATGTCAGCGTGTTGAACGAGCTGCCTCCGGGGCGTTCGCCTATCGTGACTCGCAGGGTTGGGGATGAGCGTGCGCCGGAAGTATGGGCGTTTGTTCGAAAGATCGTGAAGGTGGGACAGCAGGCGTATGTGGTATATCCCGTCATCGAGGAATCGTCGCCGAAACTGAGCGACAAGGATGAGACCGGGGCGGGTGAGGCGCAGTCGGGCGGGCAGTTAAAAGCAGCAATCAAGATGTATGACGAGCTGCGAAAGAAGATATTCCCCGATCTGCGGGTTGGCTTGCTGCACGGGCGCATGGATTCCGACGAGAAGGACAATACGATGCGGCGCTTCAAGCGTGGCGAGATCGATGTGCTGATCGCAACGACTGTGATCGAAGTCGGAGTCGATGTCCCGAATGCGTCCGTGATGGTCATAGAACATGCAGAGCGGTTCGGGCTGTCGCAACTGCACCAGTTGCGCGGACGTATTGGGCGCGGGACGGCGAAGTCGTACTGCGTGTTGATGACCGGCAAGAAAGTTACGCCGGAAGCAGAGCAGCGACTGGACACGATGGTCCGCACGCAGGACGGGTTCGAGATTGCGGAGAAGGACCTGGAACTGCGAGGGCCTGGGGAGTTTTTCGGGACGAAGCAGGCAGGGATGCCGAGCCTTCGCGTCGCAAACATCATTCGTGACCGCGAATTGCTGGAAGCCGCCAAGCGCGAAGCACGAGCGGTGCTGGCGGGGCCAAACGCCGAGATCTCTCAGGATGAGATCCAGCGCGCACTCAGGTATTTGCAGACACACTGGAACCGCCGCTACGGGTTAGTTGAGGTCGGATAGCGGCGACTTGCCATATTCGTGAGCATCAGCGCAAACTAACGGATCACTATGGAAACCAGTTCATCCAAGTCGGAGCTGTTCCGACAACTCCCTTCAGTTGATGAGTTGTTGCGCTCGGCGGAGATCGCGCCACTGATTGAGCGCGAAGGGCGTACGGCCGTCACAGATGCGGCTCGCGCACTGCTTGAGCGCATTCGAGCCGAGATCGTGGCAGGAAAGCTGGATCCGCATGGACTCGATCTCGCGCTGAGCGGGACCCGGGAAGGTGTGGAGCGCGAACTGCGCAAGGCGCTGAGCTATTCGCTACGGCCAGTGATCAACGCCACCGGGGTGGTTCTGCACACCAACCTCGGACGGGCGCCACTTTCCGAGACAGCTTTGGGACACGCACTGGAAGTCTCAGCCCGCTATTCCAACCTGGAGTTCGAGCTCGAGAACGGCGAGCGCGGGAGGCGCGACGTCCATGTGGACAGGCTTTTCAAGCGGCTGCTGAATTTCAGCGATGCAAGCGATGTTTCTACGGTGGTGGTCAACAACAACGCCGCGGCTGTCATGCTCGCGCTGAATTCGATGGCTGAAGGTGGCGAGGTCATCGTCTCACGCGGCGAACTCGTCGAGATAGGTGGGTCGTTTCGAATCCCTGACGTGATGGCGAAGTCAAATGCGGTGTTGCGCGAAGTGGGTACGACGAACCGCACGCGCATTGCCGACTACGAGCGGGCGATCAACGAGCGGACAAAGTTGCTACTGCGAGTGCATCGTTCAAACTTCGAGATCGTCGGTTTCACCGAGCAGCCCTCGCTTGAAGAGTTGGTAGCGCTCGGAAGGAAGAAGGGCGTCCCGGTGCTCGAAGACCTTGGAAGTGGAGCGCTCGTTGACCTTGCGACATTTGGGGCTGCAGGTGAACCGACGGTGGAAGACAGCCTGCGAGCAGGCGTGGAGGTCGTGACATACAGCGGCGACAAGCTTCTGGGCGGCCCACAAGCGGGTATGCTGAGCGGCAAGCGCGAGCAGATAGCGCGCATCCGGTCGAATCCGATGTTCCGGGCATTGCGAGTGGACAAACTGATATACGCGGCGCTGGAATCGACGTTGATGGCGTACATCAAACGTGACCATGATGCGATTCCCGCTCTCAGGATGATGGCGCTGAGCGTTGAAGAGATCGACCGCAGGGCGAAAGCGCTCGTAAACCGAATTTCGGCGCCGAAACTGCACAGCGAAATCATGGATGGCGAGTCGGTGATCGGGGGTGGGGCTGCGCCTGGATCGAAGCTGCCGACCCGCGTGGTCGCACTGACGTGCGACGGTCTGAGCGCTGATGAACTCGCCGCGCGGCTGCGCACGAACGATACGCCTATCATCGGCCGCGTGGAAGAGGGACGCGTGCTACTGGATCTCCGAACGGTCTTTGAGCAACAGGAAAGCGCGATCGTCAGTTCGCTACAGCAGATCGCATCGGCGTGATCGAAACGTGGGGGTTATCTACACTATAGGGCATTCCACGCGCACCCTTGAGGAACTCATCGCGGCACTTCGTGCGCACGGCATCCGGACGCTAGTGGATATCCGCGCATTTCCAATGTCCCGCCGGTTGCCACACTTCAATCGCGAATGGCTGGAAGCCGAGTTGCCGAAAGAGGCCGTCGAGTACGTCTGGAAAAAGGAAATGGGTGGGCACCGTAAGAAAAGCACCGCCGAGTCACCCAACACGGGGCTGCGGAATGAATCCTTCAGGAACTATGCTGATTACATGCTGACGCCGGAGTTCCAGATGGCAGCCGCCGAAGTGCGCGCGTTGACCGAGAAGGGGAAGACCGCAGTGATGTGCGCCGAGCGCGTGTACTTCCATTGTCACCGCATGCTGGTTTCCGATTACTACGTCGCGCACGGTGACGAAGTGCTGCACATCGACGCCACAGGCCCGGCGCGCCCGCATAAACTTACGCGTGAAGGACATGTCGTGGGCGGCCAACTCATCTACAATGCAGGACAATTGTTTTGACGCGGCGTTTTCGGCGGTGGAGTTTCAGGCACAATGAATGCCAAGGGTGAGGCATGAAACAGGCGGTCTTCCGCGAACGGAACAAAGGCTACTATCGCGTACTTCACGTTCCAATCTGGTTATGGGTCTTCTGGGTACTGCCCGGGCATCTTACGTCTGACTTGTTTGCGCACGGGCCCGATTGGCGCCATTGGATGTGGCTGACTGCGGTCCTCGGAGTTTGTACCTGGCGCGGGTTCCTCGGCCGCCTGCCAGGGTGCGAGACTGAGCCTTACATTCGTTTCTACGGGATTGATCAGCCGAACCTGCCGTATAGGGTGGTTTGCTACGCAGCCGCCTGGATAGCTGCGCTCGTACCGTTTACGCTCAACATGCTCGGCATGATCATCGCTGTGGCGACGGGGCACTGGATGGTGCAGCGCCTCTACGATTGGCTTTATTATCCGTTGGCGCTGGCGATCGTGATTGCCACGGCACTGGACTGGACTCCGCGGGCGAAGCGCTCCACAAAATATGAAGGGGAAGAGCGCGCGTGGTTCTACAGCGCGCTTTGGATAGTCGTTCCGGCGCAACTGGCTGGGTGGGCGATGTGGCGGCTGGGTGGGCGCATGTCGCTCGGGACTTATGAATTGGCCGTAGCAAGGCTTGCCGTGACAGTCGCAGTAGCGGTGGTGATGTTCACGTTTGCGTATCGGCAGAAGTTGCCGAGAACGCAGCGTTATCGCGCGGACGGAACAGTTGCCGCGGCCGCAGGGGCGTAGCACACACTCTCACTATGATCGTTGGAATGGGAATTGACATTATTGAGGTCCCGCGCGTCGAGGCTGCAATCGCGCGGTTTGGAACGCGCTTCGTGCAGCGTGTCTTCACTGATGCGGAGATTCGGTATTGCGAATCAAAGCAGAACAAGTTCGAGCGTTTCGCAGGACGTTTCGCCGCGAAGGAAGCCGCACTGAAGGCCATTGGTACCGGATGGAAACTCGGCGTCGCGTGGCGCGACGTCGAGGTCAGCCGCGAGCCATCCGGAAAGCCGACAATCGCGTTTTCGGGAAAGGCCGCGGAGTTCGCCAAGCGGCTCGGCGTAAGGCGAGCATCTCTATCCATATCGCACACAGCCGAACAGGCGATTGCTCAAGTGATCCTGGAAGACTAGACTGCGGGCGCTGTCGGGGCCCATCGGAGGACTCCACCTCACATGTCCGGTACAGCCTCGCTGTCCTCGCCCGCTTCAACTGACTTTGCGCTTTCGCGATCCCGGCTTATGTGGGGGATCGGGCTTTCCAGCTTTGCGGCGCTGCTGCTTGAAATTGCGCTGACGCGGCTCTTCTCCGTCGTCCTCTTCTACCATTTCGCATTTCTCGCGATCTCGGTCGCGCTGCTCGGGCTGGGCGCGGGCGGGGTATTCGCCTACGTGCGAAAGCAGTGGCTTGCGTCGTTCGACCTTGGACACATCGGCGCATTGGTGTCGCAGGTCACCGCCATAACGGTGCTAATTGCTCTTGAAGTTGTGCTGCACATTCCAATCAGCCTACAGCTTTCCGGCAGCAACTTCCTGAAGTTGAGCGTGGTGTACCTGGTTTCAGCGGTCCCGTTCTTCCTTACGGGCGTGCTGTTATCGGTGGCGTTCGGGCGAGAGTCGCGAACCATCACCGAAATGTACGGCGCGGACCTGGTTGGAGGTGCGCTGGCATGTTTGATGGTCGTGCCAGTGCTGAATCTGATTGGCGGCCCGAACGCGATACTGTTTGTGGCAGTTTTATCAGCGCTAGTGTCCGTCGTCTGGGGCGACGGGCGTGCAGCACGCACGCGCGGCTGGGTGCTCGCCGCCGTCTTTGCACTGCTGATTGCAGCGAACTACTCGGGAAAACTCATCGACATCACTTGGGCCAAGGGCCTATACCGCGACGCCAAATGGGTGGAATTTGCGAAGTGGAACGCCATCTCGCGCATCGAGGTGGACCAGGCCGGCGGGGCCAAGGTGATCGTCATCGACGCGGACGCCTCGACATACATCATGTCCGTCGATCCGCGGAACTGGAGTGATACGGAACGCGATCAGACGATGGGGCAAGCGCCTGGAGTGGTGAACGCGCTTCGTCCGGCGGGCGAGTACGCCATCATCGGTCCGGGCGGCGGCGTGGATGTGCTTCGTGCCATTGGCGCCGGCGCGAAGAGCGTCAAAGGAATCGAGATCAACTCGATCATCGTCAACGACGTGATGCGGGGTCGATACGCGGAGTATTCGAAGCACCTCTATTCTCGTCCCGATGTGCAGATCCACGTCAGCGACGGGCGCTCTTTCGTCCGTGCCAGCAAAGACAGCTACGACGTGGTGCAGATGACGCTCGTGGATACATGGGCGACGACGGCAGCAGGCGCATTCGCCCTGAGCGAAAACAGCCTCTACACGGTGGAGGCGTTTAAGGAGTACTTCGGGCATCTGAAGCCGGAGGGCATGATCGCCATCACGCGCTGGGAATTCAGGAGCCCTCGTGAGGCGCTCCGCGTAGTATCGAATGGCATACAAGCACTGCATGAACTCGGAGTGCCCGATCCTGCAAAGAACTTCATAATCGTGAGCGAAGGGGCGCTGAACGTGGACGGCGTTCCGGTAACGGTGATCGCAAAGCGTAGCGCGTTTACGCGCAACGAGGAAGTCGCGCTCGGCGAACATCTGCAACGCTATCCAAAGCTGGCGCTGATCTACGCTCCGTCAGACCATACGCGTCCTGCGGGCGTACACCCCATCGTCCCAAACGTGCGGTGGAATCCGTTCACGGCGCTGCTGGTGAGCAACGATCCCGAGGGGTTCGCGGAGAAGTACCTGTACAACGTCAGTCCGGTCTATGACGACGCGCCTTTCTTTTTCTTCACCATGAAGCTGAAGCAAGCGCTATCGACGTCCGACCAGGGTATCGACTGGAAGGTGAACCTCGGCGTTGCCGTGCTGCTCATGCTCTTCGTGATGTCGGTGATGGCCGTGGTGGCCTTCCTGATCGTACCGCTGGCGATGCATGCACCTGCGAAATCTGAGAGCATTCCGAGGTTGCTTTACTTCGTCACCGTAGGACTGGGCTACATACTTGTAGAGATCGCGCTCATCCAGCGGTTCGTGCTCTTCCTTGGGCACCCGACCTATGCGCTGACCGTTGTGATCTTCCTCATGCTGCTATCGAGTGGAGCAGGCAGTCTGCTGTCGCGGAGATTCCTCTCGCAACCTAGCCGCGCATGGATAGTGGCACTGGTGATCGCAGGTGCTGTGGGTGCGTATGTGCTGCTGTTGCCGAAGATACTCGGCGCCTTCATAGGGCTGTCGTTGGCCGCCAAACTGCTTATAAGCGCCGGTCTGATCGTTCCGCTGGGATTCATCATGGGAATGCCGTTTCCGACGGGGCTGCGTGCGATCGCGTCAGCATTCAGCGCCGAGGACATCGCCCGAACCGGCAGTATCGAATGGGCCTGGGCCATGAACGCGTCCTCGAGCGTGTTGGGATCGGTTTCCGCCATGCTGATCGCCATCATGTGGGGACTTTCGGTGACTCTGACAGTTGGAGCGATCGCGTATCTGCTTGCTGCCGCATTGACCCGATCCTTCCCGGGTAGGGCAGCTAACTTGTGACGACTCAATGGGAAGCGGTGACTGGGGCCGTTTCCATCTGCTATGATTCGAAGCTTGCTCTACATGCGGGGGAAAAGTGCCTAGCCAGAAACAGGTGCGATGGGCCCAACTGCGCGTTGGGTTGACGGTACTGTTCGCCGCCATCACGCTGGCGGTTCTCATCTTCCTGATGACCGGTACCACGGGTATGTTCACGAAGAAGCTGACGTTGTTCGCCTATGTGGACGACGCGGGTGGTCTGCGGACGGGTGCGCCGGTGCGCCTACAGGGTGTGGATATCGGCAACGTCATCGGCATCAGGGTTGTCCCGGAGCGCGCGCCAGTGCCGGTCGAACTAAAGATGCGCATCAGCACCAAGAACAATTACAACCAGTTCATAAAGAAAGACACGCAGGTTGTCCTCGCCACTGCGGGCGTTCTCGGCGAAACTTACATCAATCTCGACAGCAACCTGGCGAAAGCTCCGATCGCGCAGGACGGCGATACCCTGCTTGCCAGGGACGTGCCGGATTTTCAGGACGTCGTGCGCTCCAGCCAGGGCGCTTTGCAGAATATCGACGTGCTGATCCGCCGCGCGGACCGCATCATGGCGGCAGTCGAGCGTGGCGAGGGCTCGATCGGAAAGCTCATCTACGACAAGCAGCTCTACAACAACCTGAACGGTTCTCTCACGCAGGTGCACGCAATCCTTGCGGACATCAATAACGGACGGGGAAGCCTGGGAAGGTTCCTGAAGGACGAAGAACTCTACGCGCGCGCGAATGCGTCCATCGACAAGCTCAACAACATGATGGACCAGATCAACCAGGGACAGGGCACTCTGGGACGGCTGGTCAAAGACCCGCAGTTGTATAACAACGCGAACCAGACGATTGCACGAGCCAACGAGCTGATGAACAACATCAACCAGGGCAAGGGTGCGCTGGGCAAGTTTGCTTCTGATGAGGCGTTCGCCAGGAAGCTCGATACGACGATCACGAACCTGTCGACTGTCATGCAGCGGTTGGAGGCGGGAGAGGGTAGCGCCGGGCAACTGCTTAGGAATCCGTCCATGTATAACAACGTGGACCAGATGCTGGTTGAGACGCGCACACTGGTTAAGTCGATCCGCGAAAACCCGAAGCGCTACCTCACGATTCGCTTCCGAATCTTCTAGACTGAGTTTCTTCTCGAGGCCGCGTTCGCGCGGCCCTTTGGCTTTTGGCAGCGAATTGCTAACCTATCCGGATTTAGCTCGTCCATTCAAGCTACCTGCAAATGGGGAATTCGTGTGTCCGCCCCTGTCCGCCCGGAGCTCGCACTTAATTACTTTCACATGCTGTCTGATCCCGGCGACAACGGTTGCCGGAGTTTTGATATTCGAGGAGACTATGCGCTCTTTCAATCTGCTTGCGGTACTGCTGCTCGCTTCAACCGCCGTAATCGCTCAAACGGCCGCGGCGCCGAACGCCCCGAAGGCACCCGTCAGCTTCGACCTAAAGGCCATGGACATCACGGTGGATCCCTGTACGGACTTCTACCAGTACGCCTGCGGTGGTTGGCGAAAGGCGAATCCGATCCCGGCGGACAAGTCCCGTTACGGGCGCTTCAACGAACTGGATGAATACAACCGGGCAGTCCTGCGCGAGATATTGGAGAAGGCTGCTGCCCCCGGGAACCATAGCGCCATCGAGCAGAAGGTCGGCAACTTCTATGCCGCCTGCATGGATGAGAAGACGGTGAACGCGCTTGGCGCGAAGCCCCTCGATCCGGAATTTGCACGCATCGCGAAGGTCGCCTCCAAGGCCGACCTCATCAAGCAGATCGCATACATGCATAGCGAAGCCATGCCCGCGCTGTTTGGTTTCTCAGCCGGGCCCGACATGCACGACTCCACGAAGACGATCGCGAACATTGGACAGGGCGGCTTGACGCTGCCGGACCGAGACTACTACGTGAAGGACGATGCGAAATCGAAGGAGATCCGCGAAAAGTATCTCGAGCATGTGACGAACATGTTCAAGCTGCTCGGCGAGTCGGCAGAAAACGCGACTGCGGACGCGAAAACGGTCGTAGACCTTGAAACCAAACTGGCGACGAACACAATGGAGCGCGTCTGGATGCGCGATCCCAAGAATCGCGATAACCGCCGCACCGTAGAGGAACTTGCGAAGTCTGCCCCGAATTTCGACTTCACCGCATACTTCGTGTCCACGGGAGCACCGAAGTTCCAGTCACTTAACGTCAGCACGCCCCAATACTTCGCGAAAACCAACGCGCTGCTCGATACCGTTCCACTGGCCGACTGGAAGACGTATCTGCGTTGGAAGGTGCTGAACAGCAATGCGGAACTGCTCGCAGAGCCGTTCTTCCTCGAGAACTTCAACTTCTTCGACAAATACCTCTCTGGCGCGCAGGAAGCTGAGGCCCGCTGGAAGCGTTGCACGACGATGACCGACCAGGCACTCGGAGAAGCCCTCGGGCAGCTCTACGTGGACAAGACCTTTGGAAAGGAAGGGAAGGAACGCTCGCTGAAGATGATCCAGGCCATCGAGAAGGCGATGGGCAAGAACATCGACGGACTCGAATGGATGAGCGAACAAACGAAGAAGGAAGCGCACAAGAAGCTCGCAGCCATCGTCAACAACATCGGCTATCCGGACAAGTGGCGCGACTACAGCACCGTCACAATCAAGCGCAACGACCTGATCGGCAACGAACGGCGTGCGAGCATCTTCGAGCGCAGGCGCAACTGGAACAAGATCGACAAGCCGACCGACAAGACGGAATGGAGCATGTCGCCGCCTACCGTGAATGCCTATTATCGCGGCGCGATGAACGACATCAACTTCCCTGCCGGAATTCTGCAGCCGCCGTTCTTCAGCCGCGACGTGGATGACGCGGTGAACTTCGGTGCGATCGGCGTGGTGATAGGTCACGAACTCTCGCATGGCTTCGACGATCAGGGCCGAAAGTTCGACGCCGTCGGCAACCTGCGCGACTGGTGGACTGCGGAGGACGGCAAGGAGTTCGAGAGCCGTGCCGATTGCTTCGTGAACCAGTACGGCAACTACGTCGCCGTAAAGGACGACAAGGGTGAAGTTAAGCTGAACGGCAAGCTGACGTTGGGCGAGAACACAGCCGACAACGGCGGTCTGCGCATCGCCTACATGGCGGCGATGGACATGCTGGGCGATGGGGTGAAGGGGAAGATCCAGGGCTTCGACGCCGCGCAGCGCTTCTTCATCGGCTACGGGCAGATCTGGTGTCAGAACATGACCGACCAGGAGGCACGCAAGCGCGCCATTACGGATCCGCATTCAGCGGGGGAATATCGCGTGAACGGGGTGGTCTCAAACTCTTCGGAGTTCCGCGAGGCGTTCGGGTGCAAGGCCGGTCAGCCCATGGTGCGTGAGAACGCTTGCAGGGTTTGGTAATCCTGAAGCATCTGGGGCGGGCATCGGCGCCCGCCCTCTTTTCGTTTGAACGATGTGTCTGCTGCCGGCCTAGTCCGGCGAGAGTTTTCGAAAGAGAGGGTCTCCATGCGGTACATCCTGAAGGTCGCGTCCACGGCGCTGCTGCTCTCAGCGTCGCTGCTGATCGCGCAGAGCACACCTGCTGCTCCGAAGATTGATTCAGAACCCAAGCCCATCAAGAGTTTCGATCTGGATGCGATCGACAAGTCGGTCGATCCCTGCACGGACTTCTACCAATACGCCTGCGGTGGATGGATGAAAGCGAATCCGACCCCGGCGGACCAGGCGATTTGGGGCCGCTTCGACGAACTCGACCAGAACAACCAGATCATCCTGCGCAAAATTCTAGAAACGGCAAGCGTAGACGATCCGAAGCGGAACGCCACCGACCAGAAGATTGGCGACTACTACGCCAGCTGCATGGACGAGGCAGCCATCGAGAAGAAGGGCCTCGCGCCACTGAAGTCCGAACTCGACCGCATCGCTGGGCTGAATTCGAAAACCGATCTCCCCACGTATCTCGGTGCTGCGCACCTGGCGGGCGGTGATGCACTTTTCAACTTCCGTTCCGAGCCGGACATGAAGAACGCGCAGCTGATCATCGCAACTACCGATCAGGGAGGCATCGGACTTCCCGAGCGCGACTACTACTTCAAGGAGGACGCGAAGTCGTCCGAATTGCGTGCCAAGTACATCCAGCACGTGCAGAACATGTTCCAACTGCTCGGATACTCACCAGCTGAAGCGACGACTAAGGCGAAGGTCGTCATGGAGATCGAGACGGCGCTGGCCAAGGCATCGCTCGATAACGTTTCGCGGCGCGACCCGCAGCGGCTCTACCACAAGATGACGCGGAAGGAACTGGCGGCGCTGAGCCCGGCGTTCGACTGGAGCAAGTACATCCGTGCGCTGAGCACGCCGCAGTTCGACAGTTTGAATGTGTACGTGCCTGAGTTCGTAAAAGGCTTCAACACAGTTATCCAGGGACAATCGTTGGACAATCTGAAGACCTATCTGACCTGGCAGTTGGTTCACCAGAATGCGCCAATGCTCCCGAAGCGGTTTGTGGATGAGAACTTCAGCTTCTTCGGCGCAGCACTTACGGGCGCGAAGCAGATCCGGCCGCGCTGGAAGCGTTGCGTGCAGTACACCGATTCGGATCTGGGCGAGGCGCTCGGCAAGGCTTATGTAGACCAGACCTTCGGCGCAGAAGGCAAACAGCGCATGCTGGAGATGGTCCACAACCTCGAAAAGGCACTCAGCGCTGATATCCAGGAACTTCCCTGGATGACGGACGAGACAAAGAAGCAGGCGCAAGTGAAACTGCAGGCCATCTCGAACAAGATTGGCTACCCCGAGAAATGGCGCAACTACGCAACGCTGAACATCGTGCGCGGCGACGCACTCGGGAACAGCGTGCGCGCGAACGAATTCGAGTCGCGCCGGCAGCTGAACAAGATCGGCAAGCCGCTCGACAAGACGGAGTGGGGCATGACTCCGCCTACGGTGAACGCCTATTACAACCCGCAGGAGAACAACATCAACTTCCCGGCAGGAATTCTACAGCCCCCGTTCTTCGACCGTCGCGCGGACGATGCCACTAACTATGGCGGCATCGGTTCGGTCATCGGTCACGAACTGACGCACGGCTTCGATGACGAGGGCCGGCAGTTCGATGCGGCCGGGAATCTCCGCGACTGGTGGACGGCAAAAGATGCCGAAGCATTCGAGGAGCGTGCGAAGTGCATCGTGGACCAGTACAGCGGGTTCACGGCAGTCGACGATGTGAAACTCAACGGCAAGCTGACTCTGGGGGAGAACACGGCCGACAACGGCGGAGTGCGCATCGCGTTTATGGCGCTGCACTCAGCCATGCAGCAGGGCGGTAAAGAGATCGACGGCTTCACGCCTGAGCAGCGCTTTTTCCTGGGCTACGCGCAGGTCTGGTGCACGAATGCGACACCGGAGATGAAGCGGATGCTCGCTCAGGTGGATCCGCACTCGGCGGGTGAGTATCGCGTCAATGGCGTGGTCCAGAACTCTGAGGACTTCCACAAGGCGTTCAGTTGCAAGGCCGGCCAACCGATGGTCCGGCAGAATCGTTGCCGGGTCTGGTAGTTCATCGCCGTTGCAGATAGAAGGCCTGGCTTCGCGTCAGGCCTTCTCTATGCAGCGTTCGAATTACTCCTGGAAGAACATCTTGATGGCGGTGAGAGCAAGCAGCACTGCGAACGTCTTCCGCAGCACTGGTCCGGACAGTTGTTGCGCCCATCCTCCTCCGAACCATCCGCCAAGCAACAGGCCTACGACGATAAGGCCCGCAACTTTCAAGTCGACGTTTCCCGCGCGATAGTACTGCATGAAAGCGAGCAGTCCGGTCGGGGGCAGGAGTACCGCGAGCGAGGTGCCCTGAGCCATCTTCTGGCTCATGCCGTAGAAATAAACAAGGGCGGGAACGATGATGATTCCTCCGCCCACTCCCACCATGCCAGCCAGTATGCCGGCCGCGATGCCGACGCCCAGTCCAACGACGAGTGTTTTCATTTCGACTCCGCAGGAAAGCTAAGCCCGACGATCGAACGGCAGAATCCTACAGGTGACGGATCTGGCCAGTCGATTCCGCCTGCTCATGTGCATGATAGCTTGAGCGAACGAGCGGGCCGGATTCGACGTGCTTGAAGCCCATTCTCAGAGCTTCCTCTTTAAGAAGGCGGAAGTCCTCTGGCGGATACATTCTGGCGACCGGCAGATGATCCTTCGACGGACGGAGGTACTGTCCCACCGTGAGAATGTCCACTTTCTGAGCCGCAAGATCACGGAAGGTGTCGAGTAGTTCCGAGATATCTTCACCGATTCCGACCATGACTCCGGTCTTCGTGACCGTCGAAGGGTCAATCTCTTTTGCGCGGCGCAGCAATTCGAGGGTGCGCTCGTAGCGTGCGCCCGAGCGGACCGCACGGTAGATACGCGGCACGGTCTCAGTGTTGTGGTTCAGCACGTTCGGCTTGGCTTCGAGCACTATGCGCAGGCACTCTTCAATCCCCTGAAAATCAGGGATGAGCACTTCCACGCTGCACTCCGGCACGCGCTTGCGAATTTCCCGAATGGTTTCGGCGAAGACTCTCGCGCCTCCAAAGTTGTCGTCATCGCGGTTGACGCTGGTCACGACGGCGAAGCGCAAGCCAAGGGCTTCGACGGCCTCGGCCACGCGTCGGGGCTCGTCAAAGTCGATTGGCTGAGGGCGGCCCTTGGGCACAGCGCAGAATCCGCAACGGCGTGTGCACAGGTTGCCGAGCAGCATGAAGGTGGCCGTCTTATGGTTCCAGCACTCGCCTATATTCGGGCACTGTGCGGATTCGCAGACGGTATGCAAGCTCAGCCCGCGCGCGAGTTTCTTCAGCTCGTGGAAGTTCTCGCCCATAGGGGCACGGGCCTTGAGCCACGAAGGCTTTGGCTCGCGCTGCTTCGGCGAAACGTCTATCTGGATGAGTTCCGGTGTGGCCATTAATCCTCTATCTTACGATGCTCCGGTGATGCCGGGCGACTCAAAGCCTGCGAAGAGGCACCAAGCTAAAGCGTCTTCATATAGGCCAATAGCGCTTCGAGTTGAAGCTGATCGATTTCCTGGCGGAACGCGGGCATCTTGGCTTTCCCCAAACGGATGATGTCGGTGATCCGTTCATCATTCGCCGGGATACCGCTCGCCATGTAGGGTTTCTTATACAGCCCGGCGAGGCTTGGGCCATTGCGCCCGCGAGTTGCATAAGGCTCGTGACAACGGATGCAGTGCTGGTCGTAGACACGCCGTCCGATCGCCTGCTGGGGAGTAAGCCCCAACTCGGCGTCGCTCTTTCGCCGCTCAACTTCGCATGCCGTAGACATAAACCAGAGTGCAGCAATCGGGAGCAGAACGAATAAGCTGTGCTTGGTCATGGCGCATTGCCGCCTAAGCAGGGCTTGCGCATCTGGCTTCGGGCGGAGTAAATATCATAGCCGATGGCCATCCATCTGAAGCGAATCTACGATGTCCCAGCCGAGTCGGATGGCGCGCGCGTGCTCGTCGACCGCCTTTGGCCGCGCGGCATCAGCAAAGAGGGTGCGGCACTCGTGGCCTGGTTGCGCAACGTGGCGCCCTCGAATGAGTTGCGCCAGTGGTACCACGCGAACACGGAGCAATGGCCTGCTTTCCGTAAACGCTACCTCGCCGAACTGCGCGCCCCAGAGGCGGAGTGTGCTCTCTCAGAGCTTTACGGAATCGCGGACGCACATGCGACCGTGACGCTCGTCTTTGCATCTCGCAACCTGGAGCGCAACAATGCTCTTGTGCTGAAGGAACTTTTGGAGGGAAAGAAGAAGCCTCCATCCAGTTCGGGTCCGGTACGAGCCGTGGCTTCTCGACGCGCGCGCGCTCGTCGGCCCCGCTGATTCCAGCACGGCATGCTACGGTTCGTTAGGGAGACCCCTCGTGATCATCCGTTCGGTTGTCGCCGGACCTACAACCCAATCCAGTGCCGCTCCTTCACCTGCATGGAAAGCAGTCGAGCAGATCCAGAAACAGGACTCGTCTGAGTATCTTCTCGTCACCCAGCCCGACCACGCACATATCTCAGGGACGATCGCGAGTGCATTCGATCGTACACGGTTTCCGCTCATCACATCCGAGGTCGTCGAGGCGATCAGGCTGCATGATGAAGGCTGGGCAGCATTCGAAGGCAATTCTCAAGTTCCGCGCGAGCCACTTCAGACTGAAGGCGGTAAGCCACTTACCTTCCTGGATGCCGGTCCGGAAATGTTTCTGAAGGCATGGATGGGCTCGATTGCCGTGGCTGCCTCTACGGGGTCGACGGGGCAGTACCTCGTGAGCGGACACTTTCGGGCACTGGCAGAGCACAGACTGAATTTAGTTTTTGATCCGCCGGAAACCGCAGAGAGACTGACCGATTTCGCCGCGCGCGAAGCCGAACGTCAATGTGATCTGCTGCCGAAAACAGGACGCTCTAGGGAAGAACTGAAGCGCCTGCTCGCCGCGCTCCAATTCTGCGATCTGATTTCCCTGGTCATCTGCTCCGGCGTTTCCATACCCGTAGAGTTCTCGACCGACTTTGGCGTTGGACCGATCCGTATGAACCGCCATCGGGACCGCTTCAGCCTCGCCCCCTGTCCGCTTGAGAAGAGTGTCACGTTGGAGATTCCGGAACTGCAGTTCGGTGCCGAACCGCTGCGGACGCGGATGGTGCAGGTGAACTTGTCTTGATGTGTCGGATTCGTGGCTACTTCTTGGTCTTCGACGCAGAAGTGCCTTCGACAATCAACTGCACTATCTCGTCAATGGCGTCGAGCGCACGCTTCGTCGGCACGTTGTGGTTGTTGACCATAATCGAGAACACCACCCGCTCACCCTTCACGGTCGTCGCGTAACCTGAGAGAGAATTTACGTGGCTCAGATTACCGGTCTTTGCCCTGACACGGCCGAGCAGGTCAGACGACTTGAAGCGTTGCGTCAGCGTTCCGTCCACGCCACCAACAGGCAGCGTGTCTTCGAAGATGGAGGCCCACGGCTGCTGAGCAGCGTAACTGAGTAGCTTCACGACCGCGTGCGGCGTTGCGAGGTTCTGCCGCGAAAGTCCGGATCCGTCGAAGAAGGCGTACTCCTCCGGACGAATACCGGCTTGGATCAGCCAACCGCGCATAACTTCAAGTCCGGCTGCCACACTCCCGTTGGTGCCGCGCTCGCGGCCCAGCATCCGCAGCATCAGTTCAGCGTGCAGGTTCTGGCTGACCTTGTTGATCACCCGCAGGTCCTGCGCGAGTGGCTGCGACTCATAAGAAGCAAGCACCAGGGGAGGCGGGATTACGGGCCGCTGAGGGACGTCGGGATTGCCGCCCCCGGAAGCGGGAGCCATCGCGGTGATACTGAACGTCGAGAGGCTGGCCAGCTCCGTGTGCTGCGCCTTCGTGTTCCCGTACACTACGATGCCGCGCCGCTCCAGCATGGCGCGGAACAGGCGCGCGGCGAAGTCCGCCGGATCATCAATGGCCAGTGCTTCCCCGACTCCGGGATCGTCGGCAGGAATGCTGCCCCACAGCGTCAGCGTGTCCGAGCCGGGCTCGCGGTTGTAGTAAATCTCGCGCTGACCGGTTGCCGCGGGAGTAGTGATGATGCGGTTGTCGATGCGATAGTAATCAGCCCATGGCGTTACGGTTACAAAAGCCTTCTCGCCGGGGCGGTCGGCCGGCATGGCGGAGACGAATATGACGTTGTCGTTGATGGTCAGCGCGGACACTGGCGCGCCTGACTGCTCGACGAGATCGTTCTGCGACCAGCCTTCGCCATAGCGCTGGAAGGCGTAGTACGTGTCATCGCCGATGATGTCGCCGTCAATGACCTTCACGCCCTTGTTGGCGACCTGGTCCGCGAGCATCTCGAGCACGTGGACCGGAGGCAGGTTGCGCTCGGTCTTAAGGCTGTAGGGAAGCGTGCGGCCGGAGAGATTCGGGTCCCCGCGACCGACCAGTCGAAGGTCGCCACTCAGGCGTCCGTACTTATCCACGGCTCCGCGGGTTTCGACGGTGGTGAGGAACTTGTGCTGTGGGCCGACCAGCGCGAGGGCTGCCGCCGTAGTGAAGAGCTTGGTATTCGACGCCGGGGTGAAGAGCTTTTCGGCATTGAAGGAGTAGAGCGTCTTGCTGGAGTCAAGACTCACCACTTGAATGCCCCAGAAGCCGCGCGCGACGTCGGGCTGCGCGAGGATCTCGTCGATGCGCTTCTGCAGGTCCTTCTTTTCGGCGGCAGCCGCATGGAGGGTGAAGAGCAGGAGCAGAGCGACGACTTTGGTGCGTAAATGCCGCATATAGAGTAGGCCAGAAGGATGCTACTCGCGATTCTACCGCGTTTCGGGCGGCGGTCTGCGCGGCTTTTTTCGCCTGAGAACCTGTTTCGACTTTACTTTTTGAGCTTCTGCGATTCCACTTTTGGCGATGATTCGACCGCGATTCAACTGGGACCTTGGCCGACGTACCCTCCCACTGGGGGAACGAACCGTAGTGATGGGGGTGGTGAACGTTACACCTGACTCGTTCTCGGACGGCGGAAGGTTCGGCGAGCCGGCGGCGGCGGTGGACCATGGACTGCGGCTGCTGGACGAGGGGGCGGAGATCCTCGATGTTGGTGGGGAGTCGACCCGTCCGGGTGCGGCGGTGATCGGCTCGGATGCGGCGAGGTATGCCCGGAGGCCGTCGGTGGGCGCCGAGGAGGAACTAAGGCGGGTGCTGCCAGTTCTCGAGGGCCTTCGGAAGTCCAGACCAGACGCGGTGCTCTCCGTTGACACCTACAAGGCCGAGGTGGCGCGGCGGGTGGTTGAGGCCGGAGCGGACGTGGTGAACGACGTTAGCGGCTTCGGATGGGACTCGCGAATGGCTGAAACAGTCGCGGAGCTCAGGTGCGGAGTAGTGCTGATGCACACGCGTGGACTGCCAGAGCAATGGCGCAACCTTGAGCCGGCGGAAGACATTGTCGGGCTGGTATTAAGCGAACTGCGCGGGTCGGCGGCAGGGGGGATTAAGGCCGGGGTGGCGGCGGAGCGGATTGTGCTCGATCCGGGTTTCGGGTTCGGAAAGAATTTCGAGGAGAACTATCCGCTGCTGGCGCACCTGGATCGGCTGCAACTGGGGTTCCCGCTGCTCTCCGGCCCTTCGCGGAAGTCGTTCCTGGGGCGGACGGCGGGTCGGCGGACGACCGGGTCGGACCTGCCACCTGACCAGCGCCTGAATCCGACGCTGGCGGCGGTTGTGGCTTCGGTGCTCAAGGGCGCACACATCGTCAGGGTGCACGATGTACGGCAAGCTGTGGAGGCGGTTGCAGTGGCTGACGCTATTCTGGCATCGGAGTAGGCCCCCCTCTATTGGCCAAGTCTCTGTTTTCAGCTGTTTGCAGGATAAATACCCCTGAGTCTTTGGTTTTAAACGACTTAAGTCCTAAAGTATTGCAATTAAACTGAATGGGCGATCATTGGAACAGCCGACGCAAAGGCGGGGGCTGGGCTCGGTAGTCGCGAATGGTTCTGGAAAATAACAAAGGCCGCCAAGGCTGCCTTCTACTTTTAGGATAGCAGCTTTCGGGTACCGACTGCTCCGTCTGCATGGCAAGTGAATCTGGCGGTCTGACACGCAGTTAGGGAGAACTGGAGCGATTCGGGGGCTTGACGTCACCTGTTGACCTTCTAGAGGAGCAAGAGTTATATTCCTCCTGTTGAGGTTCAACAGGAATGGTGGCGGAGCAGAAGTCTGAAGTTCTACAAGGCACTCTTGACCTGATCGTGCTGCGCACGCTGGACACCATGGGCCCAATGCATGGCTGGGGGCTTGCGCAACGGATTCAACAAGTATCGAACGATCTCCTTCAATTGAATCAGGGCACGCTTTACCCGGCACTACTGCGACTCGTGCAGCGGGGATGGATTGGGTTCCAATGGGGCGTTTCAGAAAACAATCGCAAAGCCAAGTACTACGAGATCACGGAGACGGGCCGCAAGCAGTTGCGCGAAAAGACGGAAGAGTGGAACCGGATGTCTTCGGTGATCAATGCGCTGCTTAAGCCGTCGGAGTAGGGAACGATGAGCCTGCGAGAGATGCTGGGTCGGCTGCGCTCAGCTGTCCGAAAACGCGCGATTGAGCAAGAACTCGACACTGAGTTGCAATTCCATCTGGACATGCAAGCCGACGAGCTGGTTCGGCAGGGACTCTCGCCGGAAGAGGCTCGCCAGAGGGCCCGCCGGGAGCTTGGAGCCGTCACCCAGATCAGGGAAGACTACCGTGAGCGCGCGGGCCTGCCGATGCTTGAGCACGTGTATGCGGACATCCGATATGGAATACGCAAGCTTGTGCGTGACCGCGCTTTTGCGGCGGTGGCGGTGCTTACATTCGCATGCGGCATCGCGGCCAGCACTTCGATCTTCTCGCTGGTGAATGCGCTATTGCTGAAGCCGCTGCCGTACACGGAGCCGCAGCAACTGTATGTGATCCAGGAATCAATACCACAGGCGGAACGCGCTCCGTTCGGTGCCAACATCCAGCACTACCTGAAATGGAAGGAAGGAGCACCGGCATTCGAGTCGATTGGAGCTGCGAGTTTTGGCGAAGTTGCCTTTTCGCACGGTGGGGATGCTGAGCAAATTGGTTTCGCACGAGCAACGGCGACGTTGTTTCCCACGCTGGGCATCCAGCCGCAGATAGGACGGCTTTTCACCGCGGAGAACGAAACCTCCGGGAACGATGCGGTTGTGCTGTTGACCGACGGACTGTGGAGGCGGCGATTCGGCGCCGATCCAGGCGTTCTTGGAACGATGGTGCGAGTGGATGGTGTGCCACACACGGTCATCGGGGTGCTACCCGCCTCCGGCGAACTGCCCCGAGGTGACCGCATGGGAGCCGTCATGTCGATTACGGCGGAACTGATAAAGCCGTTTGCGCTGCTCCCTTATGAGAAGAATCCGTACGGGAATTTCAATCACGGCGTGATCGGCAGGCTGAGGGACGGTGCATCGGTCGACGAGGCCGTTGCGCAACTGGATGCGATATGCACGCAGATTGCCGCTACTGCTCCCTTCAAGGCAGAGTATCGCGCACACATGGACGCGCTGCACGAGAAGGTAGTCGGCAGCTTCCACGGCGCACTCTGGGCAGTGTTCGCTGCGGTGCTTGCGCTCCTGTTCATCGGATGTTTGAACCTGGCGAACCTGCTGCTGGTGCGAGCGACCACTGGCCGCAAGGAAACCGCTGTGCGAAGTGCGCTAGGTGCAAGCCGCACCCGAATCGTGCAGCAGTGGCTGGCAGAGACGACGGTGCTTGCCATTACAGGAGGTGCGCTGGGCATCGCGCTAACCTATGCGGCGGTGGCGCTTCTGGTGCGAACACTCCCAGCGGACTTGCCGCGCGTCGCGGAGGTTCGAGTTGATGCAACGGTGCTGATTTTCGCGCTCGCAACCACGCTGCTGACGGCGCTTCTATTCGCGATTGTGCCGTCGCTTCGCGCTTCAACGGTGGAGCCGGGAGAGGCGTTGAAAGCGGGGGAGCGCACGACGTCGGCAGGACAAGGGCAGCAGCGCGCGCGCAAGATGCTGGTCAGCTTACAGATTGGCTCGGCTTTCGTGCTATTGCTGCTCGCGGCGCTGTTCCTTTCGAGCTTTGCTCGGCTGGTACGCGTGAACCTTGGATTCAGGGTGGACCACGTGCTGTTTGCGGACCTCGGGTTGCGATCGCGCGCGTACAAAGACGATGCGCAGCGGATCCGATTGTTTGAACAAATCCTTGAACAGTCTCGAGCGATACCGGGAGTGAAATCCGTGGGGCTGACGAACAGGCCACCGCTCGAGGGAGAGGCGCAGGTCGAACCAATCACGATCCCGGGCGATATCCGGCCGGTAATGGAGCGTCCGTCAGCCAACGTGCGATTCGTGAGTGCGAGGTTCTTCGAGAGCCTGGGGCTGGCAATACGGCGTGGTCGGGGATTCACCGAACAGGACCGCGGAAAAAAAGTGGCCGTGATCTCGGAAGACGCGGCGAGAACCTTCTGGCCTGGTGAAGACCCGCTCGGGAAAAGGGTGGGGCGCGGTGCAACCGAGTTCGTGGAATACGAAGTAGTAGGAGTGGCGGACAACGTACGGCACGCCCTGGAGAAGCCGGGCGTGTTGTTGGTATATGTGCCGTTCTGGGGAGATGCACCCTCAGCGATGACACTGGTGGTGCGATCAGAAACCGATCCGGCAAGCCTGGTTACAAGTGTTCGGAACGTAATTCATGGAGCGGATCGCGAAGTGCCGCTGGCGAACGTCAGAACGGCAGAAGAAGTTGTGGACACGAACCTGTCACAGCGGCGTTTCTTCCTGGTGCTAATGGCGGCATTTGCGATCGCGGCTGTGTTGCTTGCTGCACTGGGAGTCTATGGCGTGGTGTCGTTCGCGGTCACTGCGAGACGAAAAGAGCTTGGGATCAGAATGGCGCTTGGAGCGCAGGTTCGCGAGTTGCGCGCCATGGTGGTACGGCAAGGGCTGAGATGCGTCGCATGGGGAGTGATCGGAGGAGTTGCGGTTGCGCTTACGTTCGCGCGGATGCTGCGGAACCTGGTGTTTGAGGTGAGTCCGTCCGATCCGATCGTGTATGTGATCGTGCTGCTTGCGGTGGGGTGCATTGCGGTGGTGGCGTCTTACGTTCCCGCGTGGAGAGGCACACGGCTGAATCCGGTAGAGGTACTGAGGGCGGAGTAGAGACACCGAATGCTTTTAGAGAAGACGCTGTTCTGACCGCAGTTCACAGCGACGACGTACGTACCAGCACTCTGTGCGGGCGAGGACCGGCGTCCGCACCAATACACTCAACGATTTCGGAGTTGCGTTTGGGCGTGAAGTCAGGCGCCCGGGAGACTAGGCGTTGCGCTGTTCGGCTTCGGCCTTGTCGATCTTCATTCCGAAATCGGACTGCGGCTTTGGGGGCTCGGCTTTTGCGGCAGCGGCGGATTGTATTTCTTTGGCGGATGCGTTCTCGGCTTCGCTGCGGAAGGAGCGCGGAAGGTCTTTCGCATCGAACTCGATGCCGTTGGCGACCAGTTCGCGAGCGGTCTTGACCAGCTTTTCACGCTTTGTCGTGAGCTTGTCGAGCGCGTCGCGCTTCTCATCTTCCGACTCAAACTTCTCGAAATTGTTCAGGTGCGCGATCTTCCGGTCGAACAGATCGATTTCCTGGTGGAGATCTCTGAGTGAGAACTTATTGGCTGCAAGAACCTTCATGGAATACTCCTCGGGTAAGGGTGAAAGACGCACTTGCGATGGATTCGGCGTCCAGATGGGCGTTCGTCAGGAAAAGAAAGTCTAAGGAAAACTCCAGATGGATGACTTATCTCAGAAGACCTGAACCCGCGTAGGAGGACTCGGGCGTACTACTAACAGTATGCCTTTTAGGTGGGGCAGTCAAATTGGAAGACACGCTATGAGTCTCGAGCTTGCGTAATCATGGCGTTGGCGGACTGCCACTCTCGTCTAGCTCTTTGCGATCTCGCTGCCCGCCTTTGATCACCTTTGCGCCGGTTGGCTGCGCGAACGCGAGGCCCCAAACAAAGCACCACGCCATCAGAACACCTTCGTGGAGTCCAGCAGGATAGTGACCGGGCCGGAGTTGGTGAGTTGGACCTCCATCATCTCTTGGAATCGACCGGTTTCGCAGGTGAGGCCCAAAGCTTGGATGCGCTGGACGAAATACTCGTAGAGCTCGCGGGCACGTTCGGGACGAGCGGCGGCGTCGAATGAAGGACGCTTTCCGCGACGGACGTCTCCGTAGAGGGTGAATTGAGAAACGGCGAGGACGGCTCCGCCGACATCTGATGCAGCGAGGTTCATTTTGCCGTCGGAATCTTCAAAAATCCGGAGACCGGAAATTTTGTCGGCCAAGTAGTCGGCATCGGCTTCAGTGTCGGTCTGCGAAACACCGAGCAGGACGAGCAAACCTAGAACGATTTCGCCGGTGACTTCACCGGCGACGGTGACGCGGGCGCGGGTGACACGTTGGACGACGGCGCGCATAGACGTACTTTGTAGCACACGCGCTGTTCCCAGCTAAGGAAACGGAGCCTCGATCCGAGAATGCGTACCGTGTCCTGAGTTGACGTGAGGTTGCTGAGTACCTAAAATCCGGTCACTTCGCTTGCAATGTTTCAAGGAGAGTCCATGTTGCAAAACATCTCGCGACGACTGTGGACGTGCGCCACGGTGGTGGTGTTGTGTGCGGTAGCGGCAAGTCAGCAAGGCGCGGGTGCGCAGGCGGCGAACACCCAGGCGCAGCCGACCCCGGCCCAGCCCAATGAGTTTGTCATCAAGAATGCAATATTGCTGACGGCGACACATGGGCGCATAGAGGGCGGCAGCATTCATGTGCGTGACGGGAAGATCGTCGCATTCGGCAAGACGGTGAATGCGGCCGGGTCGGCACAGGTGATCGATGCGGGCGGGAGATACGTGACTCCGGGGATCATTGATTCTCACTCGCACATGGCGCTGGAGGACGACATTAATGAAGCGACATCGCCAATCGTGCCGCACATGATGATGCAGGACGCCTTCGAATACACGGACAAGAGTATCTATTACGCGCTGGCGGGCGGAGTGACCAGCGCCATGCTGCTACATGGATCGGCGGACATGATCGGCGGCCAGGCGGTGGTGATCAAGACAAAGTATGGCCTCAAGCGCGACGAAATGCTGTTCCCCAATGCCCCGAGGTCAATCAAGTTTGCAAGCGGCGAGAATCCGAAGCGGGTGTTCGGGGACAAGAAGCAGGTCCCCTCGACACGCATGGGGAACTTTGCGGTGCAGCGCGAGGCGTTGCAGCAGGCGCGGGAGTACATACGCGACTGGGACGAGTACAACGCGAAGGTGCAGCGCGGAGACAAGGAGGCGAAGCAGCCTAAGCGCGATTTGAAGTTGGAGGCGCTGGCTGATGTGCTGCGGGGGAATCTGCTGGTGCAAATCCACTGCTATCGCGCCGACGAGTTCCTGACCGAGATGCAGATGGCGAAAGAGTTCGGATACAAGGTGCGGGCGTTCCATCATGCATTGGAGGCGTACAAGGTGGCGGACGAAATCGCCAAGGAGGGCGTCGCGATCGCGACATTCACCGACTGGTGGGGATACAAGTATGAGGCGTGGGACGCGATCCCGTGGAACCCGGTAATGGCGATGCGGAACGGCGTGCGAGTGGCGATCAAGAGCGACTCGGACGACTACATGCGCAGGTTGAACCAGGAAGCAGCGAAGACGATGCGGTACGGCGGCGCGACAGAAGACGAGGCGCTGCAAATGATTACTTTGAACGCAGCGTGGGTTATGGGAGTGGAGAACCGCGTGGGATCGATCGACGTCGGGAAGGATGCGGACCTGGTGCTGTGGAACGGGTACCCGCTTTCGACGGCTGCGTTGGTGGACAGGGTGTGGATCGATGGGCAGTTGTTCTTTGATCGCGCGCTGCCGGGATACGGAATGCCGCACTGGAAGGAGGGACTGTGAGACACGGGGGGATAGAGGATCGTGGTCAGTGGCTGGTGAGACCGGCGACGGTCGTTGGTCGGTTGTCGTTGGCGGCGGTGTTCATTGCTCTCTTCGCGGTAGCAGGAGCGGCGCAGCAGAAGAAGACGACACCCTCATCGCAAAAAGGCGTGACGAAGACGATGGCGGCGCAGCCGATCGTCATCCGTGGCGGAAAGCTGCTGACGATCACCAAGGGAGTCATCGAGAACGGCGTACTCGTCATTCAGGACGGGAAGATAACAGCAATCGGTCCGTCGGGAACGACGGTGCCGAAGGATTCGCGCGTCATCGAGGCAAAAGGGATGACTGTCTATCCGGGGCTGATCGACTCGGAGACGCACCTGGGCCTCACGGAGATCGAGGCCGATCCGATGACGAACGACCTGGTGGAGATTTCCGACAACGTCATGCCGCACATGCACGTGTACGAGGCATTCCACGCGGAGACGGAGTTGATCCCGGTCACGCGGCTGAACGGGGTTACAAACGCGATTGTCACTCCGACAAATCGCGACACGCTGCCGGGCCAGGCTGCATTCATTCAACTGGACGGAAAGTCGGCGGCGGAGATGCTGCTGGTCCGCGACATCGCGCTGCCGCTGAACTTCACCGGGGACCAGCGACGGAACGAGTCCTTCGAGAAAGCGAAGTTCCCGCAAACGCGCATGGGCATGGCCGCACAGTTGAGACAGGCGTTTTTGGATGCGCAGGATTATTCGCGCAAGTTGAGCGAGTGGGAGAAGAAGAGCGAGGCGGAGAGGGCGAAGGGCACGGCTCCTAAGCGAGACCTGAAGCTGGAAGCAATGCTGCCGTACTTGGAAGGCAAGCGGCCCATCGTGCTGGCGGCGCAAAAGGGGAGCGACATCCAAGTGGCAGTGCAACTGGCGCGGGAGTTCAACCTGCGCTTTGTGCTGAACCGGGTAACTCGCTCGCAGAAGGTTCTGGACTACATTGCCGAACTTAAGGTGCCGGTGATCGTTGGTCCGATCTACGAGTTACCGAAGGAAACCGAGCGGTATGACTCGGTGTTCCGGCTTCCGGCGGAATTGCACAAGCGTGGTGTGAGGGTGATCTTTGCCAGCTACGACTCGCATCAGTCACGCAACTTGCCGTATGCAGCCGGGTACGCTGTCGCGTACGGATTACCATACGAGGAAGCGCTGAAGGGCCTGACGCTATATCCGGCGGAAGTTTGGGGCGTCGCCGACCAACTTGGTTCGCTAGAGGCGGGCAAGGCGGCAAACGTTGTAGTGGCGACAGGCGACCCGCTCGATGTGAAGACGGAGGTGAAATACGTCTTCATACAGGGACGCGAGGTGCCGCTGGACAACCGGCAAACGAAATTGAGGGATCAGTACACCACGCGATGAGGCCCAAAACGGTTCCGTGCTGTTGTTGCGCATCATTGACCGGTATGCTGCGAGCAGTTAGGATTTAGACCGCTTGCTCACGTGAGTGCACGCGGGTTCATGCCGCATTTGTATGTGCGTGAGTTGACGTGGGTTACTGTCACAGTTGTTTGTGATAGTGCCTCGGCGTGCAGGGGAGTTTCTTTACATGGATTTGACTGCCCAAGTACACTAAGCGGTTCAGTCCAGCAGGAGGCGGTACTTCGATGGCATCTGTAGACGAGAAGGTAAAGCAGATCATTGTTGAGCAGTTGGGCGTAGATGAAGCGGAAGTGACGTCCACTGCGTCATTCGTTGACGATCTGGGCGCCGATTCGCTGGACACTGTAGAACTGGTCATGGCCTTTGAAGAGGCGTTTGACATCGAAATTCCAGATGAGGACGCGGAGAAGATCCGCACCGTGCAGGACGCCGTGGATTACATCGGCAAGCACGCCAAAGTCGGGAAATAATCACGCGGACTGCGGTCCAGGGGCCAGCGTCGCGCCGATAAGCACCACTCAAACTCCATCACAATTGAGAATTTTGTGCTGGGAGAGGCGCGGCGAATGTATGCCCAAAAAAAGGAGAACGTAGCTGATGGCTTCTGTAGATGAGAAAGTTAAACAGATCATTGTCGAGCAGCTCGGTGTGGATGAAGGCGAAGTCACCCCGAACGCTTCCTTCGTGGACGACCTGGGTGCGGATTCGCTGGACACGGTCGAACTGGTGATGGCTTTTGAAGAGGCGTTCGACATCGAGATCCCCGATGAGGATGCCGAGAAGATCCGCACCGTGAAGGACGCCGTCGACTACATCGGCAAGAACGCGAAAGGCAAGTAAGCTTGAGCCGCCGCGTAGTAGTCACGGGGATCGGTTTAATCTGCGGAGTCGGCCACACTGCACCGGAGGTCTGGGCAAACCTGACCGCCGGGAAAAGCGGCGTGGCGAAGATCACGCAGTTTGATGCCTCCCAGTTCGCCTGCCAGATAGCAGCCGAGGTGAAGAACTTCGATCCGCTGAACTTCGTCGATAAGAAAGAGGCGAAGAAGATGGGGAGGTTCATCCACCTTGCTCTGGCGGCGTCTGACGAGGCCATGAAGTCGTCTGGATTGCAGGTGACGCCTGAAATGTCGGAGCGTGTTGGCGTCCACATCGGATCCGGCATCGGCGGATTCGACATCATTGAGCGCGAGCACACCAACCTTTTGAATGGCGGGCCGCGCAAAATCTCGCCTTTCTTTATTCCTGCTGCAATCGTCAATCTTGCGGCGGGGCATGTGAGTATCCGCTACCACGCCAAGGGCCCGAACGAGGCCACTTGCACGGCGTGCACCTCGAGCGCTCACTCCATCGGCGACGCTTTCAAGATCATCGCCCGTGGTGACGCGGACGCCATGATCTCGGGCGGAACCGAGGCAGCGATCACGCCGATGGGTGTGGGAGGGTTCGCGGCAATGCGGGCGCTCTCGACCCGCAACGAGGAACCGGAGCGCGCAAGCCGTCCATGGGACACCGACCGCGACGGATTCGTGATCGGCGAAGGCGCGGGCATCCTGATCCTTGAGGAACTGGAGTTTGCGAAGGCGCGCGGTGCGAAGATCATGGCCGAGATCATCGGTTATGGCATGAGCGGCGACGCCAATCACATCACGCAGCCTTCAGAAGACGGCGACGGCGGTTGCCGCGTTATGCAAAACGCCATGAAGGACGCGAAGATCAGGCCCGACCAGGTGGACTACATCAACGCGCACGGGACGTCCACCCCGATCGGCGACAAGTTGGAGACGATCGCGATCAAGCGGGCGTTCGGCGAGCATGCGAAGAAGCTTGCCGTTAGCTCCACGAAATCGATGACAGGGCACTTGCTCGGCGGAGCCGGCGGACTGGAGGCCGGCATCACGGTGATGGCCTTGCAGGACCAGTGCCTGCCGCCGACGGCAAACATGGACAACCAGGATCCGGAGTGCGATCTGGACTACGTGCCGAACACTGCGCGCCAGACGAAGGTCGAGATCGCGCTGTCGAACTCATTCGGGTTCGGTGGCACGAACGGATGCCTGGCATTCAAGAGGTGGAGCGAGTAGCAGGTAAGTCGCTCAGAAGCTCGAAAGGCACGGCCCAGGCCGTGTCTTTTCGTTTATGTCAGAGTCGAGCGCAAAGGAACTCGCGTCACGAAGATCTGGAGCGCGAGAAACTCGATGGAGTTTCGTTTCACAGCTCGCGTTGCGATGGCACTCGCACGTGGAACGCACAAGTACATAGTCCTTTAGCGATTGCCAAAGGTGGAACGATTCAGCCACAATGAGTTTCCCTCACTTCCCAGGTGGATGAACTATGGCCCCAGCTAATGCGACTCAGTCCTCGGCGACACCGAAGGCCCAAGCACGTGTCGCCCTAATAGGACTCGATATTGCCGCGAAAACGATTTTGCGCGAGGGCTTCAGGCAATTCAGCATCGAATGCCTGATGTTCGAGTACGAAGATGCGCAGGAGCAAATCAGCAGGCAAAAGATGGAAGCGTGTGTCGTCCGCCTCGACCAGAGCGCTATGCCGATCCTCTCAGCGGTACGCACTTCACGGTCGAATAACCGGATGGTCGTGTACGGCATCTGTGCGACGGCGCAAGAGGCCCTGCGGTTCTCGCAATTTGGTATCAACGCGGTGTTCAATGATCCGGTCGACCGTCAGAATGCGCTAAAGGTGATTCGCGCAACGCACCTTCTCGTCCTGCATGAATTGCGGCGGTATGTGCGCATACCAATCTTGTCGCCGCTGCAACTGCGCGTCGATGGCGAAACGATCGGCGGGAGCATCCACGAGATCAGCGGCGGTGGCATGTCGCTGCAGACGAAAGCGACGCTGGCTACGGGCCAGCCGGTGGAGGTTTCGTTCCGGCTGCCGAACATGCAGGAACTGTCGCTTAAGGCCGCTGTGGCGTGGGTACGCCCTGATGTGAAGCTCGCCGGATTGCGGTTTGATCCGCAGGAGCCGAACCGGTTCCGTGTGAAGAATTGGATCGACCAGTATCTCGATATCGGATAGATTGATCGCCGCATCCCTCGAAAGTTCGTTCGCGCAGATCGGAAGCGTCCGGGACCACTCCGCATGAACAATATCCTTGAATTGCACAGCGTCACAAAGCGGTTCGACAGCTTCACCGCTGTCGAGGAGCTGTCGTTCGTCATACCGAAAGGCACAGTCTATGGACTGCTTGGCCCGAACGGCGCAGGGAAAACGACATCGATCCGCATGACTATCGGCATTACCATGCCGGACTCCGGCGAGGTACGGCTGTTCGATGAGCCGTTCCGGCGCGAGCATCTGAAGCGCATTGGCTATCTGCCGGAAGAGCGCGGTTTGTACAAGCGGATGAAGATCCAGGAACTGCTGGTGTTCCTGGCGCAGTTGAAGGGTGTGCCGCACGCGGACGCAACGCAGCGCGCTGCGCGCTGGCTGGATCGGCTGGAACTGGGCAAGTGGGCTAAAGCGAAAGCAGAAGAGCTGTCGAAGGGCATGCAACAGAAGGTCCAGTTCATCGCGGCGGTGCTGCATGATCCGGATTTTCTGATCCTGGATGAACCGTTCTCCGGGCTCGATCCGAACAATGCACGCGACCTGCTCGACGTTCTGCTGGAGCAGCGAAAGGCCGGCAAGACGATCATGTTCTCCACGCACCGCATGGAGACCGTGGAGCGAGTGTGCGATGCGATCTGCCTGGTGAACCACGGCCGCTCGGTGCTGGAAGGCAAGCTGAAGGACGTGAAGGGCGGATACGGCAAGAGTAGCATCCACCTGGAGTTCGAGGGCGAGTTGCCGTTCCTCGATCGCAAGGACCTATTCCAGTCTGTGAACAACTATGGGAACTTCGTCGAGTTGCGGCTGAACCCGGGCGTGGACTCTCAGGAAGTGCTGCGGATGGCGAGTGAGGCTGCGCGCGTGACGAAGTTCGAATTGGTGGAGCCGTCGCTGGAGGCTATCTTCATCGATACGGTGGAGAGGACGGAGGTGGCGCATGCGTAACGTCTGGCTGGTGGTCAAGCGCGAGTACCTGGAACGCGTGCGCACACGGGCATTCGTCATCTTCACGCTGCTGATGCCGGCGCTGGTAGGTGCCATGGTGTTTGTGCCGGCGAAGTTGGCGGGCAGCAAAAGCGGCGGAACGCGTCATGTGGTGGTGGTCGCGTCAGACGCCAGTCTGGGTGAGGGCGTCCGGCGGGAGTTGCAGGACAAGAGTGGAGCGGACGAGCAAAACCGGGATTCCGCGGACCGGACCAACGTTGTGGCCACAACGTACAAGGTGGATGTGAACACCGCTCCTGGCGAAGACCTGCGGCAGCGATTGGTGGCCGATGTGAGTGCCGGGAACATCGATGGCTTCGTATGGCTGACCGATGAGGCAATCACCGCACGCAAGTTCCGGTATTCGACGAAGAATGCGAACGACTTTGTCGAGGGCTCAGCCATACGGAATGCTGTGTCGGCGGCGCTGATGAAGCAGCAGTTGAGCGCTCACGGAGTGTCGGCAGTGGAAGCGGAGAATATGCTGCGGCGTATCAGCATGGATACGATCCGCGTCGACAAGGGCCAAGAGTCGAAGCCGACGAGCACGATCGCGTTTCTGCTGCCATTTCTGCTCATGATGATGATTTACATGACGGTTCTGCTCTACGGAGTGGCGGTCATGCGTTCTGTGCTGGAGGAAAAGACAAACCGTGTCGTCGAGGTACTGCTGTCATCGATCACGGCGCGAGAGCTGATGGCGGGAAAAATCCTTGGCGTGGGCGCGGTGGGGTTGACGCAGATATTGATCTGGGTGGTGCTGGGAGGGGTGTTCTCGGCGCCGACAATGGTGGCGATGCGCCCCTACCTTGCCGATCTGCAGATGCCAGTCACTGTGTACGTGTTCTTCCCGGTGTTCTTCGTGCTTGGATACATGCTCTACAGCACGATGTACGCGGGCGTGGCATCGATGGTGAACTCAGAGGATGAGGCACAGCAGATGCAATGGCCGATCATCCTGCCGCTGATTCTCTGCACGGTATTTGCCATGGCTGTGATCAGGCAGCCGAATTCACAACTGGCATTCTGGACATCGATGTTCCCGTTAACGGCGCCAATCGTGATGTTCGTGCGAATCGTCTCGCAACAGCCGCCAATGTGGCAGATCGGTCTGTCAGTGGCAATCCTGGTGGTGACAATCTACGGGCTGATGTCGCTGTGCTCGAGGATCTTCCGCGTTGGAATACTTATGTACGGGAAGAGACCGACCCTTCCGGAGTTGCTGAAGTGGCTCAAGTACTCGGGATGAAGGATCGATTTGCGGGCAGTAGGACAGACGGTTAAGGAGGGCGCAGCGGTGGCTGCGCCTTTTGCTTTGCAGTGAGTTGCGGACTTTGCGACACTGAAGACACATGTCAGCGGGAAATCCAGTCGAGACGAAACAACCAGGGCGCGTTGCTACGGCCGAGGAGAAGCCGTTCACGCTGGGGCAGCGCGTGTCGCTTTGGTTCATCTCGAAGTTGGGTGCACTAGCGATAGGGCTTATCTGCTCAACATTGCGTTACACGGCCAGTGTTGAGGAGCCCACGGATCTGCCGGCAGAGAAGTATCCCCCGGCGAAAGCGATCGCGCCGTTCTGGCACAACGCGGTGTTTTCGGGGACGTACTTCTTCCGCGGGCGCGGAATCTCGGTGATGACGAGCCGGAGTTTCGACGGCGAGTACATTGCAAGAATCATCGAGAGCTTCGGATTCCGGGCCGTGCGAGGGTCAAGTTCGCGTGGCGGAGTGCGAGCGCTGCTTGGGATGCACACGGTCATCGAGGATGGCGGAGTGGCGGCCTTCACGATAGACGGTCCACGGGGACCTCGATATGTGGCGAAGCCGGGACCAGTGCTGCTGGCGCGGAACACGGGATCGCCGGTATTGGCGTTCTACGTCGCCGTGAAAGATGCGTGGGTGCTGAACTCGTGGGATCGATTCATGATCCCGAAGCCGTTCACGAAGGCGCACGTGCGGTGGTCGAAGCCGATCTATGTGCCGCGGGAGGCGAGGTCGGAGGAGTTGCAGAGGTATCACGAAGAGATGCAAGCGGCGCTGGAGCGGGTCACTCGATACGCGGAAGAAGCAGTCGCGCGTGACTAGCAGGCCGAAGCCGGGATAGCCGCCTTCATCATTGACACCGGCACGCGTTTTACATACATTCAAAGTTCCTCGCGCAATCTGCGCGTGTGTTCTTTTCAATCCACCGTTCGCGCGTCCGACGCTTCAACTGAGGGCCACCTCAGCGCATTCCGAAGCCGAAGCTCAGGACTGGGAAGCGGGTGAGAATCCCGCGCTGCCGCGCAACTGTGAGCGAGTTCGCTCCCCGATAGATTCGGAGGGGAGCCGCCGCTGTGGACCACTGTGCAATCGCATGGGAAGGCCAGAGCGGTATCGGTCGAGACCGAGGATTTGCCGAGCCAGGAGACCGGCGCGAACGACGACAGAGCGGTATCGAGTCGGTGTACCTCAACAAGCACCGCCGGACGAATTCCGGCTGCACTTGCACACCCCTTCCGCGATTCCGCCAAACCCCTTTCGCGTGCAAAGGAGGATTCCCGTGATCCGTCGCGCCGTTTTTCTCTTGCTGTGCTCCATCTCAACGTTTGCTGCTGACCTACAGGTCCGCGTGGTTGATCCAAACTCTGCCGCTGTTAACTTCGCGCGTGTCTCGGTGCTCGATGAGGCGGGATCGCGTGTGATCGCCGTCGCACGTCCCTCTGCCGAAGGCGTCGCGAGGTTCGATGTTCCTGGCGGTACTTACAAGTTGCGCGTGCTCGCGCCTGGGTTCGCAGAGGCCGACCAGACCGTCTCAGTGACGCAGGCGGACGTCGCTGTCGCCGTAGTGAAGCTTGCGGTGGCGGCCACGCCGGAAACAGTAGTGGTGACCGCTACTGCTACTCCGGTCACCGCGCAGGAGACGGGGTTCGCGGTTTCTACGCTGGAGCCGGAGGCGCTCGCGCTGATGAACCCGAGCGACATCGGCGATGCGTTGCGTTTCGTGCCCGGAGCGACGCTGTCGAACGGCGGACGGCGTGGTGGCTTGTCTACGCTCTTCGTCCGCGGCGGCGAGTCTCGCTATAACAAAGTCATCATCGACGGCGTACCGGTGAACGATCCTGGCGGCACATTCGATTTCGGTGTGGTGCCGAGCCAGCAGATCAATCGAGTGGAGTTGCTGCGCGGTTCGGCGAGCACGCTCTACGGGTCGGACGCGATGACCAGCGTGGTGCAGATGTTCACGGCCACGGGGACGACTCGGGTTCCGGAACTGCGCTTTGGAGCTGACGGCGGAACGTTCGCAACCGCAAACGGGTATGCGTCGCTGGCCGGCGCGCGCGGGCGGTTCGACTACAACGTGTACGGCGAACAGTTCAACACCGAGGGTCAAGGAGTGAACGATCAGTATTTGAACTCTTTGCAGGGAGCGAACCTCGGGGCGCAGCTGGCGCGCAACGTCGGCTTGCGCGTTCGCGTGCGACACTCGAATGCGCGCACGGGCGTGCCGTCCAACTGGTGGTTCAACGGGAATGCGCTTCTTCCACCCGATGACGACCAGTACGCCCGACAGAACAACTTCCTGGCCAGCACGGACCTGACGATCGGCGGTCCGGCGAAGTGGCAGCATCGACTGACCGGATTTGAGTACAACCATCGGCGCCGAAACGTGGACACGGTTAACGACATGGCGCGGCCGTTCGATGATCCATTCGATTCGAGGGTGAACTTCAATCGCGCGGGCCTGAACTACCAGGCGGAATACGCGCAGAAGTTCGGGCGCTCGGTAATGGGCTACTACTTCGAAGACGAGAATGGCAGAATCGATTCGACATTCGAGTCGTTTGGGTTTCCTGGCGAGTCGCATAGCCGTGGCCTGCGGAGGAACCATGCCGTCTACGGCGAGCAGATACTTAGCTTTAATCGGTTCACGGTACTGGGCGGCCTTCGGTACGAACACAACGAGAGCTTCGGCGACAGGGCGATTCCACGAGTGGCAGTCACAGGACTTCTGTTGCGCGGCGGGCAGGTGCTGTCAGGCACGCGGCTCCGGTTCAGCTACGCCCAAGGCATCAAGGCTCCGACCTTCGAAGAGTCCTTCGGGATTTCGGGCACGTACAAGACGAACCCAAACCCGGCGCTGAAGCCGGAAAAATCGGACTCCATCGAGGCGGGATTCCTTCAGAACCTCTTCGCAGGATGGTTCACCCTCGGCGCGACTTACTTCCACAACATCTTCAGCGACCAGATCCAGTTCAGGTTCGACAATACGACATTCGAGTCGCAATACATCAACATCAACAAGGCGCTGGCACACGGCGCCGAGATCGAAATGCACGGGCGGCTTAGCCGCGCTCTCTCGCTGAATGGTGGCTATGTCTATGCGTCCACCCAGGCGCTGGAGACTCCGAACTGCACGGCAGGGTCGGGATGTACGGTCGCCGGACAGGCGCTTCTGCGTCGTCCGAAGCACTCAGGCAACCTGCTGCTGACTTATGCGACCAGCCGATGGGGTACGAGCACCGGCGGGACGTTTGTCGGTCGGCGTCCGGACTCCGATTTCTTCTTCGGCTACAACGGGTTTCCGACAATCGACTACGCGGCAGGCTATGCGCGCGTAGACGTCAACGGCTGGTACGCAATCAACCGGCACATCACGGCATACGTGAATGTCGGGAACGCGCTGAACAAGCGGTACAACGACGTAGTTGGCTACCCGGGGCTGAAGGCAAACTACAGGGCTGGGCTGAGGTTCAGGGTGGGTGGCGAGTAGCAAAGACAACGTAGCGCCGCAAACTGGACTAGCGCCGATGGGTTCACTGGTTCGCATCGGACAAATTGCAAAAGGCCGATGGCAAATGCCACCGGCCTTTAAACTTTCGCTGAATCTGAGCTAAACCTTCTTCATCGATGCCTTCATCGTCGCCTGGAACTTCTGGCGTAGCACCATCAGCTTGCTCACGTTCTCTTCGCTCAGAATCTGCTGGCGGCCAAGTTGATGAGTGACCAGTGCGATTTTCGCGAAGTGCTCGACGGTCTCCATATGCATGTAGGCAGTGAGCAGGTCTTCTGCATAAGTGACCACCCCGTGGTTCGCCATGAGGATGGCATCATGGCCTTTCACCAGCGGCTCCAGCGCGTCGAGCAGTTCCTGGGTGCCCGGTGTGCCATAACTGGCGAGCGGTACTTTGCCGAGCGCGAGGACTATCTCAGAGACGAGCGCCTGCTCGAGTCCCATTCCAGCGGCAGCGAAACCGGTCGCCGTGGGTGGATGAGCGTGAACGATGCCGCAGATCTCCGGACGCATTCGGTAGATCATCAGGTGCATGGCGATTTCGCTGGAGACTTCGCGAAAACCGGACACTTTGCGTCCGTTGAGGTCAACTTTGACCAGATCTTCGGTGGTCATCATCCCCTTGCTCATGCAAGTGGGGGTAGCGAGCACGGTGTAGTCGTCGAGTCGGACGGAGATGTTGCCGTCGGTCGCGGCGATGCAGCCCTTCTCGTGCAGAAGTTTGCCGAGTCTAGTGATCTCTTGGCGGTGTTGATGTTCGCTCATGCAGATAGACCGCGGCCTTTTCCGAAACCTGTATAACACTGCGGATTTGCAGGTTCCCGGCGACATGAGGATCCGCATTTAGCGCGGACCAGCAAGCCGCTGGGTCGGCTTACGGGGATCAGTAGCGCAGTGCGCGTATAGTATCCCACTTCCGCAGGATTCGCCAACCTCTAACGGCACACGCTCGTAACAACTTATATGTGTCAGTAGCGCCATTTGGCTCGCACACGTCGTCGCAATTTTCGGCCCGTAGTGTCCGCAAGGGGATGCCTATAATCAACTGTGCTCGTTTCGGACTTCAATTTCAATCTGCCGGAAGAACTGATTGCGCAGCAGCCACTTGCAGACCGCGCTTCAAGCCGCATGCTGCATCTTGACCGGCGGACCGGTCAGTTCCGCGACAGCTCCTTCCGCGAATTTCCTGACGTTCTGCGGAAAGACGACCTTGTGGTCTTCAACAACACACGGGTGCTTCCGGCGAGGCTATTCGGGCGGCGGAGTGGATTGCATTCACAAAGGCTTAGCCCCGCTAATCCGGCGATGAAGGAATTTCTGCATGGCCGGGTTGAGGTGCTTCTGACCAAGCAGGTATCGGACAATCCGCAAACGTGGGAGTGCCTGGTGCGGCCGGGAAGAAAGGTGCGCGTCGGCGAGCGTATTTACTTCGGAGATGGGCCCGAAGTCGAGTTACAGGCCGAGATTGTGCGGCACGGGGAGTTTGGCGAGCGTACGGTACGGTTTGCGCCGGCGACGGATTTCTTCGGAACTATCGAGCGACTCGGGCACATGCCGCTGCCGCCGTATATACATCGTGAGGACAGGCCGGAGGACCGGGAGAAATATCAGACGGTGTATGCGCGACAGCCGGGGTCGGTGGCGGCTCCGACAGCGGGTCTTCACTTTACGCCGGAGATTCTAGGGCACTTGCGCGAGCGGGGAATTGAGACAACCGAGGTGACGCTGCACGTAGGGCTGGGGACTTTTCAGCCGGTGCGGGTCGAAGTGGTGGAGCAGCACCGGCTGCACACGGAGACGTACAGGATCCCGGCTGATGCGGCCGAGAAGATTGAACGAGCGCGGGAACAGGGGCGGCGCATCGTGGCTGTCGGGACGACCAGCGTACGGACGCTGGAGTACGCGGCGATGCGTTCGGAGGATGGAAGGATAGCGGCGCAGTCGGGTGAGGCAGACATCTTCATCCATCCGGGATGGCGTGGGGAGGAGGCGGGGAATGGCGGATTCCGGGTGGTCGGCGCGATGTTGACGAACTTTCACCTGCCACAGTCGACGCTGCTGATGCTGGTGTCGGCCTTCGCAGGCCGAGAGAACGTCCTGCGCGCTTACGAGCATGCGGTGCGCGAGCGGTATCGGTTCTTCTCGTATGGTGATTGTATGTTCGTGGAGTAAGTCTTACTTTTCGCCACCCTCAGGCCCGTAAAACATTACCCAAGTGGCGAAATCTTTGCTGAACTTCTCGAACCGGTGGGGGAGGCCAGCCGGTACGAAAAGGAAATCCCCGGCGGCGAACTTCACGCGCTGGTCCGCGTAGACAAACTCACCTTCTCCGCGGGCGATGATGTAGACCTCGTCACGTGTGTGTGGCTGCTGACGGTCGATTTCCTTGGGCGTGTACATCTCGACCGCGAGAGTGCCGTGTTCGAAGACGGTTGCAAACTGGCGTTCCTCGCGCTTCGGAATCCTGGCGAGTGCGTCCTTAAAGCGCACGAGGAACTCCGCGGTGTCCGCCGCTTTCGTCTTTGCGGACTTCGTCATTTGTCCAGCCATTTTGTGAGTCCCCCACTGACGTAAAAACTGAGTGGTCATTGTCTACGCGCAGGTCGGGATTGGCAATACACCGGTGAGGGAATTCGGGACTTTGGGCCGCGGCCATTTTTGTTAAAATTTTGGCTTGCCCCCGAAGAAGAAATCCTCCAAGTCCGCCGAACCCGCCACGCCGGAAAGCACCTCGGCTGCCGTGGCGTCGCCCGAGGCTCCGAAAGCGATGCGTACGCCAAAGCTGCCCCCGGACACCGGCAAGGGCCGAATCTTCCTGATCGACGCTTACTCGTTCATCTTCCGGGCGTATCACGCCATGGCGCGGCAACGGCCGATGTCCACGAAGACGGGCATTCCGACGAGCGCGACCTACGTGTTTGTAAACATGCTCAACAAGCTGCGGAAGGACTTTGCGCCGGAGTACATCGCGGCAGTGTTCGACGTAGGGAAGACGTTCCGCTATGAGCAGGCGGCGGCAATGCCTGCGCTGAAGAAATTTGATAAGGACAAGGGCGAGTACGTTGCCGTCGAGTACGCCGGGTACAAGGCGAACCGCGCCTCAATGCCGGAGGACCTCGCGGAGCAGGTGCCCTATATCCGCCGCGCGCTGGTGGATGCATATCGCATACCCATCCTCCAAGTGCCGGGGTACGAGGCCGACGACGTGATCGGCACGCTGGCAAAGAAAGCCGCGGAGCAGTCGTATCCGGTGTACGTGGTGTCCAGCGACAAGGACATGTTGCAGTTGGTTGGCGAGAAGGTATGCGTGTTGAATCCGCCGAAAGATAATCTGATCTGCGATCGAGCCATGGTCGAGGAGATCCTGGGCGTGGCCCCCGAGCGCGTCGTGGACGTGATGGCGCTTCGCGGAGACTCGATCGATAACATTCCGGGCGCGCCGGGTATCGGCGACAAAGGCTCCGTGGAACTGATACAGCGATTTGGCTCGCTGGAGAACCTGCTGGAGAACGCGGAGGCGGTGGATCGCAAGACGTACCGCGAGTCGTTGCTGAACAACCGGGAGATGATCGAGCTCAGCAAGCAGTTGGTGACGATCGATTGCGATGTGGACATCGAGTTCGCGCCGGAGCAGATGAAAGCTCAGCAGCCCAACGTTGAGGAGGCGCGAAAGCTCTTCACGCAGCTGGAATTCACGACACTGGTGAAGGAGTTCCTGAGCGAGGGAGTCGAGGTCGGGGAGACGAAGTACGGCGAGGCGGCGTCAGCGAAGGATATCGAGAAGTTGCTGAAATCGCGCAAGGGCGATGACCCGCTGGCGCTGGCTGTGCCGGTTGTGCAGCCTGTCGCAACTGAGGAGGCTCCGGAGGAAGCGGAGGACCTGGAGCAGCCGGGACTGGCTTTGACCGCCGCGGTTGAGACTCCGACCATGCTGGACTGCCAAGTCGCTGTCGCGTCCGAACCCGGGGTAGCGCTGACGGCGAACATCGGCAAGGAAGAGATTGCGGGAGCGTTGAAATCCGCGCTGGCGGACGCCAAGGTGCCGAAGGCGATACACGACTACAAGTCGGCAATGCACGCTCTGCGGCAGCGGAACATCGAGGTGGCTGGTGTCGAGCATGACCCCATGCTCTATTCGTATCTGCTGGATCCGACTTACTCGGCACACGCGCTGAAGGACGTGGCGCTGCGGCGGTTGAATCTGAAGCTGGCGGGCGATTTGGCAGAGGCGGCCGATGTAACGTTCCGGCTGGCAACGACACTGGCCAAAGAGGTGGAGGAGACGGGGCTCGCGAAAGTGTATCGCGAGATCGATCTGCCGCTGGTTCCGGTGCTGGCGCGAATGGAAGAAGCGGGCGTAAAGCTCGACTGCGATGTGCTGGCGCTGATGTCGCGGCGGCTCGGCGCGGACTGCGACCGCCTGGCCCGCTCCATTCACGAGAAGGCCGGTGTGGAGTTCAACATTGGCTCCCCGAAACAGCTTGGGGACGTGCTGTTCAACAAGCTGAACCTGCCCAAGCCAGTGAAGTACGGAAAGGGAAAGACAATCTCGACGGCGGTCGATGTGCTGGAGGGATTAGCGGCAGAGCACGAAGTGCCAAGACTCGTGCTGGAATACCGGCAGCTTTCGAAGCTTAAATCCACCTACGTCGATGCACTGCCTCTGCTGTGCAGGGCGGGAACGGGCCGCCTGCACACCAGCTTCAACCAGGCGGCGACTGCGACGGGGCGGCTGTCCAGTACGAACCCGAATCTGCAAAACATTCCTATACGGACGGAGATCGGGCGGGAGATACGCGCGGCATTCGTGGCCGAGAAGGGAAATGTGCTGCTGGCGGCGGATTACTCGCAGATTGAGTTGCGCTTGCTCGCGCACTTCAGCGAGGATCCGCTGTTGGTTGAGGCGTACCGGACGAACCAGGACATCCATACGCTAACGGCTGCGCAAGTGTTCGGCGTGCCGGAGATGCTCATCGATGCGGAGCACAGGCGGCGCGCAAAAGCCGTGAACTTCGGGATCGTGTACGGACTTTCGCCGTTCGGACTTTCGCAACAACTTGGGATTGACACCAAAGAGGCGAAGCGGTTCATAGATGCCTATTTCGAGAAGTACGCGGGCGTGCGGCGTTTCATCGACGCCACGCTGGAGCAGGCGCGGCGAGAGGGCAAGGTGCACACGCTGTTCGGGCGTGTGCGGCCAATACCGGACATCCTCGGAAAGAATCAGAATCTGCGTGGATTCGCGGAGCGCACGGCCGTGAACACCCCGCTGCAAGGCACGGCGGCTGACCTCATCAAGATTGCGATGATTCGCATCGACGCGGAATTGATAGCCCGCAAGTTGAAGGCGCGGATGCTGCTTCAGGTCCACGATGAGCTGGTGTTCGAGGTGCCGGAGTCTGAAGTAGACGAGGTGCGCGCCCTGGTCACAGACAGGATGGAGAATGCGCGCGAGTTGCGCGTGCCTCTGGTGGTCGAGATCGGCGTTGGACCTAACTGGCGGGATATGGACTGATGTCAGCGATCCAGGAGCTCCCGCATCTCACGACGTTCGCGGATGCGTGCGATGTGCCAGGCGCGGTAGTACTTCCTTCCGAAGACGTGCCAAACGAACCAGGCAAGTGTTACAGCGGCAAAAAGCAAAAGGCCGAACGCCCCAAAGTCCGCCAGAACTTCAAGCCATTCGGCCATCTAACCCTCTGATCAGTTCTTGTGCGCTACACGCCTAACGCACTCTGGAGTGCGGAGACGATGGCGTCGGCGTGCTTGGTCATGAGTGTCTCGCTCTCTGCTTCGATCATGACGCGCGCGAGTTTCTCTGTGCCAGAGTAGCGAACCACCACGCGGCCATTGCCGTCGAGTTCCTCTTCTGCGGCGCGGATCGTCGCCATGACGGTCGGCAGGTCGGCCATCGGAGTCTTCTCGCGGACTTTCACGTTTTTGATGACCTGGGGGAAGACCTTGAGGTCGCCGACAAGCTCGTGAAGTGGTTTGCCGCTGCGGGCGACGACGTCGAGCACGCGAAGTGCTGTGAGCAGCCCGTCGCCGGTGGTGGAGTCGGCGTCCATGAAAAGGATGTGTCCGGATTGTTCGCCGCCGAGGGTAGCGCCGGTTTTCTGCATCTCCTCGAGCACGTACTTATCCCCGACATTGGCGCGCAGCATAGCTACGCCGGACTGCCGCAGCGCTTTTTCCAGGCCCATGTTGGACATCGTGGTGGCCACCACAGTGTCGCCTTTCAACCTGCCACGAGATTTCATGTCGCGTGCGCCGAGAAGCAGGACGGCGTCGCCATTTATGACTCGGCCATGAGCGTCACTGAAGAGCGCGCGATCCGCATCGCCATCCAGGGTGATGCCGACGTCGTACTTGCCGGAACCGGCAGCGACCCTCTTCGCCACGTATTCGGGATGGAGCGCGCCACAGCCTGCGTTGATGTTCTTTCCATCGGGCTGAAGATTGATGAGTTCCGCGTCAATGCCGCAAGCTGCGAACAGATCGGCAGCGACAGACGAGGCCGCGCCATTGGCGCAATCAGCGATGACACGCATTCCACGGAGCTTCGAAGCGTCTACGCTGCTAACCAGCCACTGTACGTAATCCGAGCGCAATTTGGCGGCGCCGGGGAGCACGGACTCCAGCGGAACTTTGGGCGCGTCGCCAGAGTGGTTGAGTTCCTCTATGTGGGCGAAGATGTCGGCTTCAATCTCGTGCTCGATAGCGTCGGCCAGTTTCATTCCGTTCGGGCCGAAGAGCTTGATGCCGTTGTCCATCCACGGATTGTGGGACGCGGAGATGACGACGCCGGCGGCGAAGCGGTGAGTGCGCGCAAGATACGCAACACCGGGAGTAGTGAGCACGCCCGCGCTGGCGAACTGGAGACCGGCATCCTGCAGGCCACAGGCAAGCACCTGGGCGATCCACGCACTCGATTCACGAGTGTCCTGCCCGAAGATTACGCGCGCTTGCGGATTTCGGTTCCTCAGGCGTGTGCCGATGGCGCGGCCGATAGCGTACACCGTCGCCTGATCCAGCGGGTATTCGCCGGCGACTCCTCTGATACCGTCTGTTCCAAAAAGTTGACGTTGATTAGGCTTCATCGCGGGGCTGGACAAGGCTACGGGACTCCTGCTCTTCCGGAATGTCTTTCGGTCACGACAGTGACGTGGATGGGGGCGGGCTTGGCAACGCGCACCAGCGGGTCGGCGATATACGCGTTCGTGGTGAAGGTCGCGCGGCCGATCACGCCAGAGGCGTCGACAGGATCCGTGATGGCGGATTCGATGGCGTTCACGCGCCGCTCGGGACCGATGATAGTGATGGTTTTGGGGCTGGTGATCGCCTCGGAGATGCGGAAGCCGGAGGCGAACGTTCCAATGACGCGCGGCCTGACCTCGACTTCGCGCGAGACGCGGCGGTCAAAGCTAACGCGGAACTGTGAAGGCACGATCTGCTCAACGTCCACATCATGCGGCAAACTGATCTGACGCGGCGTGAGGTCAAAGGTCCGCTCTCCAACGCTTGCGCCTTGAAGATCGATGATGGGGTGGATATCGGCGGCGGAAAGCTCGCGAACCATGCGGGCCGGACCGCGAAGGCGAATCTCGGCCTGCGGTACTTTCTCGGCGCTGATCTCGAGCTCTGGTGGAACGTGGTGGAACTCGATTGGTACGGTTAGCACGACTTCGACGCGCGGATCGCGTGCCACTGCCCACCAGAGCAGGACCGCAATGACGAGCGATACAGTCTTGATCCAGAAGTTATGGAAGATGAGCCGAGAGATACTCATCAGCGCTCAACCTCCGGCGACGCACCGTGCTTCCCGTCGATCTCATGCTCCAGCTCTTCGGTGCTTGCGATCGATGTTGGAAGAGCGGCCTGCGGACGATAACGGCCAAGCACCTCGCTCAAGCGATCGCGTAGTAGCTCCACGGTGAGGTCGCGCTCGATGCTGCCTGCGACGGCGAGGCTAATACTGCCAGTTTCCTCGGAGATGATGACTGAGACGGCGTCGGTCTCCTCGGTGATGCCGATGCCAGCGCGGTGGCGCGTTCCGAGTTGCGTCGAAAGCAGCGGGTTCATCGAGAGCGGCAGGAAACACGCTGCGGCGGCTATGCGGTCTTTCTGAACGATGACGGCGCCGTCGTGGAGAGGTGCACTCGGGCGGAAGAGTGTCGCCAGCAGATCGTATGAAAGCTGCGCATCGAGCGGCACTCCGCTTTCGATGTACGTGCGAAGGCCGATCTCGCGCTCGATTACGATGAGAGCCCCGGTCTGGTTCTGCGAGAACAAGTTCGCGGCAAGCACGATGTCGTCGTATATGTCGTTGCCGCTGGTCTGGACTGCGCGAGAGAAAGTGAGTCTGCGCCCGAGACGCGCGAGCGCATGCCGGATCTCCACCTGGAAAACTACGATAAGAGCGAACATGGCGTACGGCAGAATGCTCCCAACCATCCAGTCGGCGGTGCGCAGGTCAGCTACATGGGCCACGTAAAACGCGGCTGCGAGGGCCCCGACTCCGATGAGCATGGGCGCCGCTCGGGTGCCGCGAACGAGCGACAGGAACTGGTAGATGATGAACGCGACCAGCAGAATGTCTACGACTGACACTAATGTCAGCTCCGGCACTCGGCTGAAGATATGCGTAAGTGCGTTCATTGCATTCCTGTGGGACGGGGATCCCACTCTGTGCACATTGTAATCCAGTAAATACTCCGGATCTTCGCAAATCCGTAGAGAGGGTAGACTGCGGCCGGGGTGGAGTGACGTTGTCCTCCGTTCTGTTCCCAGCAGAATTCATCAAGAGGTAATTCTGACTTCCGGTTTTAGTAGAATCGACCTGAAGTCATGCTGACGGACGCGACGATCCCGCAGATTCCCGAATTTCTCCGGAAGCTATACCCGTTCCGCACCCGGTCCTTAAGGGTGGAGGGACGAAACATGAGCTTTGTGGACGAGGGCGCGTCCGACGCTCCAGTACTGCTCATGCTGCATGGAAACCCGACATGGTCATTCCTGTACCGGAAGACGATTCCGAAAGCGGCGGAGCGTTTCCGGGTGATCGCACCGGACTACGTTGGGTTCGGTCTGTCAGACAAGCCGCGCACCCCGGGCTATCACACGCTGGAGCGGCACATCGCGAACCTCACTGCGCTTATCGAGGCGCTGAAGCTGGAGAAGATCACCTTCGTCATGCACGATTGGGGCGGCCCGATTGGATTGGGGTACGCTACCGCGCATCCTGAGAACGTAGAGCGCCTGTTAATGATCAACACCTGGGCATTCGTGCCGGACGCGTCTTTCCAGTTGCCGCTCGGGCTGCGGTTGATCAGAGGGCCGCTCGGAGATCTGCTCATGAAGAAGATGAACGCGATGGTGACTCGCGGCATTCCGGGAGGCACATGTCATAAGCTTCCGCGTGAGGTGCTGGCAGGCTACGAACTGCCGTTTGCGAATCCACAGGACAGGGCGGCTATGACGGCGTTCGTTCGAATGATCCCGCTGAAGGGCACGGATTTCGAAGCTCCGAAGATGACGGAGATCGCGGCTGGGCTGAGGAAGATTTCTGCCCCCGCCGAGATACTGTGGGGGGCGCGCGACCCGGTGTTCCGCAGCAAGCTGACTGCCTACATGCTGCGTGATTCATTCCCCAATGCCGGCGAGCCGATCTTCCTTCCAGAGGCTTCGCACTTCGTACCGGAAGATGCCGCCGAGCAGATCACGGACAAACTTCTAGACATCTTCAAACGGAAGCCGCCAAAGCCGCAGCAGACCTTCAACATACTCCAGTAAGTTCTCGCCTCGATGCTGTCCCTTCCGAACATGGTAGTTGCAGCAACGGACGTCCTGCCGGGGCAAGCCTCGCAGCAACCCCGCAAACTACTAATAATCAAAAGCATGTGATCTGGCGAGCATGGCCAGCACTTCACGAAAATGCAGCAGGCACAGACTGGCAGCATCCGCAAGCCACTCCTCTTTTAGTTTAGTGGCTGCCGTGGGAGTCGTGCTGCTGATCGCTTGCTCCAAGGGGTGGTCGCAGGGTTACTCGGAGCAGTGCTTTCGGCACAGTGGTTACAGAACTGCTGTTCAGCATCGGCCCGTATGACGCCGCAACTTTTCCGGTGGTGCCGCCGGTCTCGATTGCAATGGCAGTGCTGGCTGGCCTGCTGCCTGGACGTCAGGCAGCACGGGTCGATCCCATGATTGCACTTCGCTACGAGTGAGTCCGGCGGCTAATCTTCTGTTCGCTTCACGTCGGCTATCACGCGGCCTCTAGCAACGCGGGCGGTGATCTGGTCGCCGGCATGCAATTGCGAAGCATCTTTGAGCAGATTGCCTGCGGCGTCGAAGACGAGCGCGTAACCACGTTCGAGGATGGCCACTGGCGAGAGGCCTTCAACGCTGGCGTGCAAACGTTCGAGACGGGCGCGGCGCTGAAGGAGCAGGTTGCGCATCACCGCAGAAAGCGCGTCTGCGTGGGAGCCGACGTCGTGGCGCATCGAGAGCAGCTTGTTCCGGATATCGTGATGACGCACGCGTCCAGCGGCGAGGTCGAGCCGACGACGGTATCCAGCGAGCACACGGCGATGTGCATCAACCAGACGAAAGACAAGTTCGTCCACGCGTTGCGCACGCTTCGCGATGACCTGCTGCATGCGTCCAAAAGCACCATGGTGCGAGAGGCGCGTAAGCGACTCTCGTGAATGCATCAACTGGAAGCGCACGGCACGACCAAGACGCGTGCGTAGATTTGCGAGTTTGTCTTCGAGTTCGTGCTTTGACTTGATAACGATCTCGGCGGCGGCCGAAGGTGTTGGAGCCCGCAAATCGGAAACGAAGTCGCAGATGGTGAAGTCGGTCTCGTGCCCGACCGCGGAGATGACCGGAATAACGCTGGCGGCTACCACGCGCGCGAGCCCTTCGTGATTGAAGGCAGCGAGATCTTCGAGCGAGCCACCACCTCGCGCGACGATGATCACATCAACGTTCTTCGCGCGATTGAAGTACCGGACGGCAGCACTAACCTCTGACGCCGCAGATTCACCCTGCACCTGCGCCGGGCAGATCATTACGTGAACATTCTCGTGACGGCGGCGCAGGACGTTAAGAATGTCCTGGATGGCAGCGCCACGGGGCGAGGTGATGACGCCAATCCGGCGGGGCAGCGCGGGAATCGGCTTCTTGCGCTCGCGATCGAAAAGCCCTTCGGCGGCGAGCTTCGCCTTGAGTTGCTCGAATGCGATCTGCAGAGCGCCGGCGCCCTTAGGCTCGAGATACTCCGCGTTCAACTGCAGCTGTCCGCGTCCTTCGTAGATGGTGACGCGACCTCGCGCGAGGACTTGCAGGCCGTTCTCTGGTCGAAACTTCAGCAGGCGAGCCGCGCTGCGGAACATGACAACGGGCAGCTGGGAGCCGTTGTCCTTCAAAGTGAAATATAGGTGGCCGGAGTCGGCGGGGCGATGATTTGAGATCTCGCCTTCAACCCAGATGTCGACGTACTCGCGCTCGATGTGAGTGCGTACCGCTCCGACGAGGTCGTGCACCGTCCAGACCCGACGTTGTGGAACCTGGAAATCAAACGCGAATTGTCCCTGGTCTGCCACCCAGTGCAGTTTAACCCAGAGCGGAGGCTCCTCGTGGAGCGTTACCGTGCGTGGCAGGGCGGGGTGACGGGCGCTACCGGCGGAAGCTGTTGATGAGCCAGAGCACAAGCGTGAGCACCACGCTAAGCACAATCGAGGTCACGATGGGGAAGTAAACAGTCGCATTGCCGGACTTGCTGCGCCATGTAACGTCTCCTGGAAGGCGTCCGATCGGGAGGTTGAACCGGCCGGCAAGCATGATCAGAAGCCCGATGACTATGATCACACCGCCCAGTATCAAGAGCATTCTTCCAATGTCATTCATAAGCACTTGAACCTTACCTAAGCGGCCGCCGTGTAGCGGCGTTCAATGATCGAGCGTATCTGTTTCCTGCTTTCGGCTGCACTGATCGTGCCATCACGCTCGACGGACTGGACTTCGTCGGCGAGTGAAGGATCTTTAATCATCTCGCGAAACCATTGCGAGTACTCGCCCCGGCGAAGATGGTGTTCCCATGTCTGGTCGTCCACGCCGTCTGCCAATTGCGCAAAAAGGAGCAGGTTTTGCGCTCGTAAATTGAGTTTGCCATCCGGGCCGCGAAAGTAAAAGCTGCGGTCAGGGGGAAGTGCCCCCTCGGCGTACTTCCGCAGGTGCCGTTTACGATCAATATGGCCCGGCTTTGTCTTCACAACATGCGTGGTCTGCTGGCCACGATAGAACACGAGCGCTTCGCCAGCCTCGAGGTTCGATTTAGTAACATCGGGCGATTCAATTCCCGCAATCTCGACGAAGCCGCGGATGGTTTTTTCGGCACCTCTGCCAACGGCGACCACGGTCGTTACTGCGTCGAGAACCGCAGGTGCGACATGGTCTGGATGCACGGTGATGAGCATCATCCCGCGTAGCGTCTGCGGCAGCATTGCTGCCGCGGGTTCCCAGTTGGCGGGCAGCAGGTGATGGGCCTCGTCCACGATTAGCCAGTGCGGACGCGCGGTGTGCGTGCGCATCTCCTGAAGGCGCGGCAGCAATCCGGCGAAGAATAGCGGACGATCTTCAAGTGGAATGCCGAGCAGATTGACCACGATGCTCTGATGGGGATTTTCCAACGATTTCAGTACCTCTGACGGGTTTGGCGCACGGTCCGTGCTGCCGAGGCAGAGTGCGCCGGGGAACGTCTCGTAGTCACCTTCGGGATCGATGAGCAGAAATTGGTAGCCCTGTTGCGCTACGCGTTCGAAGACGCCCGTAGCCGCGGTCGACTTACCACTGCCCGAAGGGCCGGCAAACAGAACGCTTCCGCGCTGCGGCGTTAAGAAGAAGTCGCGGCGGTCTTCGCCTTGCCCTATCAAGATGCGGTGCCGTGTGAGTGTCGTATCGTAGCGCTCGAGGTCGTCTTCGAGGATTTGATCGATGAGTTCGATTACCCCCGCGCCACGAGCGCCCTTGGTAACGAGGTCTGCGCGCTCCTTCAGCATCGGGAGGGCGTTCTCGACCGCGACGGCGAGTTCGCAGCCGGCAAGGAATGCGTGATCGTTCTCGGCGTCACCGACCCCAACCACGTTGTGCGCTGACAGGCTCAACTCGTTCAGTGCGACGGTAAGGCCCGTGCACTTGTTCACGCCGGACGGGAGCACCATCACGGCGCCTTTATTGAAGATGACCTGGAGTTCCAGCCCAAGTTCCTTGACGACCTCGAGCACAACCGTGTGGTGCGGCTCGCGAGTCGCAATTATGGCGCGGCCGACTGAGAAAGGGACAGCCGAAGCTCGGAGGCGTTCCAGGAACGGCTCTGGCGGTGGCTCGGACAATGAGCGCTCCTCTCGGGTGGCAGGGTTATAGAGCAGCGCGCCGTTCTCGGCAACGACCAGGTCGAAGAGTTCGAGTTCCGGAAAGACGTTCTTTAAGTCTGGAAGTTCCCGACCGGTCACCATGATCAAGCGACGGCCCGATTGGCGGTATCGCTGCAGTGCATTGAGAGTAGGAACGTCCACTTGTCCGTGGATGGCGAGAGTGCCGTCGTAGTCGGTGGCAAGGGCGAAGTAACGCATCGGTGAATTGGATGCGAGTTGGCACGAAATTGGGGGATTGCTGCCCGATTCCGCGCAACAGAATGGCCGGCTTATCGCCGGCCACTTTACTAGCAACCTAGGGGAAGGTTAGATGGGTCTGCGTGACGACATCGCCCGGTAGAGAAGCTCGAGAATGCGAGCATTGTCGGCCGGAGCGAGATCGGCAAACTCGATCCCAGTGCGTCGTCCATTGCAGTGACGTACGCGGCCACGGAGAGCCGTAAAGCCAACCGGGCTGTCGAACGCCATGCAAGGTAAAGAAACTTCAACCAGAGTGTCGTGCTCAAACTGCACGTTTGCGACGAAGCAGAGCCCATCTCGCGACAGGTCTACCAAACGTCCATGCCAATGCTTGTCCCCGCTCGATATCTCAACGTGGAGGTCCGTGCAGTATCGCGTCGCGATACGACGTTCGCGGTCAAGCGGCGTTGTTGCGCTGATCGACATATGCGGGTCCGAATGTGGATTGTTGCAGCGGATGCGGTGGATCGACTAGGTCACGAAAGTAACGCCAATGCCGAAATCCGGGCGATGTCCGGATGTCCGAGGGCGCGGGCAGAGGGACAAACGAGCAAGGGGACGTTGGTGACGTTGGCTAACCTGGGCCGTTGGGGAAGAATGCGTTGCCATGATGATGTTTCAGAAATCGGAATCGGTCCTGACGGCTTGTCCCAAGCAGCACGAGCGCATACTCAGAGTGTTGTCGAACAGCCCCGTTCAGTCGTGGACGTTAACGTGCCCGATTTGCGGGGAAGAGAACCAGGTCATCACGAAGGAGATCGTGAAGGCATTACCGAGTTAACGACCAGCCCTCCCTCCATCAACGGAAACACAAGGCCCCGCGGCCTCTTTTGCACTTCAATCACGACCTATCCGGGACCCCTCGGAACCAGCGTGTTAACCAAGACTGCCGAAATCAGCAAGAAATCTGTTGCGAATCACTCTCCGGTTCGCCAGTTTAGGAGCATACGGGGGCATGTTTCGGGCACCCTGCCGGACGGAGACATGAATTCAGACTGGTCTTTCGCTGAAGGCAGCAGGGATGTGCGCCAGACGCAGGCAGAACTGGCGCGATTGGAGCGGCGGGAGTGGTGGAGTTGGAGCGCCGCACTCCTGATCATCATTGTTTTGGCAGCGGCAGTCGCGACTCTCGCGCTCGCTTCCGTGAATGAGGAGGTTCTGACGACGCCGCAGCGCGACCTTGTCCTGCGAGGACTGGTGCCGCTTGTGCTGATATTCGCGCTGTTCTCAATCCGGCAGCAACTCCTCATCCGCAGGCTGCGGCGTCAATTTGCGCTGCACATGGGCTTGATGGCCACAATGGAGGTGCTGCGACGGCCGACGCAGGATCAACGCCAAGGCTGGCAAAACCGGCGTCAGAATCTTCGTTTCTATTTTGACCAGCGAGTCAAGGTGCACTTAGGGAAACAGACCTTTCATGGCCGTACGCGCGACATCAGCGAGGGTGGCATCGGGATCGTGGTTCCGGATCCTATCCCGCTTGGCAGTCGTGTCCTGTTGGAGTTCGCGACGGGCGAGCGCGGCAGGAGCATCAGCGCGGAAGGAATACTGCGGCATCATCGCGGCTTCTACAACGGCATTGAGTTCGTCGAGCTTTCGGCTGAGTCGCTAGAGAGCATCCGCGGAGTATGTGCCGGCGATACCGTGCCGGACCTGCGCGAAGCGACGACATAGCTGCGGGGAGGTGCAGAAATAGAAAGGCCGCCATCCAGGCGGCCTCTGGTTTTTCATCACAGGAAGGCTAATTGAGAACGATCTCCGGGATGTCCAGCTCGCGGCGGATGAAGCAGTGCACGAAAGCTCTCACCACGTCTGGATCGAAGTCCTTGCCCGAGCCCTTCTCGATGATTTCCTTCGCGTCGAAAGGCGACATGGCTTTGCGATAAGGGCGGTCGCTGGTGAGCGCGTCGTAGTTGTCCGCAACCGTCAGGATGCGAGCGCCGAGCGGGATGTCGTCGCCGGCGGTGGCATTGTAGCCGTTCCCGTCGAATCGGTCGTGGTGCGCGAGAATGATAGGAATGATGCGGCCTAGCGATCCACCTAACGGCTCGAGCATCTTCACGCCGCGCGCAACGTGCGTTTGCACTTCCTGGTACTCTTCGCGGGTGAGGCGTGCGGCCTTGTAGAGCAGGTCTCGGCTGATCTCGAGTTTGCCGATGTCGTGCAGCAGAGCGGCCGAGCGAATGTCCTCAACAGCATCGCCCGAAAGGCCCATTTCGCTGGCGATGGTGGCTGCGTATACCGAAACGCGATACGAGTGATTGTGCGTGTACTTGTCGTTGCTGATGAACTGCCGAAGGATCATCAGAACGCCGTAATAAGTCTGGCGAAGTTCGCGATGGCGCTGCTCGCTGCGCTCGTGAAGAGTCCCCATGACGTAGCTGGTGACGACGAGGATGCCGCCCCAAGCGGCGACGTCGAACCAGGCTTTCTGGCCGGCGGCGGCGAGGCCGTTGGCCAGGAGCGTAGGGTTGAACCACAGGATGCTCACGGCCACGAAGACGCTGGCGAAGGCCGTCAAGACGGCATGTCTGCGGCCGTAAACGTAGGCCGAGAACAGCGTGGGAAGCATGTAGAAGTAGAGCACCACGGAGCCGGACGCGACCACGAAGTTGAGCACGGCGGCGATGACGAAGATCGTCAGCACCAACCACAGCTCGCGGTTGACCTGGCTTAGATTGCGCAGTATGCGCGACGGCATGAATCCTCCCGAAACTTTCCCCGACATTGTCAACGTATGTAGCACCTGACGTGTGCGCAGTGCCAATGAACTTCACTGCCGAGGCATTACGGAGGTCACTGAGGCGACGGCTGGGTTAAGTGGGTCAAGAGGAGAACTCGGCGGCGTCGCGACGGTCTTCCAGGTGGCGGTGCGTGAGCCAGACGGGCGCGGCGAGCATGCCGGAATAGCCGATGAAGCGGGTGAGGGCGGCAATGCGCGTGTCGTGCTGGAGCAGGCCGAGGCGGGAGAAGATGAGGAACCAGTCGTGCGGATTGTCTTCGGGATCGCCGACGACTACGAGCGGAAGTTCCTGGGCGCGCGCGTCGGCCATGTAAGTTGCGGTGTAGAGCAGGTTCTCGAAGAAGAAGAACATGCAGAAAACGAAGGCAACTGCGTTTCGCTGCGAGAAAAAGTAAGCGGCGAGGAGCAGAGGAACCAGGCACTGGAGGAGGGTACCCCCGTACAGGGTCATGGTGGAGCCGAGCCAGGAGAAGAGGAGGTGGCCGGCCTCATGGACCATTAGGTTGACGTTGTCGATGAAGAGGAACTGTCCGTGGTGCGTTGCGGCGTAGAGGAGGAAGAAGGCGTAGAAGACGACGGAACTGAAGAAAGCCGCGCGCGTGACCGGCTGCCAGGGTTCGTCGAGGATTTCGCGGAGCACGAGAACAGGATAGTTGGCAGCGCCGTTCAGGTAGGAGTGAGTGGCATGGCACCCCCCCTACTTTGCTGGTCTTTGAGAATCATAGACTTGCAGGGTTTTCGGCTCCAGGTCTTTGAGGAATAAAGACTTAAGTCTGAAAGTATCCCCCGGCTTGTAAAAGAACACGGCGCACGCTGTCGGCGTGCGCTTCTGTATTCAGAATAGCAGGTTGAGGGCGGGTGTTGAGCGTTGGCTCGAGGAGAGGGATGTGCTTAGGAATGAATACTTTGGGGAGTAAAGGAAGGGGAGTTGAGGGTTGACAGCGTCTGTGGTGTTGAAAGGGGTCCTTCGACTCGGGTATCCCGCGCTGGAGAAGGCGCGCGGGAGCCCTCCCTCGCTCAGGATGACATCGAGAAAGGCGGGGCGGTGCTGTCGCGGGGAAC